>Ga0081539_10000129_pt1 | contig 178675 bp, 169 predicted proteins | sample TabmetS4T2R2_FD_71023 | JGI IMG/M metagenome (GOLD analysis project Ga0081539, IMG submission 71023) | Tabebuia heterophylla rhizosphere microbial communities from the University of Puerto Rico - S4T2R2 | ecosystem: Host-associated > Plants > Roots > Rhizosphere ... | reverse complement strand
CAAACGCGACCGGGTCACGCTTACCCACACCGATGCCGGCGGCTCACTGCGCGCGGTGGTCCCGCTCGGCACCCCGATCAGCCCCGGCGATACCGTGCTCGTCGGCGAACGCTGGTTCTGACCCACATGCGTCATTGCCGGGCTTGACCCGGCTATCCATCCTCTTCGAAAGATTCCTGTGAAGATCGATGGATGCGCGGGTCAGGCCCGCGCATGACGGTCTACTTCAAATGCTTCGCAAAAAACTCGCTGCTGCGCCGGCGTGCGATATCGGCGCTGGGCTTGTCGTAGCTGGCGCGTTCCTCGCAATTAAAACCGTGCTGCGCGCCGGGATAGATATGGATTTCAACCTCGGGCCGCTTGGCGCGGATGGTTTCGACGTCGCTGAGCGGAATGCCGGCGTCCTTTTCGCCGAAATGCAGTTGCGTCGGCACTTTCGGCTTGTCGTCGGCGAAGCGGACGATGGCGCCGCCGTAAAAGCCGACCGCCGCCGTCAGCCCTGACAGTTTGGTCGCTGCCGCATAGGCCACGCTGCCGCCGAGACAAAAGCCGACTATGCCGACCGGGCCGACATCCCTCACCGCATCGATGGCGGCCTGGGTGTCGCGCAGCATGGCTTCCCAATCGGGATTGGCCACGAATTTGCGCGCGATCGCGACTTCCTCCGGCGTATAGCCGCACTGGAAATTCGGTTCGATGCGGTCGAAGATCGAAGGCGCGATGGCGACGTAGCCTTGTGCGGCGATGCGGTCGCAGACCGCGCGGATGTGATGATTGACCCCAAAAATCTCCTGGATCACCACCACCGCTGCCTTGCGCTTGCCGGAGGGGTCGGCGCGATAGCCGCCCAGTTTGAAATTGTCGGAGGCCGTCAGCGTGATGTCGTGTCCCATGGGTCGTCCGTTGATTGGTTGAAGAGTTGCGAAGTTGCCGGATCGAGGCTTGTTATTGCCACATCCAGTTGCGGCCCCAGTCGCCCTTCCATCCGGAAAGGCGGCCGCGGCGGAATTGCAGATAGAGCCGGTCCTTCCGGTTGAAGAATCCGGTGCCGCCGGCGTGGCGAAATACAAGGAAGATTTCGTCGCCGGGCCGGCCGCTTATATAGGTCAGGGGCGCGCCGAGCGCGTTCGCCGCGTCTTGCGCGTTCATGCCGAACGCCAGGGGCGTGTTGTTCGACAGCGTTGCGACAAAAGGCGGAGCTAATGGCGGCGGACTCTGCGCCCCAAACTGCTGCGCGCAAACGGGCGCGAGCCCCGCGCCAAAAATCGCGACAATCAACAGGGTGGCGGCGTTAAACGATCTCATGACGCGGCGATTCTTTCCGCAGCGGTTTGCCGCGGCAAGCTGTCGAGAAAGCGAAGCACGGCGTCGATGAACGCCTGCGGCTGATCGATGTTGGCGGCATGGCCGGCGTCCGGGATCACCGCCTTCCGCGCGCCCGGTATCTTTGCCGCCATGTAGTCGGAAGCCGCCAGGAACGGCGTGTCGTTGGCGCCGACCACCACCAGCGACGGCACTCTTATGTGCGGCAGGGTTTCGATTACGGCGGCATCGCGCTGGGTCAACATGCCACGCGCCGCACGTGCCAACCCTAACGCATCACGATGCACGACGCTGGAACGCTCCCGGCTGGCCGATTTGAGAACCTCGAGCCCTTCACGCTCAAAACGGTCGCCTGTTTCATGCGCGCGCTTGTTCCACGCATCACGCGCCTCGTCCTTCTTGAACCCCGGACCGGTATCGATGATGAGCAGCGCGCGGACGCGGTCGGGATGCGCGCGATAAAACGCCAGCGACATGTAGCCGCCGAGCGACAGCCCGCCGACGATGGCGCTGGCAGCACCCGCCTCGTCGAGCAGCGCGGCCATATCGCCGACCGTCAGCGCCTCGCTGTAGGCCGCCGCATCTTCGGGATAGTCGGACTGACCGTGTCCGCGCATGTCCCACAGGATCAATTTGTGCTGTTGCGACAGCGCCGCGATCTGGCCCTGCCACATCGCCGAGGTCGACGAATAGCCGTGGGTCAGCAGCAGCGGTGGTCCGCTGCCGTGAATCTCGTAATGGATGTTGACGCCGTCGCGGTTGAGTTTGGGCATCGCGAATTCCTGGCCATTTTCGTTTTATTGTAGCGATCCAATTCGCAATAGGAAATGCCGCAACGCACAACGTTTCTTCAAGTTTATTCTCTTCTCGGATTCTAATTTGAATTGCTTCCAGATTGGAACGCGATCATTCTGCGCCTCGTCGCGTCATCGACCCGGTGGGTGCCGCGGCTTAGCCCACAAGTGAGATGCCGCCGTAAGCGGCTTCATGCACCGGAGGGGAAGAGAAAAATGCCTAATCTCAACATCAACGGACGCAACATGTCCGTGGATGCAGCGGGCGATACGCCGCTGCTCTGGGTCATCCGCGAGCAATTGCAGATGACCGGAACGAAATTCGGTTGCGGCGCCGGCCTGTGCGGCGCCTGCACGGTGCATCTGAACGGCGAAGCGGTGCGATCCTGCCAGACCTCGCTCAGCGATGCGGCCGGCAAGAAGATCACCACCATCGAAGGACTGAGCGCCAAGGGCGATCATCCGCTGCAGAAGGCCTGGATTGCCGAGCAGGTCCCGCAATGCGGTTACTGCCAGTCCGGCCAGATCATGCAGGCGGCTTCGCTGCTGTCGAAGAATTCGAATCCGACCAAGGAGGAAGTGGTTGCGGCCATGGACGGCAATCTGTGCCGCTGCATGACCTATTCGCGCATCCAGAAGGCGATCCTGCGCGCCGCCGCCGACATCCGCACCGCGTCCAACGCCGGCGATCGGAGGCCCACATGAATACGCACGTGAAAACCACAACAGCCGAGCCCGCCGATCTGTCGCGCCGCTCGTTCCTCGTAGGCTCCGCCGCGGCCGGCCTGGCGCTCGGCTATTCGGCTGTTCCCGGATTGGTTGGCGCCGACCAGGCGTTCGCCGCCGCCGGCAATTTCGATCCGAGCGTCTGGTATTCGATCGCGCCGGATGGACTTGTCACGGTCACCTGCGGCAAGGCCGACATGGGCCAGCACATCGCCTCCACCATGGCGCAGATCATCTGCGAAGAGCTCGGTTCGAACTGGAAGGACATGCGGGTCCAGCTCGCCTCCAACGATCCGAAGTTCAACGACCCGGTGCTGGGTGCGCAGATCACCGGCGGCAGCTGGAGCACCATGATGAACTTCGATGCGATGAGCCGCGCGGGTGCCGCCGGACGCATGGCATTGACGGAAGCCGCCGCAGCCGCAATGGGCGTGCCGGCCGGCGAGTTGGTGGTCAAGGATTCCGTGATTTCGCATCCGAAATCGAAGAAGTCGATGACGTTTGCCGACATCGTCAAGAGCGGCAAGGCGACCAAGACCTTCACCCCCGACGAACTGAAGGCGATCAAGCTGAAGACGCCCGATCAATACACCATGATCGGCATTTCCGTGCCGCAGCTCGACATTCCGTCGAAGACCAACGGCACCGCCAAATACGGCATCGACGTGATGCTGCCGGGCATGGCCTACGGCAAGATCGTAATGCCGCCGGTGCGCTATGGTGCGACGGTGAAATCGGTCGACGACAGCGCGGCGAAGAAAGTGCCGGGTTTTATCAAGGCAGTGACGCTGGACGACAAGACCGGCACGACGACGGGTTGGGTGGTGGCGGTGGCCAACACCTACGCCAACGCCAAAAAGGCCGCCGACGCGCTCAAGGTCACCTATGACAACGGTCCGAACGCCAAACTGTCGAGTCAGTCCTTGCTAGACGAGGCGAAACGCTTGCAGGCGCAGGAGGATTCCGGCCTGTTCTTTGTCAAGGATGGCGATACCGCGGCGGCGCTTGGCTCTGCAGCAAAGGTGCTGGAGGCGGAATACACCACCAGCATCAACATCCATGCGCCGCTGGAGCCGATGAACGCCACGGCCGAACTGAAGGGCGATATCTGGCACATCTATTCCGGCAACCAGTTCGCGACGCGCTCCGGCGCGATTGCGGCTGCGGCAGCCGGGGTCGATCCCAAATTCGTCGTGATGCACCAGATGTGGCTGGGCGGCGGTTTTGGCCGGCGTCTCGACGCCGACATGATGGTGCCCGCGGTGCAGGCGGCGAAAGCCGTCGGCAAGCCGGTCAAGGTGATCTATTCGCGCGAAGACGACATGACCATGGACTTTTCGCGGCCCTTGACGTTCCAGAAGATCAAGGCGGGTCTGGACGCCGACGGCAAACTGATCGCGATCAATCACGACGTGGTCTCGGCGTGGCCGACCAAGCGCTGGGGCATCCCGGACTTCCTGTCGCCGTCAGTCGACAAGAAGGGCGCGCTCGATGCCTTCACCGTCAACGGCGCGGACTTCTTCTATTCCGTGCCCAACCACAATGTCCGCGCCATCCTCAACGAGATGGCGCATAACGCCACGCCCTCCGGCCAGTTGCGGTCGGTGGCGCCGGGCTGGACCTTCTGGGCGGTGGAAAGCATGATCGACGAGCTTGCCAATGCCGCGGGCAAGGATCCGGCGCAGTACCGCATCGCTCTGCTCGACGGCAAGGGCAAGAACGACGGCGGCGCGCAACGCCTGCGCAATACCCTGCTTGCCGCCATGGGCATGGCCGGCTACGGCACCAAGAAGCTGCCCAAGGGCGAAGGCATGGGGGTGGCCTGTGTCTCGTCACAAGAGAGAGCCACCGCAAGCTGGACGGCCTGCGTGGCCCACGTCGCCGTAGAGCCGTCAGGCGAGGTCAAGGTGAAGAAACTCACCGTGGCCACCGACGTCGGCACCCAGGTGCATCCCGACAATATCCGCGCCCAGGTCGAGGGCGCGGCGCTGTGGGGCTTGTCACTGGCGATGTACGAGAAGGCGACGCTGAAAGATGGCCGCATCGAGCAGACCAACTTCGACACCTATACGCCGCTCAGAATGAGCCAGGTGCCGGAAGTCGCCGTGAGCGTCATCGCCAATGGCGAAAAGGCCACCGGCGTCGGCGAGCCGGCGGTCACGGTGGTGGCGCCTGCGCTCGGCAACGCCATCTTCAACGCCTGCGGCGCCCGCGTCCGCTCGCTGCCGATCACGGCGGAAGCGGTGAAGGGTGCGATGAAGGCGTGAGGTCGCCGATTGCGCGATAACAACAGTCCGCCGGGAGCATCGCTTCCGGCGGATTTTTCTTGCCGTCATTGCGAGGAGCACTTGCGACAGTCTTACTGCGGAGCCACTGGGTTGCTTCGCTTCGCTCGCAATGACGGGGCTGGCGGCTGAGGTTCGCCATTAAGGTTTTCAAATGGCTCTGCGGCATAAACGACGTTGCCCCCGACCATGGTCAGCAGCGATTTGATCTTCCCGATCTCCTTCACCGGCGCCGTCAGATAATCCGCGGACAGCACAGCGAGGTCTGCGAATTTGCCGGGCTCCAGTGTGCCCCGCTTGTCGTCTTCATTGGCCGCGAACGCCGTGTTGCGGGTGTACATTTCCAGGGCCTGGCGGCGGCTCGGCGCCTCAGCGTCGCCGCGGGTTTGAGTGCCGCCGATGGTGGTGCCGTCGAGGTACCATTGCAGCGCGACGAACGGATTGTAGGACGACACCCGGTGCGCGTCGGTGCCGCCGGCGACTGTCAGTCCCAGGCGCAGCGCCGTCGCGATGCGCGGCAGTTGAAGCGCGGCCTCCGCGCCCACCTCGCGCTGCAGCCGCTCGCCGCCAAAATACAGGCCGTCCTGCACGCCCCAGATCAATCCGAGCGGTTTCATGCGCTGCAGGCTGTCCTCGGAAGCGCCGTACAAATGCAATACTGCCCAGCGCAGATTGCGAACCGGATATTCATCGTTCACCGCCTCGATCACATCGAGCAGATCGTGAACTGTGCGCTCCGGATTCCAATGCAGCTGAATCGTGTAGCCTTTGCCCGCCGCCCAGCGCAGCAGGTCGTACAGCTTGGCCTTGCCATCCGGCGTGATGTCGCCATCGGTCCAGTCGGCCCAAATCAGGATTTCGCCGGGTCCGTTGAAGTGCAGCATGTCGTCGCCGAATCCCGGCGGCAGCAGTTGCGTCAGGTTCTTCAAGTCCGCAAGTTCCGACCCCGGCGTTGGCGCGCAGAGATGATAGGCGACACGGACGGTGAGCTGCTTGTCGCGCCACAATTTGAATACGGCCTGGTAGCTGGCGGGGTACATGCTCACCCCGCCGCCGTCGACGATGCCGGTGATGCCAAGACCGTTGATCTCGCGGAAGAACCTGCGCGAACCGTCGACCTGCTGGTCGAGCGTCGGCTTAGGCAGCTTGTCGAAGATTTTTCCGATCGCATTGCCGTTGCCGTGGATGATGCCTGTCGGATTGTTTGAGGCATCGCGTTCGAGCTTGCCGCCGGGCGTGACGTCGGCGTCGTCGCGGATGTTCAGCGCGGCAAGCGCTTTCGGCGTTAGCAGCAGCCAGTCATAGAGATGCTGGATGTAAACCGGATTGTCGGGCGCCGCCGCCGTCACCTCGGCGACGGTCGGCCGGCGCTTCTCCTCGAACTGCTCCTCGGTCCAGCCGCCGGCGACGACAATCCAGGAGCCGGATTTCTGGGTTTGCGCGGCCTGACGGATTTTCTCCAGCGCCTCCTTCAGCGTGGGAATGCCGATCCAGTTCACCTCGGTGCCGAATGTCAGGGCGGCGCGGATGCCGTGGATGTGGCCGTCGGTCAGTCCCGGAACAACGGTGCGGCCGCCGAGGTCGATCAGCCGGGCCTTGCTGCCGGCGAGTTTCTTCATGGCCGCCGAGGTGCCTGATGCCACCACCTTGCCGTTTCCGATCGCCAGCGCCTGTTGCGTGGAGAAATCCTTGTCTACGGTGAGGATTTTTCCGTTGAACAGGACGGTGTCGGCGGTCTGCGCGGTGGCGGGGCGACTCGGCAGCAGTAGGGCGCAGCCGACCAACGCGGAGGCAACTCGCAAAACGATATTCATCCCAGCATCTTCCTTAATTCCGCCTTCGCCACCTTCTCCAGCGTCGAGCGCGGCATTTCGTCGACGAAGCGGATTTCTCTGGGCACCTTGAAGTCCGCCAGCGCATTTCGGCAGGCTGCCATCACATTGTCATGCAGATCGGGCGGCGCGTGGGCGACGCCGGCCTGCGGGATGATGAACACCACCGGCACCTCGTCCAGCATCGGATGTTTCTGCGCCACCACCGCGGCCTCGCGCACGCCGGGGACCACCGCGATCACCTGCTCGATCTCGGAAGCCGCGACATTCTCGCCCCCGACCTTCAGCATGTCCTTGGCGCGGTCGCCGAATTTCACAAAACCGTTTTCCAGCAGGGTGACGCGGTCGCCGGTGAGGAAAAAGCCGTGCTCGTCAAAGCTTTCACGCGTAGCCTTTTCGTTGTGCAGATATTCCTTGAACAACGACAGTCCCGGAATGCCCTTGATCGACAGGTTGCCGGTGCCACCGACGTTCGTCGGCGTGCCGTCGTCATCGGTGATACGGATTTGGTATTCCGCCGCGGCGTGGCCGATCGACATCGGGATGTTGGGCTGATCGACTTCGCCGACAATGCCGTGGGTGATGGTTTCGGTCATGCCCCACCAGCCGATGATCTTTATGCCGAACGCGGCAAAGGCTGGTGGCTCGCAGACCGCAGTGCCCCAGAGGCGGAACGTATGCTGCTTGGGGATTTCATGCTCGAGCAGTGCTTTCATGCAGAACGGGATGGTCGAGGTCCAGCTGCAGCGATGCTCGGCGGCGACGTTCCAGAACCGGCTCGCCGAAAACCGCGGCTGGATCACGCAGGTCGCGCCGACCCACAGGCTTGCCAGCATCGAATAGGCCAGCGCATTGGTGTGGAACAGCGGCAAATAAGTCTGGTGCACGTCGCCTGCGTGCAGATCCTGATGCGCGGCATTGACCTTGGCGCCCCACAGCGCGTTGGCATGGGTCCACAGCACGGCCTTTGGCCGGGACGTGGTGCCGGAGGTGTATTGCACGCTGCAGGGTGAAGATGGATCGATGGCGCGGCGCGGACGGTCGGCGCTATCGGCGAATATTGACTCGAAAGCGTCGGCGCGTTGCGGGCGATGCGCGGGAGCGGCTCCCGCGTCGTGCGCAATCACCGCGATCCAGCGCAAGCGCCGGCAATTCGTAGCTATCAATTCGGCATAAGCGGGCTGGGTGATCGCGGCAACCGCGCCGCAGTGACCGGCAAAATATTCCATCTCGGCGGGCGCCGAGCGGGTATTGGTGGTGACGGCGATGGCGCCCAGTTCGACGCAGGCGAACCATGCCAGCATCGCCTCGATGCAATTGTCGAGGTGGATCAGCACGTAGTCACCGGGTTTGATGCCGCGCGCGATCAGCCCCGCGGCAAGCGCGCCAACGCGGTCGTGGAACTCGCCGTAGCACCAATGCCGTGCCGGGGCGTCGAACGGCGCCCAGACCAGAAAGGGATGGTCGCGACGGGTTTTCGCGCGCATGTCGAGCAGCCATGGAACGTCGAGGCCTGCGAAGGGGCCAACAACGCCCGGCGGCTGCGAGTTTTGCATCTTTCCTCCCCTGCGGCTCTATACCGGCCACTTCTGCCGTATTCTTGTCATTGCGAGCGAAGCGAAGCAATCCAGAGGCCTGTAAGGTCTGGATTGCGTCGTCGCTGTGCCTCACAGTGGTGGGTGGCGGGGCCTCAATCCTTATCGTCATATGACGAAATTTCAATCAGGCTGCCGTCGGGGTCACGGCAATACACCGAGCGCAGCGTACCGCGCGCGCCTTGCTTGGCCACCGGGCCTTCCTCGATCGCCACGCCGCAGCTTTTGAGATGCGCGACGACCTCCGTAGGGCTCGCCGCGGTGAGAAAGCACAGGTCGTCGCTTCCCGCCATTTCATGATCAGCGGTGAACCATTCCACCTTATCGGCGTCATGAGGCCGCACATTGATCTTCTGGTTGCCGAACAGCAGCGAGGTGCGCGGCGTGCCGCCTTCGATCGGGTTGAACACCTTGATCTGCATGCCCAGCACCTTGCGATACCACTCCGCCGAGCGGGCGACGTCGGCGACATTGATGACGAGATGATCGAGCGCGTGGACCTCAACGGTCATGAATTATCCTTTCGTCGCAGGCCGATGCGCGCCGGTGTGCCGCACTGGCCGGGTCCGGATTTGTTTGTTACAACGCGCGCCGCTGTCGATTCAACACAAACGGACCGTGACCCAACGCGGCCGCCCAGGAGAATTGCATGACGTCACGTCGCTCCGCGATCTTCATGATCGCGATCGGATTTTCGGCTTTGGCTTCGATCGGCGGCGCATCGGCGCTGGATTATCCGACGCGGCCGGTGCGCTGGGTGGTCGGCTATCCCCCCGGCGGCGCCACCGATATCATTGCGCGCCTGATCGCCCAGCGGCTGTCCGAGCGGCTCGGCCAGCAATTCGTCATCGAAAACAAGCCCGGCGCCGGAAACAACATCGCCACCGAGGCGGTGATCAATGCGGAACCGGACGGCTATACGGTGCTGCTGGTCAATCCCGCCAACTACATCAACACCTCGCTCTACGCCAACCTGAAGTTCAACGTCCCCCGCGACATCGCGCCGGTCGCGGCATTCAACCGCGTGCCGAATGTGATGACCGTCGGCAAGACCGTGGAGGCGAAGACGGTCGCCGAGTTCATCGCCTATGCGAAGGCCAACCCCGGCAAGGTCAACATGGCGTCGTCGGGCAACGGCACCTCGGTGCATCTGTCCGGAGAAATGTTCATGGCGATGGCGGGCATCAAGATGCAGCACGTGCCTTATCGGGGTGCCGCGCTCGCGCTTACAGACATGCTTGGCGGCCAAGTCGACGTGATCTTCGACAATATGCCTTCGGTCATCCAGCATATCCGCGGCGGTGCCTTGCGGGCGCTGGCGGTGACCACGACGGAGCCATCGGCGCTATTGCCGGGGGTTCCGACCGTCGCGGCTACCGTTCCTGGCTACGAGGCGAGCGCGCTGTTCGGCATGGGCGCGCCGAAGAAGACGCCACCCGAAATCATCGCCAAGCTTAACAGCGAAATCAACGCGGTGCTTGCGGAACCAGCCATCAGGGCGAAGCTGGTCGATCTCGGCGGCGAGCCTCTGATCGGCACACCGGAGGCTTTCGGCGCGATGATCGTTGCCGAAACCGAGAAATGGAAGAAGGTGATCGAGGGCGCCAATATCGCCAAGGTGGAGTGAGCCGGGATTCGCGTCATCCGCGCTACCAAAGACGATTCGCGCCGCGAACGGAACCCGGCGCGGAACATTTTACATGACCTCCGATTGTTTCCGACAGAAACCGACGGAGGAAACTTGCAATGAAGACGAATCTTTTGACGGCCGCGATGGCCGCGACCGCGATCCTTGGCTTGTCAGGCGCAGCGCTGGCACAGACCGCCGCCCCGGCCGCCCAAGACACTACCAAGATGAACAAGGACATGTCGAAAGACGGCATGTCCAAGGGCGGCATGAAGGCCGGTGACTCCAACATGGCGCCCACCACCGGCGCCAATACCAGCCCGTCGCAGAAACCGGTGACGACACCGCCGGAGCCGAAGGGCAAGGAATCGAATTCGGAATCGCCGAAGCGCTGATCAACAAGACGGCGAAACAAATCAGGCCGCGCCGCTCAGAGGTCGCCGGTTTTTTTGTTCCCGACGGAACATTACTATGCCGCGGCGAGATCGTTGAGGCTCCGGCTGGCGGCCGCAGCAGGCCTTTCTTGTTTGCCGTCGATGGCGCGATGCGTCGATCAGCGTCTGGTTTTCGATGAACTTGAACCATCGAACGGCCCTGCAAGGATCTCAGCGCAGGCCTCGGGAATCGTCGGTCATGCGATCGCGCGCTTTAAGTCGCCCGCTCCTGTGGATTCGCTTTCTGCTATTTAACGTTACGTCGATGATGTACGGACCGGGCAAGCGTCAGCGCATTGCCAAGCGCGGCACTCGAAGTCGTATTGTCGAAGATGCACCATACCGCAGACCTCCGCGCGTAATTGTTCTCAAGACGCCGCTTCAGCGCCGTAAGCGCGGCAGCTCCATAGTCTGAATAATAGATCCGCGGCGAGCCGTGCCAGCGATAATAGGCGAGCTTCTGCCAGCCGCCAGGCTCGCCGGCACCGTCAATCCGCGCCGGATCAGCAGCGACCCGGGCGATGCGGCGTTTTGCCAGCCAGTCGTCTACATCAGGTGCGAACCAGCTGGCGTGCCGAGGCTCCAGCACGACATCGGTGTCGATTCGCGCGCGGAGATCGCGGAAGAAACCGTTGGCGAGGCGCTTGCCGAAGGCCGATTTCGGCGGCAATTGCACCAGCAGCACGGCGAGCTTGTCGCCGAGCCCGGTTATTTCGTCCACGAAACGATCGAGCAGCGCGCCGCAATCTGTCAAGCCTGCGTCATGCGTGATGGCTTTCGGTAGCTTGACAGAGAAGCGAAACTCGGCAGGCACCGACTGCGCCCATCGATGATAGGTTGCGCGCCGGTGCGGTCGATGGAATGACGAGTTGATCTCGACGGCGTTGAGAACCCGGGCGTAGCGCTCCAGATGGCTGCCGCCGGACGGCACTTGCTTGAGATACTGGGATGCGACGCTCCAGCCGGCCGTGCCAATCCGGAACGGCTGTATCATCGTGTCGTCGGCAGACCGGACGGCGCTTTGAGTTGCGCAAGCGTGCCGCGGATCGAGGACCGGATGATACGGGCCCAGCGCCGTACCATTTGCCACGCCTCCATCGACTCCAGCCGGTCCATGACCAGCCGGTATTTTCCGTAGGCCCAGGCGAATGCAGGAATCGACAGCAGCTTGTCGCGGGTGAGACTGAACAGCCGTTCCACCAGCACTAGTTTAAGGATCTCGCCGACCACCAGCACAATCAGCCCCGACCTGACGTGGCCGGTCGCGGCAAGATAGGCCGCGACGGGTTTAACCGGCTCGAGGATGATGAGCGGAACCGCAAACAACGCCAGCGCCGGATAGGGCCGCAATGACCGTATCCAAGCGCGCAGGCGGAACAAAACCCAATGATTGCCGAGCCATAGCGCCAGCGGGTGGGCGATAGTCGAAAAAATCGCGTCCGCCAAAAACCAGATGGCGGCAAGCACGACGACAAAGGGTCTTATGATCCGGTTCACGCGCATCCTCCGCAGGAATCAAGGCGCAAACCATTGATAAGTTTCCGCAGTAACGCCGCGAATTCAACGGGTGCGGCCGGAACCATTTTTATGGGAACATTTTTCTTAACCTAAACGGCGCCGCTCTGGGGACTCCCCTGGCGATCCGCACAGTGCTTGCACCTATTTCACCCCAAGTCACTTGTCTGTGACCCCTTGTCAGATGTGAAGCAGCTCACATCCGAATCTTGCCGCAGGGTCTATCAGACGGGTCAAACCCGTTAACGCGAGGGACCGATGCTCTCATTCGATCAAGCGAGCCAAAACGACAACGTCAGTTATTGGTCGAGGACTGCCGGAATCCTGGCGATCCAGCTCGTCATCCTGTTCGCCGTGGCTGTCGCGGCGCTGGCCTATCTCAATTGGTCATCGAACGCCGCTTTGGCGGAATTCATGGCCGCCGACAAACCGGCGGCGTCGGAGCCGGGCCATCTCCCGCAAGCTTCAGTCCCGGTTCAGCAGGTCAAAAGCCCAACCGCCTGCACCAAGAGGACCTGATGGACAATTTTCAAATCCGGCCGCATGAGCGCAATCCCGATTCGTGGTGGGTGTCGTCGCAAGGCGATGATGTCGGCTACATCACGCGCCCCGGCAACGCTTATCTCGCCTGGGCCACCGGCAAGTGGAAACCAAGCCATGCCGACTTCGTCGGCAGGCGTTTTGATACCGTCGATGAGGCGCTGCAAGCGGTGGCCAGAAGTCTTTCGTGAGCCGCAGGGACAGAGCGCCGAAACGATGATTTGCCTTGCGATGGCGGGTCTTCGCAGTAGATTTCAATCATCGATGATTTTGCAACTTGTGGTTGGCTAGTGCCGCCCTCAGCACGACCGCTGCGTCACCACGGATCTCCCTGCAGCCCCACCGCTTGGTTGACAGTCCCCGCCGCTTTGGGCTCAATAACCGGCGGACAATGCAACGATTTTCAGTCCAAGCCAGGCTGAAGCGCGAAACTCGCGCGCAACGACACAAGATGCGGAAAAGCGGTCTTTAAGAACCGCCGCGCACCGGGGGAGGGGGCAATGCTGGACTTCGTTCAGCAATTGGTCAGCGGGATTGCGCTCGGCTGCGTTTACGGCCTGATCGCGCTCGGCTTTGTGCTGGTCTATAAGGCGACCGAGGTCGTGAACTTCGCCCAGGGCGACCTGATGATGCTGGGCGGATTCTTCGCCTTCACTTTCATCGGTATTCTGGGCCTCAACTACTGGATCGGTTTTGCCGGCGCGGTGGCGGCGATGGCGCTGTTCGGCGTGCTGGCGGAGCGGCTGGTGGTGCGTCCGATCCTCGGTTATCCGCAATTCTCCATCATCATGGCGACCATCGGCCTCGGCTATTTCCTGCGCTCCATCGCCGGCATCGTCTGGGGCACCGACGACCTCAAGATCGAGACGCCGTTCAGCCAAGGCGTGGTGCGGATCGGCTCGCTGGTGCTGGCCTACGACAAGCTCTCGGTGATCGCCGCCACCATGATCCTGTGCGCGCTGCTCTATCTGTTCTTCAACAAGACCACGCTCGGTACCGCCATGCGCGCCAGCTCCGAGAACATGCTGGCGGCCTATTACATGGGCATCCCGGTCAAGCGCGTGGTGTCGATCGTGTGGGCGATCTCGGCCGCGGTCGCGACCTGTGCCGGCGTGTTGCTGGCGCCGATCACCTTCATCCATTCCAATGTCGGCCTGGTGCTCGGGCTGAAGGCGTTTCCCGCCGCGGTGCTCGGCGGCTTCGGCTCGATCCCCGGCGCCGTGGTCGGCGGCGTGCTGATCGGCGTGATCGAAAGCATGGCCGGCTTCTATCTCGCACAGGGCTGGAAGGACGTCGCGCCCTACATCGTGCTGCTGGTGGTATTGCTGCTCAAGCCGGAAGGCCTGTTCGGCCTTCACATGCGCAAGAAGGTTTGAGGCATGCGGTTCATATTCAAGACCGATTATGAGGACGACATAAAGCTGTTTCCGCACAGCGGTTATGTCTGGTCCTATGGCACGCTGCTGGTGCTGCTGGCGATCGCGCCGTTCGTGCTCTCCAGCTACCTGGTCAGCCAATTGGTCTTCGTCTGCATCTACGCCACCGTGGGCGTAGGGCTATTGATCCTGACCGGCTTCACCGGCCAGGCGTCGCTGGGCCATGCCGCCTTCCTCGCCATCGGCGCTTATACGACGGCTTATCTGCAGCAGTTCGGCGTGCCGTTCCTGGTGTATTTTTTGGCCGCCGGCATTCTCACCGGTATCGTCGGCGCTATGGTCGGTTTCCCCGCCCTCCGGCTGCAGGGCATCTATCTGGTCATCGCAACGATTTCCTTCGCTTTCATTGTCGAGGAAATCCTGGCGCGATGGGAGAGCGTTACCCATGGCAACGAGGGCATGCGCGTCAAGGCGATCCAGATCCTCGGCACGCCGATCTCGCGCGACAGCCCGGCGTTCTATTTCCTCTGTCTCGGCGTGCTGATCCTGACCATCATCGGCTCGCTCAATCTGCTGCGTTCGCCGACCGGCCGCGCCTTTGTCGCAATTCGCGACAGCGAGACCGCGGCGCGCAGCATGGGCGTCAACGTTTCCCTCTATAAAGTAAAATCCTTCGCCATCAGCGCCGCCATCGCCGGATTTGCCGGCTGCCTCTTCGCGCACAAGCTGTCCTTCATCAGCCCGGAAATGTTCACGCTGCAGCTCTCGATCGAGTTCATCATCGTGATCATCATCGGCGGCGCGTTCAGCCTGCATGGCGCGGTGCTCGGCGCGATTTTCGTGGTCATGGTCGATCCGTTCCTGACCTTCCTCAAGGACGACATCCCCGGCATGATTGCCAATGTCGCCACCGCGCTTGGCGCCGGCGCAGCCAAGGCCACACAGATCAAGGACAGCGTCGCGGCATTTGCGTCCGCGAACGGCCTGAAGGGCGCGATCTACGGCATCATCATCATCCTGTTCGTGCTGTTCGAGCCGCTCGGGCTGTACGGGCGCTGGCTCAAGATCAAATTGTTCTTCCAGCTGTTCCCGCTCTACAAGCGCGCCACCTTCAAGCGGCAGAAGATCTATGTGAAGTCGGAGCGCAACCGATGAGCTATTTTCGCGCCGAAAACATCTCGTTGCATTTCGGCGGCCTCAAAGCGGTGGATTCCGTCAGTTTTGCGGTGGAGAAGGGTGAGATTCTCTCGATCATCGGTCCCAACGGCGCGGGCAAAAGCTCGATCTTCAACCTGGTCTCGCGCATCTACAACCCGACCTCGGGAAAGATCTATTTCGAGGACCAGGACATCACCCAGGAGCCCGCTTTCGGCATCGCAAAACTCGGCATCGCCCGCACCTTCCAGAACATCGAACTGTTCGAGAACGCCACGCTGCTGTCCAATCTGCTGGTCGGCCGCCACCGCCATTCCACCACCCAACTGTGGCAGGAACTGCTATTCCTGCCGAGTGTGCGGGCGACCGAGAAGGCGCATCGCCGCCGCGTCGAACAGGTGATCGAGTTCCTCGACCTCGAAGCCTATCGCGACAAGCTGATCTCGGGGCTGCCCTATGGCGTGCGCAAGGTGATCGAGCTTGCCCGCGCGTTGTGCACCGAGCCAAAACTGATCCTGCTCGACGAACCGTCGTCCGGCCTGAATGTCGAAGAGACCGACGACATGTCGTTCTGGATCCGCGACATGAAGACCGAACTCGGCATCACCGTGCTGATGGTCGAGCACGACATGACGCTGGTGAACCGAGTGTCCGACCGCGTCATCGCGCTGAACTACGGCCGTGTGCTGGCGATGGGGACGCCTGCCGAGGTGCAGCGTCACCCCGACGTCGTCGCCGCGTATCTCGGGGCCTGATGTGATGAGCGCGCCCGACATCATCCTCAAACTCAGCAATATCGAAAGCTATTACGGGCCGATCATGGCGATCCGGGGCATCAGCCTGGAAGTTCCGCGCGGCAGGATCGTCACCCTGCTGGGTGCCAACGGCGCCGGCAAGACCACGGTGCTGAAAACCATTTCGGGCATCCTCGATCCGCAGAAAGGCTCGATCGAATTTTTAGGCAGGCCGATCCAGCGCATGGAGGCCGACAAGATCGTGCGGTTGGGCTTGAGCCACGTCCCCGAGGGGCGCGAGGTGTTCCCTTTCCTGAGCGTGCGCGAGAACCTGATGATGGGTGCCTATCCGCGCAGGGACCGCAACGCCGTGGCCGACGACCTGGAGCGGGTCTACGGCTATTTTCCGCGGCTGAAGGAGCGGCTCAACCAGCCGGCCGGCCAGCTCTCGGGCGGCGAGCAGCAGATGCTCGCGATCGGCCGGGCGCTGATGAACCGCCCGACGCTGCTGCTACTGGACGAGCCGTCGCTGGGGCTGTCGCCGATCCTGGTACGGGAGATCTTTACCATCATCCGCCGCGTCAACGAAGAGCAGGGCATGTCGATCCTGCTGGTCGAGCAGAACGCCAAGGTGGCGCTGGAAACCGCGCATTACGGCTATGTGCTGGAAATCGGCCGTGTCGTCATGAACGATACTTGCGAGCGGCTGATGCATTCCAAGGACATCCAGGAGTTCTACCTGGGCGCAAAGGAAGCAGGCGCGCGGGGCGAGCGGCGCTGGAAAAAGAAGAAGACTTGGCGGTAGAATGGCAGCCCGCGCTTTCACCTCTCCCGTAGGGAGAGGTCGGATTGCGAAGCAATCCGGGTGAGGGGTTACTAACGAGGGAGCTTAACCCCTCACCCGCCTCGCATCTGACGATGCGGGACGACCTCTCCCTACGAGAGAGGTTAAGAAAGAGACCGGCTCAAGCCGGCATATGCAGGCCTAGACGGAGGGAACGAATAAATGGCTGGACCCGCAGTGCTGACTGTGGCGGACACGATCGTTAAGAGTTTTTTGCTCGCCGTTGAGACGCGCGGCGACCGGCCGGCGATCCGCGAGAAGAAGTTCGGCATCTGGCATCCGACCAGCTGGCGGCAGTGGCTGCAAATCTCGAAAGAAATCGCCTACGCGCTGCACGCGACAGGCTTCCGGCCGGGCGATGTCGCCTCGATCATGGCCAACGCCGTTCCGGAATGGGTGTTTGCCGACATGGGCATATTGTGCGCCGGCGGTGTCTCGTCGGGCATCTATCCGACCGATTCGGCCGCGCAGGTCGAATATCTGGTGAACGATTCCCGGACCAAAGTGATTTTCGCCGAGGACGAGGAGCAGCTCGACAAGATCCTGAGCTGCCGGGCGCGCTGCCCGACGCTGGAGCGAATCGTTGTGTTCGACATGGAAGGCTTGAACGCTTTCAGCGATCCCATGGTGATTTCGCTGGCCGAATTCATGGCGCTGGGAAGCAATCATATCCAGGACCACGAGGCGCTGTGGGAGGAGATGGTTGCAAGCCGTGTCGCTTCCGATCTCGCGATCCTGGTCTACACTTCGGGCACCACCGGCCCACCCAAGGGCGCGATGCATTCCAACCGCAGCGTCACCCATCAGATGCGTCACGCCGGCGATCTGTTCCCTTCCACCGACGATGAGGAGCGGCTCGTATTCCTGCCGCTCTGCCATGTCGCCGAGCGGGTCGGTGGCTACTACACGTCGCTGGCGCTGGGTTCGGTGATGAACTTCGCGGAAAGCCCGGAGACGGTGCCCGACAACTTACGCGAGGTGCAGCCGACCGCGTTCCTCGCGGTTCCGCGGATCTGGGAGAAATTCTATTCCGGCATCACCATCGCGCTGAAAGACGCCACCCCGTTCCAGAACTGGATGTATCGCCGCGCCCTTGCCGTGGGTTACCGCCTGACCGATTGCAAGCTCGAGGGGGATGCGCCGCCATTGGCGCTGCGCCTCGCCAACGAGGCGGCCTACTGGCTGGTATTCCGCAATATCCGGCGCATGCTGGGGCTGGATCGCTGCCGCCTCGCCTTCACCGGGGCAGCGCCGATCGCGCCCGATCTGATCCGCTGGTATCTCGCGTTAGGCATCGACATGCGCGAGGTCTATGGGCAGACCGAGAATTGCGGCGTCGCCACGGTGATGCCGGCCGACCGCGTTAAACTCGGTTCAGTCGGCAAGGCCGCGCCCTGGGGAGAGGTCAGGATTTCACCGCAAGGCGAGATTTTGATCAGGGGCGACTTCCTGTTCATGGGCTATCTCAACCAGCCTGAAAAAACCGCCGAGACCGTGGACGCCCAGGGATGGCTGCATACCGGCGACGTCGGCTCCATCGACAATGAGGGCTTTGTCAAGATCACCGACCGGATGAAGGACATCATCATCACCTCGGGCGGCAAGAACATCACCCCATCGGAGATCGAGAACCAGCTGAAATTCTCACCTTACGTTTCCGATGCCGTCGTGATCGGCGACAAGCGCGCCTATCTCACCTGCCTCGTCATGATCGATCAGGAGAACGTCGAAAAATTCGCGCAGGACCATGACATTCCCTTCACCAATTATGCCAGCCTGTGCCGCGCGGCGGAAATCCAGGACCTGATCCAGCGCGAGATCGAGGCGGTCAACGCCAATTTCGCGCGGGTCGAGACCATAAAAAAGTTCTTCCTGATCGAGCGGCAGCTGACGCCCGAGGATGAAGAGTTGACGCCGACCATGAAACTGAAGCGAAGTTTTGTGAACAAGCGCTACGCGAGCGAAATCGACGCCATGTACCGTGACAAGGCCGTGGCATAGGGTCGCAAGACGCGCAGACCGGAAAAAACGAAAATGGCGAAGGTTTAGGGCCCTTCCTTCGCAATCATACGGGCCAATGGAGAGGAGATTGACATGTCGAAATCGCTAAAGGCGCTGGGCCTTACGGTGGGGACGCTCGCGCTGAGCGTTCTGCCGGCTCAAGCGCAAACCAAGGTCACCAATGAAGGCATCTCGCCGACCGAGATCGTGATCGGCACCCATCAGGACCTGTCCGGCCCGATCAAGGTGTGGGGCGTGCCGGTGTCCAACGGCATGAAAATGGCGGTCGAGGAAATCAACGCGGCCGGCGGCATCAACGGCCGCAAGCTTCGGATGATCCTGGAAGATAACGGCTACGATCCGAAGCGCGCGGTGCTGGCATCGCAGAAGATGGTCGAGAAAGACAAGATCTTCGCGATGATCGGTCCGATGGGATCGCCGACGGTGCTCGCGGCGCAGGACATTCTGTTCGATGCCGGGGTGTTGCAGCTGTTTCCGCTGACCGCGGCCGAATTCACTTACAAGTTCGACCCCTCGAAACCGCAGGAGCGACTGAAGTTCAACAATCTTCTGCCCTATGTCGAGAGCACCCGCGCCGCGCTCAAATACATGATGGAAGCCAAGAACTTCAAAAAACCCTGCTTGATGCATCAGGACGACGAGTACGGCAAGAACGTGCTCGACGGCTTCACGCAGCAACTCGACGCCATGAAGGTGCCGGCGGCCTCGGTCACTACCTACAAGCGCGGCGCATCCGATTTCTCGGCGCAAGTGGCCAAGATGAAATCCGACGGCTGCGATCTGGTCGTGCTCGGCACGGTGATCCGCGAAACCATCGGCGCGATGAGCGAGGCCAGGAAACTGGGCTGGGACGTGACCTTCCTCGGCGCCACGCCGACCAACGTGCTTGAGGTGCCGGCGCTCGGCAAGGAGGCCGTGGAAGGACTTTACGCCGCGGCAGCGTTCGAGATTCCGTACGAGGACACGGCCAAGGGCAAGGTCAAGGACTGGCTGACCAACTACAAGAAGATGTTCGGCTCGGACGCCAACACCCAGGCGATCATCGGCTACAACGCGGTGGTGACGTTCGCGCATTATGTCAACAAGGCCGGCAAGGATCTCACCGGCCAGAAGGTGCTCGATTCACTGGAGTCCGGCGACCCGTTCCAGGATATCTTCGCCTCGCCGCCCTCGATCTTCTCGAAGACCAACCATCTCGCCTCGACCGTGACCCAGGTCCAACAGATCAAGAACGGCCGCTGGGTGCTGATGAAGGACAGCCTGTCGTTCTGAGGTATTGTATCCCGGACGCGGTGCGGCATCCTTCATGCCGCTCCGCAGAGCCGGGACCGTACCGAGGAGCGCGCTTTGTTACGGCCCCGGCTCTGCAGCGCACCGCTCCGCGAAGAGCTACGCGCTGCGCTGCGTCCGGGGAACGCAGAAGCGAACGTCGCCGCAGTTACTCCTTCACCGCGCCGGTCAGCGACGACACGTAATAATCCACGAACAGCGAATAAAAAATCGCGACCGGCAGCGAGCCCAGCAGCGAACCCGCCATCAGCGCGCCCCATTGATAGACGTCGCCGGAAACCAGCTCGGTCAGGATCGCGACCGGCACGGTCTTGTTGGCGCTGCTCTGGATAAAGGCCAGCGCGTAGATGAATTCGTTCCACGACAATGTGAAGCTGAAGATTCCCGCCGAGATCAGGCCGGGCACCGCCAGCGGCAGCGTGATCCGCCGCAATATCTGCAGCCGCGTCGCGCCGTCGACCAGGGCGCATTCTTCCAGCTCGTAAGGAATCGACTTGAAATAACCGATCAGCAGCCAGGTCGAGAACGGCACCAGGAAGGTGGGATATACCAGGATCAGGGCCAACGGACTGTCGAACAGGCCGAACTGGACCACCACCGTCGCCAGCGGAATGAACAGGATCGACGGCGGCACGAGATAGGCGAGATAAATGCCGAGCCCGACATAGGGACTGCCGCGGAACCGCAGCCGCTCGATCGCGTAAGCCGCAAGCGTTGAGGAAAAAATCGAAATGAAGGTGGCGCCGACGGCGACCGACATCGTGGTCAGCAGCCAGTGCGGATAGGCGGTGTTGAACAGCAAATGTTTTATGTGCGCCAGCGTCGGCGACGAGATCCAGAACGGGTTGTGCTGCTTGTAATTGAGCAATTCCGCGTTCGGCTTGAACGACGTCATGGTCATCCAGTAAAACGGAAACAGCAGGATCACCACGAAGCAGGCAAGCGGCAGATAGATCATCACCATGCGCCGCGCGCGCGAATCCCACTCCATCGTTTCGGGTGTGGAGGAGGCAATGTTGCCCTGCACCGCCGCCTCAGTCATTGCTTTCTCCCTGCTGCCATTTGCGGCGCGCCAGACCGAAGTAGCTGAACAGCGTCGCCACCACCAGGAACGGGATCATCGACACCGCGATGGCGGCACCTTCGCCCAGTTCGCCGCCGGCGATGCCGCGCTGGAACGCCAGCGTCGCCAAGAGATGGGTGGAGTTGACCGGCCCGCCGCGGGTGATGGCGTAGACCAGCTGGAAATCGGTGAAGGTGAAGATGATCGAGAACGTCATCACGATGGCGAGGATCGGCAGCATCATCGGAAAGGTGATGTAGCGAAAACGCTGCCAGGCGGTGGCGCCGTCCAGCATCGCCGCCTCGTAGAGCGCGGGCGAGATGGTCTGCAGGCCCGCCAACAGCGAGATCGCCACAAAGGGAATGCCGCGCCAGATATTGGCCGCGATCAGCGAAAACCGCGCCGGCCACGGGCTGCCGAGGAAGTCGATATTGGTGGAGCGCAAGTGCAGCACGTCCACCAGCACATAGGAGATGATGGAAAACTGCGGATCGTAGATCCACCAGAATGCCAAAGCCGAGAGCACCGTCGGCACGATCCACGGCAGCAGCACGATGGCGCGCAACAGGCTTTTGAACGGAAAATGGTTGTTGAGCAGCAGCGCCAGCCAGAAGCCGAGCGCGAATTTTCCGACCGTGGCGACGCCGGTGTAGAACACGCTGTAGAACACCGCATTCCACCACAGCGGGTCGGTCAGCAGGTACTGGAAATTCTCCAGGCCGACGTAAATGCCGCGGCGGCCGATGGTGGTGTCGGTGAAGGCGAGCCAGACGCCCAGACCCAGCGGATAGGTGAGGAACACCAGCAGCAGCCCGATCGCCGGCGTAAGGCAAATGACGATCAAAAACGGCTTGTAGTCGAACAGCCTTGCCAGCCAGTTTGGCTGCGCGGGTTCCGAGCGTCGATGCAGTGTTGTCACGAGCGTCATGGTGACGTCCGTTCGTCGTGGCCGTGCGAGCCACAAATAAATCCGTCATCCTGAGGAGCCGCGCGCATGCGCGGCGTCTCGAAGGACGGCCACATGCGCTGGTGGCCCATCCTTCGAGGCTCGCCCAAGAGGGCGAGCACCTCAGGATGACGGCGGTGTTGGTTTGGCCAATCCCGCCTCACCGTCGGAAGTACCGCTTGGCGCGTCGCTCGGCTTCCGCCGCCGCGGCTTCCGGCGTCGCGGCGTCGGTTGCGACCGAGGCGCACATCTGCACCGGCACGTAGTCGGCGTAGACCGCTCCGGTGGCGGTCGAGATCGGGCCCTTGTAGCCGTTGTAGTATGGGCTCAGCATGATGTCCTTGAAGATTTTCACCTTGGGATCGCCGGACCACACCGCGGCGTCGGCGTAAGCAGCCAGCGGCTGCGACCAGTAGCCGCTATTGGCATTGAGCCATGGCTCGTATTGCTCGCGTTCCATCATGAAGGCCAGGAAGGCCTTTGCCGCGTTCGGATACGGGCTGTGCTTGAACACCATGGCGTTCAGGGTGAGGCCGCCCATCGGCGATTTGCTGGCGAGCCCCCTCGGCAGCAGCTGGTGCTGGGTATCCTCCGCGATCGCAGCCGTGGCCGGGTCGTTCTTCAGCGCAAAATACAGCGAGACGCCGTTGGCGGTCAGGGAAATTTCCTGGGACGAATAGGCCCGGTTGTTGCTGACGTCGTTCCAGGACGGCGTGCCGGCAATGAACGTCGGATACAATTCCTTCAGGTATTTCAGCGCGGCAACGGTTTCCTTGCTGTTGATGATGACGTTGCCTTCCTCATCGAGCAGCGAGGCATTGTGCGACCACAAAAGCCAGTTGGCGAACCCATTGCCGTCACCGACGGCGTTACCCAGCGCAAAACCGGCCGGCTTGCCGGCCTTTTGCAGCTTGCGGCACAGATCGAGAATGCCGGCATGGTCTTCCGGTACCTTGTCGAATCCGACCGATTGCAGCACCGATTTGCGGTACACCAGCGGCCCGCCGCTGGCGCCGAACGGCAGCCCGATCCACGCATTGCTCTTGTGGCGCTTGCCATATCGCTGCGCCAAGGGTTGCCAGCCGCCGTAGCGCTTGCCGAGATAGTCGGCGACGTCCGTGAGTTCGATCAGCTTGTCGACATAAATGTGCGGCGCGTCCGAAAAGCCGATGATGATGTCGGGTCCGGCGCCGGAGTTCGAGGTGACCGCGGTCTGCTGGTTGATGTCTTCCCAGCCGACGAAGTCGACCTTGACCTCGACGCCGCTCTTCTCGGTGAATTTCGCGGCATTGGCGCGGAACACGTCTTCGTCGGCTTTTACGAACCGCACCGGGCGCAGCATCTTCAGGCTGGCGCCTTTCTCGATGGCGAAGTTTGGGGTCGGCACGTCGGCAGCCTTGATGGCCGACGCGGTCTGCGCGGAAGCGCCGGTCGCGGCCAGCGCCGCGGCCGAAACGCCGAGCGCCAGCGCGTCACGGCGGGTAAGGTCCTTCATGGTTTCCTCCGGTATTTTGTTGCTCAATCGTCATTGCGAGCGAAGCGAAGCAATCCAGACACCACAAAGAAAGACTGGATTGCTTCGTCGCAAGTGCTCCTCGCAACGACGCACGTCTAGCTGTTCGGACCGCGATCCATGCCGACGGGCTGCCAGCGGCGCAATGTGGTATTCTGCAGCACCGAGGGATTGACGCAGCTCACCGGCCACATTCCGGACAGCACCAGCGACAGCTCGTAACCCACCCGCCGCTTGCGCGCCTCGTCGAAGCGCGCCGAGGCCGAAGCGACATGGGCCGTCAGCGTGACATTTTCCATGCCTAGCATCGGATTATTGTGCGACGGCGGCTCCTTTTCCAGCACGTCGAGCGCGGCATGCGCGATCCAGCCTTCCTGCAGGGCCTTTATCAGCGCCTCCTCGTCCACCGTCGGCCCGCGCCCGGTGTTGATGAAGGTGGCGGTGGGCTTCATCTGCCGAAAATGCTTCTCCGTAAGCATGTGGTGCACCTCGGGCCGCGCCGGCGCGTGCATCGACACGAAATCGGATTGCGACAGCACCTCGGACAGCGTCGCCGGCACCACGCCATGATCGGATATCAGCATCTCCGAAACGAAGGGATCGAACGCCATCATGCGCAACCCAAACGGCGCGGCACGCTTGGCGACCGCGCGCGCCACCCGGCCGAACGAGATGAAGCCCAGCGTCTGCCCCATCAGCCGCGGAATTTTCAACAGCTGCGGCCGGCCTTCGCTCCAGCGGCCTTCCCGCACCATCCGGTCCTGCGCCACCAGCCGGCGGAAACCGGCCAGCAGCAGCATCATGGCGTGATCGGCGACTTCCTCGATGAATGTGTCGGGGACATTGGTGACGGGAATGCCGCGCGCGGTGGCCGCCTTGACGTCGACCGAGTCGACGCCGACGGTACCGAGCGTGATGACCTTGCAGTTCTCAAGGCTGTCGATGATCGCCTTGGTGATTTTCATGCCCTTGCCGTAGATCGCGTCGGCATGTTTCGCGGCCGCGATGAACTCCAGTTCATTGGCCGGCGCCTCGACGATCTCCGCGCCGATCGGCGCCAGCGCCTCCATCTCATAATCGTAGCCGCCCCCGGCCACGGTAAAACTCGCGCCCTTCGGCGTCAGAATGGTGAATTTGGGCAATGTCGTCTCCCGCTCGTCGGCCTGCTTGCTCGCCGTGAGGGGAGGCGCGGCCTGCTTGTTGCGCCCGCATCAAAGCATGGCGGAACGGCGCAGGGCTAGAGCCCGGATGCATGGCGGGGGCACCAATTAATGCGCGGCAGAGCGCGAATAACGGGCATCGTGGCGCAAGCGCTCGATTGTGTTGCGTGCCCGCGCGAAATAAGGAGAGGGCGAGCGCTACTTTCCCACCTCCCATAGAGGACATTTGGGACCTTCCCGCGTGCATATCACGGACCTTTCAACTTTGACCTTTGTATTGCAGAATGCACTACATACCCTATAATGCCGACATGGAGGTGGGTTATGCCCGGAACGGTTAAACGCAAGGAGCATCCGCTATCGATGCGCCTGCCCATGACCGACATTACCATCATCGATCGAGCGGCAACGCTTCGCGGTCGCTCCCGCACCGACTTTGTGCGCGATGCCGCGGTGCGCGCGGCCGAGGATGTTCTGATGGAGGCGGTACCGGTTCGGATGGGTCCGGCCGGATTCAAGGCTTTCGTGACGGCATTATCCGGACCGGGTGCGGCAGTCCCCGAGATGGTTGAACTTTTGCAGCGTACGGCTCCATGGGAGACCCGAGAGTCTTCCAGCGAAGTCAAGGCCCGTTCGCGTCGCCGAAATGCGTCAAAACAAAAGGCCGGCTCAAAAATCGGGAGCTGAAGTTTGGCGGTCTCCGACCCTGAACTGTTGACGGCGGCCGACGATCTCGCCCAGTTCTCCTGCGGCAAGCCGGCTCTCGACCGCTGGCTCAAAACGCGAGCTCTCGCCAACCAGCAGAAGGGCTTCACGGCCGTTCTTGTCGTGCACGAGGACAATCGAGTGATCGGTTATTATGGTCTGGCGCCAACGGCAATTGTGCCGTCAATATTGCCGCGGTCGATCCGCACCGGTCAGCCGCCCAACCCGGTCCCCTGTCTAATGCTGGGGCAGCTTGCAACGGACCAGCATTGGATTGGTACGGGAATCGGTACGGGCCTGCTCAAACACGCCTTACAGCGTTGCGTCGCCGCCGCTGACCTAATCGGAGGCCGCGCGCTGATCGTCAATGCGGTCGACATCGAGGCCGCTGCGTTCTGGAGGCGCCGTGGTTTCATTCCCTCCAAGGACGATCCGCTCATCCTCTTCAGGTCGATCGCCGACATCGCAGCATCACTTAAGGAAGCAGCACAGGGCAGGGCGCAATAACCGACGGCGTCGCACGATTACGATTGTCCGCTTCGCTCTTAAATCACAAAAAACCCATGCATCGCATCGCGCCGCAACTGCTCGACCAGTCCGTATTCCCAATCCAGATAGGCCTGCATCGCGGCTCTGTCGACGTCGGTGCCCTCGTAGGGACGCCGGTAGCGGTGGGATGGATCGGGTTTTGGCAAGACGTGCGGCGGCCCGACTTCCAGCGCGCCGTCGTAGCCGCCATCGAGCACGTAGACCTCCCATCCCATTTGCGCGAGCCAAGACGCGGTCATGTCCGCGCGCACGCCCCTATCGTCCGTGAGCAGGATGCGCGCGCCGCGCACCGGTGCGGCCATGTCGATCTCCTGGACCAACTGGCCCCCCGGATAGTGGCGGAAGCCGGAGATATGACCGGCTGCATAGTCTTCGCTCGCGCGGACGTCGAAGCGATACAGCGTGCGGCGCGTGTCGGCCTGCAGCGCCATTGTGTCATCCGGACTAAGGTGGCGGACGCCTGCGCGATAGGCGACGTCACGCGCATTGCTCTTCGCTCCCTCGAACAGGCCGATGCCGCCGCGCCGGTCCGCGCCATGCTCGAGCTGCTGTTCTGCCAGGGTCCAGCCGATCGTTCCGTTGCGCAGCGCCACCACTCTGTTGGCGACGCCGGCGTTGATCAGCGACTGGGTGCCGATGATCGACCGGGTCCGCCCGGCGCAGTTGACGATGATGGTCGTCTCAGGGTCCGGCGCGACGCCGCCCGCGCGCAGCACCAGCTCCGCGCCGGGCACGCTGACGGAGCCGGGAATGTTCATGGTGGCGTATTCGTCCGGCCTGCGCACATCGAGGATCGCGACGTCGGCGTCGCTCGCGATCAACGCGGCGACTTCCTCCGCCGGGAGCGAGGGCGTGTGTCTTCGGTGCTCGACCAATTCGCCAAACGCCTTGGCGTAGGAATTGACGTCCTGGAAGAGTTCGTAGCCTGCGGCCTGCCAGGCGTGCAGTCCGCCGCCGAGTTCGCGAATGTCAGTGTATCCCAGCGCTGCAAGGCGATCCGCGGCCTGCGCGACAAGGCCTTCGCCGTTGTCATAGACGACAATCGGCACGGCCTTGCGCGGCAACCTGATCTCCGCTTCGAGCCCGATCCTGTCCGCCGACATGTTGGCGGCAAACAGCGGATGGCCGGTGGCGAAGGCGGCCTCGCGCCGCAGATCGAGCAGCGCGATTTCCTCGCGCAACAGCAGCGCACGGCGGATGTGAGAGGGGTTGACGGGAGGTGGGGTCATGGGCAGGAGGCATGAATGAGAAACGCTGCATCCCTGTTCTGCTGCATCGGTCATCACCCAACGAACACGATATCATACTGGCGCACCCGACACGATTCGAACGTGTGACCTTTGCCTTCGGAGGGCAACGCTCTATCCAGCTGAGCTACGGGTGCGTGCGATTGATGTAGCCGATTGGGCAGGCGTCGGCAACGCCCCGTAAAGGTCCCTTTTGGGGGCGAGCCGGGGCTCCGGCAGAGCTTCCACGCAGCGGCCAAATGCCCTAACCTGCCGGCTTCGCACATCGTGGGTTACGACCGATGCGATCCCGCGTAAGAAGATTTGCCCATGTGCTGGAACGCATTGGGCTGGCGATGGTCGGGGCGGCGAGCGGATTGTTTGTCGGTGCCCATGTGGGGTCCAGCATCGAAGCGCTCACGTCCCAGGCTTTCCTGCTGGTCATGATGATCGGCGGCGCAGTCGGGTTCTACCTCGGAATTGACACGCCTCCTGAGGAACCGAAGGGTGAGCCGGCAGGCGGGGCCGGTGCAAAGGTCGACTCCGCGGATTTGCTCAGCGCCATAGGCACGTTTCTCGCTGCATTGACCGCCTTCGCATCGGTCAGCGTCATCGTGCTTCGTGCAGACGTGCACGTCTATGGGACAATGCTGATCATGTCGGGATGGATTGTTGGCGTGATGATGCAAATCATTGCCGGGGCGATTGCACGCACCAGGAGTTGATATCGATCGCTTTCAGTGCGCGCCCGATTTTTTACGCGCTCGTTCGGTGCTGCCCCTGCAGCAGTCGCTTGGGGTGAACGCCATCGACATGGCCCATGAACGGCGGATGGATCGAATAGCCGATCAGTTCGCGGGCGCGCTCCGGCAATTTCTCCGCGCATTCGGGGGGAACGGCGAGGCTCATATTCTCGAGCTGCCGCACCCACCCCACGCAATATTGCGGCGTGATGATCAGGCGCGGCCGGTCCGACCGGTTGGCGCCGCCGCGGTGCCACAGCGTGCCCTTGGCGATCGCCAGCGATCCCGATGGCATGGTCAGCTTCACGGCGTCCGGGCGATTGCCGGGGTCGCGATCGGCATTCGGCGTCGTCTTGCTGCTAAAGTCGGCCGGCCTCGTCGCGCCCTCGACGATCGGCTGATCCCATAGGTGGCTTCCGGGAATGACTTCCGTGCTTCCGTTCAATTCGGTCGTATCGTCGATCGCCCAGAACGCGCTGATGCCGAGCGCGGGGCGCGGCCGCGGCACCTTGGCGCCGCCGTCGTCAAAATGCCAGGGCTGCACGGTTTCGCCGGGATGCAGATTGATCGCGAGCAGGGCCGACAGCAGGCAGCTTTGCCCAAGCTCCGCTTCGGCAAACGCCAGCGCCAGGGGATGAATCGCGAGTTCCGCGAAAACCGGCGACTTCGCCAGCAAGGCATACACCCGGTTGGTCTTGAGGCCCTCGAAATCGTTGCGGCCGGTGAGATCGCGGGCGAGGAACGGCGCCAGCGCCGCCCGAAGTTCGGCCACTCGGCTCGGCGAAAGAACCCGTTCGAAGATAAGGTAGCCGCGGCAATCGAACTCTTCCCGCCACGACGCGAATGACCTTCCCTTGAGCCAGGCTGAGGCCAGTTCAATCGTTGTTGGATTACCCGCGTCATAAGGCATGCTTGTCATGGCCCGCCTCCTCAAGATCGTCATGAAAAGGATAATCGGTATATCCGGTTTTCTCGCCGCCATAAAAGGTCGCGCGGTTATAGGGCGCGAACGGGATGCCGTGCCTGATCCGCGCCGGCAAATCCGGATTGGAGATGAAATGCCGGCCGAATGCGATGGCGTCTGCGTGACCCGCAGCGACCGCGGCTTCGGCCGAGGCGCCGTCAAATCCGCCGGCGGAGATCAACACGCTGCGCCAGTGCGGCCGGAACAGCTGCATGGCCGAGGGCACGTTCTGGTGGTTGACCTCGGCGCGGCCGGCGCCGCTGGAGCGCGGCTCGATGAAATGCAGATAGGCCAGGCCGAGCGCATCCAGCGCGCGGATCACATGGCTGTAGAGCGGCATCGGGTCCGGCTCGCCGCTGCCATTGGCCACACCATAGGGCGACAGCCGCACCGCGACGCGGTCGGCGCCGCAGATGGCGATCGCCGTGTCCACGATCTCGAGCAGCAACCGCGCGCGGTTAGCGATCGATCCGCCATACCGATCGGTGCGCAGATTGGTGTGGGACTGCAGGAATTGTTCGAGCAGATAGCCGTTGGCGCCGTGGATCTCGACGCCATCGAAGCCTGCGGCAAGCGCGTTGCGCGCGCCTTGCCCGAACGCCTCGATCACGCCTGCGATTTCATGCGTCTCCAGCGCGCGCGGCGTTTCGTAGGGCTCGGGCTTGCCGGACGCCGTCATCGCCAGCATTCCCCGTCCGGTAATCGGAACCGCGGAGGGTGCGACGGGTAGCACGCCGCCCGGCTGCAGCGAGGAATGCGAGACCCGCCCGACATGCCAGAGCTGCAGGAAAATAAATCCGCCCTTGGCATGGACGGCCTCAACGACCTTTCGCCAGCCTTCCACCTGCTCGCCCGAGTAGATGCCGGGCGTGGCCGGATTTCCGCGCCCGGTCGCCGCCACCGGCGAGGCTTCGGCGATGATAAGGCCGCCTTCGGTTGTGCGTTGCCCGTAATATTCCGCATTCAACTCCCGCGGCGCAAAGCTCGATCGCTCCGCCCGCATCCGCGTCAGCGGCGCCATCACCACGCGATGTTGCAAAAGACAGGGGCCGACTTGCAGCGGCGAAAACAGGGAAGCGTGGCTCATGGTGCTGCGGGGTTTTGATTGAGGAGTTACGCTGGCGATTAGAGGTTATTTCGTTTCAATTCAATCGTCATGCTCGGCCATGCCGAGCTTTTGGTTTTCTTCGCAGCATCTGTATTGTCGGCGCCGGGTGTGGTTCACTCCGGCTCGCGGCTCGCTGCTGCCAAAAAGGTTGAACAATCGATGGGGAGAAATTCATGCGGATAACGCGGCGTTCGATGATTGCCGGTGCGGCGCTGGCGCCGCTTTTGGCGCGCAGCAGAATAGCGGGTGCCCAGAACTGGCCGTCCGGCATCATCAAGATCGTGGTGCCGTTTCCGCCGGGTGGCACCGTGGATCCGATCGCGCGGCTGGTGCAGACCGGCCTGCAGCAGCGCCTCGGCGCCACCATCGTCATCGAAAACAAGTCCGGCGGCTCGGGCAGCGCGGGCACTGCGTCGGTGGCGAAGTCGGCGCCCGACGGCAATACCTGGCTGTTTGTGTTCGACACCCACGCCGTCAATCCATTCCTGCAGAACCTCCCATTCGACACCGTGAAGGATCTCGATCCCGTCGTGCTGATCGGCACCGCGCCGAACGTGCTGGCGACGCATCCCGCGCGTCCCTACAAGACGTTGGCCGATGTCATCGACGCCGCAAAGGCAAGGCCGGACACGCTGACCTACGCGTCGGTGGGCTCGGGCAGCGTCGGCCATCTCACCATGGTGCAACTGACAAAACGCGCGGGTATCAAGATGGTGCACGTGCCCTACCGCGGCGGCGGTCCCGCCATGAACGACGCCATCGCCGGCCATGTCGATTTCATCATCGGCAGCGCAGCACTTGTGATGCCGCAGGTCAGTGCGGCGACCATCCGGCCGATCCTGCAAACCGGCAAGACCCGCATGCCGACGCTGCAAACGGTGCCGAACGCCATCGAAAGCGGCTTTGCCGGGTTCGAATCCTACGCGTGGTGGGGCGTCTTCGCGCCGGCCGGCACGCCGAAGCCGATCAACGAGCGTTTCGGCAATGCGCTGATTGAAACCCTGCGCGAGCCGGGAATTTCGAAGCAAATCTCGGAAAACCTGCAGGTCACCATGCTGCTCGGCGGGCCGGAGGACGAGGCGAAATTCCTGAAAGCGCAGATGGATTTGTGGGGACCCGTGGTGCAGGAGAACAACATCAAGGGCGAGTAAGGCACGACATCGCAGTGGGCGTTCGCGACATTGCAAACACTCCCCCCGTCATCCTGAGGTGCTCGCCGCATCGCGGCGAGCCTCGAAGGATCGGACACGGATGACAGCGCTAGCGGCTATCCTTCGAGGCTCGCTTCGCTCGCGCCTCAGGATGACGGCGGAGATTGTTGTGACTACAGGCAATGGCGGATTCAGCGTCCATACCCGTTGGCGCGCGAATAGGCCGGGCGGGTCTCCGGCGCGGGGCGGTTCTCCGAGATGGCGCGGGCTGCACTTGCGGTCCGGCCGAGCGCGCCGAGTTCTTCCAAAAAGATCGGCTTGGAGAAATAAAATCCCTGGGCGTAGCGGATTTTCGTCGCGGCCTGCAGATACGCCAGTTCCTCGAACGTCTCGATGCCCTCCGCAATCACGGTCATGCCGAGCGCTTCGCTCAAGGACTCGATGGCCTTCAAGATACCCTGGCTGCGCGGACGCTTGTGAATGTCGGTGATGAAGGAGCGGTCGATCTTGATCTCGTCGGCGGTGATGTCGGCGAGCGCCGAAAGCGACGAATAGCCGATGCCGAAATCGTCGATCGAGATCCCGACGCCGAGTTGCCGGAAAATCGGAAGGATCTCATCCTGGAATTGCGTCTTGGCGACGAAGGCGTCCTCGGTCACCTCGATGATGAACCGGCGCGGGCAACCGGTGGCTTGCAGCGCGCGGGCAAATGACTGCATGAAATCGGGATTGCCGGCCTGCTTTGCAGCGACGTTGATGCTGATGCTGGTAGTGGCGCCAAAGGTGTCGTTGATGAGGTCGATCGACTTCATGATCTCGGCCAGCACCAGATGGGTGAGTTCGTCGATCAGCCCAAGCTCTACCGCAAGATTGATGAAAGTGCCCGGCGCCTGCAGCACGCCTTCGTCGTTGCGCAGCCGCACCAGCGCCTCGATGCCCTTGATCTCGCGGGACCGGATGTCGACCTTGGGCTGGAATGCGCAACAGAACCGCTTGTCGAGGATGGCCAGCCGCAGCGACTGCTCCAGTTCCATGCGCGCGAGCGCCTCGCGCTCCATGCTGGCGTCGAAGAACACCGCGGCGCCCTTGCCCTCGTTCTTGACGCGGTACATCGCGATGTCGGCGTTCTGGCGCAACGCGTCGTAGCTGCGGCCGTGCTCGGGATAGAGGCTGACGCCGATCGAGGCGGAGGCAAACACTTCGGAGCCGGCGACGAAGAACGGCGCCCGCAAGCGCTGCAGCAGGAACTGCACGTATTCGGCGACCTCCTGCTGGCTCTGGACCGGATTGAGCAGCAGCAGGAATTCGTCGCCGCTGATGCGCGACAGCATGTCGGACTCGCGCAAGTCGAGCCCGAGGCGGCGGGCGACCTCGACCAGCAGCGCATCGCCGATGGCGTGGCCGTAATAATCGTTGATGTGCTTGAAATTATCGACGTCGAGGAAGGCAAGCGCAAATCGTTCGGCTTCGCCCTCATGCAGCAGGTCGTTGACGTGCCGTTCAATCACCCGCCGCATCGGCAGCCCCGTCAATTCGTCAAAATAGGCGCGCCGGAACAGCTCGTCCTGGACCGCCTTCTGCTCGCTGAGATCGGCGGAGCTGGTCAGCAGCAGTTTTGCATCCGCGATGCGAACCGGCCGGTGAGCGTCGAGGAATGTCCGCCTGGCATGTCCCTCGGACACGCATTCCTCGGTCACGACGGCACGATCCGCGCGCAGCAATTCGACGCAGGCTTCGCGGCGGCGGGTCAGTTCGATCGTGGGGAGCGGCGCGTTCGCCGACGCGGCGAGCAAATCCTCGGCGCTAACCTTCAACCGTGCCGCGGCGGCGTCGTTGACCAAAAGGAAACGGCCGTACTCGTCCTGCACGGTTACGCCGGCCGGCAGCAGCCTGATGATTTCATTCAGGAGGTTCAGTTCGGCATGGACATCGCGCTGTTGTCCGGCGTCGCCAATCCCACCGGAAAAAGGCTCCGGACGGTCGAGGGCGCGTTCACCGTCGGTCGGGAGGGTCGAAAACAGTTGTTTGCCGGCACTTTGCATGGTCGCCGACCTTCGCAACCTCTCTTGTAGTTTTCGTTAAGTCATTGTCAGAAACACGGTGACAGGGCGCGGCGCGGGCGGTTTGCATGGAACCGCCACGAGTTGTCATTAACAGAGTGTCAACAGCGATTGAGACGTTAGGCCACGTCGCGCGGTATCCGGCATCTCAGCGTGCAGTGAACGCCGGTGCGCAGAAATGCGATTTCGGTGCTGCCGTCGAACGGCCGAAGCGCGGAATTCAACAGCTTGGTGCCAAAGCCGGGCGCGCCGACCGTGCCGATCGGCGGGCCCTCGTTTTCGTCCCAGACAACGGTGAGGCGGTCGCCGGCTACCGACCACGACACCTGCAGCAGCCCGAGCGGCGATGAAAATGCGCCGTATTTGCCGGCATTGGTGGCGAGCTCGTGAAAAATCAACGCGAAACTGACGGCGAGTTTTGCCGGGAGAAACAGCGGTTCGCCGTCCAGCGTAAATCGCACATGGCCGTAGGGACCGAGTTCCGACAGCAGCAGTTCCTTGATGTCGCAACCGCTGCCGTCGGCCCGCGCAATGAGATCGTCGGTGGCTGACAGCGCGCGGATGCGGCCGTCGATGCTGGCCCAGACCTGCGGCTGATTGTGCAGCACCTGACGCAGCACGGCGTGGATGGTCGACAGCTTGTTCTTGAGGCGATGCTGGAGTTCGTCGACCACCAGCTTGCGATAGGTTTCTTCCTCGGTGAGGCGTCTCGATATCTCGCGATGATGCGAGGCGATCGATCGGTAATGCTCGGCACCCCAGATGATCAATCCGGACACCACCACATAGATCAGCAGCAGAATGGATGTCGCGGAATCTGCCGGTGTCTCGTCGAAGGTAACCGCTGCTCCGAGCAGGCCGCCCACCGCCGCGGTGGCGAGGCCAATGCGGAATCCGCCAAAAGCGGTTGCAAACAGCACGGCGGGAAAATACGGCGCGAACGCCAATTCCGGCCTGATCAGCGACAGGCCCCATCGCGCCGCGGTCGCCAGCACAAGGCAGAAAGCGGCAAAGCCTGCGCCCAAAAGCAGCGACGGCGGCGATACTCCCCGCCAGCCGCGCCGAAATTCGTCAGTCCATTTCGCCATCTGTCACATTCAGCCGACCAGGACATCGAAACTATGGCCGACCATAGAGGAAAAATCCCCGCGGCAAAGGCAAATGGCTGACAGCGGCCTGCATGGCTTGCGTTGGCCGCCGCAAGCCGGGATGATACCGGAACCAGACTTTCATAATAAAAGGAGAACGACATGGGGCGGCTGAGCGGCAAGATCGCGGTCATTACCGGCGCTACCAGCGGCATCGGGTTGCGCACGGCGGAGGTCTTCGTCGACCAGGGCGCAAAAGTCGTGATCGCCGGACGGCGGGCGCCGGAGGGTGAGGCGCTCGCCAAAAGGCTCGGCGCCGCGTGCGTGTTCCGGCAAACCGATGTCACGCAGGAAGACCAGATGAAGGCGCTGATCGATACCGCGATCGAGCGATTCGGCCGCATCGATTGCCTGTTCAACAACGCCGGCGGTCCGGCGCAGACCGGCGGTATCGAGGGCCTCGAGGTTGCTCGCTTCGACGCCGCGATGGCGACCCTGGTGCGCAGCGTGATGCTCGGCATGAAACACGCCGCCCCCCATATGCGCAAACAGGGTTCCGGCAGCATCATCAATAATGGCAGCATTGCAGGACGGCTTGCCGGCTTCTCCTCGTCGGTGGTGTATGGCGCGGCCAAGGCCGCCGTCATTCATCTCACCAAGTGCGTCGCGATGGAGCTTGGCGAATCCGGCATCCGGGTCAACAGCATCTCGCCGGGCGCGATCGCCACCGGGATTTTCGGCAAGGCGCTGGGCCTGTCCGTGGAGGCGGCCGAGAAGACGCCGGATGTCATGCGCGAAATCTACCGGACCCAGCAGCCGATCCAGCGCGCCGGACTGCCGGAAGACATCGCGCATGCCGCCGTGTTCCTCGCCAGCGATGAATCCACCTTCATCAATGGCCACGATCTGGTGGTCGATGGCGCCATCACCTGCGGCCGCAACTGGACCCCGCAGCAGGCGGGCCTTGCCGCCGTCCGCAAGGCGTTCGACGACGTGAAGGGGTAGTATGTCGTAGCCCGGATGGAGCGCAGCGCAATCCGGGAAGGTTATCTCGGCGCGCTGTTGCCCCGGATTTCGCTGCGCTCCATCCGGGCTACAGAAGGCGCGACGACCCGCCCATGCTCGCGCAGAAACTCGCGCCCCGCGGGGGTGAGCCGAATCATCACCTCGTGCCCCTTAACCTGGTCGCGCGCCGCAAATCCGCGATCCATCGCGTCCTCCCACACCGTCAGCCGCGGGCATGAGGTGCGCCAGGCGTCGATCACATCGGCATAGGATCTCGGCTCGCGGCCGACCCATTCCAAGAGGTCGAGGATGAGAGGATCGAGATCGTTGCGGATCATGACAGGATGTTCCGATTCCTTGAACGGGCCATATTCTGGACCCGCGCCCGGACAAAGCCAATCGGGTTTTTGGGCCGACGGGCCGTTTCGAGGATCGTGCGGCGGTCGGCCGGGTCCGGTGTATAGTCGTCACGCGGGGGCGCATCATGAACGCAAGACTCGAACGAAAGCTGCGAATGTTCGCTGTCATTGTCGTGGCGGGCACTATCGCGGGATTCGCGGTCGGTTTCGCACAGGGGCGCTCATCAGCTGCCTTCATGACGGTAGGAGTGGTATACGGACTGCTGATCAGCGCGACGATCGGAGGCGTCGAACTGTTCGTCCTGGATGGCCCGATGCGGGCGTGGCTCGGTAATCTCTCGTTCACCGCCAATCTGATGGTACGGAGCGCGATCTACGCCTCCATCATTGTGATGATCCAGCTTTTCCAGCTGGGTGAAATCATTGCCCGAGTGCCACCGCAAACCTCCAGCGGAAATTTCTGGTTCGGCTTCATCTATTCCGCGGTGCTCTCGGTGTTGATGAACCTGGCGTTCGGCATCGCCAACCTGATCGGCCCGCGCGCGTTGTTAAATTTCATCACCGGACGCTATCATGCGCCGGTCGAGGAAAACCGTTTTGTTCTGTTCGTCGACATCGCGGGATCGACGGGGCTGGCCGAAAGGCTCGGCGGCGTCGGCATCCACCGTTTCCTCGACCGCACCTTCCGCCTGCTCACCGTCGCGGTGGTCGATTTTCGCGGTGAGGTGCTCGACTATGTCGGCGACGAGATCATCGTGACCTGGCCGGAACGCGGCGGCGCGATCGATTGCCGTCCGCTACGCTGCTTCGTGGCAATGCGCGATGCATTGATGCGCGCGGCAAACCAGTTCGAACGCGAATTCGGCGCCAGCCCGCGTATTCGCGGCAGCCTGCATTTCGGCCCGGTGATCGTCGGCGAAATCGGCGACATCAAGCGCGCCATCGTGTTCAACGGTGACGTCATGAACACTGCGGCGCGGCTGGAAGAGCTCAGCCGCAATGTGCAAGGCGGCTTTCTGGCATCCCGCGCTGCGATGGCGCGGTTCAACTGCGCGCCGCCATTCGCGGTTCGTGACCTGGGACAACTGCCGATTCGCGGACGCGCCGATGGCATCGAAGTGGTGGGCCTCGACGCGCCGGCGCCGGCGTGATGGAAGTATTTTGACGTCCGCACGATGCCTTCACCTCTCCCCAGCGGGGAGAAGTCGAATTGCGAAGCAATTCGGGTGAGGGGGGTTACGGTCTATCGAGAGAGCTTAACCCCTCACCCGGATCGCATCTGGCGATGCGATCCGACCTCTCCTTACGGGAGAGGTGAAGACTCCTCGCCCTAGAGTGATCACATCACCGGCTTCAGCGTCACCCGCAATCCGTCCTTCGGCTTCGGGATCGGCCACATCTGCCATTGCGGGGTGTAGCCGGGCTCCAGCGAGACGCTGAGGTTTTGCAAAAAATGCCGGGCAAAGCATTTGGCCTGCATGTAGGCGAAATGCAGCCCCAGGCACATATGCGCGCCGCCGCCGAACGGCACCCAGGCGAAACGGTGGCGCGCGCGCTGCGCCGCGTCGGTGAACCGCAAGGGATCGAAGGTCTCGGGATCGGGCCAGACGTCCGGCATGTGGTGGGTGAACAGCGGATTGACCGAGGTCATGGTGCCGGCCGGGATCGCATAGCCTTTGAAGGTGAAGTCGCGCGTAGCGCGGCGCGGGATCGAAGGCACCGGCGGCTTCATCCGCATCGCCTCCTTGAACGCCATCTCCGACAGCGGCATGGCCTCCAGCTTGTCGAAGGTGGTCGCCTCGTCGGCGCGCAGATCCAGCGCGTTCACCTCGTCGCGCAGTTTTGTCTGCCACTGCGGATTGGCGGCAAGTGCGCCGATGAACGAGGTCAGCGACGAGGTCAGCGTGTCATGCGCCGCCATCATCAAAAAACTCATGTGATCGACGATGTCCTGGGTCGACAGCAGCGCGCCGTCGTCGTGGGTGGCGCGGCACAATTGCGAGAACAGATCTTCGCCGTCCTTCTCGCGCCGGAGCGGAATCTGCTGCGAGAAATACCTGACGATGCGTTCGCGGCCCTTGACGCCGCGCGCCATCTGGGTGCCGGGCCATGGCGTGCGGATCGGGGTGACGGCGGCGGCGACCATGTCGACAAAGGCGCGGGTGATCTCGTCGACCTCGGGGCCGATGCCGGCGCCGAGAAACGAGGTGGCGGCGAGATCGAGTGTGAGCTGCTTCATCGCCGGATAGAGCAGGATCGGCCCCGGCTGCGCGCGCCATTGCGCCACCCGCTTCGAGATTCCGGCATCCAACTCGGTAAGATAGGATTTCATCGGCCCGGATTTGAACGCCACCGACAGCGCGCGGCGATGCAGCCGGTGCTCGTCGAAATCCAAGAGCATCAGGCCGCGCGGAAACAGCCGCCCGAGCACGATCTCCCAGCCATGGGTGGAGGAAAACAATTTGGTCTGGTCGAACAGCACCAGTTCGTTGGCCTCGGGTCCCAGCACCGAGATGCTGGTCTCGCCGAGCACGCGGCTGCGATAAACGTGGCCGTATTTGGCGGCCATCCGTTCGACCTCGCCCTTGGGATCCGCAAGCACCGCCAGGGTGCGGCCGATCACCGGCCAGCCCTCATCGCCGGGAATGTGGGCCAGCGCCGCGCGTTTCGGCGGAGCGGCGAAGCTCGCCGCGGGAGAGGCCAGACTTTGCATCGACATGGCGGAGAGCTCCGGTTGATAGCTCCCCATAACATATTCCCATGCTTGTGGGTTACGAAAAAACCGCGCGCCATGATAGGTTGCAACAAATAAAACGGGGAGACTGATATGCCGAGAATGTTGCGTGCATTGTTGTTTGTGCTGGCCGCCCTCGGCGGATCGACGGAGCTTTCGGCGCAGACCAAGCCCAAGCTCACCACGCTCGGTCCGGATTTTCCGAAGACCGAGATTTTCATCGGCAACAGTTTTTTCTATTACAACAACAGCATGCACAGCCATGTGCTGGCGCTGCAGCGGGCGGCGGATCCGGCTCACAAACAGGACTATCGCGCCACCTCGGTGACCATCAGCGGCTCCGGGTTTGATTGGCACGATGTGGCGAGCTATTTCCGCGCCAACGCGATCGGCAACTATTCGTTCGACGACCAGAACAATGTCGTCTTCAACAAACTGGAAAAACTGTTCGACGTCGCGATCATGATGGATTGCAGCCAGTGCCCGATCCATCCGAAGCTCAAGACCGTCTTCACCGACTTCGCCAAGAAAGGTGCCGACGCCGCGCGCGCGGGCGGCGCAAAGCCGGTGTTCTTCATGTCCTGGGCCTATGCCGACAAGCCGGAAATGACCGCGCAGTTGGCGGAGGCTTACACGGCCGCGGGCAATGCCAATGACGCGCTGGTGATCCCCGCAGGGCTGGCCTTCGCGCGCGCGGTCTCAAAACAGCCGGAGCTCAATCTCTATGCGCCGGACAAGCGCCACCCGAGTCTCGCCGGCACCTATCTCGCGTCCTGCGTGGTGTTCTCGGCGCTGACCGGCCGCTCGCCGGTCGGCAACAGCTATCTGGCGGGCATCGACGAACAGACCGCGCGATTCTTGCAGAACACGGCATGGGAGACGGTACAGGATTATTACGGGAATTAGATACGACCTAAAACCAACCTCCGTCATTCCGGGATGCGCCTCTTGGCGCAGGCCCCGAATCCATACCCACCAATCGTGGTTATGGATTCCGGGCTCGCGACTTCGTCGCGCCCCGGAATGACGAGAATCACGCCTTCCGCTTCGCCGCTTCCTTCTGCAAATCCGGCGCGTTGATGGTGGGGATCGCCACGCGCCCCGGTCCTGTGAGCGGCAGAGCGGCCGCAGCCTTGTCGTTCTCCATGATCTTCGCCATCACTGCCTGGCCCGCACGCTCGAATATCGCGCGGTGTTCGATTACGAACTTTTGCGACTCGCGCAGCTTGGCGGTGTAGCCGTTGATTTCCGGAATCACGTAGCGCGCCACCATGTCCCAGCTTCGCCTGGTGTTTTCCGGATTGGCCCAGTCGTGCACGAAGCCGACGATGGTGCCGACGCCGCCGCTGACTTGCATCAGGTTCTTGATGGTCTTCACCAGATCGTCGGGGGTACCGATGGTGGAGGCGGCTGCCTCGCCGCCGGCGGTTTTCTCCACGGCGTCTTCAGGCGAGGTGAAGGGCTGCAGACCCGGCCGCTGCAAGGTGCCGACATTATATTCATTGTGCCAGCGCATCAGTCCTTCGCCGGCCTCGCGCCGCGCCTGCTCGCGGGTCTCGGCAATGTGCCAGGACAGCAGCACGCGCCAGTCGGCGCGGCTCACCGTGGTGCCGGCTTTCTTCGCGGCGTCCTCGGCAAACCCCCATTGCGTCGGCAGCGCCATCAGGCCTTGCGTCGACATCGAGCCGAGCGAGATGATGCCGATGCCGTATTTGCCGGCCAGCGTCATGCCCGAAGGCGAGATCTGCGAGGCCACCACGAACGGCATTTCCTCCTGCAGCGGGAGGATTTGCAGCGCCGCGTCGTTCATGGTGAACCAGTCGCTCTTGGCGGTGACGCGCTCGCCCTTGAACAGCCGGCGGATGATGGCGATCGCCTCGTCCTGGCGGTCGCGCTGCGTCATCGGATCGATGCCGAGCGTGTGCGCATCGGAGGCGAGTGCGCCGGGGCCGGACCCGAATATGGCGCGGCCGCCGGTCATGTGGTCGAGCTGCACCATGCGTTGCGCCACGTTGAACGGATGATGATAGGGCAGCGACACCACGCCGGTGCCAAGTTTGATGCGCTTGGTGCGTTCGCCGGCTGCGGCAAGGAACATCTCGGGCGATGCGATCATTTCCCAGCCCGAGGAGTGATGCTCGCCGCACCAGAATTCATCGAAGCCGAGCCCGTCGATCTGCTCGACGAAATCGAGGTCGCGGCGGAACTGCAGCATCGGATGCTCGCCGATCGGATGATGCGGGGCGAGGAAGGCTCCAAACTTCAGGCGTGGCATGAGTTTCTCTCCGGACGGCGTTTGTTCTTGCTTGGTGGCCGCAAACTACGTGGCCGGGCAGCGCATGGCAATCGCGCTGGGGTGTGCCGCTTTCGCGACGGCCGCTGAGGATGATGTGGTTCGCGTGCGGAAGTTGAGGCGGTCTGTGCGAAATGAAATGATCAGCAAGCAGGCTCGCGCGGCGTCTCAATTGATCGGCCGTGCGCGCTTGCATCCTTCGAGGGGCGCACCTCATGATGACGGCGGCCGAAGGCGCCGGTTAAAGCTTACCGTCCACAATCCTGTGAACTGGGGTACATATCGCTTTTATTTTGCAGTGCAGCAACTAATTGTTATCGATGAGGTTATAGGGTTCTCACACAGGAGCTGCCGTGTCCCTCGCCAACAATATCGAATTCTTGCGCCGCCTTCCGAAACTGAATGACCTCAAGGGGTTGGGGAGTCTTCCGCAAGGTGGCGCCAGGAGCAGCCGGCTGATCGAAACCGTCGGATTTGGCACCAATCCGGGCGATCTAAAAATGTTTTCCTATCTGCCGGGCGACCAACGGGCGCGGCAGAAACTCCCCTTGGTCGTGGTGCTGCACGGCTGCACCCAAACCGCCGCCGGCTACGATACCGGCGCCGGCTGGTCGACGCTGGCGGCGCGTTACGGCTTTGCGCTGCTGATGCCGGAACAGAAGCCATCCAACAACGCCAACACCTGCTTCAACTGGTTCAATCCGGAAGATGTTTCGCGCGGCAGCGGCGAGGCGCTGTCGATCCGGCAGATGATCGCGCGGATGGCGCGCGAGCACAGCATCGACGGCAAACGCATCTTCATCACCGGCCTTTCCGCCGGCGGCGCCATGACCTCGGTGATGCTGGCGACCTATCCGGAAGTATTCGCAGGTGGCGCGATCATCGCAGGGTTGCCTTTTGGCGTCGCCAGCAATGTGCAGCAGGCCTTGAACGGCATGTTCCAGCCGCCAACGCGCCCGGCGCGCGAACTCGGCGATCTCGTGCGCAACGCTTCGAAACACAAGGGCCCTTGGCCCAGACTTTCGGTATGGCACGGCAGCGCCGACAAGACTGTCAATCCAGCCAACGCGAGCGAGATCGTCAAGCAATGGCTCGACGTCCATGCCCTGCCACAGGCGCCGATGTCCCAATCAACGGTCGACGGTTACCCGCGCGCGGTATGGTGGAATGACGACGGCGAGACGCTGGTGGAATCCTATACCATCACCGACATGGCCCACGGCACGCCACTCGGCATCGCCGATAATGATGAGCGCTATGGCGCCCAGGGCGCATTCATGATCGAGGCCGGAATTTCCTCGTCCTATCACATCGCGAGCTTTTTCGGCCTGACCGGTCGGGTTCACCAGCCCGGCGAAGCCTCGAAGCCGGTTGCGGCAGCGGCGATGCCGACGACAATCACAGTGCCGCCGCCGGCCGTGTTTCCTCCGCAGCCTGCGCCCGAAATCAACCCAATTCCCTGGCCGGTCGCCGTGTCGCCTGGTTATGCCCGGCCACACCGGTCGCTGCGGCGCCCCGCGATCGATGTCGGCGCGGTCATTACCCGCGCCCTCACCGCGGCGGGTCTGATGAAGTAACGCGCGCAACCACAATCGCGAGTTTTGTTCCAGCGGCGTGAAAATAATTCGGAACGAAACCGAGCGCCGGATGTTTGCAGCACCTGTGACAGGCGGCTAAGTTCCGGCTGCTATTTCGGCCGGGCTGGCAGATTGTCCTGAATGCTTGAGTTCAACAGAGTAAGACCTGCGGATTTTCTCGCCGGCGGCGGGGAGATGGGCGCACTAACGCGGGCGCATGACTGGTCGGCGACCCCGATCGGGGCGCCGGACAGCTGGCCGCAGAGCCTGCGAACCGCGCTGCGCATCCTGCTCAACACCAACCACCCGATGTTCATCTGGTGGGGACCCGAACTCATCCAGTTCTATAACGACGCCTACCGCCAGACCATGGGTCCGGAGCGGCACCCGAGCGCGCTCGGACAGCGCGGCCGCGACTGCTGGGCCGAAATCTGGCCCATCATCGGTCCCCAGATCGAACAGGTGATGAGCGGCGGCGGCGCGACCTGGCACGAGAACCAGCTGGTGCCGGTGACGCGTCACGGCAGGCTCGAACAGGTGTGGTGGACCTACGGCTACAGCCCGATCGACGAAGCCAACGGCGTCGGCGGCGTTCTGGTGGTCTGCCGCGACGTGACAAAAGAACACCTTGCCGCCGAGGCGCTGCGCGAGCGCGAGGCCGAGCTTGCGCGGGTGCAGCAGATCGGGAGGATCGGCGGGCTTGAGGTCGATCTCACCACCGGCTTCCGCAATCGCCGCTCGCCGGAATACTTGCAAATTCACGGTCTGCCGCCGGAGGCCGCCAACGAGACCCACGAAGCCTGGGTAGCGCGCGTTCATCCCGACGACCGCGAAGCCACCGAAAAGAAATTCCGCGACGCCGTCGCCGGCAAGGTGCGCGACTACGCCGTGCGCTACCGGATTATCCGGCCGAGCGATGGCGAGTTGCGCTGGATTTCCGTCAAATCCACCATCGAGCGTGATGAAAACGGCAAGGCGGTTCGCCTGGTCGGCGCGCATACCGACATCACCGAGCAGGTTGAAGCCGAGCGCGCGCTTCAGCAAAGCGAAGCAGAACAGCGCAAGCTCGCCGGCCAACTCGCCGAACTGAACGCGACGCTGGCCGAACGGGTCGAGGAAAAAACCCGCGAGCGCGACCGCATCTGGAACGTGTCGCAGGACCTGCTGCTGGTCGCCGACCGGAGCGGCATCTGGCAAACGGTCAATCCGGCCTGGACCAGGACGCTCGGATGGGGCGAAGCCGAACTGTTGAACCGCACCTCGCAATGGCTGGAGCATCCCGACGACGGCGGGATAACCCGGGCGCATGTCAAGAAGCTGATGGCCAACGACACGACCGTCAGGTTCGAAAGCCGCTTCCGCCACAAGGACGGATCGTATCGCTGGCTGTCCTGGACCGGCGTGTCCGATCGCAACCGGATCTACGCCGTGGCCCGTGACGTGACCGCGGAAAAGGCCGCCGCCGACCGGCTGAAGGCCACGGAAGAGGCGTTGCGGCAGTCGCAGAAGATGGAAGCCGTCGGCCAACTGACCGGCGGCATCGCGCATGACTTCAACAACCTGCTGACGGGAATTGTCGGATCGCTGGACCTGCTGCAGACCCGGCTCGATCAGGGACGGACCGAGAATGCCGCGCGCTACATCAATGCGGCGATGACCTCGGCGAACCGCGCCGCGGCGCTGACCCATCGCTTGCTGGCATTTGCGCGGCGTCAGCCGCTGATTCCGAAATCCGTCAATAGCAACGCGCTGGTGGTGTCGCTGGAGGATTTGCTGCGCCGGACCATCGGCGAGAGGATCGATCTGGACATCGCCGCATCGCCTAAGCTGTGGTGCACGCTGTGCGATCCGAACCAGCTCGAAAGCGCGCTGCTCAATCTCGCCATCAATGCGCGCGATGCGATGCCGGACGGCGGCAAGCTCACCATCGCAACTGCAAACGCGCGGATCGACGGCATCGACGCCGACACGCCGGCGCTGCTGCCTGGCGATTACATCCGCATCGACGTCATCGATACCGGCATCGGCATGAGCCCGGAGGTGGCGGCGCGCGCCTTCGATCCGTTCTTCACCACCAAGCCGATCGGGCAGGGCACCGGGCTGGGTCTTTCGATGATCTACGGTTTTGCGCGGCAGTCCAACGGCCATGTGGTGATCGACAGCAAGCTGGGCGCCGGGACGACAGTCAGGCTGTATCTGCCGCGCCATCACGGCGACGCTGCCGAGGACCGCGCGGCTTCGGCGGCTGCCGACGAGCATGTCGCGACCGGCGAGACCGTGCTGGTGGTGGAGGACGAGGCGGTGGTGCGCGGGGTCATCACCGAGATGCTGCACGATCAGGGCTATCGGGTGCTGGAGGCAACCGATGGGCCCTCGGGCCTGCGCATGCTAGGGCTGAACGATCGAATCGATTTGCTGGTCACCGACGTCGGCTTGCCAGGCATGAACGGCCGTCAACTCGCCGATCAAGCCCGCGAAACCAGGCCCGGCCTGAAAATCCTGTTCATTACCGGCTATGCCGAGAACGTCGCCATCGCCAAAGGTTTTCTGCAGCCGGGCATGGAAATGATCACCAAACCGTTCGAGCTCGACAATCTGGCGCTGCGGATAAGGGAGATGGTGTCGGGTTAGCTCGTCATTGCGAGCGCAGCGAAGCAATCCAGAGCCGCAGGCACTGGAGTGAGAATACTGGATTGCTTCGTCGCAAGGGCTCCTCGCAATGACGGGAGGTGCTAATCCGGATATTCGTCCGAACCCTGCACCCACAGAAACGACTGCATGTCGATCATGTCGCGCGGGCGCATGTCGCCGATATCGGTCCGGACCTTTCGGACGAATGCCAGCAAATCCTTATACAGCGGCCAGGACGGACGCGACGCATACGGCAATTCCACGCCGTAGCGGCGCGCCGCTTCCCGCGTCACCGTGGGCTTGAGGAAGAAATGCGAGTTTGGCTGGGCGATGAAGCCGAACACGGTCACCAGCGGCCAGGTCAGCACCCGCGTCTTGCGGCGCGGCAGGCGGGCCACGGCTTGGACCCAATTCGCAAATCGCGCTTCCATGGGCGCGCCGCCATGGAGGAATTCATATAGCGCCAATGCGAAGGCCTTTGCCCCGGCGGGCGAACGGACCGCGTCGCGCAGCGCCATTTTTTCGAACGAGAACAGCAGGTTGGTCCGCGATTCGATCCGGGTGGCGGTTGCGGCGATCTCTTCGAATTTGTTCCGCCTGATAAGACCTTCAAAGGCGGATTCGCCGAGCGCCGCCTCCCATCGTTGGTGCGCATCCCATTTATAGTTGCGCTCCCAGTCGAGATAGGTCTCGTCGCGAAAGCCGCCGGGAAACGCTCTCAAGAATTTGCGCCGCGCCCGCAACGCTTCGCGGGATAGAGCGCCGCGCTTGTCCGAAGCTGCGGATTTCGTGCGCGTCCTCCGGCCGACGGGACGCTCCGGCCTCGACCGTACTTTCGAACGTGGCTGGACTGTAGCCATCCCGGTAAACGCGCGACCGAAGATGCCGTTCCCTCGCAATCAGGACCGTCACATCGTCCCGTTGATGAACGGATTGGTCAGCCGCTCATGCCCGATGCTCGAGCCTGGGCCGTGGCCGCAGATAAAACTGACGTCGTCACCGAGCGGCAGCAGCTTTTCGGTGATCGACCGGATCAGGGTCTGGTGGCTGCCGCCGGGCAGGTCGGTGCGGCCGACCGAGCCGTTGAACAGCACGTCGCCGACATGGGCGAAGCGCATTTCCTTGTTGAAGAACACCACGCTGCCCGGCGAATGGCCGGGGCAGTGGAAAATGTCGAAGCTCAGTTCGCCGATGCGGACCTGCGCGGCTTCGTCGAGCCAGCGGTCGGGCAGGAAATTGCGCACCCCGGTCATGCCGAAACTCCGCCCGCTCATCTCGACATTGTCCAGCAGATATTTGTCGGCCTTGTGCGGACCCTCGATCGGCACCTTCAGCGCGTCGCGCAATTCGGCGGCGCCGCCGACGTGGTCGATATGGCCGTGGGTCAGCCAGATCTGCTCGACGGCGACCTTGGTCTGCCTGATCGCATCCAGGATCTGCGGCACGTCGCCGCCGGGATCGATCACCACCGCTTTTTTGGTGGCTTCGCACCACAACAGCGTGCAGTTCTGCTGAAACGGCGTCACCGGAATGATCGCCGCGCCGGCCTTGGCCTTTGTGTCGGTTTGGTCTGTCATCGGGAGAGCCCGCATCGTCATTGCCCGGCCGCCTGTCCCCGACTTGATCGGGGATGACCCGGCAATCCATCACCTTTAAAAGGCTGTTTTGAAGAGGATGGATACGCGGGTCAAGCCCGCCTATGACGAATTGGCGGGCAGGCATGAACCGATGGGCAAGTTTGGCGTTGGCTTGCGTATCGAGGCAGTCCGGCGGTTTCCGTAATGAACGAGCGCGCTGACATCTGGTGGCGAAAAGGCGTGTTCTACCAGATCTATCCGCGTTCCTTTCAGGACTCCAATGGCGACGGTGTCGGCGACATCAGGGGCATCATCGAGCGGCTTCCTTACGTAAGCGCACTCGGGGTCGATGCGATCTGGCTGTCGCCGATCTTCCCCTCGCCGATGACCGATTTCGGCTACGACATTTCGGACTATGTCGGGATCGATCCGCTGTTCGGCGCAATGGCCGATTTCGATGCGCTGGTCCGCGCCGCGCACGCAGCTAACCTGAAGATCATCCTCGATCTCGTGCCCAATCACACCTCGGATCAGCACCCCTGGTTCATCGAAAGCCGGAGCTCGCGCGACAATCCGAAGCGCGGCTGGTATCTGTGGCGCGATCCTCGGCCCGATGGCGGCGCGCCGAACAACTGGATGTCGGAATTCGGCGGCAGCGCGTGGCAGTACGACGAAAAGACGAAGCAATATTACTACCACGCCTTCCTTGCACAGCAGCCTGATCTCAACTGGCGCAATCCGGAAGTGCGCGCGGCGATCTATGACGTCATGCGCTTCTGGCTGCGCAAGGGCGTCGACGGTTTTCGCGTCGACGTGATCTGGCATCTGATCAAGGACGAGCAGTTTCGCGACAATCCGCCCAATCCGGGTTTTGGCACTCATAGGCCGCCGCACGAAAGCCTGCTGCCGATGTACACTGCGGATCAGGCGGAAGTGCAGGACGTGATCGCGGAAATGCGCGGCGTTATCGATGAATTCGACGACCGGGTCCTGATCGGCGAAATCTATCTGCCGTTCGAGCGGCTGGTCGCCTATTACGGCAAGGAGCTGGCGGGCGCGCATCTGCCGTTCAATTTTGCTCTCCTCTCTGCGCCGTGGAATGCGCGGGCGATCGAGAAGATCATTGCCGAATATGAAGGCGTGCTGCCGCCCGGCGCATGGCCGAACTGGGTGCTGGGCAATCATGACCGCCCACGCGTTGCGAGCCGGGTCGGATCGGCGCAGGCGCGGGTCGCGGCGATGCTGCTGCTGAGCTTGCGTGGCACGCCGACGCTGTATTACGGCGACGAGATCGGCATGCATCAGGTCGCAATCGCGCCGGACCAGGTCCGTGACCCTTTCGAGAAGAACGTTCCGGGTCTCGGCGTCGGCCGTGACGGTTGCCGCACGCCGATGCAATGGGATGCCACGCCGCAGGCGGGCTTCTCCACCGCGCAACCGTGGCTGCCGCTGCCGGACGATCATGTCCATGAGAACGCGGCCAACCTTGCCGAAGACAAGCAATCGATTCTGTGCCTGTACCGCGCGCTGATAGAGTTGAGGACGCAAACACCGGCGCTGGTGTCAGGGGCCTATGTTCCGCTCGCGGCCGAAGGCGACTTGCTGCTTTACAAGCGGCAGGATGACGAGGGATCGCTTCTGATCGCGCTCAATCTCGGCGACGAGCCTGTATCGGTTCGTTCCGACAGCATCAGCCTCAGCGGCGAAATCCTGTTGTCGACCGCGATGGATCGCCAAGGCGAGGCGGTCGGCGAGACGCTCGAGCTGCGCGGGAATGAGGGGGTTATCCTGGGGCCAGCCAAGGCGCCGGTCGTTTAAGCCCACGCCTGCCATACACACCGCCGTCATCCTGAGGTGCTCGCCGTCTTCGGCGAGCCTCGAAGGATCGAAGCGGGCGCGTGGCGATCCTTCGAGACGCCGCGCAAGGGCGCGGCTCCTCAGGATGACGGCGTTATGTTACAGCGGGTCAGGCCGGATGATTGTCGCCCGCTCCGTCAATGTCGCTGCGGTTGAGCAGATAGTCGAGCCCGCCGCAGCGGTACCAGCGATAACCATATGCTTCCAGCAGCAGCGTGTGCTTGCCGTTCTTGCCGGCGCGGCTGTGGTCTTCCGACAAGAGGCTGATCAACAGCTCGCCGTCCTCGCCTTCGAGACCCACGGCGAACGAAATTTCCCGCGGCTTTTCGTCCAGATTGTGCACGAACAGCACCGAATTATTGCGCCAGCCATATCGGATGATGAATACCGCAGGATCGCGCGCAGAGATCACCTTGAAGTCGCCCCAGCCGACCTCGGGCACTTCCTTGCGCATCCGGATGATGCGTTCGGTCCAGTTCAGCAGTGAATTCGGATCGCGCCGCTGTTTGGCGACGTTGACGTGCTGATAGCCGTAAGGCCCTTCATCGATCACCGGGGCGACCGGCTTGTCGCTTTTGGTGAAGCCGCCATGCGGCTCGGTCGACCATTGCATGGGAGTGCGCGCGCAATTGCGCTCGGGCAGTTCGAGATTGTCGCCCATGCCGATCTCGTCGCCATAGCGGATCACCGGCGTGCCCGGCAGTGTGCACATCAGGCTGTAGGCGAGTTCGAGGCGGCGGCGGTCGCCGCCCAGCATCGGCGCCAGCCGCCGCCTTATGCCGCGGTCGTAGAGCTGCATGTCCTTGTCGGGGCCGAAGGCCTTGAACACGGCGTTGCGCTGCGTCTTGCTGAGACGCCCGAGATCGAGTTCGTCGTGATTGCGCAGGAACAGCCCCCATTGCGCGGTCGCCGGCCGCGGCTTTGTCGCGGCGAGCGCCTTGGCGAGCGGCCGCGAGTCCGACGAGGCCAGCGCATAGAACAGATGCTGGTTGACGTGGAAATTGAACATCATGTGCATACGGTCGCCCGCGGTGCCGAAATATTCCATGTCGGTTTTCGGCAGCACATTGGCTTCCGCCAGGATGATGGCGTCGCCCTTGCGCCATTGCAGGAATTCCCGAAACACCCGGAGCATGTCGAATTGCTCGACTGGCTTTCTGACCTTCGCGCCCTTGGTCGAGATGATGAAGGGCACCGCGTCCATCCGGAAGCCGGAGACGCCGAGCTGAATCCAGAATCCCATGATCTTAAGGATTTCCGCCTGCACCTCGGGCTGCGAGGTGTTGAGGTCGGGCTGGAAGTCATAGAAGCGGTGGAAATACCAGGCCTTGGCTTCCTTGTCGCGCGTCCAGGTCGATTTCTGCACGCCGGGAAACACCATGCCCTCGTGGGCATGCGGTGGTTTCCTGTCGGACCACACATACCAGTTGCGGTATTTCGAATTCGGATCGCTGCGCGCTTCCTGAAACCAGGGATGCCGGTCCGAAGTGTGATTGACCACGAGATCGATGATGACGCGCATGCCGCGCTGGTGCGCGCCATGAGTGAATTCGACGAAGTCGCCGAGGGTGCCGTATTTGGGGTCCACGCCGTAGTAATCCGAAATATCGTAGCCGTCGTCCCTGCAGGGCGAAGGCTGAAACGGCATCAGCCAGATCGCGGTGACGCCGAGCCCGTGCAGATAATCCAGCCGCCGCAGCAATCCCTTGAAGTCGCCGATGCCGTCGCCATTGGCGTCCATATAGGTGCCGACGGAAAGGCAGTAGAAAACCGCGTTCTTGTACCAGAGGTCGTCGATCATGGTCCCTCGATCAGCCCGCACTATCAAGCGGCTGGGCGGGCGAGGGTTCCCTACACGCCGTCATTGCCGGGCTCGACCCGGCAATCCATCCCGCTTCGAAAAACTCTCGCGAAGACGGATGGATGCGCGGGTCGAGCCCGCGCATGAACGCTGTGATGGGAGGCAGCTCACCTCTTGATCTGCGCGCGCAGCGTCTCCTCGACCGCGCGGTCGAATGACGACGCCTTCGGCGGCGATTTTTCGCGATGCTCGGCGACGTATTCGTCGCGCTTGGCAACCAGGGCTGCGAGCTTCTCGTTCAGCGCTCTGCGCTGCTTCATCTGCTTGTCGAGTTCAGCCGCGCGCTGCTCGGGCTTTAACGCGCGCAGATTGTCCGGCAGTTCTTCATCCTTGATGCTGCCGAGATTCTGCCGCCCCGCGGCGACGTCGCTAACCAGGTCGCCATCGCCGGTCACCGCCTCGGAGGTAAACTTCGAGCGCTTGTTGAGATAGCTCGCCATTTCCGAGGCCGCCGCGGGGGCCGCGGCCGCGACCTGCGCCAACTGCCGGGCCTTGTCTTCAGTCCGCTTCTGGAACGCGCCTGGTCCATATGGGATGACGGTGCCGTTGATCTGTTTTTGAAGGATGATGATGTCCTCATCGTAGGGCGTCTCGATGATGACGACCTTTCCCCCATCCTGCGGGATTGGAATGAAACGGCCATTGCCGTTCTGCGCGATGTCGCGCCACACCCGCTCGGTATCGCGCGCCTCACCCGCCAGCACCGCATTGACGATGATGCCCTTCTGCTTCGCGACCGCAAGCGTCGTCGGATATTTGACATCTTGCGCGTAGTCCATGTGCGGCGGCGCGTCGCCGACCAGGAACACGATGCGTCTGGTATCGCTGCCTTGCGTCCATTGCAGTTTGTTGACGGCGACGTCGAGCGCCTCATTGACGCTTTCCGGCCAGTCGCCGCCGCCGCGCGCTTTCAGCTCCAACAATCTGGCGTAAAGGTCCTGGATGTCGACGGTGAGATCGAAGGTCCTGGTGACGTAGTCGTCGCCGATGTCGCGATAGGCGACGAGGCCCACGCGGATGTCGGCATCGGGGTTGGAATCGACGATCGCGGTGGCGATCGACCATATTTTGCGCTTGGCGCCCTCGATCAGGCCGCCCATCGAGCCGGTGGTGTCGAGCACGAAGGCGACTTCGACGGTCGGCTTGGCGTAGGCTTGGGAATATGCAGCCGCGGAGAGCAATGCCACGGTGACCAATACAAATACGCGCGAGATGATGGATAGCCTCATCGATATCCTCCCCTGTTCCGTCGCCCGGAACCGAGGTTCCACCCGCTTCACGGTGGCGTAAGGCCGAAAACAAGGCGGAGCGCGTACAAATTTGCGCCGGGCTGATGGTGGTTGCCGCTTTGTTCTCGGCCGCGAAATCGGCTAGGGTTTTGCGCAATGGAATCGCAAGCCCTTCATCTCTCGGTTCTGCCGCCGCCGGACCGCCGTCAGTCCGAGACGGCGCTGGCGATCGCGCGGGGCACCGCGCGGCTGTTACGCTCGCTGGGTTTCTCCTGCATCAGCGAGTTGCCGCTGCCGTCGGGCCGGCGCGCCGACCTCGTGGCGCTGAACGAGCGCGGCGAAATCTGGATCGTGGAGATCAAATCCTCGATCGAGGATTTGCGCGCCGACCAGAAATGGCAGGACTATCGCGCGCATTGCGATCGGCTGTTCTTTGCGTTCACCCAGGACCTGCCCTGCGAGATTTTCCCCGCCGACACCGGCCTGATCGTCGCGGACGCCTATGGCGCGCATCTGCATTGCGAAGCGCCGGAGCACCGGCTCACTGCGCCGACCCGTAAAGCGATGACGGTACGATTCGGGCTGGCCGCAGCGCAGCGGATCAACCGCCTGGTCGACCCGCAGGGGCACGGGGAGATTTAGCGCCAAGCGTCCCACATACTCCGTCATACGGGGGCTTGACCCGCGTATCCATCACTCTGCACAAGGCTCTTTCGAAGTGGATGGATTGCCGGGTCAAGCCCGGCAATGACGATGATGGATAGCGCTACCGCGGCGCGCGCTTGGCCAGAATGCGCTGCAGGGTGCGGCGGTGCATGTTGAGCCGCCGCGCGGTTTCCGAGACGTTGCGATTGCACATCTCGTAGATGCGCTGGATGTGCTCCCAGCGCACGCGGTCGGCCGACATGGGATTGTTCGGCAATTCCGACTTCTCGGTCCCGCTTGCGAGCAGCGCCGCCACCACATCGTCGGCATCCGCAGGTTTTGAGAGGTAATCTACCGCGCCCATCTTCACCGCGGTCACGGCAGTGGCGATATTGCCATAGCCGGTCAGCACGATGGCGCGGGCCTCCGGCCGCTGGCGCTTCAGCGCCGAGACGACATCGAGGCCGTTGCCGTCGCCGAGCCGCAAATCCACCACCGCGAAGGCCGGCGCCGCCTTGCCGATATGCGCAAGGCCCTCGGACACGCTTTCGCAGGAGGTGACGTTGAAGCCTCGAGTCTCCATGGCCCGGGCGAGGCGCTCCAGAAACGGCTTGTCGTCCTCGACGATCAACAGCGAGCGATCGGTTTGGCCTGTCAGTTCGGCGATGGCATTCACGTCGGTGATCCTTGTTGCAACACCCTTAGCATATGGCGCGGCGACATGGCGCTGCCAAGGCCGCATAAAGTTGACCGCGACCTTGTGGCGCACGTCTAACTCGATGATTCGCCAGCGATTTCATCGCTTTCGAAGCGGTTGCGCGGCCATATGATCTGCACCACCGCGCCATGGTCCGGAAACGTCCGGTTGGTGAACGACACTTTCGCGCCGGTGCGCTCCAACAGGGTGCGCGCGATGAACACGCCAAGCCCGAGCCCGGTGCGCTCGCCCTGCGCGTCGTCCGCGCCGCGCCGCCGCGACAGATAAGGTTCGCCGATCCGCTTCAGCACGTCCGGTGCGATGCCCGGTCCGTCGTCGGAAATCACGATCTCGACCGTCTCGGTATTCCACCAGGCGTTCACTTCCACGGTTGAGCGCGCGAAATCGACGGCGTTCTCCAGGATATTGCCGACGCCATAGAGGATCGCGGGGTTGCGCATGCCGACCGGCTCGCGCGCGCCCGCGACCGCGATGCGTACCTTGATCGCGATACCGAAATCGCGGTGCGGGGCCACCAGTTCCTCGATCAGGGTCGACAGCGGCATGCGATCGAACGGCGCGCCGGTGGAGGACAGCTGGGTGATCTTGGCAAGAATGTCGCGGCAGCGCTGTGCCTGTTCGCGCAGGGTTTTGAGGTCACCGGCGAGCGCGGCGTTATCCTGCACGGTCTTTTCGAGCTCGCGCGAGATCAGGAAAATCGTCGCCAGCGGCGTGCCGAGTTCATGAGCAGCGGCGGCGGCGAGGCCGTCGAGTTGGGTCAGGTGCTGCTCGCGGGTGAGCACCAGGTCGGTGGCCGCGAGTGCGTCGGACAATTTGCGCGACTCTTCCGTGACCTGGAACGCATAGAGGCTGGTGACGCCGATCGCCAGCACGATGGAAAGCCAGACCCCGAACAGATAGATCGGCGGAAACTCCAGCGGCTCTTCGCCCTCCCATGGCAGCGGCAGATGGAAAAAGCCGAGCGCGGTGGCGCAGGCTACCGCGAGCGCGCCGAGCGCGATGGTCAGCCGGATCGGCAGCGCGGTGGCCGAGATCAGCACCGGCGCCAGAAACAGAAACGAAAACGGATTTTCCAGGCCGCCGGTGAAATACAGCAGCCCGGCCAGCTCGGCGATATTCAGCGCCAGCAGCGAAGCCGCATAGACCGGTTCCAGCCGCTGCATCGGATTGAAGGCGATCTGCAGCAGCAGATTGAGCAGCGCCGAGAGGCTTACGATGGTGACGCAGGGAATGATAGGGAGATCGAAATTCAGCCCCTGCACCACGACAAAAATCGCTACCAGTTGCCCCAAAACGGCGAGCCAGCGCAGCCGCAAAATCGTGTCCAGACGGACATAGCGGCGCGGATGGCGGAAATCGGAGGCTGCGACGTCGGTCATTGCAGGGAGCTTAGCTGCGCGGGTGCTGGATCACAAATTGGCCGGCGCAAACCAACACCGCCGTCATCCTGAGGTGCTCGCCCTCTTGGGCGAGCCTCGAAGGATAGGCCACAAGCGACGGTGCCTGTTGCCATCCTTCGAGACGCCGCAAGCGCGCGGCTCCTGAGGAGTGACGGTTTAATGTGTGGCTTGCACTTGTCACTACTATAGCCGATGAACGGCCTCGCATGACGATTCAGGAAACAGCGCCTGCCGCCTTGGCGGATCCAGCCGCATCCGCGGCGATCGAGGTCGCGCATCTGGTCAAAGTCTACAAGACCACTCGCGCGGTGGACGATGTATCGTTCCGCATCGCGCGCGGCAGCATCACCGGCCTGCTCGGCGGCAACGGCGCCGGCAAGACCACGACCATCGCGATGATCATGGGGCTGGTGCTGCCGACCTCGGGGCGCGTGCAGGTGCTCGGCTGGGCGATGCCCGCGCAAAGCGCGCAAGTGCTGGGCCGGATGAATTTCGAAAGCCCTTATGTCGATATGCCGATGCGGCTCACGGTACGGCAAAATCTCACCGTGTTCGGACGCCTCTACGCGGTGCCGAACCTGCGCGATCGCATCGAGGCGCTGGCGGCCGACCTCGACTTGAGCGGATTCCTCGATCGTCCCAACGGAAAACTGTCGTCCGGGCAGAAAACCCGGGTGGCGCTGGCCAAGGCGCTGATCAACCAGCCCGAACTGCTGCTGCTGGACGAGCCGACGGCGTCGCTCGACCCCGATACCGCCGACTGGATCCGGCAGCATCTGACCGCCTATCGCAAGGCCAACAACGCGACCATTCTGCTTGCGTCGCACAACATGCTGGAAGTGGAACGGCTGTGCGACCGCGTCATCATCATGAAGCGCGGCCGCATCGAGGACGACGACAGCCCCGACAATATCATGCTGCGCTACAACCGGGCGACGCTGGAGGAAGTGTTCCTCGACGTCGCGCGCGGCCGCGCCGAGGGCCGTGCGTCATGAGCAGCCTCACTACGCTGGACGGCCGCCGGGGCATTGCGCCGCACCGCATCGGCGCGATGATCTTGCGTTACTGGTATCTTTTGATCTCGTCCTGGCCGCGGCTGCTCGAACTCGTGTACTGGCCGGCGCTGCAAATCGTCACCTGGGGGTTTCTGCAGACCTATATCGCTGAAAATGCCGGATTCTTCGCGCGCGCCGGCGGCACCTTCATCGGCGCCATCATCCTGTGGGACATCCTGTTTCGCGGCCAGCTCGGGTTTTCGATCTCGTTCCTCGAGGAGATGTGGGCGCGCAATCTCGGCAACCTGATGATGTCCCCGCTGAAGCCGATCGAGTTTCTGATCTCGCTGATGATCATGAGCCTGATCCGGCTCGCCATCGGCGTCATTCCGATGACCGGGCTCGCGATGTTCTTCTTCCACTTCAATTTCTACAGCCTCGGCTTGCCGCTGATCGCCTTCTTCTGCAATCTCATCTTCACCAGCTGGTCGCTCGGCATTTTCGTGTCGGGGCTGGTGATACGCAACGGACTTGGCGCCGAAAGCATCGTCTGGACGCTGATGTTCGGAATCCTTCCCTTGGCCTGCGTCTATTACCCGGTCAGCGTGCTGCCGCACTGGCTGCAAGCGGTCGCCTGGGTGCTGCCGCCGACCTATGTGTTCGAGGGTATGCGGGCGCTGTTGATTGACCACGTGTTCCGCGCCGACCTGATGGTCGATGCGCTGCTGATTAACGCGGGGCTGTTTATCGTCTCCTTCGCGATATTTCTTGTCCTTCTGAACAGCGCGCGCCGGGCGGGCTCCCTGCTCCAGAGCGGGGAATAGCGGCTTTTGGGCCACAATCATGGGCCTATGCGTTGGATGACCGAACGAAAAGCCCTTCGGCGCATTGACGCTTTGTTACGTAAACATCACTATATTGCGACGCAAAACGGGGCTTCGAGGAACATATGCCGATTGGTGAATTTGGCCGGCCGCCGGCCCTGCCGGGGGAAGGAAGCGCGGCGCTGACGACGCCGCTGTACTGGATGTACGAGATGGGCCAGGCCTCGCTCAATCCGGCGCGCGCCGTGACCGACGCGACCAAGATCCTGTTCCAGAACCCGCTCAATCCGTGGTCGCATACCGAATTCGGCAAATCCATCGCCGCGGGCTGCGAACTGTTCGAGCGCACCACGCGCCGCTACGGCAAGCCGGAATGGGGCATCCACGATACCGAGGTCAACGGCGTGCGCACGCCGGTCGAAATCAGCGTGGTCTGGGAAAAGCCGTTCTGCCGGCTGCTCTATTTCGACCGCAAGCTGACCCGGCCGCTGCGCAGCCCGCAGCCGCGGGTGCTGATCGTGGCGCCGATGTCCGGCCACTATGCGACGCTGCTGCGCGGCACGGTCGAGGCGTTCCTGCCGACCCACGAGGTCTACATCACCGACTGGTCCGATGCCCGCATGGTGCCGCTGGCGGAAGGCCGTTTCGACCTTGACGACTATGTCGACTACGTCATCGAGATGCTGCACGAGCTTGGCGGCAACATGCATGTTATCGCGGTGTGCCAGCCCTCAGTGCCGGTGGTTGCCGCGGTGTCCATCATGGAAGCCGACCACGATCCGTTCGTGCCGCTGTCGATGACGCTGATGGGCGGCCCGATCGATACCAGGCGCAATCCGACCGGGGTCAACGCTCTTGCCGAGGAAAAAGGCATCGAGTGGTTCCGCAACAACGTCATCACCAAGGTGCCGTTTCCGCACCCCGGTTTCATGCGCGACGTCTATCCGGGCTTCCTGCAGCTCAACGGCTTTATCACCATGAACCTCGATCGCCACATGGACGCGCACAAGAACCTGTTCAAGGATCTGGTGAAGGGCGACGGCGACCTGGTCGACAAGCATCGCGACTTCTACGACGAATATCTCGCCGTAATGGATCTTACGGCCGAATATTATCTGCAGACGGTGGATGTGGTGTTCGTCAAGCACGCGCTGCCGAGGGGGGAGATGACCCACCGCGGCAAGCCGGTCGATCCGTCGAAAATCACCCGCGTCGCGCTGATGACGGTGGAAGGCGAGAAGGACGATATTTCCGGGCTCGGCCAGACCGAGGCGACGCACGGGCTGTGCCCTGCGATACCGGATCATCGCCGGGTGCATTATGTGCAAAAGGGCGTCGGGCATTACGGCGTGTTCAACGGCTCCCGTTTCAAATCCGAAATCGTGCCGCGCATCTCCGACTTCATGCTCTCCGCGGCCGATATTAAGCCCAGGTTGTCGCTGGCGGTGGCCGCGGAGTGACGGCCTCGCAAAATCCTAACTGAATCAAGGATCGATCTGCTGGCGCTGCCGCTCGCAGGTCCTTCGAGATGGTTCGGATAAGCACCTGAAATCGCTACAAGAAATGGAGATTCGGAAGCCTTCAAGCAATGAGTAAGATTTCACTACTTCGGCCGCAAAACCGTAAAGATCTGAAGCCAAAATTTTTGTTCCGGGCCCCATCCAGTAGGGGAGCATGGAATCCTTGCCCCTGTATATTGGGCAAATGATTTGTTTTTGCGCCGAGCGATTTGACTGGCGGCGGATATGGCAGAATCCGGGCGGTTTACTCCCGTCCGGACTAACAGACATGGCCACCCGTGCCCTCCTTTATCAACGGCCCGCCGAACCTTCGCGCCTTCTCGTCAAACACGGCTCTCAAATCTATTCGATACGCCTGCGGCGACATCGCCGGGCGCGCCGCTACACGTTGCGCATTCATCCAAGCGATCGCGAAGCCATTCTCACCATGCCGCCACGCGGCACGCTTACCGACGCCAAGGAATTTGCGCACCGCCATGGCGCCTGGATCGCCGCGCGCCTGGGCCGCTTGCCGAAAGCCGCACCGTTCTTTCCGGGCGCCCTGGTGCCGTTGCGGGGCATCCCGCACCGGATCGTGCACCGTTCCGGCGAGCGCGGAACCGTCTGGACGGAAACGCGGGACAGCGGCGAGCGGATTCTGTGCGTCGCCGGCGGCCTCGATCACATCGAGCGCCGGGTCAGTGATTATCTCAAGCGCGAAGCGCGCCGCGACCTGCAGAAGGCCGCGGAATGCTATGCCGCAGCCCTCGGCGTCAAGGTGAAACGGCTGTCGGTGCGCGACCAGTCGAGCCGCTGGGGGTCGTGCACGTCAGCCGGCTCGCTGTCGTTCTCGTGGCGGCTGATTCTCGCGCCGCCCTATGTGCTGGATTATCTCGCCGCCCACGAAGTCGCGCATCTGGTTGAGATGAACCATTCGCCGCGGTTCTGGCGGGTGGTGGCGCGGGTCTGCGGCCACGTCGAGCGCGCCAAGAAATGGCTGGATACGAGCGGCAACGATCTGCACCGCTACGGCGTACAGGATTGAGCACAATCGTCATTGCCGGGCTTGACCGGGCGACCCAGTACGCGCCGGCGTCGAGATCAATCGTAAGCTCTCTGGAATACTGGGTCCTCCGCTTTCGCGGAGGATGACCACCGAGTTTGAGGATGCGCCTTCGCCTATCTCCCGAACAGCCGGTCCATCAGCCACCCATCCAGCCCGCTTGCCGCTTCCGGGCGCACCGAGGTGCGCGTCGCGGCGGGCCTGCCGGCACCGCTCGCGGGCACCGGTGAGGCGGGTACGATCTGTGAGGCGATCTGTGCGAGATTCGAGAGGCCGCCTGACTGCGACAACGGCAATGCCGCCACCGGCACGCCTTGATGCGCGGTACGCATAAACCGGGTCCATACTTCGACCGGCAGGCCGCCGCCGGTGGCCTTCTTGGTCGGCGAGTTGTCGTCATTGCCAAGCCAGACCCCGGTGACGAGATTGGCGGTGTAGCCGATGAACCAGGCATCGCGAAAATCTTGGCTGGTGCCGGTCTTGCCGGCGGCCGACCAGCCGGGGATTTCCGCCTTACGCGCGGTGCCGCTCAGCAGCGTCTCCTGCATCATGGTGTTCATCATCGCGACATGGCGCGGATCGATCACCTGGCTGAGGGGTTCGGCGGCTCGCGCATAAAGCGCCTTGTTGCCTTCGACAGTGCGTATCTTGTTCACCACATGCGGCGCCACCACCCGGCCGCCATTGGCGAAAGGCGCATAGGCGCCGACCAGTTCGGTCAAGGAGACTTCGGAGGTGCCGAGCGCGATCGAGGCGTTGGCGTCAAGCTTGGATGAGATGCCCAGCCGATAGGCGGTGCGCGCCACGTTCTTCGGTCCGACTTCCAGCGCAAGCCGTACCGCCACGGTATTGAGTGACATTGCCAGCGCCTGCGTAAGTGTCACTGAGCCAAAATATTCGTGGCTGTAATTCTCCGGCTTCCAGCCTTTGACGTCGAGCGGTGCATCCTGGCGGATCGTCTCCGGCGTCATTCCCGCTTCGATCGCGGTGAGATAGACGAACGGCTTGAATGCCGAGCCCGGCTGACGTTTCGCGGTCACCGCGCGATTGTACTGGCTGTCGGCATAATTGCGGCCGCCGACCATCGCGCGCACCGCGCCGTCCGGCGTCATCGCCACCAGGGCGCCCTGGCTGACATTGAATTTTACGCTTTTCGCCGCGAGCTCGTCGATAATGGAAGCTTCGGCGATGGCCTGCAGCTTTGGATCGATCGAGGTTTCCACCACAATGTTCTGGTCGATCTGGCCGACCAGGTCGTCCAGCACTTCGCCGATCCAGTCCGCCACATAATTGACGGTGCCGGCGCCCGCCGCTTTCACATTGTAGGAGGGATGGCCGATCGCGAGCTGCGCCTGTTGTTCGGTGATGAATTTGGCGTCCGCCATCGCAGTGAGCACGGTCTGTGCGCGCTTCTCCGCGCCTTCCGGATTGCGGTTCGGCGCCAGCCGTGACGGCGACTTGACCAGGCCTGCGAGCATCGCAGCTTCCGCCACGGTGACGTTCTTCGCAGGCTTCCCAAAATATCGTTGCGCGGCGGCCTCGACGCCGTAGGCGCCCGAGCCGAAATAGACGCGGTTGAGATAGAGTTCGAGGATTTCGGCCTTGGAATGCTTGCGCTCCAGCCACAGCGCCAGTTCGACCTCCTGCAGCTTGCGCTGCATGGTGCGCTCCTGGGTCAGGAACAGGTTTTTCGCGAGCTGCTGCGTCAACGTCGAGCCGCCCTGGCTGACGCCGCGGTGCATCAAATTCGCCACCGCCGCGCGCGCAATGCCGAGCGGGTCGACGCCGTAATGCGAATAGAACCGGCGGTCCTCGATGGCGATGAACGCCTTCGGCAGATAGGGCGGCAACTCTTTCAGCGAAACGTTGCTGCCGGCCATTTCACCGCGTGTCGCCAGCACGCTGCCGTCCAGCCCCGTGATCTGGATGGTCGGCGGGCGCTTCGGAATTTCCAGCGACTGGATCGCGGGCAGATGCGCGCCGACCCAGACTACGACACCGACCACCGCGATTCCCGCCCACAGGCCGAGCACCGCGCCCCAATAGAACAGCCGATAGAGGACACCGCGTGCGCGGCCCTTGGATTTGCGCTTGTTGCTGCCACGGTTTTCGCCCCGCTTTCGCTCGCGCGGGGCGTCCCGGGACTCGCGCACCTTCTTCGCGGATTTGGCTTTTGGCTTGTCGTCGGCGATCGTCACGCGATCCTGCGGGCCGAGACGCAGTTCGGACAGCGAAGCGGCGAGCCCGAACATCGGCTCCCGGCGTCCGCCGCTCTTTTTCCGTCCCCACGCCATGCGCTACGCCCGCCACCCGATGCGGCAGCCTAAGCCGGCGGGGTTTAAAGGCGCGTTAAGCGAGAATTAATGCTGATGCGGCGGGCAGCTAACAAGCCGCTGACAAACAACGGTTTCAGGGGCGCTTAACCCTACCGCCAGTACTGGCGCGCCCCCGTTTCGTCATGGCCGGGCTTGTGCCGGCCATGACGAAGAAGTTCACGCCAGCCAAAGCAGGATCAGCGCAAGCGCGGCGGGAGCCGCCTGGACGACCAGGATCCGGCGGCTCACGGTCACGGCGCCATAGACGCCGGCGACGATCACGCAGAGCAGGAAGAACACCTTGATCTGGAGGGCGAAGCCGGGCACGGCCTGCACTAGGCCCCAGATCAGGCCGGCTGCGAGAAAGCCGTTATACAGTCCTTGATTGGCGGCGAGCACGGCGGATTCGGCCGCCTTCTCCGGGGTGTTGTGAAACGTCTTCAAGCCCAGCGGCTTGGTCCAGAGAAACATCTCCAGAACAAGAAAATAGACATGCAGCACTGCAACCAGCGCGACCAGAAGGTTGGCAATCCAATGCATTGTGGCTCCCCCGAACCCTGTGAAGAATTTGCAGGCGCCACGCTAGTCGAAAACGCGGCCCCCGTCATTCCGGGGCGTCGCGAAGCGAAGAACCCGGAATCCAGCAGCACGGCAAGATCTCTGAATTCCGGGTTCGCGCGAAGACGCGCGCCCCGGAATGACGACACGTAGGAGATCGGCGACAGTTGATCGCAAGTGGCAAGATTCTACCGGCATGCTAGGCTCGACCGCTTCTTGGAATCATTTTAGGAGGGGAAATCATGACACGTGCCAACTTTATGATGCTTGCCACCATTGTAGCGGCCGTTTTCGGCCTGGCGTTCCTGCTCGCGCCTTCAGCGCTGGTTGGGCTATACGGCGTGAAGCTGACGCCGCAGACCGAGGTGATCGGTCGGATCGCCGGCTCGGTGATATTAGGATTCGCCATCGTGTTCTGGGGCGCCCGCGAGGGCAACGCGGCGGACGCGCTGAAGGCCGTGATGATCGGTGGCTTGATCGCCAACGCACTCGACGCGCTGATCCTGCTGCACGCGACTGCCACCGGCCTTCTCAACGGCCTCGGCTGGCTTCAGGTGCTGATCAACGGCGGGCTGGCCGCCGGGTTCTGGTATTTCGCTTACGGCAAGGGGAAGACGATCTGATAGCGGGATGGCCTTTTTCGCCTCACCCGAAGCCTTCGCTGCGCTACGGCTTCGACCTCTCCCCGCAAGCGGGGAGAGGTATACGTCACGCCGCCGGCTTTTCCTCGACTTCATCATTGGCGAGCAGGTGGATCAGCGCGCGCTTGATCGCGGCCTGCCGGGTCGGCGCGTTGATCTGGGCACCGAGCAGGTCGGTGACATAGAACACGTCGCGGGCGCGCTCGCCGAAGGTCGCGACATGGGCAGAGGCAATATTGAGGTTGAGCTTCGAAATCGCGGTGGTGAGCTGATACAACAGGCCGGGCCGGTCTAGGCCCGAGACTTCGATCACGGTATAGCGGTCCGACCACTGGTTGTTGATGATCACTTCCGGCTCGACCACGAACGGGCGTGCCTTGGCGCGGCCGGCGGCGCGACGCGCAACCACTTCGGGAAGCCGCAATTTGCCTTCCAGCACGTCCTCGATCATCTCGCCGATCCGCGTCGCGCGACGGCCCTCATCCTCGTCGCGGTCGTATTCTCTGGAGATCGCGATAGTGTCGAGCGCGAGCCCGTCGGTGGTGGTATAGATCTGCGCGTCGACGATGTTGGCGCCGGCTGAGGCGCAGGCGCCCGCGATGATCGACAGCAGCCATGGATGATCCTGGGCGAGGATCGTCAGTTCGGTGACGCCGCGCACTTCATCAAATCCCACATTGACATTGAGCTTGGCGCCGCCCTGCTCGCTTGAGCGCATGAACCGCGCGTGACGGATCTTGTGCGGCAGGTCTACCTTGAGCCAGTAGGCGGGGTAATGCCGCGCGATATAGGCCTCGAGCTCCGCTTCCGGCCATTCAGTGAAGGCGGCGCGGAATTCCGACTGCGCCACCGCGATGCGCTGGGCGCGGTTGACCTCGGAGAAGCCGCCGGTCAGCACCGGCTCGGTCTCGTAATACAGCGTGCGCAACAGCTGCGCCTTCCAGCCGTTCCAGACGCCGGGGCCGACGCCGCGGATATCGGCGGTGGTCAGGATGGTCAAGAGCTTCATCTGCTCGACCGATTGCACTACGGCGGCGAAATTCTCGATCGTCTTGCGATCCGAGAGGTCGCGCGATTGCGCCACTACCGACATGGTCAGATGCTGCTCGATCAGCCAGGCGATCAGTTCGGTGTCGGCGGCGTTGAAGCCGAGCCGCGGGCACAGCCGCCGCGCCACTTTGGCGCCGGCGATCGAATGGTCTTCCGGGCGGCCCTTGGCGATGTCGTGCAGCAGCGTGGTGATATAGAGCACCTTGCGATGCTCCGGGCGGATTTTGCGCATCAGGTCGGAGGCGACGATGAATTCGTCGTTGCCGCCGCGTTCGATCTCCTGGAGGATGCCGATGCAGCGGATCAGATGCTCGTCCACCGTGTAGTGGTGGTACATGTTGAACTGCATCATCGCGACGATCTTGCCGAAGGTACGGATGAAACGGCCGAGCACGCCGGTCTCGTTCATGCGCCGCAGCACGATCTCGGCGTCGTCCGATGTCAGGATTTCGATGAAGATCCGGTTGGCTTCCGGGCTCTCGCGCAGCTGGGCATTGATTAGCTTCAGCGAACGCGTCGCCGCGCGCATGGCGTCGGGATGAAAGGCGAGATTGTTTTTCTGCGCCAGCCGGAAAATCCGGATCAGGTTGATGGGGTCTTGCTTGAACACGTCGGGCGCGGCGAGATTGATGCGGTTGTTGTCGACAATGAAATCGTCGCTCTCGGGCACCCGGCGCTGTTTGGTACCCGGGCGGAACCGCGCCATCATGCGGCTTAGCACCGGTGCGGGCTTGGCCTGCTGGTCTTCCAGCTTGGCGCACAGGATCGCGGTGAGGTCGCCGACGTCCTTGGCGATCAGGAAGTAGTGCTTCATGAAGCGCTCGACGTCCTGCATGCCTGGATGCGAAGTGTAGCCGAGCCGGACCGCGATCTCGCGCTGCATGTCGAACGACACCCGCTCTTCGGCGCGGCCGCTGATGAAATGCAGGTTGCAGCGCACCGACCAGAGAAAATCCGCGCAGCGGCGGAAGGTGCGGTACTCCTGCGCGTCGAATACGCCATGCTGCAGCAGTTCGTCGGTCTCGCGCACGCGGTAGACGTATTTGGCGATCCAGAACAGCGTGTGCAGGTCGCGCAAGCCGCCCTTGCCGTCCTTCACATTGGGCTCGACCAGATAGCGCGATTGCCCGGCGCGGCGATGGCGCTCCTCGCGCTCGGCCAGTTTCGCGGTGACGAATTCGGCCGCACTACCCCGCACGATCTCCTTGTCGAAGCGTGCGACCAGTTCGTCGTAAAGCGGCCGGTCGCCGGTCAGGAAGCGGGTCTCCAGGATCGCGGTGCGGATGGTCATGTCGCCGCGCGCCTGGCGGATCGATTCGTCAATGGACCGCGTGGCGTGACCGACCTTCAACCCCATGTCCCACAGGCAATACAGGATCGCTTCGGCGACCTGCTCGCCCCAGGCAGTCTGCTTGTAGGGCAGGATGAACAGCAGATCGATGTCGGATTCCGGCGCCATCAGCCCGCGGCCGTAGCCGCCGGTGGCGGCGACCGCCATCCGTTCGGCTCCGGTCGGTACCGGCGAGCGATACAGATGCCGGGTCGCAGCAGTGAACAGGATGCATATGATTTCGTCCTGGATGAAACAAAGCCGTTCGGCGCAACGCCGGCCGTGGCGGTCCTTCAGCAGCACCGCCTGGGTCGCCGCGCGCGCGGCAATGAACTCGGCTTTGAGCAATTGCGCGAGGTGAGTGCGGAATACATCCTCATGCCCGGCGTGTTTTGCCGCCAGCCCATCGACCGCGGCGGTTATTCTCGCCGTATCGAAACGCTCGTCGGCCTCGGGGCGGGCCTCTATCGCAATGCTGTCCATCGACTATCCGGATATCGGACGGCGCGGGCGCTGTCACTTATCATTGTGGGGTGGCAGCAGGATCGTGCTGCTTTTTACCGGTTTTGAGCAACGAGGTTCTCGCGGCGGTTGTTTCGCGGCAGATATTTTCTTATTGACGCGATGCCCTAACTAACTGAAATGAATGAGCGTTTTTGGCCGTGCGGGAACCGCGCCGGGCCGCGGCGGCAGCCCCGGGATGTTGACCGTCCCGGGCAATCTGCTTTGATCGTTCACCCAAGGGAGACATCGACCATGTTCAGGATTTCACGGCGCGCCGTTGTGGCGGCCATCGCCGTTTTCGCGCTGCTGCCAGGCACTGCGCCTGCCGCCGACGCGCTCAAGGAAATCCGCATCGACTGGGCGACCTACAATCCGGTGTCGATGATCCTCAAGCAAAAGGGTTTGCTGGAAAAGGAATTCGCCAAGGACGGCATCAGCATCGTCTGGGTGCAGTCGGCCGGCTCCAACAAGGCGCTGGAATTCCTCAATGCCGGCTCGATCGATTTCGGGTCCACCGCGGGCTCCGCCGCGCTGGTCGCCAAGATCAACGGCAACCCGATCAAGTCGATCTATGTCTATTCGCGTCCCGAATGGACCGCGCTGGTCACCGGAAAAGATTCGAAGATCGCTAACGTCGCCGATCTCAAGGGCAAGCGCGTCGCGGTGACGCGCGGCACCGATCCGCATATCTTCCTGGTGCGCGCGCTGCTCGATGCGGGCCTATCCGAAAAAGACATCACGCCGGTGCTGCTGCAGCATCCCGACGGCAAGACCGCGCTGATCCGCGGCGACGTCGACGCCTGGGCCGGCCTCGATCCGATGATGGCGCAGGCGGAGATCGAAGACGGCGCAAAACTGTTCTTCCGCAAGCCCGACGCCAACACCTGGGGCATCCTCAATGTTCGCGAAGCGTTTTTGAAGGATCATCCGGACGCCGTGCGCCGCGTGCTCGCCGTGTATGAGGAGGCGCGCAAATATTCGCTGGCGAATTACGATGACCTCAAGAAGACGTTCATCGGCATCACCAAACTGCCGGGCGAGGTCGTCGACAAGCAGCTCAAGGAGCGCACCGAACTCACCCACAGCCGCATCGGCGCGCCGCAGCGCGAGTCCATCCTCGCCGCGGGCCTTGCGCTGCAGCAGGCCGGCGTGGTCGATGCCAAGGTCGACGTCAAGGCAACGCTCGATGCACTGATCGACGACCAGGTGCCGCTGCCGACGAATTGAGAGCTTACTGCAGGGTGCTTGGCGCCGGTACGCGCCCTGAGTCGTCCCGGCGAACGCCGGGGCCCATCACCCTCCGTCAAAGCGATGCGGAAGGCGTCAGCAACTTGCGGCAACAACTCGCCCAACCATAACCACGGTGGTTATGGTCCCGGCGTTCGCCGGGACGAAACGTGTGGTGCCTTCGTCCGATTCGCCAGCTTGCATTCCCTCGCCAGACGCGGTCTTGCTATGGCCATGACGCTCGATACCCATCTCGTCCAACAGGCTGAACCTATCGCCGCACCGGCGCCGTCCGGACGCTTGCGCCGTTTCGCCCGGCCTGCGCTCGGGCTGCTGCTGCCGGTAGGCCTGGCGTTCGGGTGGGAAATCGCGGTCCGGGTCGGCTGGTCGAACGGCCGGCTGGTGCCGCCGCCGTCACGCATTTATGCGGAATTCGCCGAGCTTGCGCGCTCCGGCGAGCTTTGGCGGCACGTCGTCGCCACGTGTTTGCGCGTTGCCGCCGGCTTCGGATTGGGTACGGTGGTGGGAACCTTGCTCGGCGCGGCCGCCGGCTATTCGACCTTGCTGCGCCGGCTGATTGACCCAAGCCTGCAAGGCATGCGCGCGGTCCCGTCGATCGCTTGGATTCCCTTGTTCATCCTCTGGCTCGGGATATTCGAAACGTCCAAAGTCGCGCTGATCGCGGTTGGCGTGTTTTTTCCAATCTATCTGGGTGTGATGGGCGCGGTGATGTCGGTCGACCGCAAGATCGTCGAGGTCGGCCGCGCGTTTCGGCTGTCCGGCCCGGCGATGATCCGGCGCATCCTCCTTCCCGCGGTACTGCCTTCTTATGTGATCGCGCTGCGCTCCGGCCTGGGGCTGGGCTGGATGTTCGTGATTGCCGCCGAGTTCATGGGCGCATCCGAAGGTTTGGGTTATCTGCTGATCGACGGCCAGCAACTCGGCAAGCCGACCGAGATCGTCGCCGCGATCCTCGCTTTCGCGGTGCTCGGCAAAACCAGCGACTGGATGATCGCAACTGTGGCGGCGCCGTTTCTGCGCTGGGAAGACCGCGCCCGCGGCACGGAGGGCTAACGATGCTGCTGCTCGATCGCGTCGGCAAGATCTATCCCAACGGCGTGCATGCGCTGGATCGCTTTTCGGCCGAGATCCGCCAGGGCGAGATCGTCGCCATCATCGGCGGCTCCGGCTGCGGAAAATCGACGCTGCTGCGCGCGGTCGCCGGTCTCGACCGCGCCACGGCGGGCGCCATCGTGCTCGACGACATCGGGATCACGGCGCCGCACGAAAAAATCGGCATCATCTTTCAGGAGCCGCGGCTGCTGCCCTGGCTCAGCGTCGCCGACAATATCGGATTTGGTCTGTCGGACGCACCGGCGAATGTTCGCCGCGAAAAAGTGGCGCGGGCGCTGAAGCGTGTCGGCCTCGCCGACAAAGCCGACGCCTGGCCGCGCGAATTGTCCGGCGGGCAGGCGCAACGGGTGGCGATCGCCCGCGCGCTGGTGCCGCAGCCGGAAGTGCTGCTGCTCGACGAGCCGTTCTCTGCCTTGGATGCATTCACCCGCCGCGACCTGCAGGACCATCTGCTCGATCTGTGGGCCGACACGCGGCCGACGCTGGTGCTGGTGACTCACGATGTCGACGAAGCCGTGGTGCTGGCCGATCGCGTCATCGTGATGCGGCCGCGGCCGGGCCGCAAGTTCGAGGAGATCATCATCAACCTGGCGCGGCCGCGCGATCGCAATTCGCCGCTGTTCGACAATTTCAAGCGCCGCGTGCTGACCGCACTGGACCGCTCGCTCGACCGCAGCGTGCCCGATGCCGACGCGAAATCGACCGCAGGCGAGGCGATGTGGTGGTGACATCGCAGCCATGATCCGTCATGCCCGGGCTTGTCCCGGGCATCCACGTCTTATAGATGCTTCAGCAAGACGTGGATGGCCGGGACAAGCCCGGCCATGACGAAAGAAGGATAATGGTCATGGACGCCGCAACCCTCCGCGCCACGCAGGCCCCGATCAAGGATCGCTACAAATCCGATCCGAAGGCCGCGCTGATCACGCTCAAGGCAAAAGGCTCGATCGAGAACGAAGGCATCGCCTGCAAGGTCGAGACCGGCCGCGCGCTCGCCGTCGCGGGCCTGCATCCTGCCACCGGCGGCTCCGGGCTGGAGCTGTGTTCCGGCGACATGCTGCTGGAAGCGCTGGTCGCCTGCGCCGGGGTGACGCTGAAATCGGTCGCGACCGCGATCGAGGTGCCGCTGAAGACCGGCATCGTCAGCGCCGAAGGCGATCTGGATTTTCGCGGCACGCTCGGCGTCGACAAGGAGGCCCCGGTCGGCTTCGAATCGATTCGGCTCCGCTTCGATGTCGACACCGACGCGCCGCAGGACAAGCTCGACCTGCTGCTGAAGCTGACCGAGCGCTATTGCGTGGTGTATCAGACCATCAGGAATGGGCCGAAGGTGTCGGTGGAGATGAAAAGAGTGTGATTGCTTTTGTCGTGCCCCGCGAAAGCGGGGTACCCAGTAAACACAGGCCTCGATAATGTTTTCATAAGGCGGTGATTACTGGGTCATCCGCTTTCGCGGATGATGACAACTTAAATGTCCCCCGATCTCGCCTTCCTCCTCACGCTTGCGCTGCGCATGGCCGTCACCGCGGCGTTCATCGTCACGGCATCCGTCATCACCGAACGCTCGGGACCGGTGATCGGCGCGCTGGTCGCGACGCTGCCGATTTCGGCGGGGCCATCCTACGTTTTCCTCGCGCTCGATCACGACGCTGCGTTCATCGCCGAAGGCGCAGTGGCGAGCCTGTCGGTCAATGCCGCGACGGTCTTTCTCTGCCTGACCTATGTCGTGCTGGCGCAGCGCCATCGCATGCTGACCAGCTTCTGCGCCGCGATCGCAGTATGGGTCACGATCGTCACCGTGTTGCGGCTGGTCCATCTCTCTTTTTTCGGCGCCATCGTCGCCAACGCCATTGCGTTCGCGATTTGCCTGCCGCTGGTCCGGCGCTTCCGACATGTCAAGATGCCGCTGATCACCCGGCGCTGGTACGATATCCCGTTGCGCGCGACCCTGGTGTCGACGCTGGTCGCGACCGTGGTCACGCTGTCAGGCTGGGTCGGCCCGACCATCAGCGGCGTCATCGCGCTGGTTCCCCTGGTGTTCGTCAGCATGATGCTGATCCTGCATCCGCGCATTGGCGGGCCGCCGACGGCCGCGGTGATGGCCAACAGTCTGTGGGGCCTGATCGGCTTCGGCTGCGGCATCGCGGTGATGCATGTCGCCGCCCTGCGGTTCGGCTCGGCGATCGCGCTCAGCCTCGCGCTTGCGACCTGCGTCGGCTGGAATCTCGGGCTGTGGTGGCTCGGCCGCAGGAAATTGGCCCGCTGAACCAAAGACCTTGTAGCCCGGGTGGAGCGCAGCGAAACCCGGGACGGCGAACGTGGTGCTCCCCGGATTGCGCTTCGCTCCATCCGGGCTACGGTTTCGGCAGCTTCGCCTTCAGCGCATACAGCGCCTCCAGCGCGTCGCGCGGCGACATCTCGTCAGGATGCAGGGCTTGCAATGCCTCGATCAATTGTTCCGCCGCACTCGGCAGCGCGGGTTCAGCTGCAGCGCGCGAGGGCACTGCGAACAGCGGCAGATCATCGACCAGCGCCCGCGCGGTTTGTCCCCGATCCTGCGCCTCAAGTTTGGCCAGCACTGATTTTGCCCGTGCAATCACCGGCGCGGGCAAGCCTGCCAGCTTTGCGACCTGAATGCCGTAGGAGCGATCGGCCGAACCCGGCAATACCTCGTGCAGGAACACCACATCGCCCTGCCATTCTTTGACGCGAACGGTGGCATTGAACATCCGCGGCAGTTTTGCCGAAAGCGCGGTCAGTTCATGATAATGCGTGGCAAACAGCGTGCGGCAGCGGTTGCTCTCATGCAGATGCTCGATCGCCGCCCAGGCGATCGACAGGCCGTCGAAGGTTGCGGTGCCCCGGCCGATCTCGTCGAGGATGACCAGGGAACGTTCGGATGCCTGATTGAGAATGACGGCGGTTTCCACCATCTCGACCATGAAGGTGGAGCGGCCGCGCGCCAGATCGTCGGCGGCGCCGACGCGCGAGAACAGCCGATCGACGACGCCGATCCGCGCCCGCACGGCGGGGACAAAACTGCCGATCTGCGCAAGCAGCGCGATCAACGCGTTCTGGCGCAGGAAGGTGGATTTGCCGGCCATGTTGGGGCCGGTGATCAGCCAGACCTGCCCCGAAGTTTGGCCCGGCGCCGGGGAAAGGTCGCAGGCGTTGGCTATGAAGGGCTGGCCCTCGCGCCTCAAGGCCTGTTCGACCACCGGATGGCGTCCGCCTTCGATGGCAAAGCCGAGCGAACCGTCGACCTCCGGCCGCACATAATTGTCGTCGACCGCGAGTTTTGCCAGCGCGGTAGCGACATCGAGCAGCGCAAAGGCGTGGGCTGCGGCGCGCAAATCGTCGCTGGCAGCCCTTACCATCGTGCAGAGCCGCTCAAAGATCTCCAGTTCCAGCCCTAGCGCGCGGTCGCCGGCGCTGGCGATTTTTGCTTCGATCTCGCCGAGCTCGGCGGTGGTGAAGCGGGTCTGTCCCGCCAGCGTCTGACGATGGATGAAGGTCGCGTTGAGCGGCGGCGCCATCAATCGGTCGCCGTGCTGCGCGGTGACCTCGACGAAATAGCCGAGCACGTTGTTGTGGCGGATCTTCAGGCCCTTGACGCCGGTCTCCTCGGCGTAGCGCGCCTGCATCGCGGCGACCACCAGGCGCGAGGCGTCGCGCAGATTGCGGGTCTCGTCGAGCGCCGCCTCATAACCTTCGCGTACAAATCCGCCGTCGCGCTTGGTCAGCGGTAACTGCTCGGCCAACGCCCGCCCAAATTCGCGGGCCAGATCGCGCGAGGGGCGACGCAGCGCGTCCATCGCCGCCACAAGTTCCTGCGGCAGATTTTCGATCCGTGAAAGCCGCGCCAGCGCCTGATCGGCGGCGAGGACGCCGTCGCGCAATGCGGCGAGGTCGCGCGGTCCGCCGCGTCCGACCGATAATCGCGCCAGCGCGCGCGACATGTCGGGGGCTGCGCGCAAGGTGGTCCTGATATCGTCGCGCGCCGCGATATCCTTTACAAACACCGCGATGGCGTCGAGCCGTCGTGCTATCGCCGCAGCATCGGTGAGCGGCGCCGCCAGCCGTTGCGCCAGCAGCCGCGATCCGGCAGCGGTAACGGTGTAGTCGATCGCGTCGAGCAGGGAGCCGCGCCGTTCGCCCGATAGCGTTCGCGTCAGTTCCAGATTGGCGCGGGTCGCCGGATCGATCGCCATGGTGGCGCCGGCGGCTTCGCGCGACGGTGGCGACAGCGGCGGGCGCTTGCCGAGCTGGGTGCGGTCGATATACGTCACGGCCGCGGCAGCCGCGGTTGCCTCCAGCCGCGACATCGCGCTGAGGCCGTCCATGGTGGCGACCGCGAAATAGTCGCACAGCCGCCGCTCGGCGGTTAAGCTGTCGAACACGTCGCGGGTCAGCGGCGTCACCGCAGGCAATTCGCGCAGCAGCGGACCGAGTTCGGGATCGCTGTATAAGGCGTCGGTAACGATCACCTCGTGGGGATTGATCCGCGACAGTGTCGCCGCAAGCTCGCCGGTTGCGCATTCGGTAACGGTGAATTCCGCGGTGGAGATGTCGATCCAGGCGAGCCCGATGCGGTCGCCCCCGGACGATGCCCGCGCCCGCGCCAGCGCCAGCAGGTAGTTGTTGGCCTTGGCATCGAGCAGCGTGTCCTCGGTCAATGTGCCCGGCGTGACCAGCCGCACCACGTCGCGGCGCACCACGCTCTTGTTGCCGCGCGCCCGCGCGGCCGCGGGATCCTCCATCTGCTCGCACACCGCGACCCGGTGGCCGAGCGCGATCAGGCGGTGCAGGTAGTCGTCGGAGCGCTCGACCGGCACGCCGCACATCGGGATATCCAGTCCCTGATGCCGGCCGCGCTTGGTCAGCACGATGCCGAGCGCGCGCGAGGCGATTTCGGCGTCCTCGAAAAACATCTCGTAGAAGTCACCCATCCGGTAGAACAGCAGCAGTCCCGGATTGGCGGCCTTGATCTCCAGATATTGTTCCATCATCGGCGTCAGGCGACCGCTCGTATCGGCCAAGGCCGCGGGCTCGCTGGATGCCGGAATGGTTTGCTGGATCGTCATGGCGGCGGAAACTACAAAGTTTTGCCGGTCGTTCCTATCGGATTGCGGTTGCAATGCACGGTTTTCACCTCCCGCCGCGACCGGGTTGCAGAACCGCCTGGCGCGAAAGCAGCGCTCCGGCGCACGCGTCAATTGACCTGCCGCAATGGCGCTCCTAAAACTCGCCCTTAAATCCGGCGATCCGGTGGAAAAGCGGCATTCAGGAGGAATAACATGGGTGATGTATTTGTATGCGATGCCGTGCGGACCCCGATCGGCCGTTTCGGCGGCTCCTTGGCCAAGGTGCGCGCCGACGATCTGGCGGCGGCTCCGATCAAGGCGCTGATGGCGCGCCATCCCAAGCTCGACTGGTCCGATGTCGATGAGGTCTATTTCGGCTGCGCCAACCAGGCCGGCGAGGACAACCGCAACGTCGCGCGCATGGCGCTGCTGCTGGCCGGCCTGCCGGAATCGATTCCCGGCCTGACCCTCAATCGGCTCTGCGCGTCGGGCCTCGACGCGGTCGGCGCCGCCAGCCGCGCGATCCGCGCCGGTGAGATCGATTTCGCTATTGCCGGCGGCGTCGAATCGATGACGCGCGCGCCGTTCGTGATGGGCAAGGCGCCGGAAGCGTTTTCGCGCTCGGCTGATATTTTCGATACCACGATCGGCTGGCGGTTCATCAATCCGCTGATGAAGGCGCAATATGGCGTCGACGCCATGCCGGAGACCGGCGAAAACGTCGCCGAGGAATTCCAGGTCTCGCGCGCCGACCAGGACGCGTTCGCGATCCGCTCACAGCAGCGCGCGGGAGCGGCGATCGCATCGGGATATTTCGCCGAGGAAATCACGCCGGTGTCGGTGCCTGGCGGCAAGGCCGGCCCGATCACGGTCGACAAGGACGAGCATCCGCGCCCCGAAACCACGCTCGAAGGCCTCACAAAACTGAAGCCGATCGTGCGCAATCCCGGGACGGTGACCGCGGGGAACGCGTCCGGCGTGAATGACGGCGCCGCCGCGATGATCCTCGCCTCGGAAGCCGCCGTAAAGAAGCATGGTCTGACGCCGCGCGCGAAAATTCTAGGGCTTGCCTCGGCCGCGGTGCCGCCGCGCATCATGGGCATCGGCCCGGTGCCGGCGACCCGCAAGCTGATGGAGCGGCTGGGCCTGAAGATCAGCGATTTCGACCTGATCGAGCTAAACGAAGCCTTCGCCTCGCAGGGCATCGCCTGCCTGCGCCAGCTCGGCGTCAAGGAAGACGCCGATTTCATCAATCCGCATGGCGGCGCCATCGCGCTCGGCCATCCCCTCGGCATGAGCGGCGCGCGGCTGGCGATGACCGCGGTGCACGGCATGGAAAAGCGCGGTGGCAAGCGCGCGCTCGCCACCATGTGCGTCGGCGTCGGCCAGGGCGTCGCGATGGCGATCGAGAAGCTGAACTAGGACGACTGCCGTCATTGCGAGGAGCGCAGCGACGAAGCAATCCGGCTTTCGCTTATTGCTCTGGATTGCTTCGCTTCGCTCGCAATGACGGGTAACGACGGAGAATTTTATTTATGACCCTAGCCTACCCCATCGCCAGCAACGCGGCGCATCCGGCGCATTTGTCGCCCGGCTATCGCAGCTCCATCAAGCGCGCGCCGCAGAAGCCTTTGATCATCATGCGCCAGACGCTGTCGGAGCTGACCGGGCCGGTTTACGGCCACGAGACGGTGCGCGAGAACGACCACGATCTCACCACGCAGCACACCGGCGAGCCGCTCGGCGAACGCATTATCGTGCACGGCCATGTGCTCGATGAAGACGGCCGCGGCGTGCCCAATGCGCTGGTCGAGCTGTGGCAGGCCAATGCCTGCGGCCGCTATGTCCATGTCGCGGACCAGCATCCAGCCCCACTCGATCCGAATTTTACCGGCGCCGGCCGCGCGCAGGCGGACAGCGAGGGCTACTACAAGTTCGTCACCATAAAACCCGGCGCCTATCCCTGGGGCAACCATCACAACGCCTGGCGCCCGGCGCATATCCATTTCTCGGTGTTCGGCCATGCCTTCATCTCGCGGCTGGTGACGCAGATGTATTTTCCAGGCGACCCGCTGTTCGAATTCGATCCGATCTTCAACTCGGTGCCGGATGAGAAGGCGCGGATGCGGATGGTGTCGAGTTTCGATCTCGAAAATACCCAGCCGGAATGGGCGCTTTGCTACCGCTTCAACATCGTGCTGCGCGGACGCAACGCCACGCCGATGGAGACGAAATCGTGAATGGACTGACCCCATCGCAGACCGTCGGCCCGTTTTTCAAATACGGCCTGACGCCGGGCGGCAAATATGCCTGGAATGACGCCTTCACCAACGACCTCGTCACCCCGGATGTCTCGGGGGAACGGATTCGCATTGCCGGTCGGGTATTCGACGGCGACGGCGCGCCGGTGCCGGATGCCATGCTGGAGATCTGGCAGGCCGATGCGCAGGGCCGCTTTGCCGATCCGCAGGACAAGCGGGCGCTGCCCAATGCGACGTTCCGCGGTTTCGGGCGCTGCGGCACCGACGCCAATGGCGAATATGCCTTCGACACCATCAAGCCCGGGCAGGTGCCTGATCCCGACGGCACCCCGCAGGCGCCGCATATCCTGCTGGCGATCTTCGGGCGCGGCATGCTGCTGCATCTCTATACGCGGATTTATTTCGCCGGCGAGGCGAGCAACTCGGCGGATCCGGTGCTGGCGCTGGTGCCGGCCGACCGCCGCGGCACGCTGATCGCGACACGCGAGCCGGACAATGGCACTGCGGTGTATCGGTTCGATATCTACCTGCAGGGTGACAAGGAGACGGTGTTTTTCGACGTGTGAGGCTCACGTCGTCCCGGCGTTCGCCGGGACGACGATGAGGCTGCTACTCGATCACCGCGACGTGGTCCGGTCCCTGCGCCTGCCTGCGCAGCGCGGCCTTGGTCGAGCCGATCATCACCGCCAGCGGAATCGCGCAGAGGGTAACGATCATCACCAGCTGGTAATCTAGCGAGAACGCGATGATCTGCGCCTGGATATCGACCATCGCGTTCATCATCGCCTGGCCGACGTCCGTGCTCATGTTCATCATGGTGCTGACGTCCGGCATCTGCATCGCATGGTTGAAAGGCGTGACATGTTCGGCGAGCCGCGCGAAAGCACGCCGCGATCCTTCGGTCAATTGCGCGATCACCACCGAAATGCCGATTGAGCTCGCGACATTGCGCATCAAGGTCAGCATCGAGGTGCCGTCGGTGCGCAGATGATTGGGCAGCGTCAGGAACGCCACCGTGCTCAGCGGCACGAATACCAGACCGAAGCCGAAGCCCTGGATGATGCTCAGGACCACGATTTCCTTCACGCCGGTCTGATCGGTCCAGCCGGTCATGTAATACAACGAAAGGCAGGTCAGGCTGAGGCCGGAGATGATCAGCGTCCGCGCCTCGATAACCTTCATCATGCGCCCGACCAGCATCATGGCCACAAAGGTGCCGCAGCCGCGGGTCGCCAGCAACAGGCCCGCCGTGATGATCGGATAGCCGATCACGTTCTGCAAGTAAGGCGACGACAGCGCCATGGTCGAGAACAGCACCAGTCCCATCACTGCCATGAACACGCAGCCGCCTACGAAATTCCGGTCCTTGAAGATCGCGAACTGGATGAAAGGTTTTGCGGTCGTGAATGAGTGCGCGAAGAAATAGTAGAAGCCGGCGAGCGAGACGATCATCTCGGCGATGATCTCGTTGGATTCCAGCCAGCCCAGCTGCTCGCCTCGGTCGAGCGCGATCTGCATGGCGCCGATGCCGACCGCGAGCGCCGCGAAGCCGAACCAGTCGAAGCGCAGCTGCAGATCCTTTTTGGTCTCGTCCATGAACGCCAGCAGGCCGAGTACGGTGAAGATCCCGAACGGCAGGTTGACGAAGAACACCCAGTGCCAGGAATAGGTCTCGGTCAGCCACGCGCCCAGTGACGGTCCCATGATCGGCCCCATCATCACACCCATGCCCCAGATCGACATCGCCTTGGCGCGCTCCTGCAGCGAGTAGGAGTCCAGCATGACGGCCTGCGACAGCGGCACCAGGGCCGCGCCGAACATACCCTGCAGCAGCCGGAACAGCACCATCTGGTTGATGTCTTGCGCCAGCCCGCATAGCACGGAGGCCAACGTGAAGCCGGCGGAGCAGACGATGAAGATGCGCTTGCGGCCAAAACGGTTGGCGATCCAGCCTACCGGCGCGGTCATGATGGCGGCGGCGACGATATAGGAGGTCAGCACCCAGTTGATCTGGTCCTGCGACGCCGACAGCGAGCCCTGCATATAGGGCAGCGCGACGTTGGCGATGGTGGTGTCGAGCGCCTGCATGATGGTCGCGGTCATGGCGCAGATCGTCACCATGTTCCGGCGCAGGCCGGGAACCGCAACCGCGGACGCCGCACCACCGCTCATGATCGGTCAGTCCTGCTGCTTCGCATGCGCGGGCGAGAAGCCGAGCAGTCCGGCCAGCGAGCGGCGGTGATTGGTGTCGATCGACACATACGAACTCATGCCGGCCTTCAGCCTCTCGACCATCTTGTCATTGGGGTCCAAAGTGATGCGCACCGGCACCCGCTGCACCACCTTGACGAAGTTTCCGGTGGCGTTCTGCGGCGGCAGGATCGCGAATTGCGCGCCGGTGCCGGGGCTGAGGGAGCCGACGGTGCCCTTGAACACGTGATCGGGGAAGGCATCGACGTCAACGGTCACCGGCTGCCCGACCGCGACATAGGTGAAGTCGGATTCCTTCGGATTGGCGTCGACCCACGGCTTCGATGTGTCGATGATGGAAAACACCGGCGTGCCGGCGGCGACGAAACGGCCGAGCTGGATACTGTCGACCTGCGCGGCGATACCGTTGATCGGCGCGCGCAATACGGTGTGGTCGAGATTGCGCTGCGCCTGCTCGAGCGCGGCCTTGGCCAGCGCGTAGGGCGGGAATTGCTCCAGCGGCAGATCGGGATTGCCGAGCAGCTGGTTTCTCGCGGTTGAGATTTTCTGCTTGAGCAATTCAAGCTGCGCGCTGGCGGTGACAAGTCCGGTCGATGAATTGTCGAGGTCGAGTTGCGAGCCGACATTGCTCTTGACCAGCGAGGATTTGCGGTCGACGTCGCGGCGCTTCAACTCGACGCCCTGCTGCGCGAGTTCGCCCATCTGGCCGTATATCTTGAGGTCGCTGACCAGCGTTTCGTAGCTGGTCCTGGCGGTAGCGAGATTGGCCTGCGCCTGCTGCAGCGCCAAGCGGAATGGCACCGGATCGATCTCGAACAGGGTGTCGCCTTCGTTGACGCGCTGGCCTTCGCGGACCACCACCTTTTCGATCTTGCCAGAAATATCCGGGGTGACCAGCACCTTCTGCGCGCCGACATAGGCGTCGTCGGTGGTTACGTAGCGGCCGCCGCTCAGGTAAAACGCGCCGCCGCCGATCACCGCGACCAGCGGCAGCACTACCAGCAGCAGAAAGCGGCGATATTTGCGAAAGCCCGCAAACGCGCGCCGGCGCGGTTTGGCGGCGGCCTCGAATTCGGGTTGCAGGGACGGGCTGGCCTTTTGCTCGGCCGGAAATTTCAGCACTGGATCAGCCATAGCGCTGCTCCCTTTTTTGAGTTTCTTGGTTCGCGCTCTGGATGGCGTTGCGGATGTTTTCCTTGATCGTTTCGAGCTGCGCGAGCAGCCGTTGGGCGTCGGAAGGATTGATCCCCTCCAGTGCCGTCGCAGTAAGTTCCGAGCGAAGTCCGGCCAGTTTGCCCAGCAACGGACGCGCGGCTTTACGCAAATGCAGCCGCTTCACCCGGCGGTCGGTGTCGTCGCTGCGGCGCTCGATCCAGCCATTGTCACACAGGCGATCAATCAGCCGCGTCAAGGTAATCGGCTGCATTTCCATCTGTTCCGCAAGTTCGGTTTGTTTGAGTCCCTCGGCGCGTTCCACTTTAGCCAGGACCGCCCATTGTGCGCGGGTGATGCCGAACCGCGCCGCCTGCCTGTCGGCATAGGCGCGCACCAGCCGCTGCACCTCGCCAAGGGTAAACAGCAGATTCATATCCACGGAACCGCGGGTCATGGTGTCTCCATAAGCATACGATATAATAAGCTTGCTTATAAAGTTTTCGAGGCGACATTACGGCATGTTTGGGCTGTGCCCGGCGCATGCCGCTGGGGGCACTTGCCGAACGGCCGTAAAAAACAAGGGCGCAACGGTAGCAAACGCGCTAAATCCTTCCGATGACCGTAGCAAAGCCGACCTTTCCCGCGCCGGACCATGATCACGACCGCTGTGCTGCGGACGCGATCCGGCATGCCGAACAGGTATGCGCCGGCCGGGCGCGGAAATTCACGCCGATCCGCCGCCAAGTGCTAGAGGCGCTGTTGTCGAGCCACCGCCCGCTCGGCGCCTATGAGGTGATCGACGAACTGGCGAAATCGATGCCGCGGCCGGCGCCGATCACGGTCTACCGCGCGCTGGATTTTTTGATTGAAAACGGCCTCGTTCACCGTATCGAAAGCCGCAACGCGTACCTCGCCTGCGCGCATGACCACGATGCGGCGGCGATGGTTGCTTTTCTGATCTGCGAGCGCTGTGGTTCGGTCGGTGAAATTCCGGCCTCGCCGGTGGCGCAGAGCCTGAACGACGCCGCGCGCGTCACCGGCTTTGCCCCCAAACTGTCCGTGGTCGAGATCACCGGCACCTGCGCGTACTGCCTGAAGGCCGCGTAATAACCCGTCAAACCGGCCATTGAGGACCGATGTCTTCCGACCAAATGACGATCAATACCGCCGGGCGTCCCCTCAATGTCGGCGCCATCGCGTTGATGCTGCTGTGCTGCTTCAGCTGGGGGTTCAACCAGGTCGCGGTGAAGCTGGCGCTGCCCGACATTCCGCCGATGCTGCAGGCGATGATCCGCTCGTCCGGCGCTATCCTGGTGCTGCTGCTGATCGCACGGCTCCGCGGGGTCAAGATGTTCGAGCGCGACGGCACGTTGCGCGCGGGCCTGTTCGCGGGCGTGCTGTTCGGGATCGAATTCGTCTTGATCTATCGCGGCCTGTTTCTGACCTCAGCCTCGCGCGCGGTAGTGTTCCTGTACACCGCGCCGTTCTTTGTGGCGCTCGGTTCGTACGTATTTCTTGGCGAACGGTTGCGCGCCTCGCAGTGGAGCGGGCTTGCGCTGTGCTTCGCCGGGGTCGCATTGGCGATCGGGGTGCCGCAGGCCGATGTGGATTCCAGCGTGCTGCTCGGCGACCTGATGATCGTCGGCGGCGGTGCGCTGTGGGCGGCGACGACCTTGATTGTGAAGACCACCGCGCTGCTCAAGGCGCCCGCGGAAAAGGGCCTCGGTTACCAGGTGGCGCTGTCGATCCCGATTCTCGGGCTTGCGGCGTGGATTTCCGGCGAAACCATCGCCAGGGTTCCAGGTCCCCTGGCGCTGTCGCTGATGGTCTATCAGGCGGTCTGGGTGGTCGGATTGACGTTTTTGCTGTGGTTTTCGCTGGTCAAAGCCTATTCCGCCAGCAAATTGTCGGCATTTACCTTCATCACCCCTTTGTTTGGCGTGATCGCTAGCTATTTCATCATGCACGACACCGTGACGCCGGTGTTCGGCGCCGCGGCGCTGCTGGTGATTGCCGGGCTTTACCTGGTCAACCGGCCTAATCCGCCGGTGATTGATCCATTGCTGAAGGTCACCAAAACCTGATATTTGGAACCCATGAACAAGCTCGAAAAACCGCTGCAGAACGACGTCGCGGGCCCGCGGGGCCGGCATAAAACCACGCAAGTCATGGTCGGCAACGTCGCGGTCGGCGGCGGCGCGCCGATCGTGGTGCAGTCGATGACCAATACCGACACCGCCGATATCGCGGGCACGGTGGAGCAGATCGCGGCGCTGTCGCGCGCGGGCTCCGAACTGGTGCGCATCACCGTGGATCGCGACGAGGCCGCGGCCGCCGTGCCGCATATCCGCGACGCCTTGCGCAAGCGCGGCATCACCACGCCCTTGATCGGCGATTTCCATTACATCGGCCACAAGCTTTTGGCCGAACATCCGGCCTGCGCCGAGGCGCTCGACAAATATCGCATCAATCCGGGCAATGTCGGCTTCAAGAACAAGCGTGACAGCCAGTTCACCGACATCGTCGAGATCGCAATAAAGAACAACAAGACCGTGCGGATCGGCGCCAACTGGGGGTCGCTCGATCAGGAATTGCTGACGAAGCTGATGGACGAAAACGCTTTGCTGCCTGAGCCGAAGGACGTCCGCGCGGTGACGCGCGAGGCGATGGTGCAGTCGGCATTGCTGTCGGCGGCGCGCGCCGAGGAGATCGGCCTGCCGAAGAACCGCATCATCCTGTCGGCTAAAGTATCGGCGGTGCAGGATCTGATCGCAGTGTACAGGGAAGTCGCGGCGCGTTCGGATTACGCGATCCATCTCGGCCTTACCGAAGCCGGCATGGGGTCGAAGGGCATCGTGGCCTCGGCCGCGGCGCTCGGCATCCTCTTGCAGGACGGCATCGGCGACACCATCCGGATTTCGCTCACCCCCGAGCCCGGCGGCGATCGCACGCTGGAAGTGCAGGTAGCCCAAGAGCTGCTGCAGACCATGGGTTTTCGCACCTTCGTGCCGCTGGTCGCCGCCTGCCCCGGCTGCGGCCGCACCACCTCGACCACGTTCCAGGAACTGGCGCGCTCGATCCAGGATTTCATCCGAGACGAGATGCCGGCGTGGAAGACGCGCTATCCCGGCGTCGAGGAGCTCAACGTCGCGATCATGGGCTGCATCGTCAACGGCCCCGGCGAGTCAAAGCATGCCGACATCGGCATCTCGCTGCCCGGCACGGGAGAGACTCCGGCCGCGCCGGTGTTCGTCGACGGCAAGAAATTCAGGACGCTGCGCGGCCCGAATATCGCCACCGAGTTCAAGGCGATGGTGATCGATTACATCGATCAGCGCTATGGCGCGGGCGACAAGGTGCCGGCGAGCGCGGTGACGGCGGCGGAGTAACTTCTCTCGCTGCAACGTTGCAAGTTAATCCCGCGTTATGAAGTGGGCTTGAGGGACAGTCGCTGCGTCCAGCGTTGCGCGATGACGGCGCGCATCGTTCGTCGCGAATACGGAACTGGAGGACGTTATGGCGAGGCGGCTTAGGACCGATGCACAGATCGATAATTTCATTAGGAATGTAACAAGGCAGGCGGAACACCACGCACCGCGTGTGGCAACAATAATTGTGCCTCTTTCAGATGTGGTTCGTGAACGGCTTGATTTGTCCATCGACCGGATCGAAGTCTACGAACGTAATGGCCGTTTGGCTCGTGCCTGCTGGGTTACGATTGCCGGCCGCCGCTATGCATTTTCCTACAATTATGAAGATGGAATGATAGATTTGAGAGAGGGCGGTTTACAGGGCGCGGTACTGTGTCAGTTTGACAATGATACGTCGCAGAACGAGTTGCGGCGGCAAGCCAGACGGCTTTAGCAACGCCCTCTCGCGCGAGGCGAACCCGGCAGTGCTGGTGTTATCGACAGTAAGCTTCCGACCTGCGCGGCTTCAACATGACCAGAGTGCTGATTCCACCGGGGGATGGTGTGCCGGCGGCGAGGCACTCAACAATTCGATCGCAGTACGCTGATGCCTAATCTAAATAGCGATATGACCGAGCTACGAAATAGGTTTTCATTCTCAAGCGCCGCCAGCATAAGCATCAGCGGCAGAATAATCGCCACTCCAAATAGACCGGTCATCAATAGTGAGTAGCCGGCAGCCGTTCCAACACGAATATAGTAAATTTCTTTGATCGATTTTTTCGATATGCTTATCTTACGCAAGATCCAACCGACTAAAATTATGGATAGAGCAACTAACATCAGATAGCAATGAAGAAGACTAGGTAGAATAGTCGAATAGAGTGTCACATAAAGCCATCTATATTTATCGGAATTCGCGACCATACTGTCAACAAAGCCGCTCAGATCTAATATGCATGCAGCTCCGCGCTCCACGGCGAGTTGATTTGCGAAGCTTATCAGCGCGCCGGAAGAGAAAATAAGACATGCCACCAGAAAAAAGGCGACAATGAAATCCAAGACCGTATAACAAATAATTTGCAGAGGGTCCGCAGTAAGATTTAGTCGAAGTAGAAGCCTGGTCACGGACACAGAGAGCCAATCGAAGAGCCCATTGGTTGTTGATAGAATCACCCCAAAAACGACGATAATAACTGCAGAGGCCTTCCACTCGACTTCTGTATTAAAGTAAATGACGTACCCAGTCATCGCGAATAGTACAAGGGGCATTAGCGTCATAGATAGATGGAGCTTTCCAGCCCGTTTGAGCAGGTGGTGAGAATAGTAAACAGCAATTAATATCAATACGCCTACAACTGCTGTATTCTTGAATGCAATTGTTGCCGCACAGACGGCGGCGCATAAAAGCAGTTTACTGCAGCGCCCCGTTCCAACGTAGAGAAGGGAGCCTGTATAGAGACACGAAACCCCAACGGAGCCGATGAGGGACTCAAAAAAGTTATACGGCTTGTCAAAAGGATAAACGATCATCATCGCGGTGACGAAAATGAGAATAATGTTTACAGGGAGCAAGACGTTTCTTGCAGGCTCAATATTTTTCTTCCTGAAATCACGTATTATTTGAAGTGATATAAAGATCGAGCCGACGAATACCGCTAGAGCGATAATTCTTTTTGCGCCGCTGTCGGTTCCGGGAAAGAAAATCAGTTGTCCGAGTTGAGCACCATCCTCGAACTTGAAGTAATTGTACACGGTCGAAACGACCGGATATATCGCAGCCATTATGAAGAATTTTTCGAAGCTCTCCGCATCAAATGTAGATAAGATACCACGACTCGCGGCTTGGTGTGGAGACAGAAAGCTTTCGACTTTATCGAGGCCTATGCGCAGCAAATATCTGTACTTTTCTATCCACGAAACATCTGGGTTCGCGGCTTTCGCCAGTTCGTTGAATCCAGCCTGCGACGCCATCGTTTTCAAGAACGTTCGAAACAGCAGTCCAAACAGCCCAAGAAATACGAGAGCCCACCAACCAGAGCCAGCCAAATGAGCTACCGTTCTTACTAATTCCAAAGCCGTATCCTATGGAGCTGACGAGGCCCGTTATGGACTGCATATATATTTGCGTGCATTAATTGTAGGAAGAACTGGGTCAAACCAAACATTTTTGCATACAAGTCGCAAGTCCTGATGAGTGGGATTTGATCCTTTAGCAGCGCGCTGCACCTACCTCGAATTCGTACGGCGTGCGTTGCGACTTCGCGTTGAAGCCTCGTTCTGGCTGCACTAAGCTTCGTCAAAAGCAGAGCAAAACCCCCGGAAGAAACTCATGCTCCGTGCAGAGGACATTGCTTCCTGACCGAAAGCGCGCGGGCGTGGGAGATGGGCGAGTTGTTGCGTGACACGGGAGGCTTTGTCGGCGTGACCGAATTCAAGGCGATGGTGATCGATTATATCGACCAGCGCTACGGCGCGGGCGACAAGGTGCCCGCGGGCGCGGTGACCGCGGCGGAGTAAACAAGGCGCTATCAGCACGCCAGCGTGTTGATTTGGCCGCTTTCTCCATAAGCCAGGATCGCGCGGTCGCGCGTGACCAGCGTCGCGCCCAGATCGCGCGCGGTTGCCAGCAGGATGCGGTCGGCCGGATCCTTCGGCGGCGTGCCCGGCAGGAACGATGATGCGATCAGGATTTCCGGCGAAAGTTCAGCCAGTCGCATTCCCGGGGCGGTCACTAGCCTCTGAAACCATCTGCGAGGTGTTGCCGACAAAGTCAATCGATTGCGGGCGACAAGCTGGCCGACTTCCCAGGCCGTTATCGGCGAGACCCAGATCGGTGCGGAGGATCGCGACGCAACGTCAATTGCCTCTTCGGCAGGGCGCGCGAGACGTTCGTTTCGCATCATCCAGATCGTCGCATGGGTGTCGAGAAGCAGCGGCGACATCGCTTTAGGTTACTTCACTTCCGGGCCGTATTTCTTGTCCAAGAGATCGGCCCACTCTGGAAAAGCGGGCTCCGTCAGATCGACGCCAGATACGAGATGTGTGATGTCTTTCAACGCGCCCCAGGCCGGATGGCGGCCGTCCTTGGTGGCGTAAGGCTTTTGGAGGGCCTCGGCGAACCCGCCGCTCGCGGCCCGCGTCTTGACCAGGCGGCGAAACACCAGCTTGCGCGCCGCCATGTCCACCTGCACACTCTCGAAGCCGGCATCGAGCCAGACCTTGGTCATGACATTGTTGGAGGGGTTATTGCTCCACCATGCGCGCTGATGCTGCGCCTTCGGCGGCAGCTTCACGCCGGTGATTTTCTCTATTTCGCGGAAGGTCAGCGGCACTTCCCGCGTGCGCTGCTTCTGCAGGTAGGCGCCAAGGTTTTGGTATTTTCCCATATCGCAGAGCCTCCAGTCAATTTACACAGTGTATTACACTGTATAAACAGAGTCTACCAACCGCCGCGCGAACCACGTAGTCGATTGACCGCGACCGGTGCGCACGCCAAGCTCGGCCAAAATCAAACATCAGTCCCGGAGGGTCTCATGCTTCGTGCAGAAGACAATCGCTTCCTCACCGAAAGCAGCGCAGGCACGGGAATGGGCGAGTTGCTGCGCCGCTTCTGGCTGCCGGTTCTGTTGTCCGAGGAATTGCCGGAAGCCGACGGCCCGCCGAAGAAGATCACGGTGATGAGCGAGGAACTGCTCGCCTTCCGCGACACGCGAGGGGTGGTAGGGTTAATCGATCAGCATTGTCCGCACCGCGGCGCCAATCTCTGGCTCGGGCGCAACGAGGAATGCGGCATCCGCTGCGTCTATCACGGTTGGAAGTTCGATACCGACGGCCGTTGCGTCGACATGCCGACCTCGTATCCCGATCTCGACGCGAAAAATCTGATCCGCATCAAATCGTATCCGGTGCGCGAATGGGGCGACATGATCTGGGCCTATATGGGTCCGCAGGACGCCATGCCGGAATTGCCGGCGCTGGAGATGGCGCTGGTGCCGGCCTCGCACCGTTTCGTCACCAAGAAATGGCAGGACTGCAACTGGGTGCAGGCCGTGGAAGGCTCGATCGACACCGCGCATTTCACCTTCGCGCACTTAAGCTTCGACAAAGAGGAAAACGAAATCCTCGACATCAAGAAGCATTTTGTTAATCCGCTGACACGGGTGGCGACCGACCACATGCGCTGGATCGCCGAGGATCCGCGGCCGGTGATCAAGATCATCCCGCACGACGCCGGTCTCACGATCGCCGGCGGCCGCCTCACCGGCACCGACAACATCTATTGGCGCATCGCGCAATACCTGATGCCGGTGCATGCCTACGCGCCGAGCTCGATGCCCGGCGAAAATATCTTCGGCCAGACCTTTGTCCCGGTGACCGACACCAACTGCTGGATTTACACCTATGCCTGGAATCCGGAACGGCCGCTGACGCAGGCGGAACGCGAAGGCTATGCCAACGGCAACGGCGTGATGGCGGTCGTCGACGAGAACTACGTGCCGCTGCGCAACAAGTCGAACGACTATCTGATCGACCGCAAGCTGCAGAAGACCAACAGCTACACCGGCATCAAGGGCGTGTCGGAGCAGGACGCCGCGGTACAGGACAGCCAGGGCCCGATCGCCGACCGCACAGCCGAGCACCTCGGTCCGACCGATCTCGGCATCCTGCATTTCCGCAAGCTGGTGATGGATGCGGCCCGCGCGCTGCAGGCCGGCACCGCGCCCGCGCAGCTCGCGCACCAGGACCGCTACACCGTCCGCTCCGGCGCCTGCGTGACGCACAAAGCCAAGGACCTGCCCGCGGTGATGATCGAACGCTTCGGCGACGAGGCGGGATTCGTCGGGCGCTCGCACAACGCTGCGGCGGAATAGGACGGCCGCTATCGCGAGATTTGCGGAGGTTGTTGCGCAGTGTGGCGGACGTGCAGGATGACGACCTCGCCAGCCGCATCGTCAATCGCATAAAGGATCGCAAACGGATGCCTCGTCGGTCAGATGCCCGATGTATGGAAACTCGCCAAGCAGTGATGCCAACCTCGACGCGTTCAGTGACCGAGATCGCCGCTGATCGGTTACGTTCGTAAATATACAGGAAAATATCATCGAGCTGCGAGAGCGCGGTCCTTGACCAGCGAACCTTCATCCGCGGTAGCGATTGAATACCGCTGCGACCTCTGCGTCGCTTGCCAGCTTCCCTTCCCGCATGTCCGCTAGACCGCGGCGCACGGCGTCCCGCTCCTCGTCACTCAACCGGTATACCCCGAGGTGCTTGCTTTCGATGTCCGCAACTGATCTGACGAACTCGTCCTGGGCCTCTTCTGGCCAGGTCGAGACGCGCTCCAGCAATATTTCCAGTCCCTGTCTTGTCATGCTAGCAGATTAACAGAATTCTCCCGTGGGTGCGAGCGAAGCGAACAAATTCGGTACAAAAGGTTGCGTCGCGGCCGTACTTCTCGGAATAATGAGTCCTACAACGGTATTGTCCGATATTCCCGGTTGCTGAGACTCGCTTCCTCCAGATCCAGATCGCGCTCGATCCGCCGCCGCGTTTCGTCGGTGATCTTGCCGTCGCGCAGCAGCGCGTGAATGAACTTGCGCTCGGCGCCGATCAATTCCCGCGTCAATGCGGTGCCGGTCGCGGATACGTCGTGCTGGTCGGGATCCAGTGAATCCGGCAGCTGGTTGGCGCGGGTTTCATGCCGCGCCCGCAGCAGCTTCACCACCTCGTCGGATAGTTCGCGGTCGTCCGTCATGGCGTCGAGCGAGGCCAGCGCCGCGGCCAGCGCCTCGCGCCGCGCCGCTATCTCCCGTTCATGTTCAGTAATATATTCGTTGCGTCCCGCATTCGCGACCCCGAGCCATCTGACCACGAAGGGCAAGGTCGATCCAAGTCCGACCAGGGTCAGAAAAATCACGCCGAAACTGACGAACAGGATGAGGTCGCGATACGGAAAAGCTTCACCGCCGGGAAGCGTGAACGGCAGCGCCAGCGCCGCGGCCAGCGAGACCGCGCCGCGCACGCCGGTGAAGGCGATGACGAACGGATTTTGCCACGGCGGATAGGGATCGCGCGCGCGTAGGCGCTTGTTGAGAAACCGCGGCAGATAGGTCGCGGGATAAACCCAGGCAAAGCGCGCGACGATGATGATGACCGCGACCAGCAACGTGGCGGACAGGATCTCGTCGAGCGGAAACGCCTTGGATTTTTCATACAACAGCCGCATCTGGAATCCGGTCAGCAGGAACAACAGCCCCTCGGTCAAATAGATCACCAGATCCCAGAAGAAGATTCCCTGCAGCCGCGTTGCGGATGAAATCAGCAGCGGCCCGTTCCAGCTGATGTAGAGGCCGCAGGCGACGGTCGCGATCACGCCGGAGCCGCCGAAATGCGCTGGGATCCAGTAGGCGATATAGGGCGTGATCAGCGACAGTGTGATTTCAATCTGCGGATCGCGGGCGCGATGACGCGCCCTCAAGGAGAGCCAACCCACGCCGGCACCGAACAGGATTTCGCCGACAACCACAACGACGAATATCCCGGCTGCTTTCGGCAGTGAAAACGCACCGGTAGTGATCGCAACCACCGCAAAGCGATAGAGGATCAGCGCGGTCGCGTCGTTGGCGAGGCCCTCGCCCTCGAGCACGACCAGAATGCGCCGCGGCAGTGCGAGCTTGCGCGCGATCGCCAGCGGGGCCACCACGTCCGGCGGCGCCACGATGGCGCCGAGCAGGAAGCCGACGCCCCATGGCAATCCGATCAGGTAATGCGTCGCGGTGGCGACGGCGCAGGCAGTGAAGATCACACAGCCGACCGACAGCAACGTGATGAGCCGTAAATTATGTTTGAATTCGCGCCAGCTCATGGCGACGCTGGCTGAATAGATCAATGGCGGCAGCACCATCAGCAGCACCAGTTCGGGCGGCAATTCCAGCGGCGGCAGGCCTGGCACGAAGGCGAGCGCGATCCCGCTCAGCAGCAGCAGGATCGCCGGCGCGACATTGATGCGTCGCGCCAATAGCGCTGCCCCCGCCAGCACGGCGAGCAGGATCAGAAAAATCTGGAATTTGCCTTCCACGCGTTCAAATTCACCTGAAAGCGACGTGAGGTCAATGTGTTGGGTTCGCCACCGGCGGCCAGACAGAATTGACCTTCAAGGCACTGACGGATTCGTGATCATCAAATCGCCCCGTGCAACAAACCGATCCTGCCTCCGCTCCGTATCAGCGGAAGCGAGTGAATCGACGCTGGCGATGAGGGCAAGGGTGCATCATGAAACGGATCGGCGAGCATGCGATCGTGATCGGCGCGAGCATGGGCGGCCTGCTGGCCGCGCGGGCGCTGGCGGATTTTTATGGAAAAGTCACGTTGCTGGAACGCGACGCATTTCCGGTCGCGGACATCCCGCGCAAGGGCGTGCCGCAGGGCAAGCACGCGCACGGCCTGCTGGCGCGCGGAGGCGCCGTAATCGAGCAGTTCTTCCCGGGCTGGACGGATGAGGTGGTCGCATGCGGCGGCGTACGAGGCGACATCGCGGGCGACGTTAGCTGGATCGGCCATGGCGTCACCATCAAGTCCGCGCCCAGCGATCTGGTGGGCCTGCTGGCAGCCCGTCCCGTGCTGGAAGGCAACGTCCGGCGCCGGCTGCTGGCGCTGGCGAATGTCCGCGCCATCACGCATTGCGTAGTGCAGGGGCTGGTCGCCGATGAATCGCATTCGGAAATCCGCGGCGTCCGCGTCAAGGTGGATAGCGGCCCGGAAGAAACAATCCTCGGGGACCTTGTGGTTGATGCAAGCGGCCGCGGGTCCGCGAGCCCGGCGTGGCTTGAGAGCTTTGGCTATGCACGCCCCGAAGAGGAGAAGATCGAGATCGGCATCGGTTACACTACGCGCGTCTATCGGCGTCGCCCCACCGACCTCGGCGGCAAGCTGGCGGTCGTGGTCGCCGGCAGCGGGCCGAACTGGCGCAATGGCACCATTCTGTTTCAGGCCGAGGACCGCTGGATCGTCTCGATCGGCGGCTATTTCGGCGATCATGCGCCGGACGATCCGCAACTGTTCGCCGCCTATGCGGGCTCGCTGCCGACCCCTGATATCCACGACATCGTCGCGCACGCGGAGCCGCTGACCGACTTCGTCAGCTACCGGTATCCGGCAAATCTGCGGCGGCGCTATGAGCGGTTAAAACGGTTTCCGAAAAACTACCTGGTGTTCGGCGACGCCATGTGCAGCTTCAACCCGGTGTACGGGCAGGGCATGACCGTGGCCGCGCAGGAAGCGTCGCTTCTGCATGCATGCCTTCGCGATGGCGATGCCAATCTCGCGCGGCGGTTTTTCAACGCGGCGAAAGCCGCCGTCGATATTCCTTGGGATATCGCCGTCGGCAACGACCTGCGCCACCCGTTGGTACAGGGTCCACGTTCGCCCAAAGTGCGTTTCATCAACTGGTATATCGGCAAGCTGCACATAGCCGCACGTCGCGACGCGGCGCTGGCGAATGCGTTCCTGAGAGTGGCGAATCTGACCATGTCGCCGGCAGGGCTCCTGCATCCCTCCGTTATGATGCGGGTCATTTACGGCAATATCGGGTGGTGGCGCTCTACTGCGCACGCAGTGCAATCTCTGGAAAGCGCAGGCTAAGGGCCTCATCCTTCGTCATGGTCGGATGTGCCGGCCATGACGCAATTTGATGGGACGGCGCTATCGCCTCAGCACTTGTAGCCCTTCTTCTTGTCCGAAGACGTATACGTGCAGGCCTTGCCGGCGTCGGCCTGGCTGACGGCGAGCACCTGAACGAAAATCGACGCCGCAAAAGTCAAAGCGAGCGCGAAAGCAATTCTGCGAATCATGAAAAATCTCCTCTCGGCGTTTGAATCGACGCGGGCTATTGATGTCGGAATTCGATCATGCAGGCCATGCGCGCTTCGGTCGCAGGCTAGCGTGCGGACGTGGCAAAGACAGCTTCGATTGGGCTAAAATTGCCCGATTATCCATTTGGAGAACTTGCGATGGCGCTCGACACCGACCGGATCGACGACACAGTGCTGGCGCTACTCTATCTAACCCTTCACGATCAATATCGCGCCTGGAAGGGCTACGATTGGGATACATTGAGCCGATTGCACGAAAAGGGACTGATCAAGAATCCAGTTGGCGAGGCGAAATCGGTGGAGTTCACCACGGACGGTTTGCGGCGCTCAAAGGAACTATTCGAGGCGATGTTTACCAAGCGTCCCACGGAGCAATTATCGCAACAGTCATCTGCGCAGATATCCAAATACCCAGACATAAGAGTTAAATTGGCAGATTTAGGCAATCAACTTTGGCCGATCCTGCGCCGAGTAAGCTACGCTATGAGTGACGCCGACGTGGATGACGCAGAAATCGAGCAATATAAAAAGGAAATGAAATCTGGCGACGATCCCGTTGCTGTGAGCCGGCGATGGGTGCATGTCGTCTAGCAGGCGTAGACCAAGGTAGGCGCACGTCAGATCGCACTGGCCGCGATATTGACCATCAACGCCAGCAGCGCCGTGTTGAATATGAACGAGATAATGCCATGCGCGGTCGCGGTGCGGCGGATGGTCCGGTCGGTGATGCCGACGTCGGAGACTTGCGCAGTCATCCCGATCACGAAGGAGAAATACACAAAATCCCAATAGTCGGCGTCCTCGTGCTGGTCGCCGCTCGGAAACTGCAATCCGCCCGGCTCGGCGCCGCGGTAGAACTCGTGGGCGTAATGCAGCGCGAAGGTGGTGTGCACTGCGGCCCATGACAGCGCGATCGTCAGCGTGGCCAGCGCCAGTTCGGGCGGGCCGCGATGCCTGCCGTCGAGTTCGAAAATTATCGCGGCGATACTGGCGAACGCGCCGACCGCCGTCACCAGCAGTATCAGGAAGCGGCCGTCGTCCTGGAGCACGGCGTTGCGGCGGATATGCGCCAGTCCGCGGCGAAACACCAGCGTGTAGACCAGCACGAGATAGAGGGCGACAAAGATGTCCCAACTGATCAGGAGCCGCGTCACCAGCCGCAGCGAGTTCGGCAGCAAAAAAAATGCCACGATACCAACCGCGATCGAAATGAAGGTGCGCGGCCGCGCGTAGACGACGCGGACCGGCTTCGACATCTCCCGGAAACGGACCAGAAACGGATCATTGGCTTTGTCGACCATGGCTGCCTTCAATTCTTGCGTTCGGCAACGAAGCGCGCAGTTGCGCGCAACACGTCGCCTTTTGGACCGAAGATCGACAGCGCGGAATCGGCCTTTGCCAGCAGGTCACGGACCCTTTGCTTGGCGCCGTCGACGCCGAGCTGGGTGACGAAGGTGGTCTTGCCGAGAGCTGCGTCGGCGCCGGCTGGCTTGCCCAGCGCCGCGGCGTCGCCCTCGACGTCGAGCAGGTCGTCGGCGATCTGGAAAGCCTCGCCGAGCGCCCGGCCGTAATCGTCGAGCGCCTGATGTTCAGCTTGCGAAGACTGGCCGAGAATGCCGCCGGCGATGCAGCCATAGCGCAGCAGCGCGCCGGTCTTCATCTGCTGCAGGCGCGCGACATCGACCGGTTCGCGGTCGCCGAAGCGGCCTTCGCCGGCGAGGTCCAGCATCTGCCCGCCCACCATGCCGCCGATTCCCGATGCGCGCGCCAACGCTCGCGTCAGCAACAGGCGAACGGTCGGGTCTTTGTGAATCTCATCGCGGGTCACGATATCGAAGGCCAGCGTCAGCAGTCCATCGCCCGCGAGAATCGCGGTGGCGTCGTCGGTTTTCTTGTGCAGGGTCGGACGGCCGCGGCGCAACTCGCTGTTGTCCATCGCCGGCAGATCGTCATGGATCAGCGAATAGCAATGGATGCATTCCAGCGCGGCGCCGGCCAGCAGCGCCGCCTCGCGCGGTACCCCGAACAGTGCAGAGCTTTCTACTACCAGAAACGGCCGCAGCCTCTTTCCCCCGCCGAGCGACGAATAGCGCATCGCGTCCATCAGCCGTTTTGGACGGGCGATTTCGTCAGGCAGGGGGACATCGGACAACAGCTGCCCGAGCAACGCTTCGGTTTCCTCGGCGGTGCGGTCCAGTCGTTTGGCAAAGTCCATGGGTTCAGTCGTGGTCGTCATCAAGCGCGGCTCCGGATCGAGTGGGGCGGGACCATCGGTCATGGCACCGCCTTCGTCAATTCTACGTAGCGGCGTGGAGCGCCGCGGATGCTGCTCTGCGGAGCGGCATGGAAAATGCCGTAGCGCGCCCGGGACAGAGCAATCCATCGATGCCTTGAAAAACACCACGATATCCGGGACACATCGGGGATAGCGGATAGCCCCGGAACCGGAAGCCTGACCCTTGCGCATCGTCCGCAACCTGTTCCTGATGGTGCTGCTGGTCCTGCTGTTGCCCTATCTGCTGGCGCCGCTGTATCGCGCCGGACATCCCGTTTCGACGCTGATGCTCTGGCGTTGGGCTACCGGCGCGCCGGTGTCGCGGCAATGGATCGATCTGGCGTCGATGTCGCCTTCGCTGCCGCGTTCGGTGGTGGCCTCAGAAGACGCCAAATTCTGCAGCCATCACGGCGTCGACTGGGATGCGTTGCGCGACGTGATCGACGACGCGGAAGATGGCGAGGTCGCGCGCGGCGGCTCCACAATCACCCAGCAGGTGGCGAAAAACCTGTTCCTGTGGCAGGGCCGTAGCCTCGTCCGCAAGGCGCTGGAGTTTCCGCTCGCGCTGTGGATCGATCTGGTGCTGCCGAAGCAGCGGATCCTGGAGATTTACCTGAATATCGCCGAACTGGGGCCTTCCGGGCAGTTCGGCGCGCAGGCAGGCTCGACTTACGCTTTCGGCCGTCCGGCCTCCAGCCTTGCAGCGCGCGAGGCAGCGCTGCTGGCGGCAATCCTGCCCAATCCCGTCATTCGCAGCGCCCGCAATCCCGGCCCCGGCGTGCGCCGTCTGGCCGCGATTTATATGGTGCGGGCACAGGCAGTGGGGCTGCGGCGTTGCTGGGCCGAAAATCGCGATTTTTGAGCCGAATTTCGTCTATTTTGAACCTAGCCTTGGGCCATCCCATCCTCTATAAGCGCGGCCTTATCGGCATATCAGCCCGCGCGGCAAGCGCCGGGCCGTCCGTATGGGCGATGCCTCCGACCACACTCCTCACAAGGACTTTCCGATATGGCCGTTCCGAGAAGAAAAACATCGCCCTCGCGGCGTGGCATGCGCCGCTCGGCGGATGCGATCAAGAAGCCGACCTACGCCGAAGACAAGGATTCCGGCGAACTCCGCCGCCCGCATCACCTCGATCTGAAAACCGGCATGTACAAAGGCCGCCAGGTTCTGAAGAAAAAAGAATCCTGAGCTGGATTAGTCGGCGCTGCGGCGCCGATCAACGGGACACGACGGGACGAATTGCGAAAAGGCCTTGGCCGATGTCGATGATCGGTTTCCCGCTGCTTCTGATCCCGCTTGCGATCTGCAACATCGTTGTCTTCCTGATGCCGGGCGTTGCCTTTGCGACGCCGCTATTCACGCTGACACTGATGTCCGGCGTCGCATGGCCGGTCACCCTCAGCGATGTGTTGATCGCGCTGGGCATCCTGTTGTTGCTGTTCGAGATCATCAAGGGCGCGCGGCCGGGCTCGAAATATTTCATGGACCACCTGCTGTCGCTGGTGGTGTTCGCGGGCGCCGCCGCGGAATTCGTGATGCTGCCGCAGTTCGGCACCTCGACCTATTTCCTGCTGACGATGCTGGCCTTGGTGGATTTCCTCTCCGGCATCGCGCTACGGGCGCGGCGGCGCCTCGCACCGGCCGATGCGGCGGTGTCCGGAAACAAGCGGCCGCGCGATATCGAAACCGAAGGGCCGCGGCTCGATCCGCCGCCTGCACAGCCGGTCCCGCCGGCCGCAACGGTCGCCGAATCGGTGCTGCAAGAATCGACGACACCGCATCCTGTGGAAATAGTGAGGGGGTCGCCGGAGATCCGGTCGCCGGGACTGCAGCCGGGCGCGCATCCGTCGCCGGACACCCCGCCGCGCTAGTTCAAGCGGTCTGCCGCATCCGGACGCCCGGTGGCATCGCGGTCCGGGCCTGTTTGACGACGGACCGGTAAGCCGCCTGCACGTCCTCGGGCGCTGCGCGCCGCAACAACCGCGTCTGCGGGCTCATCTCGGCCATTGCGATCAGGTGCGCCACGAAGGAAGGATCGGGACGCGTCAGGCCTTGGGCGGCCGGTTCGAGCCGCCTCGGCCCGGCAACGGCCGGTACCAGCGCGACGCCGGCGGAGGTTATCCGGCTAAGCTTGGCGTTGGTCATTGCGAACCCGGTTCCTGTCTCGTTTCGGGACATTGCGTGCGCTGCCATCACCTCATCGCAAGGCCCGTGCCAAGCCCCGATCCGGTCGGCCGGATCAGGTTTTCGGAGGGTCTGCACCGGTTTTCCGATTGTTTAGGGAGTTTTGCCTAGGGTCGGCGGTCAAGGACGCATTATCATCGCCCTGAGAATCACCTGGGACGCGTCCCGAAACGAGGCGACTTTGACATCCGTCTCTGCGCAAGCATCGGCCATCCTTGCCTGTCTCGGTCAGGCGGCCTTTGTCTGGGATGTTGCAAGCGACGAAATCGCCTGGACCGATCACCTCGCCTCGGTATTTCCCGACATCCCGGCAGCGTCCATGGCTACCGGAAAAGAGTTCGCAAAATTGATCGAGCCCACCCGCTCGATTCGAGCCGACGCGCTTGCCAGTTCTTCGGCGGTGGACCGCGGTGAGGGGGTGGCTTACCGGATCGAATACGGCTTGCGTGCCAGTACGTCGCACCCAGTGCTGTGGATCGAGGAATCCGGCTGCTGGTTTGCCGGGCCCGATGGCAGGCCGGCCCGTGTCCAGGGCATCGTTCGCATCGACAACGAACGCCACGCCCGCGAGCAACAGCTCTTGAAGCTGTCGCGGCACGATCCGTTGACCGGCGAACTCAACCGCACCCATCTGATCGCTTCGCTTGCCGAATCGATCGAGGAGGCCATGCGGTTTCGCTCGTCCTTTGCGTTCATGCTGATCGGCATCGACCATCTGGCGCGCATCAACGACGCTTTCGGTTTCGATGTCGCCGACCAGGTGATCTGCGATGTTGCAAAACGCATTCGTGCGCGGTTGCGCGGCGGCGATGTGCTCGGGCGATTCTCGGGCAACAAGTTCGGACTGGTCCTGAAGAACTGCACCGTCGACGACATGAATGTCGCTGCCGAACGGTTTCTCGCCGGCATCCGCGACGACGTGGTGCCGACCAAGTCCGGCCCGGTGTCGGTCACCGCCTCGATCGGCGCGGTCAGCGTGCCGCGCTACGCCCGCAGCGCCGATGAGGCGATCAACCGCGCCCAGGAAACCCTCGACACGGCGAAGCGCCGCCGCGCCGGCTCATTCTTGACGTGGCGGCCGAATGTCGAGCGCGACGCCCAGCGCCGCGTCAATATCCGCGTCACCGACGAAATCGTCACCGCGCTCAACGAGCGCCGCATCGTGATGGCGTTTGAGCCGGTGGTCGACGCGCGCACCCGGGATTCCGCGTTTCATGAATGCCTGGTGCGGATGCAGCAGGAGGACGGGCAGTTCCTGCTGGCGCCCGATATCGTGCCGGTCGCGGAGAAGCTCGGCCTGATCCGCCTCGTCGATCATCGCGTGCTTGAACTCGTGGTCGCCGAACTTGCGGCAGCGCCCGGCGTGCAGCTCAGCCTCAACATTTCGCCGGATACCACGATGGATCCGGACTGGTGGGCTTCGATCGAATCGCTGATGCGCGCGCATCCGGGCGTTGCCGAGCGGCTGATCGTCGAGATCACCGAAACCGTCGCAATCCAAGACATCGACGACGTCCGCGGCTTCGTCACGCGGCTGAAGAATTTCGGCAGCAAAATCGCTATCGACGATTTCGGCGCCGGCTACACCTCGTTCCGCAACTTGCGCAAGCTCGGGGTCGATATCGTCAAGATCGACGGCGCCTTCGTGCAGAACATCGCGCGCTCGGCCGACGACCGCGCCTTCGTGCAGACGCTGATCGATCTTGCGCGGCGGCTCGAAATCAAGACCGTCGCCGAATGGGTGCAGGACGAGGAAAGTGCGACGCTGCTGCGCGACTGGGGCTGCGACTACATCCAGGGGCGGCTGATCGGGCTCGCGTCTTCGGATCGGCCGTGGCAGATGCAGAGCCCGGCGGCAGCCATTCCGGCGGCGGGGTAATTCAATTGTCATCCCGGCGAACGCCGGGACCCATACGCCGTGCCCCGTCATATTGGCACTGGGCTGAGACCTTTTAAACCATTCACGTCGGTGGTTATGGGTCCCGCCGTTCGCCGGGACGACAGAGAGCTACTCGCCCTTCGGCTCCTTCGACATGCGCTCGAGGCGCTCTTGCATGTCTTTCATCTGGCGGCGCAGATCGTCGATGTTGTCTTCGGCAGGCGGCTCGGACTTGTCCGGCTCCGGTGGCGCGGAGTTTCCGCTGCGCGGCGGCATGAACGGCTTGAACATCGAAAAGGTCCGCTCGAACATTTCCATGTTGCGGCGGACATGTTCTTCCAGCGGCGCGAACGGCGTTCCGCTGAATGTGCTCGACAGCTGTTTGCGGAATTTCTCCTGTTCGCGCGTCAGCATGTCGATCGACTGTTCGAGATATTTCGGCACCACCATCTGCATGCTGTCGCCGTAAAACCGGATCAACTGGCGCAGGAACGTGGTCGGCAACAGGTTCTGCCCGGCCTTGTTTTCCTGTTCGAAGATGATCTGGGCCAGCACCGAACGGGTAATGTCGTCCCCGGTCTTGGCGTCGTAAACGAGGAAGTCTTCGCCCTCCTTCACCATCGCCGCGAGGTCTTCGAGCGTCACGTAGGTGCTGGTGCCGGTATTATAGAGCCGCCGGTTCGCGTATTTCTTGATTGTCGTAGGTGTTTCTGATTTCGCCATGGGCTCACACAACCATACCGGGGACAGGGAACCCGACGGCATCGCCGAGGGGCTTGCGGGCAGCGCATCGCAGCAAAGTAAGCATTTTCAAAGGGGTTCGGCTACCGTTTTGTGCACCACGGTTAATTACAAAGCGCAGGCATCGCTTAGGAAACTGCCTAGCGGACCGATGGGAGTGCGCCGCAGCGCCACTTTCGCCCTCTGGTAGATTGACACGCCCGCACTAGGTTAACAGGATAGGCCGAGAGACAGGCCTGCCACTCCGGCGCCCCGCCGTCCAAAGGGCCTCAAGCCCCAAGAACCTCAAACCTAGGAGATGTCCATGTCAGACGATGTCGTCATCGTCAGCGCCGCCCGCACCCCGGTCGGAAGTTTCAACGGTGCGTTCGCCACCATGCCCGCCCATGATCTCGGTGCGATCGCCATCAAGGCCGCACTTGAGCGCGGCGGCATCGAGCCTGCGCGGGTCTCCGAGGTCATCATGGGTCAGATCCTGACCGCGGCGCAGGGCCAGAACCCGGCCCGCCAGGCGTCGATCGCCGCCGGCATTCCGGTGGAAAGCCCGGCCTGGGGCGTCAACCAGTTGTGCGGCTCCGGCCTGCGCACGGTGGCCCTCGGCTATCAGGCGCTGCTCAACGGCGATTCCGAAATCGTGGTCGCCGGCGGCCAGGAATCCATGAGCATGGCCCCGCACGCGCAGTATCTGCGCGGCGGCACCAAGATGGGTCCGATCGAGTTTGTCGACACCATGATCAAGGATGGGCTGTGGGATGCCTTCAACGGTTATCACATGGGCAACACCGCCGAGAATGTCGCCAAACAATATCAGATCACCCGTCAGCAGCAGGACGAGTTCGCCGTCGCTTCGCAGCAGAAGGCTGAGGCCGCGCAGAAGGCCGGCAAGTTCAAGGACGAGATCGTTCCGGTGACCATCAAGTCGCGCAAGGGCGACATCGTGGTCGACAAGGACGAATATCCGCGTCATGGCGCGACGCTGGACGCAATGGCGAAACTGCGGCCGGCGTTCGAGAAGGACGGTACCGTCACCGCAGGCTCGGCTTCCGGCATCAATGACGGCGCAGCCGCCGTGGTCCTGATGACCGCCAAGCAGGCGGCCAAGGAAGGCAAGACCGTATTGGCCCGCATCGTGTCGTGGGGACAGGCCGGCGTCGATCCGAAGATCATGGGCACCGGGCCGATCCCGGCCTCGCGCGCGGCGCTGAAGAAGGCCGGCTGGAGCATCGGCGACCTCGATCTGATCGAGGCCAACGAAGCGTTTGCGGCGCAGGCCTGCGCGGTCAACAAGGACCTCGGCTGGGATACCGGCAAGGTCAATGTCAACGGCGGCGCCATTGCGATCGGCCATCCCGTCGGCGCATCCGGCGCCCGCGTGCTGGTGACCTTGCTGCATGAGATGCAGAAGCGCGACGCCAAGAAGGGCCTCGCCACCCTGTGCATCGGCGGCGGCATGGGTATCGCCATGTGCGTCGCGCGCGATTGAACGTCGATCGTTTAAGAGTGAGGTCGTCATTGCCGGGCTTGACCCGGCAATCGATCTTCACGCTTGAATCTTTCGCTTAAGATGAATGCGCGGGTCGAGCCCGCGCATGACGCATTGAAAATATATGTTTAATAAAGAGTCCAGGAGGAAATACGACATGGCACGTGTTGCATTGGTGACGGGGGGAACGCGGGGCATCGGCGCGGCGATCAGCAAGGCTCTTAAAGCGGCCGGCTACAAGGTCGCGGCAAGCTACGCCGGGAACGACGCCGCGGCGGAAAAATTCAAAGCCGATACCGGCATTCCGGTTTACAAATGGGATGTCAGCTCGTTCGACGCCTGCGCTGCGGGTGTCAAGAAGGTCGAGGCCGAACTGGGGCCCGTCGACGTGCTCGTCAACAATGCCGGCATCACCAAGGACGGCGCGTTCCACAAGATGACGCTCGAGCAATGGAATGCCGTTATCAACACCAATCTCGGTTCGCTGTTCAACATGACGCGCCAGGTGATCGAGGGCATGCGGTCGCGCAAATTCGGCCGCGTCATCAACATCTCTTCGATCAACGGCCAGAAGGGCCAGTTCGGCCAGGTCAATTACTCCGCCGCCAAGGCCGGCGACATCGGATTCACCAAGGCGCTCGCGCTGGAAAACGCCAAGGGCGGCATCACCGTGAATGCGATCTGCCCGGGCTACATCAACACCGAGATGGTCCAAGCGGTGCCGAAGGACGTGCTGGAGAAGAGCATCATTCCGCAGATCCCGGTCAACCGCCTCGGCGAACCGGAGGAAATCGCCCGCGCCGTCGTGTTCCTGGCCGCCGACGATGCCGGGGCGATCACCGGCTCGACGCTGTCGATCAACGGCGGGCAATATATGGTGTGATCGCCACCTTTCGTCATTGCGAGGAGCACTTGCGACGAAGCAATCCAGTCTTTTTGCGCGACTTCTGGATTGCTTCGCTTCGCTCGCAATGACGCACTGATGACGCCCCGCACAGCCACGCTGATCGGCCTAACCGCGATTCTGATGTGGTCGCTGCTGGCGGTGCTCACGGTGGCGACCGGCCGCATTCCCGCGTTTCAACTGGCGGCGATGACGTTTGCGATCGGCGCGCTCGCTGCCTCCGCGAGCTGGATCGCGCGGCCCAGCGCCATCCGTGCGCTGCGCCAGCCGCCGCTGGTATGGATCGTCGGCATCGGCGGATTGTTCGGCTATCACGCGCTGTATTTCCTGGCGCTGCGGCTGGCGCCTCCCGCGGAAGCGGGGCTATTGAACTATCTCTGGCCGCTGCTGATCGTGCTGTTCTCGTCGCTGCTGCCGGGCGAGCGGCTTAAAGCCCATCACATCGTCGGCGCGCTGCTCGGGCTGGCGGGAACCGTATTGTTGTTTACCGGCAATACGTCGTCGCATTTCGAGCCGGGGCAAATCGCCGGCCTGGCCGCGGCCTTCGTTGCTGCGTTTGTGTGGGCGGCCTATTCGGTGATGTCGCGCAAGCTCAAGGCGGTGCCGACCGATGCGGTGGCGGGTTTCTGTTTTGCGACCGCACTGCTCGCCGCCGCGATCCATCTGACGATCGAGGTTACGGTCTGGCCCGAGTCCATAACGCAATGGCTTGCCATCGTCGGGCTCGGCCTCGCTCCCGTCGGCGCTGCGTTCTATGCCTGGGATATCGGAATGAAGCGCGGCGATATCCGCGTGCTGGGTGCTGCGTCCTACGCCACGCCGCTGCTGTCCACCTCGTTCCTGATCATCGCCGGCTTTGCCAAGCCGAGCCTCGCGATCGCGATCGCCGCGGTGCTGATCGCCGGCGGCGGGCTGATCGCCGCGAAAGATATGATCGGAAAGAGGACTTAGGTCGAAGGCGTCCAACTCTTCGGCGCTAGTTCGAACGTGGCGAAATCGAAAGCGGGCGCCACGGTGCATCCGGCCAGCGTCCAATCCCCACAGCTGATGGCGGCCTGCCATGCGTGCGCGGGCACGAACGCTTGCGGCACGTCGCCCGCGGCAAGATCGGCGCCTAGCGTTATGGTGCGCCGGCCATCGCTATCCGCAATATCGAGTTTCAGCGCGCTCCCCGCATAAAAATGCCAGACCTCGACCGCATCGATGCGATGCCAGCGTGAGCGCTCGCCGCGCGCCAGCAGAAAATAGATCGCGGTCGAAACCGGGCGTCCATTCGCATCGAGGCGCGGATCGCGAAAAGTCTCGCGATAATGTCCGCCTTCGGGATGCGGCTTGAGCTTGAGCCGCGCGATGACGTCGGCGGCGGTCGGCGCACACTGCATCAGGACTTGTTCTTGCGTTCGCGTAATTCACGGAACACCTCAGCCGCGCTCGCGCCCTTCAAATGTACGCTGGCTGCAACCGAGGGCTCGTCAGCGCGCAAAAACACGTTGGCTTTTTTCTCGTCGCCGAGCAGCGTCGGAATCGTCGGCTTGCTCGCGGCGCGCAGCTGCGTCACTTCCTCGGCGCGGACTTTCAGGTCCGGATTGTTCGGCTCGACGGTCAGCGCGAACTTGACGTTGGCGGCGGTATATTCGTGGCCGCAATAGAGCCTGAAATCGTCGGGCAGCGCGCGCAGCTTGAGCAGCGAGTCCCACATCATGGGATAGTTGCCCTCGAACACCCGCCCGCAGCCGATCGAGAATAGCGTGTCGGCGGCGAACAGCGCCTTGTCGTCATCGAAAACGTAGGAGATATGATCGAGCGTATGGCCCGGCGTTTCCAGCACCCGCGCCAGCAGATTGCCTACCTTGACGATGTCGCCTTGCTTGACCCTGACATCGACCAGTGGAATTTTCCCCGTCCTGTCGTGCGGCGCCACCACGCGGCAACTGTATTTCTGCTTCAGTTCATTGATGCCGCCGACATGGTCGCCGTGATGGTGGGTCACCAGAATGTCGGTTAGGGTCCACCCCTCGCTCTCCAGCGCCTTTATAATCGGCGCGGCTTCCGGCGCGTCGATCGAGGCGGTCGCCTGGCTCGCGGGGTCGTGGACCAAATAGCCGAAATTGTCGGTAAGGCAGGGGAAAGTGCGGATTTCAGCAGCCATGATATCTCCGTAATCCCAGATGAGCAGGCTAGGGCCCGGCATGACATATGGCGTTAACGCTCAATCGGCAATGCGATAATCGGCGCGCGCTTCCATCCCGTGCCGTGATAGAATTGTGCCCATGACCATCGACGTTATCGACCTTAGGGATTTCTATTCGCGGCGCCTCGGCATTATGGCGCGGCGGCTGATCAACCGCGGAATCCACGCCTGCTGGCCGAACGCGCAGGGCCAGCGGGTGCTGGGAATCGGCTATCCAACCCCTTATCTCGGGCTGTTCCGGGAAGATTGCGAACGCTGCATCGCCTTCATGCCAGCCGCACAGGGTGTGCTGAAATGGCCGACCGCGCGGCCGACGCTGGCGACCCTGGTCGATGAGTTTTCGTTGCCGCTGCCCGATGCCGCGGTGGACCGCGTCCTGCTGGTGCACGCGCTGGAAATGTCCGACGATCCGGAAGGGCTGTTGCGCGAGGTGTGGCGGGTGCTGGCGCCGTCCGGGCGGGTGATGGCGGTTATCCCGAACCGGCGCGGGGTGTGGACGCGCACCGACCATACGCCGTTCGGCCACGGCCGGCCCTATTCGCGCTCGCAGATCACGCAATTGCTGCGGCAGACGTGGTTCACGCCGACGTCGTGGGGCGAGGCGTTGTTCATGCCGCCGGTGGGAGGCGGCTGGTTTCTGCGCTCGGCGATGGCATGGGAGCGGGTCGGCGCGGCGCTGTCGCTTCCCTTCGCGGGCGTGCATATCGTCGAGGCGACCAAGCAGGTCTATCGCGCCATCCCTGCACACCGCGAGCGCACGCGCCTGATACCGGCGCTGGAGCCGGTGCTGGTGCCGTCGTCACTACAGAGGGACCGTGACGCGTAAAATCGTTATTGCCGGGCTTGACCCGGCAATCCGGCTTCGAAGGATTCTTGCGGAGATGGAGGATGCGCCGGTCCCGGCTATGCCAAGGCTTCGCCGGGCACTTCAGTCTCGGGCCGGCGAAGCTTTAGCGAAAACGGCAAACCCGCGCATGACGACGAGAACTATTCATTCCCCCGATTGAAATCGTCGCCTGGCGTCGGCGCGGCCATGCCCTCGGGACGCGGCCCGTGCGGACGGCGGCGTCGGCGCGGCTGGAACCGCTCGCCGCCCCCTTGATGGCCATTGGGCTCAAAGCCGCCACTGATCTGCGGCTGCGGACCGGTGATGAACGACGGCAAACGATCGACGCTGCCGCCATCGCCAACCGGGACCGGCTGCGGCTGTGGCTGCGGTTGATACTGCGGCGGCGGGCGATGGTCGCGATTGCTGTTGTAGTCGCGGGAATGCTGTTCGCGCGGGTAAGGCTGCCCCTCGCGCTGGTGGTCGCGGGGCACGAAAGGCTGTGGCTGCGCCGGAACGAAGCCGGGCTCCTGGCCGAAATGCGAAAAATTCTCGCTTTCGTCGTCACCCTCCTCCGACGGCATCTCGTTTTCGGTGCGGGGCTGCGGCTGGTTCTGGCGGAACTGCTCCTGCGCCGCCGCGATCAGACGGAAATAGTGCTCGGCGTGCTGGTAATAGTTCTCGGCCGCCACCGGGTCGCCCGAGCTTCGCGCGTCGCGCGCCAGCTGCACGTATTTTTCGGCCACGTGCGAAGCGGTGCCGCGAATCTTGATATCGGGGCCGTTGGATTCGAAAACCCGGGTCATCGGGTTCTGGCCTCGCCGGTTGTTATTGTTGTTATTATTGTTGTTATTCCGGTTGCGCATCCGCTTGTTGTTGTTCTGACCGTTTCTCATGTCTCGCCTTTGTTACCAGCCCTGGATTGTTGCCGTTGTCATAGTGGATAAAGCGGCACGCGAGGTGGCGCACCGAATCGCTGCAGTTCAAGTCAGCATCGAAGTTTGCCGTACGTCGCGTTCAACAAAGACGCGTTCCCCCACCGCCGGCAATTTTGCCAGCCGGACCAAATCATTCAGCCTGCCGAAACAGGCCCAGGTTTTTTTCGCGTGAATCTCAAGCGCAATATCAGGCTTTCGTTCGCTTTGCGGTCGCGAGCAGCGCAGCTCTATAAAGCCATCGCGCTCATTCAGGGACCTGGCTTTCGGAACCTTTCACTCGGGGCGGGCTCTCTTGATTCTCAAGAGAACTCTGGCATCCACCCGTAGCATCTACGGGGCCAGCAACCCTGGACCGATGTTGTAGTCGGAACGTAGTCGTTCCGGGAGAATAAACCAAGGGGTTTTTTGCGTTCCAATAGGACTTTATGGGGGCAAAAGTCGGGCCGTAACCGCCCGGGGCACGCCCCCCAGGTCGGATTTCGGCGGCCCGGCGGGCAACAGCCCTGCCCCCGCCAGAATCCCCTGGACCTCGCCGCTTTGGCCGTGTCCGACCTCCACGACGAGGGCGCCCCCCGGCGCCAGCAGCCGCGCAGCCTCGGGCGCGATCAGGCGGTAGGCGTCAACGCCGTCCAATCCGCCATCCAGCCCGCGATGCGGATCGTGATCGCGAACCTCGGTGGCGAGATCTGCAATATCCGCCGAGCGGACATAAGGCGGATTCGACACAATCAAATCAAATGGTCCCGACAGCGCCGCGGCGTAGTCGCAGCCGACGAATGCCGCGCGCGCCGCGAATCCGAGTTGCCGGGCATTGTCACGGGCGGTCCGCAGCGCAGGCACGCTGATGTCGGTGCCAATACCGAAGGCATCCGGCAATTCCGACAACAGCGCGAGCAGAAGTGCGCCGGAACCGGTGCCGAGGTCGGCGATGCGCAGTGGAGCATCGCGCCTCGATTGGGCTCGCAGGATTTCCAGCGCCGCCTCGACCACGGTTTCGGTATCAGGCCGCGGTACCAGGGTCGCCGGAGAGAGCCGCAGCGGCAAGCCCCAGAATTCCTTGAGGCCCACGATACGGGCGGCGGGCTCACCTGCGATGCGCCGCCGCGCAAAGCTTTCGAGACGCTCCGCTTCATCATCGGTCAGGACTCGCGCGGCGGCGGCGATCAAGCCGGTAAGATCGAGGCCAAGCGCCGAGCCAACCAGTATCCGCGCCTCCAGATCGGCTGAATCGACCCTCTCGCGCTTGAACTGCGCCGTCAGCGCGCGGCGCGCGGTCTCGATGGTTTGTCCGGCGAAGGCATCACCTGCGCTCACGCCGCGGCGCCTTGGGCGGCGAGCTGCGCCGCCTGGTGCTCGGTGGTGAGCGCATCGATCAATTCACCCAACGCTTCGCCGGCTATCACCTGCGGCAGTTTGTAGAGCGTCAGGTTGATGCGGTGGTCGGTGACCCTTCCTTGCGGAAAATTATAGGTGCGGATGCGCTCGGAGCGGTCGCCGGAGCCGACCTTTTCGCGGCGCTCGGCGGAACGCGCCGTATCGAGGCGCTGGCGTTCGGCGTCGTAGATGCGGGAGCGCAGGATGTTCATCGCGCTGGCGCGGTTTTTGTGCTGCGAGCGGCTGTCCTGCATCATGACGACGATGCCGGTCGGGATATGGGTGATGCGGATCGCAGATTCGGTTTTGTTGACGTGCTGCCCGCCGGCGCCGCCGGCGCGCATGGTCTCGATGCGCAGGTCCTCGTTCTTGATGTCGACGTCGACCTCCTCGACCTCCGGCAAGACAGCCACGGTGGCGGCCGAGGTATGGATACGTCCTTGCGTTTCGGTATCGGGCACCCGCTGCACCCGGTGCACGCCGGATTCGAATTTCAGTTTTGCAAATGCGCCGCGCCCTTTTACCTCGGCGATGATCTCCTTGAAGCCACCCATGGTGCCTTCGCTGGCCGAGATGACCTCGACCTTCCAGCCCTGCAAGGCCGCAAAACGCTCATACATACGGAACAGGTCGCCGGCGAACAGCGAGGCCTCGTCGCCGCCGGTGCCGGCGCGGATCTCAAGCATCACGTTGCGCTCGTCCATGGCGTCCTTGGGCAACAGCGCAACGCGGATTTGCTGCGCCAGCTCAACGCTGCGCGTCTCAAGCGTCGCGCGCTCGGCTTCGGCCATGGCGCGCATGTCGGCATCGGTCGCCGGGTCTGCGATCATCGCGTCGATGCCGGCGATCTCGGTGTTGGCGGCGCGATAGGCCTTCACCGCGTCGATCAGCGGAGTGAGTTCTGCCAGTTCACGCGAGATTCGCACATAATTTTCTGAACTCAGTTGCCCAACGATCTCGGCTTCAAGCGAAGCGTGGTGCGCCAGCAGAATATCGAGTTTGGCTTCGGGCAGCATCGGATTATCTCAATTTGCGGGATACGAAAGAGCGTTGTGCAAACGGAGCGTCGCTACAACGAGAGCCCCTCAGCTTCGGCAAATTCCTTCAACTTCTGGCGGATCGACACGCTGCCGGACGGCGCATCGAGCAGCGGCGTCATCATCTCCGCGGCTTTTCTGGCGTCGAGGTCCAGCACCATGGCCTTGACCGGGCCGTGCGCGGTGGCCGACAGCGACAGCGAACGGTATCCGAGCGCGATCAGCGCCAGGGCGCCCAGCGGATGCGACGCCATTTCGCCGCACAGCGACGCGGTTTTTTTTGCCGCGTCGGCCTTGCGCACGATCTCGTGCAACGCCCGCAGGATCGGCGCCGAGATGGTGTCGAAGCGCTCGGAAACTTTTGCGTTGCCGCGGTCGACCGCGAACATAAACTGAAACAGGTCGTTCGATCCGACCGAAACGAAATCGACCTTGTTGAGCAGTTCGTCCAGTTGATAAAGCAGCGCCGGCACCTCCACCATGGTGCCGACGTCGATGCGCTCCGGCAGCGCGTGGCCGTGCTGGCGCAGATAGGTCAATTCGCGCTCGACCATGGCCTTGGCCGAATCGAACTCGGCCACTTCCGAAATCATCGGAAACATGATTCGCAGCGCGCGGCCGCCGCCGGCACGCAAAAGTGCGCGGATCTGGCCGCGCAACAGACCGGGCCGGTCGAGGCCGAGCCGGATGGCGCGCCAGCCAAGCGCCGGATTTTCTTCCGTTACGGCTTCCATATAGGGCAGCGCCTTGTCGCCGCCGATGTCGAGGGTGCGGAAGGTCACAGGCTTTGGACCGGCCGCGTCGAGCACCGCGCGGTAAAGTTGCAGCTGGTCGGTCGACCGCGGCAGGCTGGTTCCGACCATGAATTGCAGTTCGGTGCGGAACAGGCCGATGCCGGCGCTGCCGGTGTCGTCGATATGCGGCAGATCGATGATCAGCCCGGCATTGATCATCAGCTCGACGTGCTGGCCGTCTTTGGTGATGCACGGCTTGTCGCGCAGCGCCGAATATTGTGCCTGGCGCCGGGCGCGAAACCGCACCCGCTCGGCATACGCCGATTCGATTTCCGCCGACGGGCGGATATAAATCGAGCCCGAGGTGCCGTCGACGATGATGGCGTCGCCGGGATCGGCGATTCCAGGCGCGTTTGGAATTTCGCCGACCGCGGGAATACCGAGCGCGCGCGCGACGATCGAGACGTGGGAATTGGCGGTGCCTTCCTCCAGCACCAGCCCGCGCAGCCTTTTCCTGTCGTAATCGAGCAGCGCCGCCGGCCCCATGGCGCGCGCGATCAGGATGGCATTGTCGGGCAGTTGTTCGCGCGACGGCGCGTGATCCTGACCGACCAGTTGCCGCATCAGCCGATGTCCGAGGTCTTCGAGATCGTGCAACCGGTCGCGCAGGTACGGATCGGTCGAGCGCAGCATGCGTGCGCGGGTATCGGACTGCACGCGCTCGACCGCGGCCTCGGCGGTGAGGCCGGTGGCGACGGCCTCGTGCAGGCGGTGCGACCAGCCATGATCGTTGGCGAACATGCGGTAGGCTTCCAGCACGTCGCGGTGCTCGCCGCCTTCGGCCACGTCGCCGCGCTCCAGCATGCGGTCGAGGTCGGCGCGCAATTTTGCCAGCGCCGCATCCAGCCGCTTGATTTCCTTCGGCAAATCCTCGGCGATGTAGTTGGTGATCACGACGCGCGGCTCGTGCAGCACCACATGGCCGAGCGCGATGCCGTCGGACAGGATGGCGCCGGTCTTGTGCACCGAGTGCCGCGCGGCAGGCTCTGCACCCGGCTGCGCCAGCGCGGACAATTCGCCGGAAGCGATCATCTCCGCCAGCACCATCGCGGTGGTCTGCAGCGCCTCGACCTCTTCCTCGACATAAGTGCGCTTGGCGCGGTTCTGCACCACCAGCACGCCCAGCGTATTGCCGGCGCGCAGGATCGGAACGCCGAGGAACGAGTGATAGATTTCTTCGCCGGTTTCCGGGCGGAACGAGAACGCCGGATGGTTTTGCGCGTCCGACAGGTTGAGGGGGGTCGCCTCGCTGGCGACCAAACCGACCAGGCCCTCATGCGCGCTCAGCACGGTGCGGTGCACGGCGTCTCGATTGAGGCCTTCGGTGGCGTAAAGCTCCAGGGTGTTATCGACCCGCAGCACATAGGTCGAGCACACCTCGGCGACCATGTTGGCGGCGATCAGCACCACGATCTTATCGAGGCGTTCCTGAGCGCTGACTTGCTCCGCCATGACTTCGCGGAGCCGTCTCAACAAGACGCGGGGACCTCCCGACGCGCTCCGCATGTGCCGACATCCTCCCTGTCCAAACCGGCGTGCCTGTTACTCCGGCGGCGCCAGTTGTAACCCTCAGAAAAACAACGATTTTATCATTTCCGCGAGCATCGTCGGCGCGGGAATCGGCCGAATCAGCATCTGTAAAACTGTGGCACAGTTTGCGGTGGCCTGTTCATCAGGCCGTATAGCCAATCAAGGCTTGTTTTGCCAAGCAAAACGCCTGCCAGCGGCGTCGACCGTCATACCCCGCGAAAGCGGGGTATCCAGTATTCCAGAGCACTGGGTTGGGAGCACGTCATCTCATCAGCGCCGTCGAATAGTGGGTCGCCCAAGTCAAGCCGGGCGATGACGACCTTCTAAACCTGATCCAGCCCGTACAGTGTGTGCAGCGTGCGCACCGCGAGTTCGGTGTAGGCGGCGTCGATCAGCACCGAAAACTTGATCTCGGAAGTGGTGATGGCGCGAATGTTGATATTGCGCGTGGCGAGCGCGGCAAACGCCTTGGCCGCGACGCCGGCATGGCTGCGCATCCCGCTGCCGATCACCGACACCTTGGCGACATCGGTGGCGCTGTCGAATCGCGCATAGCCGATCTTGTCCTTGGCGCCGGTGATGGTGTCGCGCGCGCGGACATAATCGGAAGCCGGGACCGTAAAGGTGAGGTCGGTGTTCGCGCCGTCTTCCGAGACGTTCTGCACGATCATGTCGACGTTGATATTGGCCTCCGCCAGCGGACCGAAGATCGCCGCGGCGACGCCGGGTTTGTCCTGGATCTGGCGGACGGAAATCTGGGCCTCGTCCTTGGAAAAGGCGATGCCCGTGACGACGTGGCTTTCCATGATCTCCTCCTCGCTGCAGATCAGCGTACCCGGCGGCGTGCCGAGTGGATCGATGTCTTCCGGTTTGTCGAAGCTCGAGCGGACGAATACCGGCATGTTGTGCACCATGCCCAGTTCCACCGAACGTACCTGCAGCACCTTGGCGCCTTGAGAGGCCAGTTCCAGCATGTCCTCGAAGGCGATCTTGTCGAGCCGGCGCGCCTTCGGCACCACGCGGGGGTCGGTAGTGTAGACGCCGTCGACATCGGTGTAGATATCGCAGCGGTCGGCGTGGATCGCAGCCGCAATCGCCACTGCCGAGGTGTCGGAACCGCCGCGCCCGAGCGTGGTGATGCGGCCGGTCTGCGGGTTGATGCCCTGGAAGCCGGCGATCACCGCGACTTCCTTGCGATCCTTGAAACGGCCGATCAATTCAGTGCCGTCGATCTCGAGGATGCGCGCCGAGGCATGTGCGTCGCTGGTCTTGATGGGGATCTGCCAGCCCTGCCACGAGCGGGCCTGGATACCGAGCCCTTGCAGCACGATCGCCAGCAGCCCCGCCGTAACTTGCTCGCCGGACGCCACCACCGCGTCGTATTCGCGGGCGTCATGCATCGGCGAGGCCTCGCGGCACCACTCGACCAGTTCGTTGGTCTTGCCGGCCATTGCCGAGACCACCACGGCCACGTCATGGCCGGCATCGACCTCGCGCTTGACATGCCGCGCGACGTTGCGGATGCGCTCGATATTGGCGACGGAGGTGCCGCCGAATTTCATCACAAGGCGGCCCATGACGAATGGTGCATTCCCTGAAGAGAACGGTATTTTTAGCGCGCAAAAGACGGGACGCGCGGGCGAAAAGGCGCGTATACATAACGGCGCGGTTGCGGGCAAGCAACCGGGTTCCGTCCATGCCGGTTATGACCGGCCAGAGGCATTCGAGGCGGCGAAATGGGGCGTTATATCGACGATATCCTGCAGCCCGGCGAAAAGGTGCTGTATTCGACCAATGCGCACTGGATCTTCTATCTGCCGGCCATCGCGGCGTGGATCGGTGCGCTGGCGCTCTATATCATTGCGCGCAACACGGTCAGTCCGGGCCTGCAGACGATGTGGCTGGTTTTAGCCGCGGCTACTGCGTTGCTCGCGCTATTTGCGACGGCGAAGGCCTGGTTCCATGTCTGGACCACCGAGACCGACGTCACCAATCTGCGGGTGGTGCACAAGACCGGCTTCATCAAACGCCGCACCTTCGAGATGAGCCTGGACAAGGTGGAAAGCGTCGACGTCAATCAAAGCATCCTCGGCCGCATCCTGAATTACGGCGACGTAACGGTCCGAGGCGTCGGCGAAGGGCTGGAGACGATCAAGACCATCGCTTCGCCGCTCGATTTCCGCAACCACATCACCGCGCGATAGGAGCGGCGCGCAGATATGGCCATTCAGTCGAATATTCGCAGCGATCCGGCATCCACGGTTGATCCCGCGGAAGTCGCAAAATTTTCCAAGCTGTCGGACGAATGGTGGGATCCCAACGGCAAGATGGCGCCGTTGCACAAGATCAATCCGCTGCGCCTGACCTATATCCGCGACGCCGCCTGCCGCAAGTTCGAGCGTAACGTTAGGAGCCTGAATTGCCTTGGCGGTTTGCGAATGCTCGATATCGGTTGCGGCGCCGGGCTGTTGTGCGAGCCATTCACGCGATTGGGCGCGCAGGTGATCGGCGTCGATCCATCCGCAACCAACATCGCCGCGGCTAAACTGCACGCAGACAAGTCACATCTGTCGATCGATTACCGCTGCACCACGGTGGAGCAGATGGAAGCGCGCGAGCGATTCGACATCGTGCTGGCGATGGAAGTGGTCGAGCATGTCACCGATGTCGGGATGTTTCTGGGCCGCTGCGCCGCGATGCTGAAGCCCGGCGGGCTGATGGTGATCTCAACGCTGAACCGCAACTGGAAAAGCTTCGCGCTGGCCATCGTCGGCGCCGAATACGTGCTGCGCTGGCTGCCGCGCGGCACCCATCAGTGGGATAAGTTCGTCACTCCAGACGAGCTCGCGCACCATCTGCAGAACAACAAGCTCACCATCACCGAGCAGGCCGGCGTGGTCTACAGCCCGTTCGCCGACAAATGGAGCCTCTCCTCCGACATGGACGTGAACTACATGGTGGTGGCGGAGGGGGTGTAACACAACTGTCGTCCCTGCGAACGCAGGGACCCATAACCACCGTACTCGACGACTTGGTAGAAACAGGTCCACAGTCATTTTGGTGTTTTGCGATGTACTATGTCTACATCCTTGCGAGCCGTCGCTATGGAACCTTGTATATTGGTGTGACCAACTCTCTACCGAAGCGGTTGGCCGAGCACAGGAATGGCGGGGGTTCGGAATTCGTCAAAGCATATGGCGTTCATCGGTTGGTCTACGTCGAGGCCTACGAGCGCGTCGACGAAGCGATTGCACGCGAGAAGCAATCGAAACGCTGGAAGCGCGATTGGAAGATCGAGCTGATTGAGCGCGAGAACTTGGAGAGGCGCGATCTGAGTGATCTGCTTGTCTGACGCCGTGCGTCTCATTAAGGTCGGAGGTTATGGGTCCCTGCGTTCGCAGGGACGACACTGAGTTTGATCTCCCTCTGCCATGTTCACCCTCGCCTCGCTCTGGATTCCCTTCACCATCACCGCGGCACTCGGCCAGGTGGCGCGCAATGCGATGCAGCGGCAGCTCACAGGCCCGCTGGGGACTTGGGGCGCCACCAATATCCGCTTTCTGTTCGGCTTTCCGTTCTCGCTGGTGTTTTTTGCCGTCGTGATTGCCGCCACCGGAGATGACGTGCCGTGGCCGACCGCGGCGTTCTGGCCGTGGCTATTGCTCGGCGCGCTCAGCCAGATCGTCGCCACGGGATTGATGTTGGTCGCCATGAACGACCGCTCCTTCGTGGTGACCACGGCTTACATCAAGACCGAGGCGATCCAGACCGCGATCTTCGGCTTCGTGTTCCTCGGCGATCACCTGACCGTGCTGAAGGTGGTCGCTATCATGATTGCGACCGCCGGCGTAGTCATCACGGCGCTTCGGCCAGGCGGTGAAAAAGGCTTCGCCGAAGTGAAACCGACCATCATCGGCCTTGTGGCGGCGGCCGCCTTCGCGCTGTCGGCGATCGGTTTCCGCGGCGCGATCATCACCGTGCCGCCCGGAATATCGTTTGTGACGGCGGCATCCTACACTCTGGTGTTCGGCCTGTTCGTTCAAACGCTGGTACTGACGATCTACCTGCTGGCGCGCGCCCCTGAGGTGCTCAGGAAAATTTTTGGCCTATGGAAACCGTCGATGCTCGCCGGCTTCATGGGCGCGTTCGCGTCGCAATTCTGGTTCCTGGCGTTCGCGCTGACCGCCGCCGCCAATGTGCGCACGCTGGCGCTGGTCGAGGTGCTGTTCGCGCAAGGAGTTGCGTACTACTCGTTCAAGCAGCCGCTGTCGGCGCGTGAACTGTCAGGTATCGCGCTGATCGTTGTCGGCGTGGCGTTGCTGGTGGCGGTTTAAGTCCCGTCATTCCGGGGCGCGCCGCTTCGGCGCGAACCCGGAATGACGGATGGCGTCAATTCCTGTCTTCCGGCAGCACCGGCAGTGGCGACACCTCGACGCCTTCGTCGATCAGCGAGCGTGCTTCGTCCGGCGAGGCTTCGCCGTAAATGGGACGGTGCTCGATATCGCCGTAATGCATCTTGCGGGCTTCGTTCGGAAAACGCTCGCCCACATTGTCGGCATTCTTGACGATATGGTCGCGGAGTTCTTTCAGCTTGGCGCGCAGTTCGCGCTCCTGCGCCATCATCAACGGCGTCGACGCGGGCGCGGCGACTTCGGTGGACGGGGCAGGCGAGGGCGCCGCGCTGTCCTTGCCCTTCTTGCTGACGATCTGCGGAGCCATGATGGCCCGCTCGACTTTTGTCGAGCCGCAGGCGGGGCAACTGACCAGTTTGCGTTTTTCCTGGGATTCGTAGGCCGAAGAACTCTGAAACCAGCTCTCGAATGCGTGGCCGCGGTCGCATTGCAAGTTGTACCGGATCATGCCGAGCCCCGCACCAGATGCAGATGTTCGGGGCCCGCTTTCGGGTCGACGAGGCTGAAGCGGCGGCCATGCTGCAGCGACGGAATTGACTTGCGCGCGCTCAGGACTTTCGCGGGGTCGATCCTAGCCATCACGATGCCCGGCTCGACGCCGCCCTCGGCGAGCACCACGCCCCACGGATCGACGATCAGCGAGTGACCGTAGCACTCGCGTCCGCTTTCGTGCTTTCCGGCTTGCGCGGCGGCAAAAATGTAGCAGCCGTTCTCGATGGCGCGGGCGCGCAGCAGCGTGTGCCAATGCGCTTCGCCGGTCCTGACCGTGAACGCGGAAGGCACCGTGATGAACGAGGCGCCTGCTTCGGCCAGCGCGCGATACAGCGCCGGAAACCGCACGTCGTAGCAGATGGTGAGGCCGATGCGGCCCCAAGGCAAATCGGAAATCACGGCGGTCTCGCCGGGCTGATAGTTCGCCGACTCGCGATAGTTCTCACCGCCGTCCAGTTCGATGTCGAACATGTGGATCTTGTCGTAGCTGGCAAGGATGCCGCCGTCCGGCGCGATCAAAAACGACCGATTGACGGCGCGCTCCGGCGTTGCCCGCAGCGCGAGCGATCCGACATGGAGATGGATTTTCAGTTCCCGCGCCAGCTCCCGATAGGCCTTGAGCGAAAGGTCGTCTTGTTCGGTCGCCAGCAGGTCGAACAGCGCCTTGCGGTTTTTTTGAATGAGGTTGCTGACTTCAGGCGTCTGCACGTAGTCGGCGCCTTGCGTGGCAGCTTCGCGAATGAGGCCTTCGGCCTGCTTGAAACTTTCTTCGGGCGACAGCGAGGTGCGCATCTGCACCATGGCGGCGGTGAAGGAAGAGTCGGCGTTCATGTCGGGGCCTTTTCACCGGCCAGCAGCGAGTCGAGCTTGCCCTCGCGGTCCAGCGCATAGAGCTCGTCGCAGCCGCCGACATGGGTGTCGCCGATGAAGATCTGCGGGAAGGTGGAGCCGGCGCCGGCGCGGTCCCACATCTTTTGACGCAGTGTCGGATCTTTCGAGACATCGAACTCCGTATACGCGGCATTCTTGCGCATCAGCAGTGACTTGGCGGCGGTGCAGTAGCCGCAGCCGGGGCGGGTGTAGATATCAATCGCGATCATGTCGGCCCTGCTTTACGAACACTTTGGATTATATGGGAGCTTTGTGGGCGTCCACAACCCGGGCAAACACCAGCACGTCGACCTGCGCCGCCCTTGCCCGCAGCAGCGCCCGGGCGCAGGCGTCGGTCGTGGCGCCGGAAGTCAGGACATCGTCTACCAGCACCACGCGGCGGCCTTGTACCTTGTGGGCCAGCTCCTGTGAAACCTTGAATGCGCCTTGCACATTCGTCGCCCGTTGCGACCGGGACAGACCGATCTGCTGTTGGGTCGGGCGGGTCCGCCGCAGCGCGTCGCACAGGACGGGAACGCCGGTTTGCCGTTCAATCACGCGCGCGAGCGCGCCGGACTGGTTGTAGCGGCGGCTCCAGCCGCGCCGCCAGTGCAGCGGTACCGGAACCAGCACGTCGGCTTTCCGAAGCAGTTCCTCGCCGGCCCGCGCCATCCAGCGGCCCATCGCGGGGGCGAGGTCGGTGCGGTCGTGGTATTTCAGCGCATGCACCAGTGTCCGCGCCACGTCGTCATAGCGCACCGCGGCGCGGGCGCGTTGATAGGCCGGCGGATCGGCGATCGCCTCCATCGACAGCAGGCCGGGGCCAGGATCGTAGACAAAGGGAATACCCAGCCGCGGACAGAACGGCGGCGCGATGAACGACAGTTTTGCCCAGCAGGCGGCGCAGACGCCGACCCCGGCGACCGGTTCGCGGCAGGCCACGCAGAGCGTCGGCAGTGCGATGTCGAGCACCAGCCGCGCGGCGTACGACCAGGCGGCGCGCAAGGTTCGGGCGAAGGAATGTGACGATGCGACCCAAGCTTCCATGGCTGGAAGCTAGCAGCCCGGCCAATTGTTGCTCAAGCGCCGGATTGCCAGACAAGGTTGTAACGGCGTACCAACCGGCATGGCAACTGATCGAACCGGCGCGCCCATTCTGTTTGACCATGCGTTGCTGCGCGCGCGGCAACGCCGCGCGGAAAAAATGGGACCGGCGGCCTTCCTGCTCGACCGTGTCGCCGAGGACATGGCGGAGCGGCTGCATGCGGTGCTGCGCGAGTTTTCCAGCGCGGCCGATATCGGTACCATGGGTGACCAGATTCGTGACGCGCTCACCAAACGAGTCGGCCGGCTTGCGCGTGTGGATGTGCCCGACCGTGAATCCGAGCCGCTGGCGCTTGCATCTGCATCCATCGATCTCGCGGTCTCCGCGCTGGCCTTGCAGTTCGTCAACGATCTGCCCGGCGCACTGGCGCAGATCCGCGGCGCGCTGAGGCCCGACGGCCTGTTGCTGGCTGCGATGATCGGCGGCGATACACTGACTGAGTTGCGGCAATCCTTCGCGGCGGCGGAAGCCGAGCTTGAGAGCGGCGTCTCGCCGCACGTGGCGCCGTTCGCCGATCTGCGCGATGTCGGCGCGCTGTTGCAGCGTGCAGGCTTTGCGCTGCCGGTCACCGACGTCGACCGCATCGTGGTGCGCTATGACGGCGCGTTTGCGCTGATGCAGGATTTGCGACGGATGGGAGCGACCAACGTTCTGATGGAGCGCCGCCGCACTCCGACCCGCCGCGCCACGATGCTGCGGATGGCGCAGATTTATGGCGAACGCTTCGCCGATCCCGACGGCCGCATCCGCGCCACCTTCGATGTGATCTGGCTTTCGGGCTGGGCGCCGCATGAAAGCCAGCAGCAGCCGCTCAAGCCGGGCTCGGCGAAAGCGAGCCTGGCGGAGGCGGTGAAGGGGCGTACATCCCCGTCATCCTGAGGTGCTCGCCGCATAGCGGCGAGCCTCGAAGGGTGGAAGCGGGCGCAGGCGGCGATCCTTCGAGACGCCGCGCAAGGGCGCGGCTCCTCAGGATGACGCGGTGTATCTTGGCTCACATCAACAAATCGATCAGATGCGGGATCAGCGGAATGTCCGCCGGCGGCATCGGATAATCGCGCAGTTTGTTAGGCCGCACCCATTTCAGCGAAGCATGCTCGCGCGCGCTCACGTCGCCGTCCCAACGCCGGCAAATATAGAGCGGCATCAGCAGATGAAAATCGGCATAGGCGTGGCTGGCGAAGGTCAATGGCGCGAGGCAATCCTCCTGCACCGTGATCCCGAGTTCCTCATGCAGTTCGCGGATCAGCGTCCGCTCCGGCCGTTCGCCGTGCTCGACCTTGCCGCCGGGAAATTCCCACAGGCCCGCCAGCGTCTTGCCTTCCGGCCGCTGCGCGATCAGCACACGCTTGTCGGCATCGACCAGCGCGCAGGCGACGACCAGGGTGAGGTTCACTTTGTTCGTCATTCCGGGATGCGCCTCTTGGCGCAGACCCGGAATCCATTACTGCCAATCGTGGTTATGGATTCCGGGTTCGCGCTGCGCGCGCCCCGGAATGACGGTGTATGAACGAATTTCACGACCGGTAATCGCCGTTGATGGCGACGTATTCCTTGGTCAGGTCGCAGGTGAGCACCCGGTCGCGGCCTTTGCCGAGGCCCAGCGCAATCCTGATCTGGATTTTCGGATTCTTCATCGCAGCCGATACTTCCGCCTCGTCGTAGGCCGGATCGCGCGCGCCTTTGCTGGCGACGCGGATGCCGTTGAACGAGATCGAGAGCTTGTCGCGGTTGGCGGGCTCGCCGGCCTTGCCGACCGCCATCACCACGCGGCCCCAATTGGCGTCCTCGCCGGCGATCGCGGTCTTCACCAGCGGCGAATTCGCCACCGACATCGCGATTCTGCGCGCCGATTGTTTCGACGTGGCGCCCTCGACGATGATTTCCACCAGTTTGCGGGCGCCTTCGCCGTCGCGCGCGACCTGTTCGGCGAGATCGGCCAGCACGGAATTGAATGCTTTTGTGAAGGCTTTCAGGCGCGGATCGCCGGCGCGGCTGATCTTCGGCGCATCTTTTGCGGCGCCGGTGGCGAAGGCGAGCAGCGTGTCCGAGGTCGATGTGTCGCCGTCGATGGTGACGGCGTTGAAGGTGTCTTCGACCCCGGCCTTCAGCAGCGACTGCAGCGCGCCGGCCGCGATCGGCGCGTCGGTGAACACGAACGACAGCATGGTGGCCATGTCAGGCGCGATCATGCCGGCGCCCTTGGCCATGCCGCCGATGGTAACATTTGCCTTTCCAATCTTGACCGTGGCGGTGGCGACCTTGGGAAAGGTGTCGGTGGTCATGATGGCCTTTGCCGCATCCATCCAGCCGTCCGACGCGACATGCTGCGCGAGCGTGCCGAGCACGCCGTCGAATTTTGTGGCGTCGAGCGGTTCGCCGATCACGCCGGTCGAGGCAAGAAAGACGTCGTCGGGCTTGCAGCCGACGGCCTTGGCGGCGATCGACGCCGTCAGCGTGGTCGCCTGTCGTCCGGTCTTTCCCGTGAAGGCGTTGGCGTTGCCGGAATTCACCACCAGCGCGCGGGCCTGACCTCGCTTCAGCTTGGCGCGGCACCATTCCACCGGCGCGGAGGGGCATTTCGATTTGGTGAACACACCGGCCACCGCCGTGCCCCTGTCCAGCACCGCCAGCAACACGTCGGTGCGTCCCTTGTAGCGGATGCCCGCCGCAGCGGTCGCAAGGCGGACGCCGGGAATCGCGGGCATTTCGGGGACATTGGTAGGAGCGAGGGGGGAGATTGCGGTGGACATCAGGGCGTCAACTTTCGAAAAAGACGAAGCGCTCTGTATCACCTCTTTACGCGCGGGGGGAAGGTCTCAGCACGTCGTCCCCGCGAAGGCGGGGACCCATAAACACCGTGATCATAGTTAAAAGCGTATGGTTGCCCCACCGATGCATCGGCGGCTATGGGTCCCCGCCTTCGCGGGGACGACAGCTCGACGCGCTTCAATCAGCTACGCGTACCGCCCGTGGCAGTGCTTGTATTTCTTCCCCGAGCCGCACGGACAATCCTCGTTGCGGCCGACCTTGCCCCAGCTGGCGGGATTTTTCGGATCGCGGCTTAAGGCATTGGCATTCGAGGCAGGCGCCAGCGAGACGTTGGCGAAGGCCATCTCGTCCTCGCCGGTGTTCGGATCGAATTTGTGCGCTTCCATATGCGGCAGAGGTGGCTGCTGCTCTTCAGGCGGCACGATCTCGACGCGCATCAGTTGCGCGGTGACCGCTTCGCGCAAATGCGCGGTCATCGCCTGATACAGGCCGAATGCTTCCGACTTGTACTCCTGCAGCGGATCGCGCTGGCCGTAGCCGCGTAGCCCAATGACCTGGCGCAGATGGTCGAGCATGATCAGATGCTCGCGCCACAAATGATCGAGCGTCTGCAGCAGGATGGTCTTCTCGACGTAACGCATCACGTCGGGACCCCATTGCGCGGATTTCGCCGCCATGTGCTCGTCGACGCGTTGTTCGATGCGGGTCAGCAATTCCTCGTCGGCGATACCTTCTTCCTTCGCCCATTCGTCGACCGGCAGCTCGATGCCGAGCACCCGTGTCAGCTCTTCCTTGAGGCCGGCGACGTCCCACTGCTCGGCATAGGCGTGTTCCGGCACGTGCTTGGCGACGATGTCGTCGATGAAGTCGTGGCGCATGTCCGTGACCATGTCGGCCACGCTGTCGCTCTTCATCAGGTCGACGCGCTGGTCGAAGATCACCTTGCGCTGGTCGTTCTGCACGTTGTCGAATTTCAGGAGGTTCTTGCGGATGTCGAAGTTGCGCGCCTCGACCTTCTGCTGCGCCTTCTCCAGCGCCTTGTTGATCCACGGATGGATGATCGCCTCGCCCTCTTTCAGCCCGAGCCGGGTCAGCATGGTGTCGAGCCGGTCGGAGCCGAAGATCCGCATCAGATCGTCTTCCAGCGACAGGAAGAACTTTGAACGGCCCGGATCGCCCTGACGTCCGGAACGGCCGCGCAACTGGTTGTCGATACGTCGCGACTCATGGCGTTCGGAGCCGATGATGTAGAGGCCGCCCGGTCGGGTGGCGGTTTTGGCCGGCTTGCTGCTCTTTGCAGGCTCGAGCTCGATCACGTCCTCCGCCTTCAGAACGATCTCGCGGAAACGTTCGACGTCGGCGGTGATGCGTTCGATTTTCGCGGCCTTCTCGGCTTCGTCGGTAATGCCTGCGGTCTCGTGCTGGATCCGCATCTCCAGAGAGCCGCCGAGCTTGATGTCGGTGCCGCGGCCGGCCATGTTGGTCGCGATGGTGATGGCGCCGGGCACGCCGGCCTCGGCGACGATATAGGCTTCCTGCTCGTGGAAGCGCGCATTCAGCACCGCGAACAGTTTTGCCGGCTTGCCCGCGCGCGCCGCGGCGTAGAGCTTCTCCATCGCGTTTTCGTTGCCGAAATCGATCTGCTTGTAGCCGTGCTTTTTCAGATATTCGGCGAGAACTTCCGATTTTTCGATCGAGGCGGTGCCGACCAGCACCGGCTGCAACCGCTTATTGGCGCGCTCGACCTCGGCCAGGATCGCAGCATATTTCTCGTTCTGGGTGCGATAGACCTCGTCGTCCTCATCGAGGCGCGCCACCGCCACATTGGTCGGGATTTCCACGACTTCGAGCTTGTAGATGTCGAACAGTTCGTCGGCTTCGGTCGCCGCGGTGCCGGTCATGCCGGCCAGCTTCTCGTACATCCGGAAATAGTTCTGGAAGGTGATGGAGGCCAAGGTCTGGTTTTCCGGCTGCACCGGCTGGTGCTCCTTGGCTTCCAGCGCCTGGTGCAGGCCTTCGGAATAGCGCCGGCCCGGCATCATGCGGCCGGTGAATTCGTCGATGATGACGACCTCGCCGTCGCGCACGATGTAGTCCTTGTCGCGGGTGAACAGCGTATGCGCGCGCAGCGCCTGATTGATGTGGTGCACCACCGAGACGTTCTCGACGTCGTAAAGCGAATCGCCCTTCAGCTGGCCGGCCTCGCGCAGCAACGTCTCGATCTTCTCCATGCCGGCTTCGGTCAGCGTCACCGTGCGCTGCTTCTCGTCGACGTCGTAATCGGTCTTGTCGAGTTTCGGAAAGAAGGTGTCGATGGTGTTATAGAATTCCGAGCGGTCGTCGAGCGGGCCGGAAATGATCAAGGGCGTGCGGGCTTCGTCGATCAGGATCGAGTCGACTTCGTCGACGATGGCGAAGAAGTGGCCGCGCTGGACCATGTCCTCCAGCCGGTACTTCATGTTGTCGCGCAGATAATCGAAGCCGTATTCGTTGTTGGTGCCGTAGGTGATGTCGCAGGCGTAAGCGGTCTTGCGCTCGGCATCGTCGAGGCCGTGCACGATGACGCCGGTGGTGAGGCCGAGGAAGGAGTAGATCTCGCCCATCCAGCCGGCGTCGCGCCGGGCGAGGTAGTCGTTGACCGTGACGACGTGGACGCCCTTGCCGGCCAGCGCATTGAGATAGACCGCAAGCGTCGCCACCAGCGTCTTGCCTTCGCCGGTCTTCATCTCGGCGATATCGCCCTCGTGCAGCACCATGCCGCCGATCAACTGGACGTCGAAATGACGTTGCTTGAGGGTGCGCTTGGCCGCCTCGCGCACCGTGGCGAAGGCGGGAACCAGGATGTCATCCAGGGTCTTACCGTCCGCAAGCTGTTTCCGAAACTCGGCGGTGCGGGCCTTCAGCGCTTCGTCGGAGAGCGCCGCGACCTCGGGCTCCAGCGCGTTGATGGCGTCGACGCGGGGCTGGTAGGCCTTGATCCGCCGGTCATTGGCGGAGCCGAAAAACTTGCGGGCGAGCGCGCCGAGCATGCCAGATTCCTGTCTTTTCAGTTCGGCGTTTCAGCCATGAGCGCGGCCCCCGATCGCTTAATCAACTCATCGTGACGCGTCCAAATGAGGAGCCCCGAATCTTGGGAGCGTTCGTGTCATGAGTGGGAGTTGAGCAATCAGAGGTTCAACAGCTAAAAGCGCAAGCAAAATCACGCGATAGCCACTGGACCGCCGCGGAGAGATATGGCTCGCCCAAAGGGTTGTCAACGGCGCGAAGCCCTCAAGGAATTCATCATTTTGACAGGTTTTTCGCGTTGCCAAGGCGGCATGATTGGGCGAGTGTCCCGCCGCCCAAAACACGCCACCCAAAGCTCAGAAGATCTGGGCTTGGAAGATAAGGATTTTCCATGACCTCTTTGTCATCCCGCATGAAATTCGGCCTCGCCTCGACCGCCGTGGCGGGTTGTCTTGCGTTCGCTCTGCTGGCGGCGCTCCCGCTTCGCGCCGAGGAAGCCAACCCGGTGCTTGCCAAGGTCAATGGCGCCGAAATCCGCGCCAGCGACGTGGCGCTGGCGGAAGAGGAACTGGGACCGAGTCTCGCGCAGATGGATCCCGCGACCAAGAAGGAAAACGTGCTGTCCTTCCTGATCGACATGAAGATCGTCTCCAAGGAAGCCGAGGACAAGAAGATCGCCGACCGCGACGACTTCAAGACCCGTCTCGCCTTTGCGCGTAACCGGCTACTGATGGACAATCTGCTCGCGGTCGAGGGCAAGGCCGCGACCACCGACGAAAACATGAAGAAAGTGTATGAGGAAGCCGCCAGGCAGATCAGCGGCGAGCAGGAGGTGCACGCCCGGCACATCCTGGTGGAGACCGAGGACCAGGCCAAGAAGATCGAAGCTGACCTGAAGAAGGGCGCCGACTTCGCGGAACTCGCCAAGAAGGAATCCAAGGATCCCGGCGCCTCCGACGGCGGCGACCTCGGCTTCTTCACCAAGGACCAGATGGTGCCGGAATTCTCAACCGCTGCCTTCGCGCTGGAGCCGGGCAAGATTTCCGATCCGGTTAAAACCCAGTTCGGCTGGCATGTCATCAAGGTCGAGGAAAAGCGTACCCGCAAGGCGCCGGACTTCGAGCAGGTCAAACCGCAGATCGAAACCTATGTGGTGCGCAAGGCGCAAGCCGATTACGTCGCCAAGCTGCGCACCGCCGCCAAGGTCGAGCGTCTGGACAAGCCGGAGGATGCAGCGAAACCCGCCGACAGCAAGATGGCGCCCGCGAAGAAGTAAAATCGCCGTCATGCCCGGGCTCGTTCCGCCTGCGGGGCCGAAGCCCCTTCGGCGAGGCGAAGGCCCGGGCATCCACGTCTTTCTTTCCGATGACATTTAAGACGAAGATGGCCGGTACAAGCCCGGCCATGACGGCTGAAAACGGTTTCGGATGAATCCTACTTGAACGCCGAGAAGCGGCTCTCGAACGAACTTGCCGGCACGATCGGCTGGGCGCCGGCGACCAGAGCGTCCTTTGCCGGGGGCGCTGCCGCCGGGTCGGAGACCGTCGGCTTGAACGGTGGCCGCACGGCGGAGGCGACCCTCGTATCCGCCGGTTTCGGAGCGGCGGCGGGCTTGGGGACGGCAGCCGATGGCCGTGGCATTTCTTTGGCCTGGATGACTTTCGGCTTGGCGGGGACAGCGGTCGAGGTGGTGTCGGCGCTCGACAGGCCCACCTTGCGCGCGAGGCTTGAGAAGAAACCGTCCGACTTGGCCTCAGGAGCGATAGAGGCAACCCGGGTCGCAGGCGCGGCAGCCGGCGTTACCGCGACCACGGGTTCTTCCTGCGAGGCCAGCAGCGGATTACGCGGCGGATTGACATGCGAGGGGATTGTGCCGGGCGCGCGGGACAGGGCCAGGAGCGACAGGCTCTGGCCTTCGCCGCCCTCCGACAGGCCGGTCTCGGCGCCGGGCAGTTTTGCCGCGAACACCTTGTTCATGCCGCCGTCGATGCCCGTGTTGAGCCGCGCCATCGGCGTTCCCTTTGAAACCAGCTTGGCGGTCTCGGCAGCGTCCTGCTGTTGCTTCTCGCGCACCGCATCGGCGATTTCGTCCGGAATCACATAGGCGGGGCATTTCGCGGACGCGTTGAACACCAGCGGTTTTGACGAATTCGGTGGCTGCGCCGGATCGAACACGTATTTGTTCTCGCAGAACTCGACCTTGGGCTCCTGCCGCGTCACCTCGAAATGATCGTAGCCTTCCTTGATCATCTTCCAGAACGGCATGTTCGGGTTGTTGCGGTGTTTGGCCATGTTCACCGGCGTGAACTTGAACGGATAGGCCTGCACCTGGAACGCGCGCTGGCCGCCGAAGAAGGATTCGCGGCCGAGCGAATAGATTTCCGCGATCTGCTCGTCGGTCATGGCGTAGCAGCCGCGCGAGGAGCAATCGCCATGCACCATCAGCTGCGAGCCGGTGCGGCCCAGCGCCTTGTCGAAGGCGTTGGGATAGCCGATGTTGAACGACAGATAATAGGCCGATTGCGGGTTCATCTGGCCAGGCGTGATCGCGTAAAACCCTTCCGGCGCCTGGCGGTCACCTTCGCGGACCTTGGGGCCAAGGTCGCCGGACCAGCGGCAGATCGGGTAGGTTTTCAGCAGCGCGAACTGGCCCGAACGCGTCTGTTTCCAGACTTCAAGCTCGGCTTCGGTCTTGAACAGCCGCACCAGGATCGGCGAGTTCATGTCCATGTCTTTCGCCGCCATATCGGCGACGAGTTTTGGTGGGACCGGCTGGTTGGCCTTGGCGTTGTTGGCGAGCGAGATTTCGTCGCTGTTGCAGCCGGCCAGCAGCACGCCGGCCGTGAGCGCAACGGAGGTGACAAGCGCGCGAACCCGCGTGCGTCCGGTCACTGCAAAGCTCCGCGGATGACGGGCAATCCCAATCCCCAAATTCGTCGCGCCCATGCCCAAGCCATTGAATAAAATATTATCCTTAAACGACCCCCGCTCGCAAGCCGAACCGGCCCGGCAAGCAGGTTCCATGGCAGCCATGGTGAACAGCGGTTAAATATCGGCCTCAGGGCGCAATTGGGGCCGAAATGCCCGATTCGGGAAAAAGTTGGCCTGTTGCCCGTATGAAATCCGGGTTCTCTACGCCTCGCTCCCCGGATTGCGCTTCGCTCCATCCGGGCTACCGGCGGCCGGCTCACCCCAATCTCCGGCCGATATCCAGAAACTTCTGCCGCCGGGCGTTGCGAATCATGTCGCGGTCGAGATTGCGCAGATCATTGAAGGCCTGGGCGACGGCGTCCCCGGTCGTCGCGATCATGGCGGCCGGATCGCGGTGCGCCCCGCCCGGAGGTTCTTTCAGGATCTGGTCGATGACGCCGAAGCGCAGCATGTCCTGTGCGGTGATTTTCATGCTGGTTGCGGCCTCCTGAGCCTTGGTGCCGTCACGCCACAGGATCGAGGAGGCGGCTTCCGGCGAGATCACGCTGTAGATGGCGTGCTCGAACATCAAAACCTTGTTTGCCGTTGTGATGGCGATGGCGCCGCCCGACATGCCCTCGCCGGTGATGATGGCGACGTTGGGTACGCCAAGCGACAGGCACGCATCGGTGGAACGCGCGATCGCCTCGGCCTGGCCGCGTTCCTCCGCGCCGATGCCGGGATAGGCGCCGGCGGAATCGACGATCGACAGCACCGGAATTTCGAACCGGTCCGCCATCTCCATCAGCCGCGCGGCCTTCCGGTAACCTTCCGGCCGCGCCATGCCGAAATTATGCTTGATGCGGGATTCGGTGGTGGCGCCTTTTTCCTGCCCGATCACGCAGATGCTTTCGCCGCGGAAGCGGCCGAATCCGCCCATCAGCGCCTCGTCCTCGCCGAATTTGCGGTCGCCGGCGAGCGGCGTGAATTCGGTGATAAGCGCGTCGATGAAATCGCTTAAGTGCGGCCGCTGCGGATGCCGTGCCACCAGGGTTTTCTGCCACGGCGTAAGGTTGGCGTAGAGGTCTTTCAGCGCCTGCGCCGACTTTTCCTCGATGCTTGAAATCTCTTCGCCGATGTCGCTGCCGCCGGCCGCGAGCGCGCGCAGTTCTTCGACCTTGGCATCGAGTTCGGCGACCGATTTTTCAAAATCGAGATAACTGCGCATGTGATCGGGCATTCGCACCATATGGGGCCGCTACTCGCGGGCGAAACTGGCCTTCGAGGCTTTTCAAGTCAAATGAACGGCCAAGTCAAGCGCTCCAGGCGGGATAAGGCTTGTAAATCAACGGGTTGTTTTCGTGGTCATCGACGCGGTCAGGTTTCCGCCAGCGGATGCAAATCGCGCACCAGGCTTTTGAGCCGCTCCTCGACCACGTGGGTGTAGATCTGCGTTGTCGAGATATCGGTGTGGCCGAGCAGCGTTTGCACGATGCGCAAATCGGCGCCGTTGTGCAGAAGATGGCTCGCAAAGGCGTGGCGCAGCACGTGCGGGCTGACCAGCCGCGGCGCGAGCCCGGCCGCCGCCGCCAGCTCCTTGAGGTCACGCGCGAAGTGCTGCCGCGTCAGGTGCCCGCTCTCCCCGAAGGACGGAAACAGCCACTTTGAAGCGGCGGCGTTTTTCGCCTTCTCGAGCTTTGCGCTTTCCATTGCCGCGAGGTAATCGGCCATCGCCTGTTTGGCCGCTCCGTTGAGCGGCACCAGCCGCTCCTTGTTGCCCTTGCCGCGCACCACGATCATGCGTGCGTCGCGCCGCGCCGCCGACAGCGGCAATGCGACAAGCTCTGAAACCCGCAGGCCCGTCGCATAGAGGACTTCGAGCAGGCAATACAATCGCATTGCGCGAAGCCGCTGCGCCGCAGAGGTTTCTGGCGCATCGGTCAAGGTCTTCGCGCGCCTCAGCAGGCGATCGACATCCGAGATCGACAGCACTTTCGGCAGGCTGCGGCCGCGTTTCGGACCTGACAGGATGGCCGCCGGGTCGTCACTTCGAATGCGCTCGTTCAAAAGAAAGCGAAAAAGGTGCCGCATCGCCGACAGCCGCCGCGCCACGCTCGACGACTTGAAGCCGCGGGTATCGAGATCGGACAGATAGTCACGCAATACGTGGGTTTCGGCGTCCGCAAAACCTCGTCCAGTGCGGCCGAGGAAATTCGAAAGATCCTCGAGATCGCGGCGATAGGCGGATAACGTGTTGTCGCCGGCGCCCTGTTCGGCCGCAAGCATATCAAGGAATAGGGCGGAGAGGCGGGCATCCGAAGGTTTGCTCATGCGCCGAGCCTAACCGCTATTTCTTGAGAAACTTGTCGGCGGGGATGGTAACGGTCATTTCCCGCGGTTTCGGGGTCACGAAATTGGCCAGCGCGAAAATCACGCCATAAACGATGCCGCCGAGCACCGCGACGACCGTCAGAAAGCGGAACAGGCTGGGCATGGGCGAGCCTCGGGGGCGGCGATCTTAACCATTGGAACTGCGGGACTGGCGGTCAGGACTACCAACATGTTCGCTACCCCCTTGCAAGAGTCTCTGGCAACGGGTTCGACGGCGGTAGTATAGGTGACGCAGGAGCCGCATCGGCGGCAAACAGGTTCAATTTGATGTCCCAAACCGCGGCACATGCCACTACCGGCGCCTCCCAGGTAGCCGACATCATAGCGGCGCTGGGGCGGCGTTCGGTGGTGTTGGTCGGCATGATGGGGGCGGGCAAGTCGACCATCGGGCGAAGGCTTGCGGCCCGCCTGCATCTGCCGTTTCAGGACGCCGACGCCGAAATCGAGATAGCGCATGCGGGCATGACCATCCCGGAGATTTTCGCGGCCCATGGCGAGCCGTATTTTCGCGACGGGGAGGCGCGCGTGATCGCACGGCTGCTCGACAATGGTGCGAGCGTGCTCGCGACCGGCGGCGGCGCCTTCATGCGCGAGGAAACCCGCGGTCGCATCCGTGACAAGGCGGTTTCGATCTGGCTCAAGGCGGATGCCGAGACCATCATGAAGCGGGTCAAGCGCCGCGCCGACCGGCCGCTGCTGCAGACCGCCGATCCCGCCGCGACAATCGGGCGTCTTATCGAGGAGCGGCATCCGGTCTATGAGCTCGCCGATGTCACCATCGCCTCGCGCGACGTGCTGCACGAGAAAATAGTCGAAGAGTGCATCGCCGCGCTGCATGCGCACCTCTGCGGCGGCGCCAACGAAACAAAGAGTGAAAGTGTGGGCGCCACGCCATGACCGCGCCGCTGAAGAATTCCGATCCCGTTACGGTCGATGTCGCGCTCGGCGAGCGGGCCTATGACATCGTCATCGGCCGCGGCGTGCTGACGTCGCTTGGCGCGCGCGTTGCGGCGCTGCGGCCTGGCGCGCGCGCCGCGATCGTTACCGATGAATATGTCGCGACACACTGGCTGCGCAAGACCGAAGCCTCGCTGCTCGACGCCGGCGTTGCCACGTCGCGGATCATCGTCGACGAAGGCGAGATTTCGAAAAGCTACGAAGGCCTGGAATTTGTCTGCGAGGAGTTGATCGCGGCGAAGGTGGAGCGCAACGATCTGGTGATTGCGCTCGGCGGCGGCGTGGTCGGCGATCTCGCCGGTTTTGCCGCCGCGGTCCTGCGCCGCGGCGTCGATTTCGTGCAGGTCCCGACCTCGCTGCTGGCACAGGTGGATTCCTCGGTCGGCGGCAAGACCGGCATCAACTCGCCGCATGGAAAAAATCTGGTCGGCGCATTCCACCAGCCCGTTCTGGTCGTCGCGGATACCGCGGTGCTCGACACCCTGTCGCCGCGCCAGTTCCGCGCCGGCTATGCCGAAGTCGCCAAATACGGCGTGCTGGGCGATGAAGCGTTTTTCGCATGGCTGGAAGCCAATCACGCCGATATTTTCTCCGGCGGCGCCGCGCGCGAGCACGCCATCGCCACCTCCTGCCGCGCCAAGGCTGCGATCGTGATGCGCGACGAACGCGAGAACGGCGAGCGCGCGTTGCTCAATCTCGGCCATACCTTCGGCCACGCGCTGGAAGCGGCGACCGGATTTTCCGACCGGTTGCTTCACGGCGAGGGCGTCGCCATCGGCATGGCGCTGGCGGCGGAATTTTCCGCCCAGCTCGGCATGATCGCCGATGCCGACGCGTTGCGGATAAAACATCATTTGGCCACCGCCGGCCTGCCGACCCGGGTTCAGGATATCGCCGGTTTCACCCAGGAAAAGATCGGCGCCGACGCGCTGCTGGAGCTGATGGCGCAGGACAAGAAGGTCAGGCGCGGCAAACTCACATTTATCCTGCTTGAAGCCGTCGGACGTGCCGTGATCGCACCCGATGTCGAGCCGTCGCTTGTTCGCAACTTTCTTGAGCAGAAGCTAGCACGCAAACCCTAGATCGTCATGCCCGGGCTTGTCCCGGGCATCCACGTCTTACTCTCTTTCGAGAGACAATGACGTGGATGGGCGGGACAAGCCCGGCCATGACGAAAGCATACGTCAACCTGAAAAGTCACCCCCATGGATTGGATTTCATTCGCTATCGTCATCGCCTGCCTGATGGTCTCGGCGTTCTTCTCGGCAAGCGAGACCGCGCTGACGGGCGCATCCCGCGCCAGCATGCTGCGGCTGTCGAAGCAGGGCAACCGCGACGCCGGTGTCGTCAACAGCCTGTTCGCGATGCGCGAGCGGATGATCGGCGCGCTGCTGCTCGGCAACAACATCGCCAATATCGGCGCCTCGGCGCTGGCGACCGGGGTGTTCACCGCCTGGTTCGGCGAGGTCGGCGTGCTCTACGCTACCGGCGTGATGACGGTGATGGTGGTGATCTTCGCCGAGGTGCTGCCCAAGACCATCGCCATCAACGCGCCGGATCGCGTCTCGCTGCTGGTGGCGCGGCCCATGAAGCTGATGATCTACGTGCTGGCGCCGCTGCTCACCCTGATCGAGGCGATCGTCCGCGCGCTGATGAACGTGCTGGGCATCAAGATCGGCGCCAACCAGCCGGTGCTGTCCCCGAACGAACGGCTGCGCGGCGCGGTCGATCTCTTGCATCATGAAGGCAAGGTCGAGAAGCAGGACCGTGACATGTTCGGCGGGCTGCTCGATCTGAGCGAGTTGCAGGTCTCCGACGTGATGGTCCACCGCACCGAGATGGTGATGATCAACGCCGATCTGCCGCCCGAGGAACTGGTGCGCGAGGTGCTGGCCACCGAATATACAAGGATTCCGCTGTGGCGCGAGCGGCCGGAAAACATCGTCGGCGTGCTGCACGCAAAAGATCTGCTGCGCGCGATCCGCGCCTCGGAAGGCGACATGGCGAAGATCGACGTCTCCACCATCGCGCTGCCGCCGTGGTTCGTGCCCGAGATGCGCCCGGTGTCCGAGCAGCTCAAGGCGTTCCGGCGCCGCAAGACCCACTTCGCGCTGGTGGTCGACGAATACGGCGAAGTCGAAGGCATCGTGACGCTGGAAGACATCCTTGAAGAAATCGTCGGCGATATTTCCGACGAGCACGACGTGGTGGTGGCGGGGGTGCGCGCCCAGCCCGACGGTTCGGTGGTGGTCGATGGCTCGGTGCCGATTCGCGACCTCAATCGCGCTATGGACTGGCATCTTCCCGACGAGGAGGCCACCACGGTGGCCGGCCTCGTCATTCACGAGGCGCGCTCGATACCGGAGCGCGGCCAGAGTTTTACCTTCCACGGCTTCCGCTTCCGCGTCCTGCGCCGCGAGCGCAACCGCATCACCGCGCTGCGCATCGTGCCGCTGCCGCGCGAGGCGGAGAGCGCTGGCGCCGGCGAAAAAAAGCCGAAGGCAGGCACGGCATTCTAGTTTCGTAGAGGACTTCGTAGGGTGGGCAAAGCGCAGGGTGCCCACCAGTTTTTCGCGGGGGGGTGAATCGTCGGGAACTTGGTGGGCACGGCGCGAAGAGCGCCTTTGCCCACCCTACGATTCCCCCGGCCCTTCCGCCTGGATCGCCAGCGCGTGGACCGGGCCTGCGAGTTCCGCCGCCAGCGTCGCATTAATCATGCGGTGGCGCTCGATCCGGCTCTTCCCTTTAAAGACGTCAGACACAATATAGACCCTGAAATGCGTCTCGCCGCCGGGTCTATGGCCCGAATGGCCTTCATGAAGATGCGATTCATCGGTTACGTCGAGGCTTTCGGGCAAGAAAGCTTCGCGCAACTTGTGTGTGATAATGTCCTTGATGGTCATGCGGCGGCAATACGTCCCAAGCTGCGGTTCGTCAATGGCGAGATTTCGCAATGTCAAGACTTGAAGCTTTTCTTTGGCCGTTGTCATAGTCAGCCATGCCGATCGATTCATCGAAGTTCTTCGACTCTATTCGCATCAAGCCTAACAAGCTGAGCGCGAAGCAGCAGGCGCGCGCGCGCGAAGACGCGATGATGTGCGAATGGCCGGACTGCAACAACAAGGGCCCGCACCGCGCGCCCAAGGGCCGCGCCAATGACAAGGAATACTGGCACTTCTGTCTCAACCACGTGCGCGAATACAACCAGTCCTACAATTTCTTTTCGGGCATGAATGCCGATGCGGTGGCGCGCTACCAGAAGGACGCGCTGACCGGCCATCGTCCGACCTGGAAGATGGGCGCCAACGGCACCAAGGGCAAAGGCCGGACCGCCGAGGCGGATCTCGAAGGCGCCGCCGATCCGTTCAGCATGTTCAGCGAACTCAATGGCCGCGGTCGCTGGCGACCCGGCCCGGGTTCTGCCTCCGAAGCCAAGGTGGAAACGCGAAAAGTCTTCAACGCCGAGCGCAAGGCGCTGCAGGTGATGGGCCTCGGCCCCGAGGCCACGCTCGAGGTGGTTAAGGCAAAATACAAGGCCCTGGTAAAACAGCATCACCCCGACGCCAATGGCGGCGACCGCTCCACCGAGGATCGCCTGATCGAGATCATCAAGGCGTATAATTATTTGAAGACCGTGGTGCGCGGCGCCTGACGTTGCCCGTCATTGCGAGGAGCGAAGCGACGAAGCAATCCAGTCCTTGGTGCCACTGGATTGCTTCGCTTCGCTCGCAATGACGATCAACCATCCTTCCGCACCTTGACCCCCGCAGGCTCGATCGCGTTTCCGCCGCGCCGGCGGCGGATCACCCACACCGCCAGCGCCACGACCAGCGCGCCGCCGAGCACCAGCGGCATCCAGTAATGTTTAGCGCTGCCTTCGAGCCCAGCGAAACCGCCGGCCCGGTCCAGCGCCGATACCGCGAGCACGCCGGGCAGGATATGCGCCGGCGCCCATAGCAGGATCGCTGCGATATTGACCGCGTAGAAGCGCCGCGGCGACATTCCCAGCGCGCCCGCGGTGATGGGTACAAAGGCGCGGATCGGCGGCACGAAGCGCGCGAAGAATACCGCAAGCGTTCCCCAGCGGTGAAAGAACGCCTCGCTCTGCGCGATCACATTCGGATAGCGCGACATCGGCCACGCGCTCAGGATCTCGCGCTGCGCTCGATGCCCGATCCAGAACGCGGCGCCGTCGCCCAGTGCTGCGCCGGCGATCGCCGCCGCGAACACACCAGCAATGTCGAGCTCACCGCCGGGAATCAGCGCGCTGAGCGCAAGGATGATGGTCGAGCCCGGGATCACCGAGCCGACGATGGGAACGGCTTCCAGCAGGGCGGCAAGGAAAATCGTAAGATAGCCAAGCCACGCATGTGCCGTGACGAACGAAGTCAGCGAATCGATGAATGAAGTCACCGCGGTCCTTGTTGTCTCTCGTCGTGGCCGGGCTACAGCGCGAAGCGCGTCTTCTCGCATATGTACCGGCCATCCATGTCTTCGATCCGGTTAAGCAGTAAAGACAGGGATGCCCGATACAAGGCCGGGCATGACGAATTCCCCGTGTCGGTCCGGCAGCCGCGATCCGGGAAACCATGGCCAGCATGGCTGATTCGCAGGGCAGCCCTCCAAAAACCGCTAGGAGCCCCTATCTAGATGATAATGCAGTGGAACTTTCATTGTGCCACGGGCTTCTGCCGGCCGCTGCTCTCTGATAGGTTCCGAATAGCACTCATCCGCAGCCATGCCGCTAATCTGGTTTCGGGAACGCCCGGGACCTCGGAGGATTGATGACGACCGCCGCCATGACCAAAGCCCAGGAGCCCGCCGGTTTGCCCGACATGAAGGTGTCGGTCCGGCAGGTGTTCGGTATCGACAGCGACCTTGAAGTACCGGCCTATTCCGAAGTCGATCCGCATGTGCCGGAGGTCGATTCGGACTACCGGTTCGATCGCGCCACCACACTCGCTATTCTCGCCGGCTTTTCCAAGAATCGCCGCGTCATGGTCACCGGCTATCACGGCACCGGCAAATCGACCCATATCGAGCAGGTCGCCGCACGGCTGAATTGGCCCTGCGTGCGGGTCAACCTCGACAGCCACATCAGCCGCATCGATCTGGTCGGCAAGGACTCCATCGTCATCAAGGACGGCATGCAGGTCACGGAATTCCGGGACGGCATCCTGCCCTGGGCCTTGCAGCACAATATCGCTTTGGTGTTCGACGAATACGACGCTGGTCGCCCCGACGTGATGTTCGTGATCCAGCGCGTGCTGGAAGTGTCCGGCCGGCTGACGCTGCTCGACCAGAACAAGGTGATCAAGCCGCATCCGGCGTTCCGGCTGTTCTCGACCGCCAACACCGTGGGTCTCGGGGACACATCGGGCCTCTATCACGGCACCCAGCAGATCAACCAGGGCCAGATGGACCGCTGGTCGATCGTCACCACGCTGAATTATCTGGCGCATGACGAGGAAGTCGAAATCGTGCTCGCCAAGGTGCATAGCTATCGCACCACGGAGGGCCGCGATACCGTCAACAAGATGGTGCGGCTTGCGGACCTTACCCGCAACGCCTTCGCCAATGGCGACCTGTCGACGGTGATGAGCCCTCGCACCGTCATCATGTGGGCGGAGAACGCGGAAATCTTCGGCGACCTCGGCTTCGCGTTCCGCGTCACCTTCCTCAACAAGTGCGACGAACTGGAGCGGCCGCTGGTGGCGGAATTCTATCAGCGCTGCTTCAATCAGGAACTGGCCGAGAGTTCGGTCAACGTGGCGTTGAGCTGACAAGATATTTTAATTGGACACAGACGATGGCGACGAAAACGATCGACCGCAGTCCGCCAACCGTACCGGCGAGCCGATCTTATAAGGACGATCTGTTCGGCTGGGTCGAGGATCAGGTTGCCCTGCTCAAGGCCGGGCAGTTGTCCGAAGTCGATGCTGCCAACATTGCCGAGGAGCTTGCGGACGTGGGAGGTGAGCAATACGACAAGCTCGCGAGCGCGGTTCGGGTGGTGTTGATTCACTTGCTGAAGTGGGACCACCAACCGGAACGTCGATCGCGAAGCTGGGTTCTCTCTGTCGGAGAACATCGTCGGCGCATTGCTCGCGTGCTGAAGAAGAATCCAAGCCTAAGGCCCAGCATCGACGACGCGATCGATGAAGCCTATGAAGACGCACGAGGCGATGCAATACGCGAAACGGCGTTGACGGCCGACACCTTCCCAACTATTTGCCCCTACATCTGGGATGACATTCTCAATCGCAAGATTGCCTTTGACGATACGCAATCCCCCGATCGGTAGGGGAGGCGAACATGACAACTCCCTCCAATTCCAAGTTCCGCACCGGCGCTCGCGAAGCGCCGACCGAGCCGTTCAAGCGCGCGGTGACGTCATGCCTGCGCGCGATCGCGAAAGCGCCGGAGCTTGAGGTGACCTTCGCCGCCGAGCGGCCCGGGCTTGCGCCGGGCAAAGCGCGGCTGCCGGAACCGGCGCGCAAGATGACGCGGCGCGATGCGGCCATCGTGCGCGGGCACGCGGATTCCATTGCGCTGAAACTCGCCTGCCATGATCCGAAGGTGCATCGCAAGCTGATGCCGGGAAATCCGCAGGCGCGCGGCGTGTTCGAGGCCGTCGAGCAGGCCCGCGTCGAGGCAATCGGCGCGCGCCGCATGGCAGGGGTTGCGAAAAACCTCACCGCCATGCTCGACGATCATTTTCATCGCGGGAAATTCGACGAGATCACCGACCGCGCCGACGCGCCGTTGTCCGACGCGCTGGCGATGCTGGTGCGCGAGCGCCTCACCGGGCTCGCGCCTCCCGCCGCTGCGCGCAAAATGGTCGATCTGTGGCGGCCGGTGCTGGAAGACAAGATCGGCGCGCGGCTCGACCGGCTCGACCGCCTCGCCGAAGACCAGGCGAGGTTCGGCGATGCGGTGCATGACCTTTTGACCGCGCTCGAGCTTGGCGACGACCGCAATGCCGATGCCGAGGACGACGAGGATCAGGACGACAACCGCGACGGCGAGAACGACCAGTCCGGCGCCGAGGGCTCACCCGATAGCGACGCCGCGCAGGAGATGAGCGCCGACCAGGCGCAGGCCTCCACCGACGAGATGTCGGAGAGCGCGATGGAGAGCGCGCAGGCCTCCACGTCAGATACGCTTGACGACGGCGACCTCGGCGACGACGAGACGCCGGGTGAGGCGACGCGGCCGAATTCGCGTGGGCAGAACGAGCATCGCGGCCCGGAATATCACGCCTTCGCGCCGAAATTCGACGAGGTCGTCAACGCCGAGGATCTCTGCGATCATGACGAACTGGAGCGGCTGCGCTCCTACCTCGACAAACAGCTCGCGCATCTGCAGGGTATCGTGGCGCGGCTGGCCAACCGTCTGCAGCGCCGGTTGATGGCGCAGCAGAACCGCGCCTGGGAGTTCGATCTCGAAGAGGGCATCCTCGATCCGGCGCGGCTGTCGCGCGTGGTCACCGACCCCTATCATCCGCTGTCGTTCATGCATGAGAAGGAAGCGACTTTTCGCGATACAGTCGTCACGCTGCTGCTTGACAATTCCGGTTCGATGCGCGGGCGGCCCATCACCGTGGCTGCGACCTGCGCGGATATCCTGGCGCGGACGCTGGAGCGCTGCGGCGTCAAGGTCGAGATTCTCGGCTTCACCACGCGGGCATGGAAGGGCGGGCAATCCCGCGAGGCATGGCTTGCCGCCGGCAAGCCGCCCAATCCCGGCCGGCTCAACGATCTGCGCCACATCATCTATAAGTCCGCGGACGCGCCGTGGCGGCGCGCGCGCAAAAATCTCGGGCTGATGATGCGCGAGGGCTTGCTGAAGGAAAATATCGACGGCGAGGCGCTGGACTGGGCGCACAAGCGGCTGCTGGGGCGCGCCGAACAGCGCAAGATCCTGATGATGATCTCCGACGGCGCGCCGGTCGACGACTCCACACTGTCGGTCAATCCCGGCAATTATCTGGAACGTCACCTGCGCTACATCATCGAGGAAATCGAGACCCGCTCGCCGGTCGAACTGATCGCGATCGGCATCGGTCACGACGTGACCCGCTATTATCGCCGCGCGGTGACCATCGTGGACGCCGAAGAGCTCGGCGGCGCCATCACCGAAAAGCTCGCCGAATTGTTCAGCGAAACCCATGGCGTCCCGGCCGCGCCGACCCGGCGGCGAAGGCTGCATTCGTAAACACATGAACCGTCATTCCGGGGCGCGACCAAAGGGAGCGAGCCCGGAATCCATAACCACCATCGTGAGTATGGATTCCGGGCCTGCGCCCCAAAGGGGCGCATCCCGGAATGGCGACGCGAAATTCACCCGCCGCGGCTTCCTCACCTTTGCCGCGGGGCTCGTGCCGGCCGTCGCGCAGGCGCAAGCGCGGCCAAAACAGCCTACGCCGGATGAATTCTCGGTCGCAGCTCCGGTATCGATCGAGGTCAATGCCCGTCCCATTCCATCATTCGACACCCGCGACCGCGCGCGCACGCGCTTCGGGGCGCTGGAGTATCGCAGCGGGCTGATTCTGACCTCGCGGTTCCGCGGTTTTGGCGGGCTGTCGGGGTGGCGGCTCGACGCCAAGGGCGAGCAGTTCATTTCAATGAGCGACAAGGGAACCTGGTTCACGGGCCGCATCGTCTACCAGGGTCGCGAGATGACCGGGCTTGCCGACGTTGAGGCCGCGCCGATGCTGGGCGCCGACGGCAGGCCGATCACGGCGCGCGGATGGTTCGACACCGAGGCGATCGCGCTCGATGGATCGCTAGTCTACGTCGGGCTCGAGCGCGTCAACCAGATTCTGAAGTTCGATTTCAGCAAAGGTGGAACCCGATCGCGCGGCGAAGCCATCGCCGCGCCGTCGCCGATGCGCAAGCTTCCGTATAACAAGGGGTTGGAATCGCTGGCGGTGGTGCCCAAGGGCCTGCCGCTCGCCGGCACGCTGATCGCGATCTCCGAGCGCGGCCTCGACAGCGACGGCAACATCATCGGCTTCCTGATCGGCGGCCCGCAGCCCGGCGATTTTGCGGTTCGTCGCAGCAATAATTTCGACATCAGCGATGCCGTGGTGCTGCGCGGCGGCGACCTGCTGATTCTGGAGCGGAAGTTCTCGTGGCTCTCCGGCGTCGGCATTCGCATCCGGCGCATCGCGCTGAGTTCGATTCAGCGCGGAGCCACCGTCGACGGCCCGCAGATCTTCGAAGCAGACCTCGGCCACGAGATTGACAACATGGAAGGCATCGATGCCCACGTTACGCCCGACGGCGATACCGTGCTGACCATGATCTCCGACGATAATTTCTCCATGATCCAGCGTACGCTGCTGCTGCAGTTCACGCTGATGGAATAAGGTCTCCAGTTCGCCCAGCATCAAGACGGTTGAGGAACACGCGGCGCCAGCTTATGTAGAAGTTCCCCGCCTGATTTTCCTCCCGCCGGACAACCCTTCATGAGCGCCCTGTTCTCTCCGATCACGCTGCGTGGCCTTGACCTTGCCAACCGCATCATGGTGGCGCCGATGTGCCAGTATTCCGCCATCGACGGCGAGGCCAATGACTGGCATTTTACCCACATCAACAGCCTGGCGCTGTCGGGTGCGGCGATGTTCTGCATCGAGGCGACGGGGGTGGAAGCCATCGGCCGCATCACGCATGGCTGTCTCGGGCTGTACAATGACGCCACGGAAGCCGCGCTGAAGCCGATCCTGGCCTCGGTGCGCAAGCACTCGAAGGCCGCGGTTGCGATCCAGCTCGCCCATGCCGGCCGCAAGGCGTCGAGCCATCGGCCATGGGAAGGCGGCCAGCAGATTCCGGTCTCGCAAGGCGGCTGGCAGGCCGAAGCACCCTCCGCGCTGCCGCACAAGGCGGGCGAAGCGCCGCCGTTGGCGCTCGATGCCGCGGGACTGGCGCGCATTCGCGATGCCTTCGTCGCGACCGCACGACGCGCCGAGCGGCTCGGCATCGACGCGCTGGAAGTGCACTGCGCGCACGGTTATCTGCTGCATCAGTTTCTGTCGCCGATCTCCAACAGGCGCACCGACCAGTATGGCGGATCGCTGGAAAATCGCCTGCGCTATCCGCTGGAAGTGTTCGACGCGGTCCGCGCGGCGTTTCCGGCAGACAAGCCGGTCGGCATCAAGGTGTCATCGACCGACTGGGTCGATGGCGGCTGGGACATTGCGCAGACCATCGAACTCGCGAAGGAATTGAAGAAGCGCGGCGTCGACTGGATCGATGCATCCTCCGGCGGGGTGTCGCCGCTGCAGAAGATTCCGCTCCAGCCGGGCTACCAGGTGCAGTTCGCCGAAGCCATCAGGCAAGCCACCGGCGTCACCACCATGGCGGTCGGGTTGATCACCGAAGCCAGGCAAGCCGAAGACATCGTCGCATCCGGCAAGGCCGACATGGTCGCGCTGGCGCGCGGCATGCTGTACGACCCGCGCTGGGGCTGGCACGCCGCGGCTCAACTGGGTGGCCACGTTACGGCACCTCCGGCCTATTGGCGCGCGCCACCGCATGAGCAGAAGGATCTGTTCGGCGCGACGGCGTTCGGGACAAGGTGAAGTCGTCATCCTGAGGTGCTCGCCGCCCTTCGCGGCGAGCCGAAGGATGAGCCACAAGCGCCCGCTGCCGTCCTTCGAGACGCCGCGCAAGCGCGCGGCTCCTCTCGCGATAACGGCGAAGCCGTTACGCGGGGATGACGGAATCACTCCGCTGCTCTCGCTACTCTTCCCGGCAGTCCCGCGCGCGCGAGCCCGCCATAGAGCGTCTCGCCCGGCATCGCCTCGCGCAGGATTCCGCGCACGCCGACCAGTTTCTCCACATCGATCCCCGTCGCAAAACCCTTGCTCTCGCACAAAAATACCAAGTCCTCGAACACCACATTGCCGGTTGCGCCGGGCGCGAACGGGCAGCCGCCGAGGCCGCCGAGCGAGCCGTCCAGAATCCGCGCGCCGGCATCGAGCGCCGCAGACGCGTTTGCGATTCCCATGCCCCTGGTATCGTGCAGGTGCACGCACACGGGCTGCTTGCCCGCGATCTTCACTACTGCGGTGGTCAGTTCGCCGACCTGCTTCGGGCCCGCATAGCCTACGGTGTCGGCGACCGCGACGATGTCGGCGCCGGCTTCGTAGCATTTCTCCGAAAGCCGGATCACTTCCTTCGGATCGACCGGCCCCACGATCGAACATCCGAGCGCCATCGAAATAGCCACAGAAACGATCGGCTTGTGCGAACTTGCGTCGCGCAATTCACAAAGCCGCCGAACGTTGTCGATGGCCGCCTCGCGCGAGCGGTTGGCGTTGGCGCGGCTGTGTTCTTCGGTGGCCGAGACCACCGAGCCGATTTCGGCAACGCCGGAGGCCAGCGCCCCGTTGACGCCGCGTTCGTTCAGCGCCAGCGCAATGCCGTGCGCGCCGGGCAGGGCTGCGATCGTGGCGACGATGTCCAGCACATCGGCGAATTGCGGAAAGGTTTTCGCCGACAGGAACGAGCCGACCTCGAAATGCCGCACGCCGGCATCGTATTCGCGCCCGATCCATTTCCGCTTCGCCGCCGTCGAGGGAAAGGTCTTTACCAGTTGCAGCCCGTCCCTCAGGCCTACCTCGCGCAAAATGATCCGGCCGTCGGGATAAATGTCGTGAACGTTGCTCATGATGTCCTCGCTATGCTTGACCTGCGGCGCGCTTTGCCGCGGGCTCCAGTTCCGAGACTATGGAAGCGGTATCGGCGCCGAGCGCCGGAACCTTGAGGCCGTCGCCAATGCTGGCGCCGTTCCATTCCACCGGGAGGGCCGGAACGCGGAATGCCGCGCCATTGGCGTTGGTTGCATTGACCAGCCCGCCTTCGCGCAGCACATGCGGATCGTCGAACAGATCCTCGGGACGGTTGATCGGCGAGAAGCAGATATTGAGCCGGTCCAGCGTCGCGGACAGGTCCGCGATGCGTAAACGCTCAATCACTTCGGCGACGCGCGGAATAATCCGCGCGCGGGCCAGGATGCGGTCGGTGGTTGTGCGCAAGGCGGGATCGTCGAGCAAGTCGTTCAAATCGAATTGCTTGCAGAACGCCTGCCAGTGGCCCTCGGTGACCACGCCGATGAATATCCGGCCGTCCGCCGCGTCGAAAATATCGTAGATCGGCCACGCATGTTCGCGCTCCGGCATCGAGCGCGGCCGGTTGCCGGTCATCTCGTATTCGACCATGTGCTGGGCGACCAGAAACAGACAGTTCTCGAACAGCCCGATGCGGATATCGGCTCCGTCGGCGCCCCCGCCGCGCTTCTGATACAGCGCGGCGAGGATCGCAATGGCGCCGAACATGCCTCCCATGATGTCGTTGGCGGAGGAGCCGACGCGCTGCGGTTTTTGCTTGGTCCCGGTCATCACCGCGAGGCCCGACATCATCTGCACCACTTCGTCGAGCGCCGGGCGATGCTCGTAGGGGCCGGACAAGAATCCCTTGTGCCCGGCGACGATCAGATGCGGATGCCTTCGCTTCAATTCATCCCCGCCCAGCCCCTGCCGGTCGAGCAGCCCGTCGCGAAAGTTCTCCAAAAACACGTCGGCGCTGGCGAGCAGCCGGTGCATGGTCTCCTGGTCCGCAGGGCTATTGAGGTCGAGCACGACGCTGCGCTTGCCGCGGTTGAACAGCGGGAAGAACGAGGTCCCCATGCCGCCCAGGCTGCGCGTCTTGTCGCCGCCCGGCGGTTCGACCTTGATTACCTCGGCGCCGAGTTGCGCCAGGATCATGCCGCAGGTCGGGCCCATCACCATGTGGGTCATCTCGACGACCCGCACGCCGGTCAGCGGCAGGCTTGGCGTGATCATGGGCGTCTCCATCTGGTCCCGTACCGTCTTCTGGCGGCGGAATTGGGCTTCGCAGCGCTAGCGGTTAAATATAAGCATGGCAAGCGATCAGAAAAGCGCGCGCGGCAATGCAGCAATGCGCAGCCTGCGCGCAGCAACGAAAATGCGGGACAACCACGCGCGCAGCCGAGATTGATGCCGGGCTCGATCTTGCAGGCGCGCTCGGCGAGTAAGCCTTGCTGCGCTCTGGTTTCTGCACTAAACCGGGTTGTGAATTTTATTAATTGCAACCATTTTCCGGGAGCGGTCCCATGGATCAAGCCCTCGATCATTTCAATCAGGTCTCCGGATTCGGGCGCTCGGCGCCGCTGCTGATCCTCATTCTGGCCGCCAGCTTTGCGATCACGGCGCTGCATTCCTGGCAGGAGTGGAAAGGCGAGGGCGGACCGCTGTGGCGCAATTTCGGCGCCATCGCCGGGGTGAAAATTCCCGACCCGCTGGGCTTTCTGGTGTTCACCGCCGGGCTGACACTGGTGCTGTGGGTGCTCGCGTTGAGCGGCATCGCAGGATGGCCGCGATGGATATCGCCGGCGTTTGCGCTCGGAGCTTTGATCGGCGCCCGGGTGTCCGACACCTTGGTATCCCATGTCCTGCTCAACGCTCTCGGTTATCGCCCCAATCCCGGACTGTCCTCCACGCCGCTCTATATTATCGAGGCGCTGTTCCTGATCGTGGCTTTCCGCGCCGGTCTTGCCGCCGATCCGGCATCCGCATGCTGGGGGATCGTTGCGGGAGTTGCGGTGTTCGTGGCGGTATTGCCGTTGCTGTGGCTGCTGCAATTGCTGATCCCCGGCTGGCGTCGCGAGCGCTGGCAGCGCGGCCGCGCGATGCCGGGATGGGTCACCGACGAGCCTTGACGACGTCTGAATTGCCCACCTCGCGCTCCCATCCGAACACCGAGCGGCCGTCCAGCGCCGGCGATGCCGCGCGTTCCGTGGCGATGAAGGATTGCAGCGAGGGGCCATCGGCGGTTCGCTCCAGCCGCCGCGCCTGGTGGTCGAGACGCTTCAGCGCCTCGATCTCCTCCTCGCGTCCGAGTTTTGCGTTCTGCACCGCGGATTTCAGCACGCGGATGGTCTCGTCGTAGACCTTGATCGGAACCGGATAGGGATGCCGGTCTTTGCCGCCATGCGCCAGCGAGAACCGCGCCGGATCGGCAAAGCGATACGGCGCGCCGTGCACCACTTCCGCGACCATCGCCAGCGAGCGCACCGTGCGCGCGCCCACCCCGGGCGTCAGCAGCAATTCCGGAAAATCCACCGGCCCGCGCTCGGCGACGGCGGCGAGCGTGCCATGCAGGCGCCGGGAAAACACGTCGCTCGCCCGCACGTCGTGGTGCGCCGGCATGACCAGATGCGGCAGCATGGCCTGCGCCGGCGCTTTCCCGGTCAGCGCTGTGAGCTCGCCGACGATGCGGTCGGGACCGAGGTCGGTCAGCAATTCGAGCTGCGCCGCGCGCGACGTCCCGGCCCGCTTGTCGGTGAGGTTGACGATCTCGCCCTGCGCCGGTCCGTCGATCGCGCTGTGCGGCGCCTCGACGAAGCTCACAAGATTCTGCGAATGCCAATGATAGCGGCGCGCCTGTTTGCGCATCCCGTTCATGCCCTGCTGCACCACGGTCCATTTGCCGTCGTCGGTGACGAAGAAGCCGTGCAGGTAAAGATCGAATCCGTCCTGCACCGCGGCGCTATCGACCTTGGCGACCAGGCGGCTGGCGCGGGTCAGCTTTGCGCCGTCGAAACCGATGCGCTCGCCGAGCAGGCGCAATTCGTCCGGCGTCTTGCGCGAGTGATTTCCGCGGCCGCCGCAGACATGGATGCCGAGTTCGCCCGCGAGCGGCGCAAGGCCGCGCTTCAGCGCGCCGATCACGCTGGTGGTGATGCCGGAGGAGTGCCAGTCCATTCCCATCACCGCGCCGAACGACTGGAACCAGAACGGATGCGACAGCCGCTGCAGGAATTCGTCGCGGCCGTAATGATGCACGATCGCCTGGGTGATGACGGCGCCGAGCGAGGACATCCGTGTCGCCAGCCATGGCGGAACGCGCCCGCCATGGAGAGGAAGATCGGCGCTGCCGGTGCGTTTTGCCATTTTGGTTTTGCGAATCCTCAAGGTGGCTTGAAGTCTATCAGGTCGCCTGCTGCGAAGTCAGGACTTCGGCTCCGCCATGGTGCGGAAGGTGATCGAATATCGCGGCTGCTCGACCGCGGGGATGCTGTGCTCCCAGACGTGCCGCGAGGCGCCCGACATCATGTAGAGCGAGCGCGGCGCGGCATTCAGGGTAAAGCGCTGCCACTTTTCGCCCGCGGCTTTGCGGAACCGGAACTTGCACGGCGATCCCAGCGACAGCCCGAACACCCGGTCGAATTGCGGCCTGTCGCGGTGCCAGCCGATGCCGACGCCGGTGTCGTATTCGGTGCAGAGCACGTGGCCGATCCGCGTCGACGGGCCGCCGAACGCCTCGACTTGCGCGATAACCGGCGCCAGCCAATCCGGAATCGGATCGGCCTTCTGCAGCCGCCGCAGGCCGTAGTCGTAATGGAATCCGAATGAGGCCACCCGCCGCTTGCCCTCGTACTGGCCGAACTGAAACGGCTGCAGCGGCAGCGCCGCGACGCGCGCAATCAGTTCCCGCTCGACCGCCGGCGAGATGAATTCCGCGGCGTAACGAAGTCCCTCGGGTTCCACGGACGAAGGGGCGAACAATGCAAGTTGCTCGGACAAACCGGCGGTCCTTTCGAGACTGGCTGAATTCATCTGAAATATGGGGCCGCCGCGCGTCGGCGAAAGGCCGGTGAGCGACAACACGCCGGCGTGGGGAACCTAATCGCCCGGCATCGATTTGCTTCATGGTCTTCGCGGGAATCGGCCGGCCCGGCGGAATGTGAGGAGGGCGATCCATGGGACTTGCTCAATATGCCATCATCGCCGTCGGCGAGCGCTGGGGCGTGCTGCACGACGGCAATGTCGAGGGCGATTTCGCCACCAAGAAATCGGCGTTCGAATCCGCGATCGGCGCGGCGTCGCTGGCGATCCGCCAGGGACACGAGGTTCACGTCAGCGTCCCCGGCCGCGATGCCGGCAACCGGACTGCGCTGGGCGCGAAGGATAACGCGGTGTAGCGGGTAGACCAAACCGTCATCCTGAGGAGCCGCGCACTTGCGCGGCGTCTCGAAGGATGGCCGCAAGCGCTTGTGGCCCATCCTTCGAGGCTCGCCGCGAAGTGCGGCGAGCACCTCAGGATGACGGCAGTGTTGGTCTGGACTTCGGGGTGCATGTCGCCTCACCGGGCATCCTCCAGGATCATCCGCGAGGCTTTCTCCGCGATCATGATGACCGCGGCGTTGGTGTTGCCCGACACGAGGTCCGGCATGATCGAGGCGTCGACCACGCGCAAACCTTCGATGCCGCGCAGGCGCAGGCTTTGGTCGACCACCGCGAGGGGGTCATTGCCCATCCGGCAGGTCGAGGTCGGGTGATAGACCGTGCTGCCGCGCTGCCGGCAGAAATTCAAAAGCTCGTCGTCGCTGGTCACCTTCGGCCCCGGCTCGACCTCTTCGACCACGAACGGTTTTAGCGCCGGCGCCGCCAGAATCTTTCGCAGGATTTTCAGGCCTTCGACATTGGCGCTGCGGTCGGTCTCGGTGGCGAGATAATTGATGCGGATTTCCGGCGCCACCGCCGGATCGGCGCTCTTGATGCGGAGCGAGCCGCGGCTTTCCGGGCGCAGCTGGCAGACCGAGGCTGAAAATCCCGAATAGGCATGCAGCGCCTCGCCCATCTTGTCGGTGGAGAAGGGGAGGAAGTGAATCTGCACATCCGGCGTCGCCAGCCGCGGATCGGTTTTCAGGAACGCGCCCGAGGTGCCGGCGGCGATGGTCAGAAAACCCTTGCGCGAGGCGGCGTAGTGCAGCCCCATCGTCATCCGCCGCCAGCGGCTCGCCATGATGTCGTTCAGCGTGATCTTTTGCGTGCAGCGCGTGACGATGCGCACCTGCAGATGATCCTGCAGGTCACGCCCGACGCCCGGCGCATCCAGCACCACCTCGATGCCGTGGGTTTTCAACAGATCGGCGGGGCCGACGCCGGACAGTTGCAGCAGCTGCGGCGAATTATAGGCGCCGCCGCAGACCAGTATTTCCTTTGCCGCGCGCGCGCTCCGTTCGATTCCTCCCTGCCTGTAATCCATGCCGACCGCCTTGCGCCCCTCGAACACGATACGCTGACCCAGCGCGGCGGTCTCGACGCGGAGATTGTTTCTGCGCCGCGCCGGGCGCAGGTAAGCGCGCGCCGTGGAGGCGCGGCGTCCGTTGCGCGTCGTGGTCTGAAACCAGCCGGCGCCTTCCTGCACAGCTCCGTTGAAATCGGGATTGCGCGGCAGCCCGGCCTCGACCGCCGCATCGACAAACGCCTGCGAGAGCGGATCGGGATGCCGCGTATCCGACACCGGCAGCGGCCCGCCGGCGCCGTGAAAATCATCCGCGCCGCGGCTCTGGTCCTCCGCCACCTTGAAATAGGGCAGCACGTCGTCGAATCCCCATCCCGTATTGCCGAGCTGCCGCCAGCGGTCGTAATCCTCATGCTGGCCGCGCACATAGAGCAGCCCGTTGATCGAGCTCGACCCGCCCAGCACTTTTCCGCGCGGCTGAAACACCTGGCGCCCGTTCAGCCCGGGCTCCGGCTCGGTCTGGTACATCCAGTTGACCTTTGCCGCCTTGAACAGCTTGCCGTAGCCGAGCGGCACATGGATCCAGATATTGCGATCGCGCGGCCCCGCCTCCAGCAGCAGCACGGAGTGCCTGCCGGATGCGGTGAGCCGGTTGGCCAGCACGCAGCCGGCCGAGCCCGCGCCGACGATGATGTAGTCGTAGGTGGGAATGCCGGGCTGCGTGCGTGCAGGGCTGGGAGTCATGCGTTTCCTCTTGGAGTGATGTTTTTTGCCATCGATAGCAAGCCGGAGGTGCGGAGGCAAAACGGCTCCTCCCGTCATTGCGAGGAGCGAAGCGACGACGCAATCCACTCCTCGCGCGTGGCCTTTCCGGATTGCTTGGCGGAGCCTGTCATCGGGCCGGCGAAGCCGGACCCGTTGGCTCGCAACGACGGCCTCCTTCGGGCCAAGCGCTCATCGCTGCCCGCAAATCGCTTTACGTGAATGGGAGGTTCGGGAAACCTCGCCCTCATTGATGAGGGGGAGGCGGAACGCCGAAGAGGCGCGCCTTTGTAGAAAAGAATGCGCCCTTCGGACGCTCCGCCGCGGCGTCTTAAAACCCTGGTCCGCTCTTCCGGGGACTTGGCAACCCTCGGCGATTTCGCGCCGCACGCCTGTCCGCGTCCAGCCAACTCACAGTGGCAGAGCCCTGTATCACCCAAAAACAAAATAGCCGGATCTTTCGACCCGGCCGTCTAGAACTTGCGCCTAACTCTTAGGGAAGAAGCTCAACCCGCCTTCTTCTCCGCCCCCGCCTTCTTCTTCTCAATCGCCCGCTTCAACTCCAGCGCCCTTGGAGACAAATCCCCTGCCCGTGCCTTCAGCAGATACGCATCCAGCCCGCCCCTATGATCCACGCTCTTGATCGCATTCGTCGACACCCGCAGGCGCACGTTGCGGCCGAGCGCCTCCGACATGAAGGTGACGTTGCAGAGGTTGGGCAAAAACCTGCGCTTGGTCTTGATGTTGGAGTGGCTCACCGTGTGGCCGGTCTGGGGGCCCTTGGCGGTCAGTTCGCAGCGCCGCGACATATGAAAAATCCTCTTACTCGCCCGCATCTCGCGAGCCTCGGTCAGGCGCGGCGGGGGGTGAAATTCTGATCCTTTCAGGAACCGCGGACGTATAGGCAATGCGCCTTCACGCGTCAAGAACTTGGGACCTGCGGCGAGCCCGCCCCGAACCCTGCCAAAAAGCCGATTTTTTCAAGCCCGCCAACCATATAAAGGGCGTATTCGCTGCCGACATCATGGCCATTGTCGAGATTTCGCGGGCGCAGGGCGCCGAGGTTGTCGAAAATCGGTTCCAGGACGCGGCAATGCGTTGGTTGGTGGATGTTTTTGCGAATGCCAGAGCGATTTCCGGAACCGGCAGCCAATGATCGTCATTGCGGGGCGTCGAACCCCCGTTTCCCGGGCGCGATGCAGCACGACGCTCTTCGCGGCGTGATGCTTCGCAGAACCGGGACCGTACCAAGCGCGGGTGTCCGCGACGGTCCCGGCTCTGCGGTGCACCGCTCCGCAAGGGCTCCGCGCTGCACCGCGTCCGGGAAACGGCCTGCGTCTATGAAGGCGCGTCCCGGAATGACGGGGGGTGGGGACGGCGCAAGGGCGCCTCTGCCCACCCTACAAAGTTTCGCGCTTGTCGCGGCGCTGGTCACGCTGCTCCCCGCCGCCCCTGCCTCGGCGCAGGGCAAGCTCGACGCACGCTATGAGGTGACGCTGGCCGGCATTCCAGTCGGCAAAGGCTCCTGGGTGGTCGATATATCGGACGACGCCTATTCGGCCTCCGCCTCCGGTGGCACTTCGGGACTGCTGAAAGCCTTTGCCTCCGGCACCGGCACGGGCGGCTCGCAGGGGCGCATCGTCAATGGCGCGCTTATTCCCCAGGTCTATTCCGCCACCGTGCATTCGAAGAAATCCGAAACCATCCGGATGTCATTGGCATCAGGCAACATCAAGGAATTCTCCATCGATCCGGAGCCGCCGGTCGATCCCGACCGCATCCCGGTCACCGACGCGCATCGCCGCGGAGTCGCCGATCCGATGACCGGCTCGCTGCTGCGCGTGCCCGGCACCGCGGACCCGGTCGGCCCGGAAGCCTGCCGCGCGGGAGGCGCAATCTTCGACGGCCGCATGCGCTATGAGCTGAAGCTCGACTACAAGCGCATGGAGCATGTGCGGGCGGAGAAGGGTTATGCCGGTCCGGTGGTGGTGTGCGCGGTGTATTTCACGCCGGTCGCGGGCTACATCCCCGATCGCGCCGCGATCAAATACCTCGCCGCCCAGCGCAACATCGAAGCCTGGTTCGCGCCGATCGCCGGCACGCGCATCCTGGTGCCGTTCCGCATGACGATCCCGACCCCGCTCGGCCTCGGCGTGCTGGAGGCGACCCAATTCGTGACGCAAGCGACCCCGCCCCGGGTGGCGAAGACGCAATAGTTCGTCATTCCGGGATGCGCCTCTTGGGGCGCAGGCCCGGAATCCATACTCACGATGGTGGTTATGGATTCCGGGCTCGCGCCAAGAGGCGCGCCCCGGAATGACAGTTGATGATGGAAGACTCCGCTTGACTCTTCGCCGCTTCTGATTCGACTCGTGCGATTAATAAATGGGCGCTGATTTGTGCCTTCCGGCAACGGAGTCCAACTTGATCTAGTGCGCCTGCGTGACTATCAACGCTGCATGTTGCGGTCGCCGAGCCGGAACGAATCGGAGTCAGCGATTCGGGCGCGTTTCGTTCCGGGCTCGTTCCAAGGCTTAAATCCCGCTCCCGAAGGCGTCGCATTGTGAAACAATCCTTCCATCCTGCGACGCAGAAATCCTTGCAAATATGAGCACTTTCTCTTCACCGCCCGGCTTGTCGAACGGCCGCGCCCCAGGCAGCGGCGTCACCGCCGTGCTCGGCCCCACCAACACCGGCAAGACCCATCTTGCGATCGAGCGGATGCTTGCGCATTCCTCCGGGCTGATCGGCCTGCCGCTGCGGCTGCTCGCGCGCGAGGTCTACAACAAGATCGCGGACCGGGCAGGGGTGGATTCCGTCGCGCTGATCACCGGCGAGGAAAAGATAAAACCGCCGAAGGCGCGGTTCTGGGTCTCCACCGTGGAGGCGATGCCGCGCGATCTCGACGTCTCATTCCTCGCCGTCGATGAAATACAGATCGCGGCCGATCTCGAGCGCGGCCATGTCTTCACCGACCGCATCCTGTTTCGCCGCGGCCGCGACGAGACGCTGCTCTTGGGCGCCGCCACCATGCGCCCGATCATCGAGCGGCTGCTGCCCGGCGCCAGCATCGTGACGCGACCGCGGCTGTCGCAGCTGGAATTTGCCGGCGACCGCAAGATCACCCGGCAGCCGCGCCGCACCGCGATCGTCGCCTTCTCCGCCGATGAAGTCTATGCGATTGCCGAACTGATCCGCCGCCAGCACGGCGGCGCCGCGGTGGTGCTCGGATCCTTGTCGCCGCGCACCCGCAACGCGCAGGTGGCGATGTTCCAGTCCGGCGACGTCGATTATCTGGTCGCCACCGACGCGGTCGGCATGGGGCTCAATCTCGACGTCGATCACGTCGCCTTTGCCTCCGACCGCAAATATGACGGCTATCAATTCCGCCGCCTCAACCCTTCCGAATTCGCGCAGATCGCCGGCCGCGCCGGCCGCGCCACCCGCGACGGGACCTTTGGGACCACCGGCCGCTGCGCGCCGTTCGAGCCGGAATTGGTCAACGCGCTGCAGAACCACACCTTCGATAGCGTCAAAGTTTTGCAGTGGCGCAATTCAAAGCTGGATTTCTCCTCGCTCGGCGCGCTGCAGGTGTCACTGGCGCAAACGCCGACCCATGACGCGCTGACCCGGGCGCCGATCGCCGAAGACTTACGCGTGCTCGATCACGCCGCGCGCGACGGCGAGGTCCGCGACATGGCACATGGCGCTGCCGCCGTGGAGCGGCTGTGGGACGCCTGCCAGATCCCGGACTACCGCAAGATCGCGCCGGCCGCGCATGCCGAACTCGTCACCACGCTGTTCGGCTTCCTGATGCAGAAGGGCAAAATCCCGGACGCCTGGTTTGCCGCCCAGGTGGATCAGGCCGACCGCACCGACGGCGATATCGACACGCTGTCGGGCCGGATCGCGCAAATCCGCACCTGGACCTTTGTGGCCAATCGTCCGGACTGGCTGGCCGACCCCGAACATTGGCAGGGCATCTCGCGCGAGGTGGAAAATAAATTGTCCGATGCGCTGCACGAACGGCTCACGGAGCGTTTCGTTGACCGCCGGACCAGTGTATTGATGCGCCGCCTGCGGGAAAACACCATGTTGAATACGGAAATCGGCAAGACCGGCGAAGTGATCGTAGAGGGCCATGTGATCGGCCGTCTCGACGGATTCACCTTCGCGCCGGATGCCGCCGAGGCCGGCTCCGATGCCAAGGCACTGCAGGCCACCGCATCGAAGGCGCTGGCCGGCGAGATCGAGGCGCGCGCCGAGAAACTGTCGGCGGCGAAAGACGAGCAGCTCGTGCTGACGTCCGACGGCACCATCCGCTGGACCGGCGACGCGGTGGCCAAACTGGTGGCCGCGGACGACGTGTTGCATCCGCGCCTCCGCATCATCGCCGACGAGCGTCTTTCCGGCGCGCCGCGCGAGGCGGTGCAGGCGCGGCTCGAGCTGTGGCTGAAGACGCATGTCGAGAAGCTGCTGGGGCCGCTGTTCGATCTTGCCAAGGCCGAGGATATTTCCGGCATTGCCCGGGGCATTGCATTCCAGCTGATCGAGGCGCTCGGCGTGCTGGAGCGCAGCAGAATCGCCGCCGAGATGAAGGACCTCGACCAGCCCTCGCGCGCCTCTTTACGCAAATACGGCGTCCGCTTCGGCGCCTATCACATCTATATCCCCTCGCTTCTGAAACCTGCGGCGCGCGCGCTGGCGTCGCTGCTGTGGGCGCTGAAGCTCGACACCGTCGACATGGCGGCGCTGTCGGGCGCGCAGCATCTTGCGGGCAGCGGCCGCACCTCGTTCCCGGTCGACAAGACGCTTGATCGCGACGCCTACCGCGTGCTCGGCTACAAGCAATGCGGCGAGCGCGCGGTGCGCGTCGATATTCTGGAGCGTCTCGCCGATCTCATTCGCCCGGCGCTGTCATGGCGCGCGGCGACGCCCGGCACCAAACCCGCAGGCGCGTTCGACGGCCGCGGCTTCGTGGTGACGCAGGCGATGACCTCGCTGACCGGTTCGGCCGGCGAGGATTTTGCCTCGATCCTGCGCGCGCTGGGCTACCGGATGGAGAAGCGGGCGCCCTTGCCGCCGGAGCCGGCGCCGGCGCCGGCTGAAACCGCGCCAGCGCAAGCCGCCGCAGTGGAAGCCGTCGCAGCCGAAGCCGGCGCAGATACGGCGCTCTCTGAGCAGCCCGCAGGAGCAAGCACCGCGCCGCAGGTTCTGGATGAGTCCGGTGCGATCGCCGAAGCCGCGATCGAGAACAGATCTGCGGCGGAAAGGTGTGAGACGGCCGTTGCGCCCGACCAGCCGCCGCTGGTTCTGGATGAATCGGGAGCGAGCGAACCGGAAGCCGCCTTGCCGACAGCCACGGTTGAAGGCGAGGCGTCCGCCGCGCCTGCAGAAGCCGCGGCGGTGGAAGCCGTCGCAGCGGAAGCCGGCGCCGAAACGGCGCTCTCTGAAACGCCCAATGAAGCAAGCGACGCCGCGCCTGTTGCTGCCGCTCCCGAACTGGTCGAGGTCTGGCGCGCCGGTGGCCGGCCGGACGAACGCCGGCCGCGCCACGATCGCAATCGGCCTCGCCATCAGGATCGGCCCCGCCCGCAACAGGGCGCACAGCCGGTTGCCGCCGAAGGCGAAGCAGCCGAGGGCGCCAAACGCGAACGCCACGGACGCGGAAGGCGCGAGCGCAACAAGGATTTCAGGAAACCGCGTGGCGATGCGCCGGCCGAGGCTGCAAATCCAGCGCTGGCCGCCGAAGCCGCGCCGGCAGCGCCGCGCGAGGACAGGACCCGCACCCCGCGCGAGCGTTTTCAGGGCAAGGGCCGCGACGTCCGCGACAAGGGCAAATTCGCCGGCAAGCCGAAGGGCGATCGCGATCGTGACCGCTCCGGCGGCCCCTCGCACCGGCAATATGCGACCAGCGCGCCGCCGCGCGAACGCGAGCGCCCAGCCGATCCCAATTCGCCCTTCGCCAAACTGGCGGCGCTCAAGGAGCAGCTCGCCGCGGGGCGGAAGGATTAGCTTTCCTACCTCTCGCCGCTTGCGGGGGAGCATAGGCCGCCTTCGGCGGCCGTTCTTGTAGAAGAACGCCGAAGCGAAGCTTCGGCTATGTCGCATCGTCAGATGCGAAACGGGTGAGGGGGACTCTCCGCGAGTCCAAGTGCCTGGAGAGTCGCCCTCACCCGAAGCCTTCGCTGCGCTTCGGCTTCGACCTCTCCCCCGCAAGCGGGGAGAGGTGAAAAGGGAGTTTTGCTTGGAGCGCCAGCGTCTCGACAAATGGCTGTGGCATGCGCGGGTCGTCAAAGCCCGCAGCAGCGCCGCCGCGCTGATCGAGGCCGGTCATGTCCGCATCAACGGCGCGCGCGAGAAGGCGCCCGGTCACTCCGTCAAGCTCGGCGACGTGGTCACCGTGGGCCTTGATCGCAGCGTGCGGATTCTGAAGGTGGCCGGATTTTCCGAGCGGCGCGGCAATGCCTCCGCGGCGCGCGTGCTGTATGACGATTTGCAGGGCGGTGCGGAATAACTATCTCCATCCGGGCGAATTCTTCGAATGCGGCTGTTTTGTACCGCTCCAGAATGGCCCGCACTTCCCTTGCGGCAGCAAGGTTCCTGCGCTACGCCAACTCGTAAAATTGACCCGTTCCGGAGCCCTGGATGACTTACGTCGTCACTGAAGCCTGCATCAAATGCAAATATACCGATTGCGTCGAGGTCTGCCCGGTGGACTGCTTCTACGAGGGCGACAACATGCTGGTCATCCATCCGGACGAGTGCATCGATTGCGGCGTGTGCGAGCCGGAATGTCCGGCGGACGCGATCAAGCCCGATACCGAGCCGGGGCTGGAGAAATGGCTCGAGGTGAACACCGAATACGCCAAGCAGTGGCCGAACATCACCCAGAAAAAGGAATCCCCGCCCGACGCCAAGGATTTCGAGGGCATGGAAGGCAAGTTCGAGAAATATTTTTCTCCGGCGCCGGGATCCGGTGACTGATCCGTCGTTCATTTGATCCGGCAGCCTCGATTTTAGCCCCTGTGACTTAACCCTAACCGGTGTTTTGGCCCCGCCGCGGCCGCAAGCAGGCCGGAATCCGGCATAAACCATTGATTTTTACGGAAAATGTGCTATTATAGGCACATTCAATAGATCGGATCCTGTTGTGCCCGCTCAAGGCCCCCAAGGGTTCCCGTGAAACTCGAACAGGGGCGCGGCGGTTCCGCGCGCAGGTTGTGTCTCAAAAAACGCGTAAAAAGAGTGTTTCCAGAAGTTCGAAGAAGGCATCCGCGGCCAATCGCGGTGCAACCAAGAGCCGTGCCAAGACTTCTCTTAGGAATGGCTCCAGAGCCTCGGCCGGCAAATCCTCAAAAAACAAAAGAAGCGCAATGCCCAGCAAGACTGCAAAAACTTCCGCGAAAGCGGCCGGTTCGAAGGCCACTGCTTCGAAGGCCGCCGCCAGGGCTTCCACGGTAAAGCCTGCTCCCAAAACCGCCCCGAAGGCCGCCGTCAGGCCGATGGCAAAACCGGCCGCACACAAGCCGGCCGTAAAGCCCGTTGCCGTCGCGCCGAAGGTCGAGGAGCCGAAGAAGGTCCTGACCCAGCGCGTCGGCTTCAAGACCAACGAGTTCGTGGTCTATCCCGCCCATGGCGTCGGCCAGATCCTCGCCATCGAGGACCAGGAGATCGCGGGGCTGAAGCTTGAATTGTTCGTGATCAACTTCATGAAGGACAAGATGACGCTGCGGGTGCCGACCGCAAAAGTCGCCAATGTCGGCATGCGCAAGCTGTCGGAGCCGGCGCTGGTCAGGAAGGCGCTCGACACGTTGAAAGGCCGTGCGCGCATCAAACGCACCATGTGGTCGCGCCGCGCCCAGGAATACGAAGCCAAGATCAATTCCGGCGACATCGTCGCCATCGCCGAAGTGGTGCGCGATCTGTATCGAAGCGAATCGCAGCCCGAACAGTCCTACTCGGAACGCCAGCTCTACGAGGCAGCCCTCGACCGCCTGTCGCGCGAGATCGCGGTGGTGCAGCATGTGACCGAGACCGAAGCGGTCAAGGAGATCGAAGGCCAGCTTGCGAAGAGCCCGCGGCGCGGGGCGAAGACGGAGGGCGACGCGGTCGCCGAGGGCGAGGGTGACGCGGACGCTGATGCCGACGTCGATGGGGACGATGCGGCGGTGGCGGACGAGGCGGCGTAGCAGCTCCCCGAAGTTTGATACAAATCGAAAGCCCGGTCGAAATGGCCGGGCTTTTTGTTGTGCCGCGATTTGCAAGGCGACGCTATCTCTCTGCGTCCATCAGCCTACCTCAACCGTCCCACCGCCAGCGCGTGCTCCACACACCCGTTGATATGCTCCGTCAAAATCCCCTTCGCCCCCTCCGCATCCCGCTTCAGCGCACACTCCAGCAGTGCCCGATGCTGCTCCACCGTGGCGCTGCCGCGATATTGCAGTGCGTATCGAAAATATTTGTCGAACACGGTCGCATGCGTCTGCATCAGTTCGCGCGAGCCGCACTTCGAGATCAGGGCCTGGTGGAATTCGCCGTCGTAGCGTTTGCGCAGTTCGGGGTCGTCGCCGGCGGTCGCAATCGCGCGCTCGGTGGCGGCGAGCTTGTGATGGGCTGACACCACGCGGCCTTCCCATTCCATGTCGCCTGAGCGGAAGGATTCCGTCATGGCGTGGTGCTCGAGCAGAATGCGAAGCTCTGCCAGTTCGCGAAGGTTCTGGATCGAGACCGGCGCGACTTCGAACCCGCGCTGGCCTTCGGCGACGACAAAGCCTTCCGAGGCGAGGCGATTGAGGATCTCGCGCAGCGTGGAGACGCTGACGCCGTAGTCCTCCTTCATCGATTCCAGCTTCAGGCGTCCGGAGGGCGTCAGCACGCCGAAGATGATATCGGACCGGATGCGCTGGTAGCCGCTGTCACCGGCGGACAGAGGCTGGGTTGCTTGAGAATGGTCGAGCAGTGTCAACGACTTGATCCCGGTTTGAGGTCACCCTCTCCCCCCTGCGGGGAGAGGTGGAGGAATGCTTCAGACAGGCCCTCGTCTATCCTATCGCACAATCCGCACTTTCAGATAATATCATATAATTTTCTAAATCTCATTTGACAACGATTTCATACTATGGTTTTCCACCCGCCAACGAATAGCGGTGACAAGCCGCCGATCGGCATCCGTTCGTTTCAGGGAGGAAGGTATGAGGCTGTCCAGAATTCTGTCCGCTGCGCTGCTCGGCGGGGCGCTGTTCGCCGGCGCCGCCTCCGCGCAGGAGGAGCGCACCATCCGTTGGGGGCACCTCAACAACACCGATCACCCGGTCTCCTTCGGCGTGCAGAAATTCGCGGAGATTCTTCTCGCCAAGAGCGGCGGCAAGCTAAAAGTTCGCGAGTTCGCCTCTTCGCAGCTCGGCAACGAACTGCAGCAGCAGTCGGCGCTGCGCGGCGGCACCCAGGAAATGCTCTCCGCCTCCACCACTTCGCTCGCGACGGTGGTGCCGGAATTCGGCCTGCTCGACTTTCCGTTCATCGTCGGCACTACCGAACAGGCCCAGGCGCTGGCGCGCGGCGCCTTCGGCAAGGCGATGATCGATGGGCTCCCGCAGCGCGGGTTGATCGGGCTCGGTTACTGGGGACTCGGCTTCCGCAACGTCACCAACTCCAAGCATCCGATCGTAAAACTCGAGGATTTCGGCGGGCTGAAGCTGCGCGTCATTCCGAATCCGGTCTATCTGGAATCCTTCCGCGCCTTCAATGCCAATCCGGTTCCGATGGCGTTCGGCGAACTGTATTCGGCGCTGGAAACCCGCACCGTCGACGGCCAGGAAAATCCCTACACGGTGATCCTGTCCAACAAGTTCTATGAAGTGCAGAAATACGTCTCCGCCACCAACCACACCTACACGCAGAACATCATCCTGGTCAGCAAGATTTTTTGGGACAAGCTTTCGCCTGCCGAGCAGAAGATGATGCAGGAAGCCTATGACGAGAGCCGCGACTATCAGGCGGATCAGACCCGCCTGCAGACCGAAAAGGCGCTGTCCGAACTGCAGGCCAAGGGTATGCAGTACAACGCGGTGGCGCCGGAAGAGCTGGAGCGCATGCGAAAAGCGGCGCAGCCCGTGGTCGACAAGATCTCGGCGAACCTTCGCCCGGAGACGGTGAAGATTTTCAACGCAGAGCTCGATCGCATCCGCAAGGAAGTGAAGTGACGTGGGGCAGTTCCAGAGGCTTTTGCGGGCCACAAGTTCAACCGTCATCCTGAGGAGCCGCGCACTTGCGCGGCGTCTCGAAGGATGGCCGCGAGCACGGCGCGTGTGGCCATCCTTCGAGGCTCGCCGCTGCGCGGCGAGCACCTCAGGATGACGGCCGGTATAATGGAACGCATCCTCGACCTGTACTGCGCCCTGCTCAAAGCGGTGATCGCGCTGTGCCTGGCGGTCATGGTGGTGCTGGTGTTCGGCAATGTCGTGCTGCGTTACGGCTTCAATTCCGGCATCACGATTTCGGAGGAGCTGTCGCGCTGGCTCTTGGTATGGCTGACCTTTCTCGGCGCCATCGTCGCGGTGCGCGAGCATGCCCATCTCGGCGTCGACACCCTCGTACGGATGCTGGGCCCCACCGGCAAACGCGTCTGCTTCATCGTCAATTATTGCCTGATGCTGTGGGCCGACTGGCTGCTGCTCTCGGGCAGCTGGCGCCAGACCCTCATCAACATCGATGACCGCGCGCCGGCGACCGGCCTGTCGCTCGGCATTTTCTATTTCGCGGGCGTGGTGTTCGGCGTCTCCGCCGGCGTCCTGCTGCTCTACGACCTGTTCCGGGTGGTCTCAGGCCAGGCCAGCGAAGCCGACATGGTCGCGGTCAAGGAGGAGCAAATCTGATGGCATCGCGGGGACGCTCGTGACCATCGCGGTCTTCACCTTCTCGCTGCTCGGCGCGATGGCGCTCGGCATGCCGATCGCATTCGCGCTGATCGTGTGCGGGGTGGCGCTGATGAGCACGATCGGCATGTTCGATTCCCAGATCGTGGCGCAGAATATCATCAACGGCGCCGACTCTTTTCCGCTGATGGCGATTCCCTTCTTCATGCTGGCCGGCGAGCTCATGAACAAGGGGGGCCTCGCAAAACGCATCGTCAATGTCGCGCTGGTCGCGGTCGGGCATTTCCGCGGCGGGCTCGGCTATGTGACGATTCTGGCGGCCTGTATCCTGTCCTCGCTGTCGGGATCCGCCGCGGCGGATGCCGCAGCGCTCGCAACCCTCTTGGTGCCGATGATGGTGGCGGCGGGCCACAGGAAGATCTACGCGGCCGGACTTGTGGCCGCCGGCGGCGTGATCGGTCCGGTGATCCCGCCCTCGATCGGTTTTGTGATCTTCGGCGTCGCCGCGAATGTCTCGATCTCGAAGCTGTTCCTCGCCGGAATCTTTCCGGGCCTGATGCTCGGGGTCGGACTGTGCTTCGCCTGGGCGTGGGTGGTGCGCAAGGAAAACCTTAAGCCCCCGCCGCGGGCGTCGTTTTCCGAAATGGCCCGTGCCGTGATCGACGGCTTCTGGGCCTTGATGCTGCCCGTGATCATCGTGGTCGGCCTGCGCTTCGGCATCTTCACGCCGACCGAAGCCGCGGTCGTGGTCGCGGTCTATTCGCTGTTCGTGGCGACCTGCATCTATCGCGAGCTGAAATTCTCTGAGCTGTATGAGGTCTTCGTCTCCGCCGCGGTCACCACCAGCATCGTGATGTTCCTGGTGGCAGCTGCGCTGGTGTCGTCGTGGCTGATCACGGTTTCGGAAATCTCCGCCCAGATCGTGGATCTCCTAAAACCCTTCATGGGCAACAACATCCTTCTGATGTTCGCGATCATGGTGATCGTGGTGATCGTCGGCACCGCGCTCGACATGACGCCGACGATCCTGATCCTGACGCCGATCCTGATGCCGATCATCAAGACCGCCGGCATCGACCCGGTCTATTTCGGCGTGCTGTTCATCATCAACAATTCCATCGGCCTGATCACGCCGCCGGTCGGTATCGTGCTCAACGTCGTTTGCGGGGTCTCGCGGATCAGCATGGAAGACATCATCAGGGGGGTCTGGCCGTTCATGATCGCGCAGCTGGTCGTGCTGTTCCTGATGGTGATTTTCCCGGGGCTGGTGACGATCCCGGCCAAGTGGTTCGCGGGGTAGCAAATGAGGGCTCTCCGAGCCACACATACAGCCGTCATCCTGAGGAGCCGCGCCCTTGCGCGGCGTCTCGAAGGATGGCCACGAGCGCTTGCGGCGCATCCTTCGAGGCTCGCCGTGAAGAACGGCGAGCACCTCAGGATGACGGCGGCGTTGGGATCGCCATCAGCGGGCTGGCGACAGATAGTGCATACCTCGCCCAAGCGGGCAGGGGTAACCGGACTGATCCCTAAGGAGGCACTATGGCCACCAACATCATGATCCTGAACGGACCCAACCTGAATTTCCTCGGCATCCGGGAGCCGCACATCTATGGCTCGACCACGCTGAAGGAGATCGAGGCGAGCTGTGAGGCGCTGGCAAAGGCTCTCGGCATCTCGATTTCGTTCCACCAGTCCAATCTCGAAGGCGAACTGGTCAACCTGATCCAGTCGGCGCACGGCAAGGCCGACGCCATCATCATGAACCCCGCGGCCTATTCCTTCACCTCTATCGCGCTGATCGACGCGCTGAAGATCTTCGAAGGCCCGAAGATCGAGGTGCATATCTCCAATATCCACGCCCGCGACGAACTGCACCGCCATTCGATCACCTCGAGCGCCTCCACCGCGGTGATCTGCGGCCTCGGTCCTTACGGCTATCTCGCCGCGATGCTGGCGGCCGTGCAACGGCTGGGCAAGCTGCCGGACACGGTACCCGCGGTGTTGCATGGGCTGGCGCCGGGCGGCAAAGTCTAAGCGGCCGCCAGCACCGCCGTCATCCTGAGGTGCTCGCCGTCTTCGGCGAGCCTCGAAGGATGGAAGCGGGCGCAAGTGGCCGTCCTTCGAGACGCCGCGTAAGCGCGGCTCCTCGGGATGACGGTGGTGTGTGCGGCTTTAAGCGTTTGAGAAAAGGAAGCGAAATGCGCGGCGCGGGCTTTCTGGCGATCTGGAGCGACGTCGAACAACAGGCCCTGACCGACTACCGGCACTGGCTGACCCGCGAGCACACCACCGAACGCGTGACCACGCAGGGCTTCCTCGGCGTCCGCGTGTTCCGCGCCGATCGACCCGGCATCAATCGCTTCTTCATCCTCTACGAACTCGAATCGCCCGAAGTGCTCGACGGACCCGCCTACCTCGCGCGCCTCAACGCGCCGACGCCCTGGTCGCAGCGCATCATGCCGCAACTTGGCAATTTCATCCGCGGCGGCGGCGTCATGACGGCACGGGCCGGGCGGGGCGAGGGGGCGACCGTTGCAGCGCTGCGTCTCGAGCAGCTCCCCGAAGCGCCGCAGGCGCTGGCGGACGCGCTCGCCGCGCTGGATGGAATTGCCGCGGTGCAGATCGGGGCGACCGACGCGGCGCGGACCTCGGTGCCGACGGTGGAGAAGGGGATGCGGCGGCAGGAGGGGTTCTTTGCAGGGCTGCTGCTGATCGAGGCGCTGGACGAGGCGTCGCTGCGCAGCGCGCTGCGCGCGGCGGCGGAAATAGTGCCGCAAGCTATTCCTGGGGGGGAGCCGGAGATTTATCGCGGGGTGTTCGCGCTGGATGCAAGGATCGCGGATTTTGGATAGGTTTCGTCGTTGACGGACGCTTAAAACTCAATCCACCACAATCTTCACCTTGTCCCGCACCTTGACCTGCGCATGCGGCTCCAGCCCGTTCAGCACCCGAAACCGTTCCCCCGGCCGGTCGACGCCCGCCATCCGGTGCGACAGCGATTCGACCGTGTCGCCGGGCTGCACCGTGATCACCTTGATCCGCAGCGGACGGGCGGCCTGGATTTCCTCCAGCGTCAGGCGGCGGAACGAGGCCACGGTTTCCCGGGCGTTGCGTTCGCTCTCAAGGGTCTTCTGCTTGGTGGCGAAGATGAAGCGGTAGACGTCGGTGCCGAAGCGCAGCGCGTAGATGCGGAAGTGCCACTGGTCGCCATGGGCGAGCGCGGTCGCGGCCGGAAAGCCGTTGACGGTGATGTCCTCGGTGGTGGCCTTGTCGACGTTGTCCATCCAGCCTGAATTGAGATACTCGCCGAGCGTCTGCTCGGCCGGCACCCGCACCACGTCGAAGCGCATCGCCTGGCTGCCGCCGTCGCGCACGCCGATCACCGCCTGCGCCGTGTTGTCCAGCGTGAACGCTTCCGGCGCCTGGAAGGTGAAGCCGAGTTTTGGATGCAGGAAACGGCGGCCGCGCACGAATCCCTCGCTCGGGTCTTCGCCGTAGACGATGTTGTCGATGGTGGAGAGATAGACCTCGCGGTCCTGCTCGCCGCCCTGCGGCGAGGTGTATTGCCGGGCATTGGCCTGCGCGTTCTGGACCCGCTCGGGCGTTGCCGGATGCGATGAAAGAAAGTCCTGCGAACGCGGGTCGAGTGAGGCCTTGCCGGCTTTCATCGCGGCGTTGCGTTCCATCGCGGTGAGGAAGCGCGCGGCGCCGTAGGGATCGAAATGCGCGCGCGCGGAAATGCCGACGCCAATGCCGTCGGCCTCGAATTCCTGCGCCCGCGAAAAGCTCGCCATGGTCAGTTTTGTCTTGGCCAGCGCCAGCGCGGTGAGATCCGGATCGTTGCCCATGTCGGTCACCACACGGGTGACGATGGCGGCCTGCCGCGCCTGGTCCTCGCGGATCGAGGCGTGTTTTGCGAGCACATGCGCCATCTCGTGGGATAGCACCGAGGACAATTCCGAGGTGTCGCTGGCGAGCGCGATCAGGCCGCGGGTGACATAGAGCTGTCCGGTCGGCAGCGCGAAAGCATTGACCGCGCCGGAATTGAGGATGGTCACCCGGTAGGCGAGGTCGGGGCGGTCGGAGGCGGCCACCAGCCGGTCGACGGTCTTGGTGATCAAGGTTTCCAGCCGCGCGTCGTCATAGACGCCGCCATAGGAAGACAGGATGCGCTCGTGCTCGCGCTCGGCCGCGGGCGTCTGTGCCACGGTGCGGGCCGGTTTCGCGGCGGGCGGCGAGGCGGAGGATCCGGTCTGGAACCGGCTGATATCGCCGCAGCCGGCCAGCGCAACCGCCGCGCACAGCAGAACGGGCGCAGCCAAACCGCGGCGGCAATGATAGGTCCCGCGCCGTCGCAAACGCCGATTTACGGTCGTCATCCGCCTCTGCCCAGCCGGCCTAATTGCGGTCGGCCAATTCGATTTGTCCCACAAGGAGCGCTTCGATCCGCGGCCCGCCCCGGACCTCGACAAAGCCGCGAACGCGAATTCGTCTGTTTTCCAAGGTTTTAGGGCTTATTCCCGCGATCTCGAAGGCCGGCATCACGCGCCTTGAAATAGTCACCGCGAAGTCGCGTGTCCAGCGCCGGCCGAAGTTGACGTAAGTTACAGTCCCCGCCTGCCGAACCGACAGAACCTTCCCCTCCACTACGGTGAACTGCCCGACCCTCGCCAGGATATCGCCGGGACTTTCCGCGTTTTTTATGGCCGCAGAATCAGCCCAGACCCCCCGGCGGGCCCGCCGCGCCGCCGCCTCGGCGCCGAGCAGTTCCGCAGCGCAGGCCTTGTCGGCGACGGCGCCCGAAACCAGCGCGTCGCCTTGCGCCAGCAGCAGGCTCTGCACCGGACTCTCGGCGGAATCGAGAAACACAAAGGCCGGCTGCCGGCCGTAGCGATCCGGCATATCGCTCTCTCCGCGCAATGCCACACTGCGGCCGGCGACCAGCGCACCGAGCGCAGTGCCGCCATCCGTCACCGTTTCGATCCCGGCAAGCCGCACCTCGCGGCCATCATCCATGCGAAAGCTGCGCGCGTCGAGGACGGCGCTGACGCGTCCTTCGCCCTGCGCTTCGAAACTGCAAGGCGATGCCGCAAGCGCCGGAGCGGTCACGGTGGGCGCGATCGCGATCGCACAAGGCAATACGAGCACGAGAAACCGCTTATGAAGCTCGGTCGTTGTGATCATCGTTCTCATGGCAGTATGCTGGCTGCGTCATTGCCGGGCTTGACCCGGCAATCCATCTTCTTCGAAAGACTTCTTCCGAAGAGGATGGATGCGCGGGTCAAGCCCGCGCATGACGGACGTAAAGGATAGCGTCATCGCGCGCGGGCCGACACCGCGCGGCGGTTGAAAAGGGGGAGTCGATGGAAATCAACGGCATTGCCCATGTTTTCCTGACCGCATCGAATTTTGAGCGCTCGCGCGAGTTCTACCGCAAGCTGCTGCCGTTCCTCGGACTGAAGCCGATGATCGACAGCGACCAGGTCTATTACTGCGTCGGCGGCCGCACGGCGGTTGGCATCCGCGCGCCGGCGCCGGAGCATGAAGGCGCCGCGTTCGAACAAAATCGCGTCGGCCTGCATCATCTGTGCTTTCGCGCCCGCGAGCGGGCCGATATCGACGAGCTCCACGATTTCCTGTGTTCGATCGGCACCACGATCATTCGCGCGCCGCGCGAGGACGGCTGGGCGCCGGGATATTACTCGCTGCTGTTCGAGGATCCCGACAGCATCAGGCTGGAGCTCAACTACGTTCCGGCGAAGGGGGTGCTGGCCTAGAGTCACGTCATTCCGGGGCGCGAGCGAAGCGAGCGAGCCCGGAATCCATAACCACCATCGTGAGTATGGATTCCGGGTCTGCGCCCAAGAGGGCGCATCCCGGAATGACGGAGCGGCTTGCCGCTGAGTGAGGGTTGCGGCATGATCGCGGCAACAATGAAAAAGTCTTACGGGAGGTTGCAATGAAGAGAATTGCGCTTGGGTTACTGGCCTCGGTGATGGTCATGGCGGTCCCGGCGGCAATGGCGCAGTCGAAAGCTCCACTGAAACTCGGCGGCATCCTCGACATGTCGGGCCTCTATGCCGATATCACCGGCGCAGGCAGCGAGACCGCCGCGAAGATGGCGGTGGAGGATTTTGGCGGCGAGGTGCTGGGGCGCAGAATCGAAATCCTCGCCGCGGACCATCTCAACAAGGCCGACCTTGCCGCCAACATCGCCCGCGATATGCTGGACAATCAGGGCGTCGAGATGATCTGGGACGTCGCCGCCTCGGCGACCGCGCTGGCGGCGCTGGAGATCGCGAAAGCGCGCAACAAGATCATGATGTTCAACGGCCCGGGATCGATCCGCCTCACCAACGAGGCCTGCGGTCCGCTGAGCGTGCATTATGTGTTCGACACCTTTGCCCAGGCCAACACCACCGGTTATGCCGCCGTCAAGCAGGGCCTCGACAGCTGGTTCTTCCTGACCGCCGATTATGCGTTCGGCCAGGACCTGGAAAAAGACACCACCAACGTCGTGCTGAAATCCGGCGGCAAGATACTGGGCAGCGTCCGGCACCCGCTCAACACCTCCGACTTCTCGTCCTATCTGCTGCAGGCGCAAAACTCCAAGGCAAAGGTCATCGGCCTCGCCAACGCCGGCGGCGACACCATCAACGCCATCAAGCAGGCGTCCGAATTCGGGCTGACCAAGAGCGGCCAGAAGCTGTCGCCGCTGTTGGCATTCGTGACCGATATCGACAGCGTCGGGCTGGAGACCGCGCAGGGGCTGTTGCTGACGGAGGCGTTTTACTGGGATCTCAATGACGACACCCGCGCCTTCTCCAAGCGTTTTATGGAGCGCGTCAAGCGCGTGCCGACCTCGGCGCAGGCCGGGGTCTATTCGTCGGTCACCCATTATCTCAAGGCGGTCAAGGCGGCGGGCACCACCGACGCGGCGGCCGTGATCAAGATCATGAAGGACACCCCGATCAACGACTTCTTTGCCAAGAACGGCCGCATCCGCGAAGACGGCCGCATGGTGCACGACATGTATCTGTTCGAGGTCAAGAAGCCGTCGGAATCCAAAGGCCGCTGGGACGATTACAAGCTGCTGGCAACGGTGCCCGGCAACGAGGCGTTCCAGTCGCTGGAAGCCTCGCGCTGCCCGCTGGTGAAGAAGTGACTGGGTGTCATCGCCCGGCTTGACCGGACGACCCAGTATTCCGGGACTTTTCGGACTCGATCGACGGCGGTGTTACTGGGTCCCCGCTTTCGCGGGGATGACGGCAGAATCTGACCGCGAAGGAACAAAACAAAAGGAAGGCTTCCTCATGAACGACATGGTCCTGCAATCGCTCGACAACGGCCTGCTCACCATCACCATGAACCGGCCGGACCGGCGCAACGCGCTCAATCCGGACATGACGCGCGGGCTGGTCGAGGCGGCGCGGCGGGCGGCGGAGGATCACGACGTGCGCGCGGTGCTGATCAAGGGCGCGGGCGGCACCTTCTGTGTCGGCGGTGATGTGAAGTCGATGGCGGAAGGACGCGCGCCGCTGCCGTTCGAGGCGAAGAAGGCGAACCTGCGCCGCGGCATGGAAGTTTCCCGCATCCTGCATGAGATGCCGAAGCCGGTGGTGGCGCAGATCGATGGCGCCGCGGCGGGCGCCGGCCTCTCGATTGCGCTGTCCTGCGACCTGCGCATCGCTGGCGAGTCGGCGAAAATCACCACGGCGTTTGCCAAGGTCGGGCTGTCCGGCGATTACGGCGGCACGTATTTCCTGACGCAAATGCTCGGCAGCGCCAAGGCGCGCGAACTATACCTGCTGTCGCCGGTGCTATCAGCACAGCAAGCGCTGGCACTCGGCATGGTGACAAAAGTCGTCCCCGACGCGGAGGTCGGGGCCGCCGCCCATGAGCTTGCGATGTCGCTGGCGCAGGGCCCGACGGTGACGCTGGGCTACATCAAGACCAACCTCAACAACGCCGAGCACCTTTCGCTGGAAGCCTGTTTTGATGCCGAGGCGATGCATCACTCCCGCTCTGGCGAGACCGCCGACCACAAGGAGGCCGCCAAGGCTTTTGTCGAGAAGCGTAAGCCGACTTTCGTGGGCCATTGAGATGGGGCGCTATCTGCGGCTGCGGCAAATCTGTCTGGTGGCGCCGCAGCTCGAACCGGTGATTTCCGACATCAGCGCCATCATGGGGCTCAGCGTCTGCTACCGCGACGGCAACGTGGCAAAGTACGGGCTGGAGAACGCGCTGTTGCCGGTCGGCACTATCCTGCTGGAAGTGGTGGCGCCGTTTCAGCCCGGCACCGCGGCGGGACGCTTCCTCGACAAGACCGAGGGCCGCGGCGGCTACATGGCTATCTTCTGCTGCGACGATCCTGACGAGCGGGGCCGGCACGCCAATGCGATAGGCGTGCGCACCGCCAATGTCATCGACCATCCGCCGTATCACGGCGTGCAGCTGCATCCGCGCGATTGCCGCGCCGCCTTTATCGAGTTCAATCACACCGATGGCAGCGACGACGTTCTCGGCCCCTATCCGCCGGCCGGGCCCGACTGGCAAAAATCCATCCGCAAGGATGTGACGCAGGCCATGATCGGCGTGCAGATGGAAAGCCCGGAACCTCACGGCCTCGCGCAGCATTGGGGCGACATAATCGGCATTCCCGTCAGCAAAGGCTCCGGCGATCAACCGGAACTGGCGCTGGTCAATTGCACTTTCCGTTTCGTCAAGGGCGCCAGCGATGCGATGAGCGGCCTGACGTTCCGCGTCGCCGACGTCGCGAAGCTATGCGATGCCGCCAAGTCCAGAGGCCACGCCGTCGACGGCGATTCGTTCTTCCTCGGCGGCGTCAATTTCCAGCTTGTGGCCGACGTCATTCCGGGGCGCGCGGCCTCGCGCGAACCCGGAATCCAAAAATAACGCGCGCTGCTGGATTCCGGGTCTGGTCCTTCGGACCACCCCGGAATGACGGGTGTGGTGGCGTGAATGTTGACATCGCGTCGCGCGGTCGTTCACAACAACAAGAAACAAGGACCGTTCTGAATGCCCGCCGCGACCAGGCCCGCCCCGCATCCGCTCGATACGTTCTTCTCCCCATCCAGCATCGCCCTGATCGGCGCCTCGCGCGATCTCGACAAGATCCCCGGCCGTCTGCTGTCGATGCTGCGCAAGAATCATTATCCGGGCAGGATTTATCCGGTCAATCCGAACTACGGCGAGCTTGACGGGTTGAAGTGCTTTCCCTCGATCGCCGATGTCGGACAGCCGATCGACCTCGCCATCGTCATCATCCCGGCCCGCGTGGTGCTCGGCGCGCTCGAGCAATGCGCGGCCGCCGGCGTCAAGAACGCGGTGATCATCTCGTCGGGATTCGCCGAGGAGGGCGGCGACTCTACCGCGATGCAGGACGCCATCGTGGCGCTGGCCAAAAAGACCGGGATGCGGATTTCCGGCCCCAATGCCGAAGGGTTTTACAGCGAGGCCCAGCATGTCGCGGCGACCTTCAGTCCCACGGTCGACGTCAAGCCGGGCCAGGTGGACCTGGTCGCGACGAAGCGACGGGCGGCAATCGTCGCGCAGAGCGGCGGCATCGGCTTTGCCATCAAACATCGCGCCAAGGCGCTCGGGGTTGCGATCAGCTACTGCGTCAGCGCCGGCAACGAAGCCGATCTCGGCGCCGGCGAATTCCTCGATTACATGGTGCAGGATTCTTCCACCGATGTGATCCTGCTGTTCATCGAGGGCATCCGCGATACCGAGAAATTTCTCGCGGCGGCGCGGCGCGCCGCAGAGATCGGCAAGCCGGTGATCGTGACAAAAGTCGGCCGCTCCGGGGCCGGCGAGCGCGCCGCTGCCTCGCATACCGCCAGCATGGCCGGCTGGTCGGCGGCTTACGATGCGGTGTTCGCCAAATACGGTTTTATCGTTTCCAACGATCTCGATGAGGCCGTGACCATCGCCGCCGTGCTGACGACGTCGCCGCTGCCGAAGGGCAACCGGGTGGGCGTCGTCACGGTTTCCGGCGGCGGCGGCATCTGGGCCGCGGATACGGTGTCGACGCAAGGCCTTCAGGTGCCGGAACTGCCGGCGCCGATGCAGGCGGAAATCCGCAAACTGCTGCCGTCCTATGGCGCGGCGCGCAATCCGATTGACGTCACCGCGCAGGGCGTGAACAGCGGCGGCCTGCAGAAAAGCATCGAACTGCTCGACGCTTCCGATGACATCGACGCCATCCTGCTGGTGCTGTCGCTGTCGAGCGAAACGCGGATGCCGTTCAAGCGCGACGAGTTGAAGCCGGTGATCGATGCGCAGCGCAAGCCGATCGTGTTTTATTCGTATACGCTGCCGTCCAATTTTGCGCGCACCGCGCTGGCGGAGTCCGGGGTCGTCGTGCTGTCGGGGCTGACGCATGTCGGCGTTGCGATGCGCAAGATTGCCGACTATGCGAAATTCAAGCTGGCCGCGCCCGCGAGCGAAACGGCATCCAGGCCGTTCGATCTCGCTGCGCGGCTGATGTCAAAAACCTTGTCGGAGCATGACAGCAAGTCGCTGCTGCGCGAAGCCGGCATCGCGCTGCCTGATGAGATACTGGTGACGGAGAAGGCAGCACTGGACGAGGCGCTCGCGCGCGTGAATTTTCCGCTGGTGATGAAAATCCAGTCCCGCGACATTGCGCACAAGAGCGAAGTCGGCGGCGTCCGCGTCAACATTGCCAGCAAGGGTGAGGCGTGGGCCGCCTATGCCGCGTTGCTGGACAGCGCGCGGCAGCACCGGCCCGATGCCGTCATTCAGGGCGTGCTGGTCAGCGCGATGGCGAAGAAGGGCGTCGAAATCATCGTGGGCACCATGCGGGATGCGACCTTCGGCCCGATGATCATGGTCGGCCTCGGTGGCATCACTACCGAACTGTTCAGGGACGTGATCTACCGGCCCGCGCCGGTTAGCGCCGCGGAAGCAATCGCGATGCTCGGCGAACTCAAGGCCGCGCCGCTGCTCAACGGATTCCGCGGCGCGGCGAAAGCGGATGTTCCGGCGCTGGCGCAGCTGATCTCGGAAATCTCGCAGCTTGCCGCGCGCTTCAAGGACGAGATTTCCGAGATCGAGCTCAATCCGGTGCTGGTGCATCCGCAAGGCAAGGGCGTCACCATCGTCGATGCGCTGGTGGTGCCTTCACCTCTCCCGTAGGGAGAGGTCGGATTGCGAAGCAATCCGGGTGAGGGGGACGAACGAGGGACCTTAACCCCTCACCCGACCGCTTCGCGGTCGACCTCTCCCTTCGGGAGAGGTGTCTCACCTTCCCTTGAAATTCGCCACCCGCCGTTCCTCGGTCGCCTTGACGCCTTCCTTGAAATCCTCCGTTGCGCGGAGCCGCGTCTGCTCCGCGAGCTCGTGGTTGGTGGCGGCCATGACGCGGTCGGCGAGGCCTGCGCGCATGGTGGCGCGGGTCGAGAGCAGGCCGAGCGGCGAGCATTCGGCAATTTCGGACGCGAGTTTCAGCGCCTCGGCGCGAACCTGGTCCTGCGGCACGCAGACATTGGCGAGGCCCATCCGGGTGGCCTCTTCGCCGCCGATGCGGCGGCTGGTGTAGAAAATCAGCTCGGCATTGTTCTTTCCCACCAGTTCGGGCAGCGTTGCCGTCAGCCCAAACCCGGGATGGAATCCGAGCTTCGTAAAGTTCGCCGCGAAGCGCGCTTCGGGGCAGGTGACGCGGAAATCCGCGGAGACCGCCAAGCCAAGTCCGCCGCCGATCGCAGCGCCGTGCACGGCGGCGACGACCGGCTTCTTGTTGCGGAAGATGCGCACCGCCTGAATGTAGAGATGATTGATCTGGCCGAGACTGTCCGCCGGGTCGCCTTTAGCTGCGCGCGCTTCCTGTTCCTGCCGCGCAGGGTCGTTGAAATTGGCGCCGGCGCAGAATGCCTTGCCTTGGGCCTGGAGTACCGAGGCTCGGATTTCGATATCGCGGTCGAACTCTTCCAGCGCATCCGCGATCTGGTTGATCAGCGAGATATCGAAGAAGTTCAATGGCGGCCGCTGGATTTCGATGATCCCGACATGTCCCTTGGTCTCGACGCCGATATCCTTGTAGGTGCTCATGGTGGTCCTCCGAAATCAGTTCTAGCTTGTCATGCCCGGGCCTGTCCCGGGCATCCACGTCTTTCTTCTTTATTCGCGCCAAGACGTGGATGGCCGGGACAGGCCCGGGCATGACGGAGCGCGGGGCGGCGACGTCGCGCCGTCAATCACCGCAGCCCCAGCCCGCGCGCGATGATGCCGCGCAGCACTTCGGTGGTGCCGCCCTGGATGGTCAGCTTTGGCGCGGTCTTGGTAGCGAAGGCGAGTTGCTCGTCGAGCGTTGCATGGTTGGAGACATTGTCGTCGACGAACGCCGCCAGCTCGCGGACCCGGTGCGGCAATTGCTGCTCCCACACCGTGCCGATGTCCTTGACGATCGAGGCTTCCACCACCGGCTCCTTGCCGGCCTGCAGCATGCCCGCAACCGAAACCGACATCCGTCGCATGGTGTGCAGCTGCGCCACCAGCTTGCCGATGCCCTCGGCGCCGCGGGCGTCCGGTTTCGGGCCCACCGCGCGCACCAGTTCCGTCAGCACATAATAGGTCTCCAGAAAGCGCTCCGGCCCGCTGCGCTCATAGGCAAGCTCGGAAGTAGCCTGCTTCCACGCGCCGTCGATCTCGCCAAGCACATGGTCGTCCGGCATGAAGGCGTCGGTGAAAACAACCTCGTTGAATTCGAACTGGCCGGTGATCTGGCCGATCGGGTTGACCTTGATGCCCGGCGTCTTCATGTCGACCAGGAACTGGGTCAGGCCGTGGCGCCGGTTCTCTTTTGTCGGGGGCGAGGTACGGAAGATCGCGATCATGTAATCGGCGATGTGCGCCGACGACGTCCAGATCTTGGTGCCGTTGATCAGCCATCCGCCGTCGGTCTTGGTGGCCTTGGTCTTCGCCGCGAACAAGTCGGAACCGGAATTCGGCTCGCTCATGCCGATCGCAAAGCAGACTTCGCCGCGGCAGATGCGCGGCAGGATATCCATCTTGATATGTTCCGGCGCGTATTTCAAAAGCACCGGGCCGCTCTGCCGGTCGGCAACGAAGAAACGGCGGGTCGGCGCATTGGCGACGCGCATTTCCTCGGTCACCACATAACGCTCCAGAAAACTGCGCTCGTGGCCGCCATATTTCTTCGGCCAGGTCATGCCGAGCCAGCCGCGCTCGCCGACCCTTCGGGAAAATTCCGGCGCGTCGGTGTCTTCGCGATTGGGCTTGTGCGGATCGAAGGTGCCGGCGGCGATTTCGTCGGCGAGAAAGGCGCGCACCTCCTTGCGCAGCACCTCGCATTCGGGGGGCAGGCGGATCGGATCGAAACGAAGGGCTGCAGTCATGTCGAATCTCGTTTCACATTGGAGAGAGGCGCCCCTTCACCTCTCCCCGGAGGGGAGAGGTCGGATCGCATCGGCAGATGCGATCCGGGTGAGGGGGAACGCTCGATCGATGGACCGTAACCCCTCACCCGGATTTGCCGCTTCGCGCCAAATCCGACCTCTCCCTGCGGGAGAGGTGGCTGAACGCACGCATTCGAATGCCGTCATCATCAACTAACCTCAGCGTGACGCCACCAGGGGCCACAGCTCGTCGGCGCCGCGCGCAGCGACCATCTTGCCGAGCTCCACCGCCCAATAGCTTTCATGGCCGAAATCGTCGCGCCACGCCAGCGCCCGCAACGTATAGCGATGCAGGATGTGCTCAATGGTGAAACCGATCGCGCCGTGCACTTGATGCGCGATCGCGGCGCCCTTTTCGGCCGCCTCCGAGCAACGGATTTTTGCCGACGCGGCTTCAAGGAACACGGCCTCATCGAAGGCGGTGCTGTTGGCGATGGTGTCCGCGGCCGAGCTTGCCGCCGCCAGCGCCGCGGCGGCTTCGCCCGCGAGTCTTGCCAGGTTGTGCTGCACCGCCTGGAATTTCGAGATCTTCTTTTCGAATGCGACGCGCTCGTTGGAATAGCGCACGCTGATATCGAGCATGGCTTCCAGCGCGCCCGCGATTTGCAGACTTCGCGCCACCGCGCCCATCAGCATCAGCGAGGTCTGATCCAAACCTTTCGGAGCCGGCTTGATGGCGATCGGCCGCACATTGTTGAACGTCACTATGTCGCTGGCGTCGCTGGCGAGATTGAGTCCCTGCTCGATCCGGCAGGAAGCCGAATCGACCAGCGCGATCGACAGGCCGCTTCCGCCCGATGCGAGCACGGCGATATGCCGCGCAGCCTTGGCGAAGGGAATGCCGCGCGCGCGCCCGTACAGCGTGCCATCCGGATTGAGCGTGATGCGATCCTTCGGGCTTGCGGGTGCTACCGTCATCGCGCCTTCCGGCGAGGCGATCTTCGCCTGCGCCAGCAGCCATCCGGCCAGCATGGTTTCGGCAAGCGGCGCCGCTACGGCGAAGCGTCCGGCAGAACTCAGCACGCTAAAGCCTTCTGCGAGGCTCGCGCCCGAGCCGCCAAAGTGTTCGCTTACCCATGACAGCGGCAGGCCGGCTTCGGTCAGCGCCTGCCACAGCGGCGCTTTCCAGCGGCCTTCCTTGTCATTGTTGATGGTCTGGGCGTCGGCGAGATCGGCGAAAATCCGTTCCGCGGTCCCGGCAACAATATTCTCGCTCTCCACAGCGTTCCCCGTTTTGCGTCAAGCATACATCTCATTCGGCCGGTACGCCGGGCATGGGTTGCTGCCTTTTCTTGCCGGCCATGATGGGGAAAAGCGCGAGCTATGACAAGCGCCGATGTCCGCGGGGCGGCCTGCGGCGTCGTCATGATGTGGGACCTCGCCGTGCGGTTTATTCCGCGCAACGGAGTAACCCAACTTGTTCCCAATTCGCCAGCCGCTATGGTAGATCGCGGGTTGCCTGACGCATAATCAAGAAAAGGAATGCCGATGTCCAAGGACGGGTTGTGTGTTGTAATTACCGGGTCTGCGTCGGGTCTCGGCGCGGCAACGGCCTTGAGCCTTGCCAAGGGCGGCGCGCGGATCGTCATCAATTATGCATCGAGCCAGAAGGAAGCCGAGCAGACTGCCGACCTGTGCCGCACCGCCGGCGCCGAGGTTGCCGTGGTGCAAGGCGACGTGTCGCGGGACGAGGACTGCAGGAAGATCGTCGCGGCGGCCGCCCCGTGGGGGCGTCTTGATGCCCTGATCAACAATGCCGGCACCACAAAACACATGGCGCATGGCAATCTGGATGGATTGTCCGCGGAGGATTTTCAGCGCCTGTTCGGGGTCAATACCATCGGCCCGTTCCAGATGATCCGGGCGGCGCGCGCGCTGCTGGAAGCCGGCGCCAATGCATCCAGCCGCCCGTCGGCGGTGGTCAACGTCTCCTCGGTCGCCGGCATCAGCGGCGTCGGCTCATCGGTCGCTTATGTCGCGAGCAAGGGAGCGTTGAACAGCATGACCTATTCATTGGCGCGGGCGCTGGCGCCGCTGATCCGCGTCAATACCGTATGTCCCGGCTATATCGATACACCGTGGTTCACCAAGGGCCGCGGCGAGGCCGGCGCCAAGCAGGTGCGCGACATGGTGGTCGGGAAAGTGCCGCTCAAGGTGGCGTCGAGCGCCGAAGACGTCGCCGCAGTGGTGTGTTTTCTCGCCACGCCGGCCTCGAGCAACATGACCGGCGAACTGGTGCGCATCGACGCCGGATTGCATCTGGTGAATTGAGATTTTCTCCGTCATGGCCGGGCTTGGCCTGGCCATCCATGTCTTTCCAGAAGCGTGGACCCAAAGACGTGGATGCCCGGGCCAAGCCCGGGCATGACGACCTTAACGAAGCTGCGCCTCTACCTGTTCCCCGGATCCGAAACCACGCCGTGGTGCACCAGCCTGTTCCAGATGAACAGCACGACGACCGCGCCGATGGTTGCCGTAATGAAGCCGGCGCCCTGGTTAGGCCCGTAGTGGCCGATCGCCTGGCCGATCCAGGTCGCCAAAAAGGCGCCGGCGATCCCTAGCACCGTAGTCAGGATGAAACCGCTCGGATTGTTCGGTCCCGGTGAAAGCATTCGCGCTAAAATGCCGGCGACGAAGCCGACAATGATGATCCAGATAATTCCGCCCATGGCACGCTTTCCCTTGCTGAAATCGTAACGCTCAGATCGACACTTCGTTCGGATGCGGCAGCCGCCCGTGCGGCGTCAGCTGATCGATCACCCCGGGCAGATGCTGGCTCAGGCCGGCTAGCAATTCGTCGCGCGACAGCCCTGTTTGCGAGGAGATCGCGTCGATCTGATCGGCGCCGAGCGCGCGGCCGAGATCGCCCGGCGAAATCTGCTTGTTCGGCCCCGGGCTCACCCATGAATTGGCGGCATCGCCATGGCCGCTGTCCTGAAACTGCTTGAGCAGGTCGCCAAGGCCGCCGCTGATCACGCTACCCGCGGCGCCGCCTGCGAGCAGGCCGCCGAGCCCGCCTTTGAGCAGGTCGCCAAGTCCGCCGCCAAGTCCACCTCCAGCGGGCAGATCGGCATTCACGGTGTTCGGCGATGGGGCCGGCGCGGCGGGGCTGCGGCCCGGCTGACCGCCGCCGTAATGCTTGACCGCCTTGTATGCGAGCAGCGCGAGGATCGCCATCGTCATGGGCGACATGCCGCCCCTGGCGTTAGGGTCGCTTGGAGCGCTGGGACCGCGCGGACCGTGCTGCATGCCGTTCAGTATGTCGAGCAAACCCATGATTTTCTCCACTCGCGAGCCAGCCCCTTGAGCGCGAACATAACGTTGCGACATGACGGTTACAAGGCGAGGCGGCGATGGTCTGCCGAAACCGGCGATAGGCACCGGACGCGCGCTCTGCTATTCGAATTCAAACCGCCGCCTCACCTGGGATGCCAGCATGATCGCGACCAAGCCTATCGTCGTGGCCGGCGCCGGGAGCATCGGCTGCTTTGCCGGTGGCGTTCTGGCCGATGCCGGCCGCCGCGTGGCCCTGCTGGCGCGCCCGCGCGTGATCGACGAAATCAACCGCAACGGCTTGCGGGTGACGAGCTTCGAGGGCTTCGACCGGCTGGTCGCAGCGCACCGCCTTTCGCTCTCCGGCGATCCCGCGATCTTCAGCGACGCGGGCGTCGTGCTGGTGACCGTAAAAAGCGCGGACACCGCCGATGTCGCCGATCTGATCGCGCGGCACGCGCCATCGGATGCGGTGGTTGTCAGCCTGCAAAACGGCGTCGGCAACGTCGCCGTGCTGCGCGAGCGGTTGCCGGGGCGGAGTGTGCTCGCCGGCATGGTGCCCTTCAATGTGATCGCCCTGGGAGAGGGACGGTTTCATCGCGCGACCTCCGGCGATATCGTCCTCGAACGGGACGAGGCGGGCACCGCGGCGCAGCTCTCGGTCCCGCATCTGAAGATGCGGCCGACCGACAACATCGTCGGCGTGCAGTGGGGCAAGCTGCTGGTCAATCTCAACAATGCGCTGAACGCGCTGTCGGACCTGCCGCTGCGCCAGCAGCTTGCGCAGCGATCGTGGCGCGCGCTGTTCGCGGACCAGATGGCGGAAGGGCTGGCGGCGATGAAGGCCGAGGGCATCAGGCCCGTCGCCGCGACGCCGGTCCCGCCGGCCTTGACGCCCTATCTGCTTCGCCTGCCGGACGCGGTGTTTCGCCTGCTGCTCGGCCGTACGATGAAGATCGACCCCGAGGCGCGGTCATCGATGTGGGAGGACCTGCAGCGCGGCCGCCGGACCGAAATCGATTATCTGCAGGGCGTGATTACGCGCATTGCCGAACGGCACGGACTGCAAGTCCCGCTCTCCGCGCGCGTCGTCGCATTGATCAAGCGTGCCGAGGCCGCAGGCAAAGGCTCTCCGGGACTGACGCCGGAGCAGATTCGTTCCGAGCTGCACGCGCGGTCCTCATCCTGAGGACCGGCGCAAGATTTCGCGGGCTGCCTTGAAATGGTATTGAACGCCAAAGAAACTGGGCAATTCGCGGCAAACAAACGTGTCCCGGGAAGCCGACCCACGCCGCGCGGAGGATTCGACATGAAGCAATTTTGCGCGGTCGCCGCGCTGGGTGCCGCGTTGATCGGCAGCGTCGTCGCCGGAGCGGCACTGGCCGCGCCGCCGACCGTGGTGCCTTCGCCCGGCTATGACGCGAGACTGCAGGAGCAACGCGCGGCTTCGCAGCCGGTTCAATCACCGGGGCCGGCTCACTTCCCGCGCCGCAAGCCGAAGCCGCATCGCGGCGTGCCGCGTTGAGCGCGGCGGCATCGCGCGGCCGCATGACGATGGCGCTTGCTGCCGCAAGCCTTGCGCTCGGCATTTCGGTGCCCGCGGCAGCAAGCGAATACGCGAGCCAGATCAGCGCCTATCGCCGCGCGCATGGACTGTCGCAGGTCAAGCTGGACAGCCGGCTCAGCGCGGTTGCGCTGAAGCAGGCGCAGGCGATGGCTGCGAGCGGCAGCATCAGCCACTCCGCCGCCGGCAGCTTTTCGTTGCGCGTCGCGCAGTTGCGTAAATCCAGAGCCGCCGAAAACATCGCGGCTGGATTCTTGAGCTTTGCCGAAACGCTCGAGCAATGGAAAGAGTCGGCCGGGCATCGCGCGAATTTGTTGATGCCGGGCGCCAAGAAGGTCGGCGTGGCGTCGGCCGCCAACGCGAAGTCGCCTTACCGGATGTTCTGGGCGATGGTGATCACCGACTAGACGTCGCAACATCGGGCGAGGGCCGGCTGCGCCTGGTCTTGTCGGGCGGAGCGCCGAGAAGGTTTTTTACGTCCTTGATGCCTTGGGCAAGCCTCGGCCAGTTGCACGAAAACGAATCCCTGGCGCAGGTTGCCTTTGCCGGTTGGGAACCCGCATAGCCGACCGTGCCGCCGTGCGGCCTGGTCGCCGGCACCGGGACCGCGGATTTCTTCTCGCCCTCCGGCGTGGCTTGCTGCAACTGCTGCTGCTTGCGGGTGAATGCGGCCGTAATTGCGCTGCGCCGTTCGCGGCTGAGATATTCGGCGTATTGCTGGTCGATGTGCCGTTGTTCTTCCGCGGTCGGGTTCGGGCCTGCGATGTCGAAATGCCGGTTCTGCATGAAGTCGAAATAGCGGTAGCCGCCGCCCACCTTGCGCCGCGCCGCAAATCTTGCGCCGCATTCGGAAAGTTGCGCAGCCTTTGCCTCTTTCGACGCAGCCTTCTCGGCAACCTCGGCGCATTCCTCGTAGTCGGCCGGCGCCCGCGGCCCCCACCACTGCGCCCGCGCGTGCGGCGGGACCAGCACAACGCAAGCGGCGATCGCGACGCACCACAACGCGGGTTTGCGTGACTCGTTCACCGGCAATTTTCTCAACGCACAGGACGGGCAATTTACCGCCTTTAGGGCGCGGCTGTCAGCCCGGAACCGCGCGCTTGCCGTGATTTTCGAAAGGAGTTCGGGGTGGCGATGATGCAGTCGCTCTGCTATGGAACTGGCAAGACTTGCGCCTTGTCAAAGTCTTCGGTCCCGTAGCTCAGCCGGATAGAGCGGCGGTTTCCTAAACCGTAGGTCGGAAGTTCGAGTCTTCCCGGGATCGCCAGCATTTCGGCCTGTGCTTTGAGCCTCGGAGAACCATGTGCGCATCGCCGTGATCGGCGGAGGCCCCGGCGGCCTCTATTTTGCTTACCTCTGGAAGAAGCGTCATCCGGACGCGCATGTCGATCTGTTCGAGCAGAATGCCGCCGGCGCCACCTGGGGGTTCGGGGTGGTGTTCTCCGACCAGGCGCTGGAATTTTTGCGCGCCGACGATCCGGAGACGGTCGAGGCCATCGCGCCGCGGATGCAGAGCTGGAACAACATTACCCTCAATTTGCGCGGCGAGAGCGTCGAGATCGACGGCGTCGGATTTTCCTCGATCGGCCGGCTAGATCTGCTCCGTCTTCTGCAACAACGCGCCATCGCGGTAGGCGTCAGGCCGCGCTACGACACCCTGATCCAGTCGGTCGATGAACTGAAAGACTATGACCTGATTGTCGCGGCGGACGGTCTCAACTCGCTGGTACGCCGATCTTTTGAAGGCGATTTCGGCAGTTCAGTTTCCTATTCCGCCAACAAATTCGCGTGGTACGGCACCAGCAAGCGCTTCGAGACGCTGTCGCAGACCTTTGTCGAGACCGATCGCGGCGCTTTCAACGCGCATCACTATCGCTACGCGCCCGACATGAGCACCTTCCTGGTGGAATGCGATCGCGCCACGTGGCAGCGCTATGATTTCGCGGACAAGACGGTCGAGCAATCCAAGGCCATCTGTGAAACCGTGTTTGCGGACGCGCTGGACGGGCATCCGCTGCTGTCGAATAAATCGGTATGGCGCAATTTTCCGTGGATCTGGAACGAGCACTGGTCGTTCAAAAACATGGTGCTGGTCGGAGACGCGCTGCATTCGGCGCATTTCTCGATCGGATCGGGCACGCGGCTGGCGCTGGAGGATGTCATCGCGCTGGTCAAGGCGCTGGAAGCGGAGCGCGACTTCCCCGCGGCGCTGGCGCGCTATGAGGCGATGCGCAAGCCCGTGGTGAAGAAGCTGGTCACCGCCGCCCGCGCCAGCGCGGCCTGGTACGAAAAATTTCCCGAGCACATGAAGCTCGGCCTGATGGATTTTGGCTACAGTTACATCACGCGCTCGGGGCGGATCGATGAAAAGCGCCTGCGCGCAATGTCGCCGCGCTTCATGGCGCGCTACGAGGCCCGCGCGGGGAACAACGCATGAGCGCGCCGGATTCTGACAAGGCCCGCGAGATCGCGGACAAGGTGCCTCCCGACAGCCCCGGCGCTTTGGAAATCGGATTCGCCATCCCCGAGCGTTACAACGCCGGCCGCATCCTGTTCGACAATCTTTCCGCCCGCAATGGGAAGCGGCTTGCGCTGATCGGACCCGGGGGGACGCGGAGTTACGCCGAACTTTGCGCCGAAGCATCCCGATGGGGCCACGGTTTTCAGTCGCTGGGATTGCAGCGCGGCGACCGCATCTTGATGTTTTGTGACGACACGCCGGCCTATCCCGCCGCGTTCTTCGGCGCGGTCCGCGCCGGCTTCGTGCCGTTATTGATCAACACGCTGACGCCGCCCGACCTCCTGCAGTTTTATCTGTCGGATTCGAGCGCGTCGGTCGCGGTCACCGATGCGGAATTTTGCGCGCGGTTCGATGCCGTGGCCTGCAAGGATACGCAGTTGCGCACGCTGATCGTCGTCAACGGCGGCGTCGGCGACCACGCCGCTCCGAATGCACTGGGGGCGGAGCAATGGCTGCAACGCTATCCCCGCGACCTCGTGGAAGCCGATACCCATCGCAACGAGATGGCGTTCTGGATGTATTCGTCGGGCTCGACAGGCCGGCCCAAGGGCATCGTCCATCTGCAGCACGACATGGCCTATAGCGAGGCCGCGTTCGCGCGCAACGTACTGAAGCTGAAGCCGGACGACATCTGCTTTTCGGTGCCGAAGATCTTCTTCGCCTACGGTTTTGGTAACTCCATCACCTTCCCGTTTTCGGCGGGCGCGGCGAGCTTGCTGCTGCCCGGCCAGCCGAAGCCGGCCGCGATTTTCGAGGCGATCGAACGTTTTCGCCCGACCGTGTTCTTCGGATTGCCGACGCTCTATACGTCGCTGACCAAGGCGGAAGGCGCCGCCGCGGCCGACTTCTCCTCGCTGCGGATGGCCTTGTCCGCCGCCGAAGTGCTTTCCGCCGAAGTCTTCAACGGCTGGAAGAAACTCACCGGCATCGAGATCGTCGAAGGGCTCGGTTCGACCGAGGTGCTGCACATCTACCTCTCCAACCGTCCGGAGAAGAAAAAGCTCGGCGCGGCGGGCCTGCGCGTTCCCGGCTTTGAAATCGAGCTAAAGGACAAGGATGGCCGCGACGTCGGCGACAACGACGAGGGCATTCTGTGGGTGCGCGGCGATTCCGCTACGCCGCTGTACTGGAACAGGCCGGACAAGACCGCCGAGACCATCCGCGAAGGGGGCTGGATCTACACCGGCGACCGCTTTGTCCGCGACAGCGATGGCTTTCATTTCTTCCGCGGCCGCGCCGACGACCTGATCAAGATCTCCGGCCAATGGGTATATCCACTCGAAGTCGAGCTTTGCCTCGCCGAGCATCCCGATGTGCGCGAATGCGCGGTGTTCGCGCTCGAACTGCCGGACCGGCGCATGACGTTGAAGGCTGCGGTGGTAATGAACGGCGCGTTCGATGCGGTCGATGCGACCAAGATGCTGCAGGACTACGTCAAGGCCACGCTGCTGCCGTACAAATATCCGCGCGAGATCAAATTTCTCGACGAGTTGCCCAAGACCGGCACCGGCAAGATCGACCGCCAGGCGCTGATGAAAATTTAACGTCCATGCCTCAACACACTCGGCGTCGTCCCGGCCTTGAGCCGGGACCCATATGTGGACGGCCCCCGTGGCACAAGAGGTTTGTGAGGTTTGATCGGATCGCTTGCATCCATATGTCCGGCCTGTTGATGCGGTCGCTGTGACCGCTGGCCAAGATGGC
>Ga0081539_10000128_pt1 | contig 179041 bp, 175 predicted proteins | sample TabmetS4T2R2_FD_71023 | JGI IMG/M metagenome (GOLD analysis project Ga0081539, IMG submission 71023) | Tabebuia heterophylla rhizosphere microbial communities from the University of Puerto Rico - S4T2R2 | ecosystem: Host-associated > Plants > Roots > Rhizosphere ... | reverse complement strand
TTTATCCGGGTTGGTGGTGGGTTTGGGGTGGCGGGGGGGTGGCGGGGGGGGGGGGGGGGGGGGGGGGGGGGGGGGCGGGGGTGGGGGGGCCGGGGGGTGCGTGGGGAGGGGTTGGTAAGCGGGTTGGGTTGGTATGGCCTGGTTTCGCGGGGGGGGCGGGGTGGTAGCGGGGTTGGGTTGGTTTGGCCGGGTTTGGGGGATGAGGTCGTTGTTGGGTGGGCTGGGTGGGGTGGTTGTTGGGTTGGCTGGGCTTGGTGGGGTGGGGTGGTTGTTGGGTTGGTTTGGCTGGGTTTAGTGGGATGGGGTGGTAGTGGGCTGGGTTGGCATGGCCCGGTCTGGTGGGGCCGGAGACACTGGTAGGCGGCCGTCAGTCGGCCAGGAGAGTGCGGATGGCCGTGGCCTGGTCTGAGGGGAACACCAGGATGCGGAGGCCCTTGCCCTCGGGGTCTGGGACCGTTGTGGCGCGGACGCCTACGCTCTGTAGCCTTTCCTCGACCACCCTTGCTGCTGTGGTGGACGGGACCCTGGCCACCTCTTTCAGTAGGCCGTAGTCCTTGCGGTGGGCCTTGTCCGTGTCCAGGCTCGACGCCCACTTCAGGACCCCTATGAACAGGGCCATGACAGCTAGGCCGATCAGCGGGACCATCAGCACGGACACCTCCTCATTGTCGCTCCGTGACCAGTGGAAGGCCAGGTGTCACTCCGCCGGGTTGCGGCATTCACCACACACGCGCTGCCGGGGTGGTTACTGGCCAGTACGCTCAGGGGAACCGCAGCGACGGAGGTTTCGATGGCGTACCCGACCGATGCTGAGCGGGACCGGCCATGGGTCATGCGGACCTATGCCGGGCACTCGTCCGCAGCCGCCTCCAACCGGTTGTACCGGCGGAACCTTGAGAAGGGTCAGACGGGGCTCTCCGTCGCCTTCGATCTCCCTACCCAGACGGGGTATGACCCCGATCATGAGTTGGCGCGGGGTGAGGTCGGCAAGGTCGGCGTCCCCATCAGTCATATCGGGGACATGCGGCAGCTCTTCGACGGCATCCCGCTCGCCGACGCCAACACCTCGATGACCATCAACGCCACCGCCATGTGGCTCTTCGCCCTCTACGTCGAGCTTGCCAAGGAGCAGGCCGAGGACGCCGGCACGGACTGGCACGAGGTCGTCGGCAGGCTCGCCGGCACCACGCAGAACGACATCATCAAGGAGTACCTCTCCCGCGGGACCTACGTCTTCCCGCCCGGGCCTAGCCTTCGGCTGATCACCGACATGGTGGCCTGGACCGTCGCCAACGTGCCCAGGTGGAACCCCACCAACATCTGCAGTTATCACCTGCAGGAGGCCGGCGCGACTCCTGTCCAGGAAGTCGCTTACGCCATGTGCACGGCCATCGCCGTTCTCGACGCCGTTCGGGACTCGGGGCAGGTGCCCCAGGACAAGATGGGGGACGTCGTCGCGCGGATCTCCTTCTTCGTCAACGCCGGGGTGCGGTTCGTCGAGGAGATGTGCAAGATGCGGGCCTTTGCCCAGCTCTGGGACGAGATCACCCGCGACCGGTACGGCGTCGAGAACCCCAAGCACCGCCGCTTCCGCTACGGCGTGCAGGTCAACTCGCTCGGGCTCACCGAGGCGCAGCCCGAGAACAACGTGCAACGCATCGTGCTCGAGATGCTTGCCGTCACCCTTTCGCGGGACGCGCGGGCGCGGGCGATTCAACTACCGGCCTGGAACGAGGCGCTCGGGCTGCCGCGTCCGTGGGACCAGCAGTGGGCGTTGCGGATGCAGCAGGTGCTCGCCTACGAGACCGATCTCCTCGAGTACGAGGACATCTTCGCTGGCTCGACCGTCATCCAGTCCAAAGTGGACGAGATTGTCGCCGGTGCCAAGGAGGAGATCGCGCGTGTTCAGGACATGGGGGGCGCGGTCGCGGCCGTCGAGAGCGGCTACATGAAGACCCAGCTCGTCGGCTCGCTCGCCGAGCGCCGGCGGCGGATCGAGGCCGGCGAGGAGGTCGTCGTCGGGGTCAACCGGTTCGACACCACCGAGCCCAGCCCGCTCGCCGGCGAGGGCGCCATCGAGACCATCAAGCCGGAGGTCGAGCAGGAGGCCATCGAGGCGATCAAAGGCTGGAGGGAGGGCCGTCAGCAGTCCGAAGTGGACAAGGCGCTGGACGTGCTCACGAACGCCGCTCGCACCGATGCCAACCTCATGGAGGCCACGCTTGAGTGCGCCCGCGTCGGTGTGACCACCGGTGAGTGGGCCGCCGCGCTGCGTGGTGTCTTCGGCGAGTACCGCGCGCCCACCGGGGTTTCCGGCGCGTCCGCGGCGGGGGAGGCCAAGGCCGAACTGGCCGCCGTGCGGGAAAAAGTCCAGAAAACGGGTGCGGAGCTCGGCGGGCGGCTGCGCATGCTCGTCGGCAAACCGGGGCTCGACGGCCATTCCAACGGCGCCGAGCAGATCGCCGTGCGGGCCAGGGACGTCGGCTTCGAGGTCGTCTACCAGGGCATCCGCCTCACCCCGGCCGAGATCGTCGCCGCGGCCGTGCAGGAAGGCGTGCACGTGGTGGGACTGTCCATCCTGTCCGGCTCGCACCTGGCGGTCGTCCCGGACGTGGTCGACGGGCTCCGGGCGGCCGGTGCCGACGACGTGCCGGTCGTCGTCGGCGGCATCGTCCCGCCCGCCGACGCGCAGGTACTCCTCGAGCGCGGGGTCGCTAGGGTGTTCACGCCCAAGGACTACGAGCTCACCGAGATCATGAACGAGATCGTCGACGTGGTCCGGGAGGCGAACCGGATCCAGGGGTGACCACATGGGCTTGTCGCGGCGCCAGTTCCTGACCAGCACGACGATGCTCGGCGCCGCGGTGGTCGCCGGCTGTACCACCACGGTCCGCGGCCAGGCCAGTCCCGACCCCGAGGACCTGCGGGAGGTCGAGGCGGCGCCTGCCCTGCCCGACGAGGTCAACGTGGTCGTCCTCGCCTACCAGCCCTACACGGTCGAGGACGGCGACGAGCTGTCCGGCCCGGTGCCCGACGTCGCGCGGAAGGTGCTCACCGACCTCGGCGTGGGCACGGTGAAGTTCACGGTGGTGCGTGAGCAGGAGAAGATCCTCACCATGGTCGCCGCCGGGAGCCTGGAGATGGTCGGCGGCCTGGCGGTCCAACCGCGGCTCTGCGACGGGCTCACGTTCTCCACGCCCGACTACGTGTCGGGCACCGCGTTCGCCGTGCCGGCCGGCAATCCCAAGGGGCTCAAGACCTTCGCCGACGTCATCGCACAGGGCGCCACGGTCGGGGTGATGAACGGGGTGCCGGAGCAGCAGGACGCGGCCAGGGCCGGCGTGCCCGGTGACCGCGTCCGTGCGCTGCCCGACCCGATCTCGCTGCTCAAGGCTGTGCAGGACGGCCAGGTTGACTGCTTCGCGTTCGACGACCTGAGCTTGCGGGAGCTGGCCAAGACCAGCGGGCAGGGGCTCGAGGTGGCCGCGCCGTTCATGCCCGACGGACGCCTGCCGCTCGTCGGCGCCTACGCGTTCCCCCAGGACAGTCCGCTGGTGGAGCCGGTCAACCAGGCGCTGAAGGAGCTGCACGACTCCGGCGAGTGGCTGCGGATGGTCGAGCCGTTCGGGCTCACGGAGAACCACGAGCCGCCGGCGGACCTGACCGTCGAGAAGGCGTGTGCGGGATAACAGTCCCTGTTTCGTTCTGATAACGAACCTTTGCGCTCGCGTTGATCTCCCCTACGTTCAGTCCTCACCAGATACGAGACCGATAAGTGAAGACTGCGCGAATACTGAGGATCATCGATGTCGGGGCAGAGATGGGCCAGGCGGGACTTCCTGCGCTGGTCCGGCACAGTGGCGATGGTGGGGGCGGGACTCACGGCGTGCAGCCGGGTCCATCTGGAGGACGAACAGAACGGCGGCACCCTGCTCGACCGGCTGAGAGACGCCGGCGAGGTGCGGATCGGCTTCGCCAACGAGGCGCCGTACAGCTTCCTCAACGACGACGCCGAGATCACCGGCGAGGCCGCCGAGCTCGCCAAGGTGATCTTCAGAAGACTCGGTGTGCCAGAGGTGACACCGATCCCGTCGGAGTTCGGCTCGCTGATCCCCGGCCTGAAGGTCGGGTTGTTCGACGTGATCGGCGCGGGCATGTTCGTGACGCCGGTGCGGTGCGCGGAGGTGCTGTTCACCGACCCCGACTACGAGGCCAAGACGGCTTTCCTCGTCCCCAAAGGGAATCCGAAGAACCTGCGCACGTACGCGGACGTCGTGAAGAACGCCGACGTCCAGCTCGGCACCATGATCGGCGCCGCCGAGCAGACCGACGCGCTCGACAGCGGGGTCGACGAGGGCCGCATGACGTCCTATCCGGACGCGTTGAGCGGGCTCGAGGCCGTTGAGGCGGGCCGGGTCGACGCGTTCGCGCTCACCCGCATCTCGCTGAACGACGTGCTGGGCAAGAACCCCGGCGCGGCGGTGGACCTCACCGACGCGTTCGTCATCGAGATCGACGGCAAGCCGAGGAGGACGGGCGGCGCGTTCGCGTTCCTCAAGGACCAGCATGACATCGTGGACGCGTTCAACAAGGAGCTGTACCAGCTCAAGGACTCCGGCGACCTGCTGGAGATCGTGCGCCCGTTCGGCTTCTCCGAGGCCGAGATGACCGACCTGACCGCGGCCGAGCTGTGCCGCGCGCCGGCCGCCTGAGCGGAGGAAACCCTTGTCCAGTCAGCAGGTCGGGCTCCTCCTCGACGGCGCCTGGTTCACCATCGCCATCGCGCTCGGCGGGGCCGTGCTCGCGCTCGTGTTCGGCTTCGCGGCCGGGCTCGCCCGCGTCAGCGAGAAGAAGTGGTTGCGCACCATCGGTTTCGTCTACGTCGAGTTCTTCCGCGGCGCGCCGGTGCTGGTGCTCGCGTTCTGGTTCATCTACGCGCTGCCGCAGCTCGGGTGGCAGCTGGCACCGGCGTGGGCCGGCATGCTGTCGGTCGGGCTGAACGTCGGCGCGTACGCCGCGGAGGTCGTGCGTGGCGCGATCCGGGCGGTCCCGGCCGGACAGCTGGAGGCCGCGACCGCGCTCAACTTCACGCCGGCGCAACGGTATCGGCGCGTCGTGATCCCGCAGGCACTCGTCGCCATGATCCCGCCGTTCTCCAACAACCTCATCGAGCTGCTGAAGGCGACCGCGGTCGTGTCCGTGGTGGCCATCCCGGAGCTGACGTTCTCCGGCCAGTTGATCCGCGCGGGCACCGGGCGGTCGGCGGCCGTCCTCGGTGGGCTCCTGATCGGCTACGGGGTGATCGCGGTGCTGTTCACGGTCGTCATGCGTTACGTCGAACGGAAGGCCGCCTCGTCGGTCGGCCGGAAACCCGCGGGTGGGTTGTGGTTGCGCCGGCGGGAGGTGGCGGCCTAAATGGACTGGAACTGGTCGGTGGTCGGCGACTTCATGCCGGCGCTGGGTGAGGGGATCCTGACCGCGCTCGAGGCGACCGTGCTCGGCTTCCTCGTCGCGCTCGTGCTCGGGTTGGGCTTCACCCTGTTGCGGCGCAGCGGGATCGTGTGGATCCGGGCGCCGTTCGCGTTCATCATCGAGTTCATCCGCAGCACGCCGCTGCTGGTGCAGCTGTTCTTCCTCTTCTACGTCCTCCCGGAGGTCGGGCTCACGCTGAGCCCGCTGGTGGCCGGCGTGATCGGGCTCGGCCTGCACTACGCGACGTACGTGTCCGAGGTGTACCGGGCAGGCATCGACGCCGTCCCACCTGGACAGTGGGAGGCGGCGACCGCGCTGAACCTGCCGCGCCGGCACACGTGGACGAGCGTGATCCTGCCGCAGGCCATCCCGCGGTCGATCCCCGCGCTGACGAACTACCTCATCGCGTTGTTCAAGGACGTGCCGCAGCTGGTGGCGATCACCGTCGCGGAGCCGTTCTTCCAGGCACGCGAGCTGTCGGCGCAGACGTTCCGCACGTTCGAGGCGATCACCATGGCCGGGCTCGCGTACCTGGTCACCGCGTTCGTCCTGTCCTTCCTCGGCAGGCTGGTCGAACGGCGCTACGGAAAGGTCTACCAATGACGGCGGCGGCCGACTTCATCACGTTCGACACGGTCTGCAAGAGCTTCGGCGGCAACAGGGTGCTCAACGACCTGTCGTTCTCGGTGGCGAGCGGCGAGCGCGTCACGCTGATCGGGCCGAGCGGCTCCGGCAAGACGACGATCCTGCGGATCCTCATGACGTTGCTGAAGCCTGACACCGGCACCGTGTCCGTCGGCGACGACCTCCTCTTCCACGAGCGGCGCGACGGCGGGCTCGCACCGGCGGGCGACGCGCACATCCGGCGGGTCCGCAGCCGGATCACCATGGTGTTCCAGCAGTTCAACCTGTTCCCGAACATGAAGGTCCTACGCAACATCACCGAGGCGCCGATGCTGGTGCACGGAAAGTCGAAGGACGAGGCCGTCGCGCGGGCGCGGGAGCTCCTGGACCTGGTCGGCCTGACGGGCAAGGAGGACGCGTACCCGTCGCAGCTGTCCGGCGGCCAGCAGCAACGCGTCGCGATCGCCCGGGCACTCGCCGTCGACCCGGACGTGCTGCTGCTCGACGAGGTGACCTCCGCGCTGGACCCGGAGATCGCGGCCGAGGTGCTGGACCTGCTGCGGGACATCGCGAAGACCAGTGACGTCACGATGCTGTGCGTCACGCACGCGATGAAGTTCGCGCGGGACGTGTCGCACCGGGTGCTCATGTTCTGCGAGGGCCAGATCCTCGAGGACGGCACGCCCGACCAGATCTTCGGCGACCCGCGGCAGGATCGCACGAAAGCGTTCTTGCGCTCGGTGATTGACGAGGCCTGAGCGTAGGGTCGCCGTATGGCGCACATCCTCGTCAAGGAAGACGGCGACACCGTCCGGATCACCATGAACCGGCCGGCCAGGCGGAACTCCCTGTCCTACGAGCACCTGGCCGAGCTGCTGGCCGCGTTCGAGGAGGCCGGGCAGTCCGCGGCGACGGGCATCGTGCTGGCGGGGGAGGGGCCGGTGTTCTCCGCCGGTCACGACTTCGGCGACGTCGCGGCCCGCGACCTCAGCGGCGTGCGCGAGTTACTCCAGCTGTGCACGCAGCTCATGAGAACCATCCAGTCGGTCCCGCAGGTGGTGATCGCCCGGGTGCACGGGCTCGCGACCGCCGCCGGGTGCCAGCTGGTGGCGACGTGCGACCTCGCCGTGGCCGCCGAGTCGGCCGGGTTCGCCCTGCCCGGGGGGAAGGGCGGCTGGTTCTGCCACACGCCCGCGGTGCCGGTGGCCCGCTCGATCGGGCGCAAGCGGCTGATGGAGCTCACGCTCACCGGCGACGCCGTCGACGCGGCGACCGCGCTGGAGTGGGGCCTCGTGAACAAGGTCGTGCCCGACGACCAGCTGGACCAGGCCGTCGACCACCTGCTCATGCGGGCCACGCGTGGCAGCCGGGCCAGCAAGGCGCTCGGCAAGCAGACGATCTACGCGCAGCTGGACCGGCCGGAGGCCGACGCGTACACGGTCGCCCTGGAGGTCATGGCGTCCGCGTCCCAGCTTCCCGGTGCTCGGGAGGGGATGGCGGCGTTCCTGGAGAAGCGTCCTCCGGTGTGGCCTGACTGAGCAGCCCGGCCGTCGCCACCGCCACCACGCAGAACCCGACGACCAGCAGGAACGTCATGTTCAGCGGCATCAGGTGGGTGAGCGGGCCGACGATCGCCGGGCCGGCGAGGATACCCAGGTAGCCGAGACCGGCAACGCGGGAGACGTTCGCGCCGGCGTTGTCGCGGTCGGCGTGCCCGGCCGCGCTGAACAGCTGCGGCACCGACCCGGACAGGCCGATGCCGAACAGCGTCCAGCCCGCGATCGCGAGCGGCGCGACCGGGGCGAGCGCGGCGATCAGCGCGCCGGCGGCGGCGATGGCCGAGCCCCACCGGACGACCGCGACCGGGCCGACGCGGGCGACCACCGGGTCGGTGAGCAGCCGGCCGACGGTCATGGCCGCCGCGAACGCGCCGTAGGCCAGCGCGGCCGTGCCGGGCGGCGCGTCGAGGATCGTCTGCAGGTGCAGCACGCTCCAGTCGTTGGCGACGCCCTCGGACAGCATCAGCAGCGCCGCGAGCCCGGCCATCGTCCAGATGCGGCCGGGGGTCCTGCGCCGCTTCGGCTTCGGGCCGTGCTCGACGGGTATCGCGGAGCTTGCGGAGCGATCGTCGGACACAGTCGGCGCCCGGCGGAGCAGGGCCGGCGTCGCCACCGCGGCTGCGACCAGGGCGACGACGGTCGCGATGGCCATCGTGGTCGCCGGCGCCCAGCCCCAGGTCAGCGTGCGTGCGCCGACGAGTGCCGCGGCGAACCCGCCGACCGACCAGACGGCGTGGAACGCGGACATGATCGGCCGGGCGTAGGCGTGCTCCACCTCGATGGCGTGCGCGTTCATGCTCACGTCGAGCGCGCCGTTGCCGAGGCCGAGGGCCAGCAGTGCCGCACCGAGTGCCGGCCCGCTCGTCGCGAGGCCGGGCAGGATCAACGCGAGGGCGCAGAGCAGCGCGGAGACCGGGACCACGCGGTGCGCGCCGAAGCGGTCGGCGAGCGGGCCGGCGACCTGCATGCCGAGGAACGCGCCGCCGCCGAGCAGCAGCAGGATCAGCCCCAGCGTCGCGTGGCTGATGCCGGCCCGCTGCTCGACGGCCGGGATGTGGACGAGCCACATGCCGACGACGAAACCGTTGAGGGCGAAGAACGCGAACGTGGCCACCCTGGCGCGTCGCAAACGTTTGTCCACACTTGCACGGTACTTACGCGTCCTGGCGTTTACGTGAGTTCGCAAGCAAAATCACGGCGCCGACCAGCGCGATGACGACCGCGACCGGCACCTGCGCGCCGTCCGGCAGCACGTACCGGACCAGGAACCAGCTGCGTCCACCGTCCAGGATGGCGCTCAGGCCACCGCCGACCCCCTGGACGCACAGGACGATCCCGATCGTCTCGATGATCCACTTCATGGGAAACCCCTTTCCTCGGCTCCCACGATGGCGGCCGGGTGCGGGGTGTGTCGTCGGCGGACCGGGGCACGCCGGGTCATCATTTCGACTGATCCTTCCCGGTCCGCCGATGTGCTGTGATGGGAGCGTGAACAGGGTCTTCGAGCAGGTGCGCGGGTGGGCGGGGCCCCGCGTGCCGGTGCTGCAGGCCATCCTGCTGTTCGGGATCGGCACCGTGGTCCTGGCCGCCGGGCTGCCGACGCTCGCCGCCGTCGGTTCGCATGAACTGCCGCCGAGCGACCCCGTTCGCCTCCTCACGCTTGCGGTGCTCTGCGGTGCCGAGCTGCTGCGGCAGCGTGCGCCGGGGGTCGCGCTGAGCGTGGCCCTGGTGATCGCGGGGGTCGAGCTGAACTACGGCGTGTCGCTCGCGACCGTCATCGTGTTCACCGACCTGCTGTTCGCCGCGACGGTGTTCGGTTCGCGGCGCACCAACCAGGTCGTGGTGTGGGCGTCCGGCGCGGTCGTGCTCGTGCTGGTGGTCGTGTCGATCATGTCGGCGCACGGGTTGCGGGACGTCGTGGTCATGCTGCTGCAGGTGTGCGGCCTGCCGCTGATCCCGGTGTGGTGGGGGATGAACGTGCGCCACCACCGCGAGGCGGCCGCCGGCGAGCGGGCGCGGGCCGACCAGCTCGCCCGGATCGCCGAGCTGGACCGGAACGCGGCGGTGCAGGCCGAGCGGTCCCGGATGGCCCGCGACCTGCACGACGTGATCGCCGGGCACCTGTCCGCGATCGCCATCCAGTCCGAGGCCGTGCTGTCCATGGTGGACGGTGACCCGGCGGCCACCCGGCGGGTGCTGGAGTCGGTGCGGGAGAACAGCGTCCAGTCGCTGACCGAGATGCGGGCGATGATCCACCTGCTGCACTCCGACGAGTCCACTGTGGAGCGTACGGCGCCGGCCCGGCTGCGGGACATCGCGCAGCTGCTGGAGTCGGCGCGGGCGGCCGGGCTCGCCCTCGACGCGCGCATGGACGTCGAGGGCGAGCTGCCGGTGGCGGTGGACCTGTCGGCGTACCGGATCGTGCAGGAGGCGTTGACGAACGTGGTGAAGCACGCGCCGGGCGCGCGGGCGTCCGTGCTGGTGGGGCGGGCCGAGTCGACGCTCGTGGTGGAGGTGCGCAACGAACGCACCGGGTCGCCCGTGGCAGGTTCGGGGCGGGGGTTGCTGAACATGCGGGAACGGGCGCAGGCCGTCGGCGGGGTGCTGGTCGCGGGGCCCTGCGTCGACGGCTGGCGAGTGCGGGCGGAGCTGCCCGCGGAACAGGAGGCTTCGTGATCCGGGTGCTGGTCGCCGACGACCACGCGGCGATCCGCGCCGGGCTGACCATGATCCTCGACGGCGCGCCGGACATCGAGGTGGTCGCCGAGGCGGCGGACGGCGCGGCGGCGGCACGCAAGGCGGCGGCCCTGCGCCCGGACGTGGTGCTGATGGACGTCCGCATGCCGGGCACCGACGGGCTCGAGGCGACGCGGCGGGTGATCGAGTCGGGCAGTGCCCAGGTGATCGTGCTGACGACGTTCGACATGGACGAGTACGTGTACGGGGCCATGCGGGCCGGCGCGGCCGGGTTCCTGCTGAAGTCGGTGGACGCCGCCCGCCTGGTCGAGTCGGTCCGCCTGGTAGCGGCCGGTGACGGCGTCATAGAACCGAGTGTCACCCGAAGGCTCATGGCCGCCTTCGCCGCCGCCCCGGCGCCGGTCGAGCCACCTGGGCTCGGTGACCTGACCCAGCGGGAGCGCGACGTGCTGGTGTGCCTGGGCGAGGGCCTGTCGAACCAGCAGATCGCGCGCCGGCTCGGCGTCGGGGAGGCGACGGCGAAGACACACGTGTCGCGGGTGCTCACCAAGCTCGACCTGCGGTCCCGGGTGCAGGCGGCGGTGCTCGCGAAGGACGCGGGGCTGGTCGGCTAGCCTGCTTCGGTGCGTCTCGTGATCGCTCGCTGCCAGGTCGACTACGCCGGCCGGCTGACCGCCCACCTGCCCATGGCCACCCGCCTGCTGCTCGTCAAGGCCGATGGGTCGGTGTCCGTGCACTCGGACGACCGGGCGTACAAGCCGCTGAACTGGATGAGCCCGCCGTGCTGGCTGTCCGAGGAGCCGGGCACGTGGACGGTGGCCAACAAGGCGGGGGAGAAGCTGGTCATCACGCTGGAAGAGGTGCTGCACGACTCGGCGCACGAGCTGGGTGCCGAGCCGGGCCTGGTCAAGGACGGTGTCGAGGCGCACCTGCAGGAGTTGTTGGCCGAACACATCACCACGCTGGGCGACGGCTATTCACTCATCCGGCGCGAGTACATGACCGCCATCGGGCCGGTCGACATCCTGTGCCGCGACGCCGTCGGCGCCACGGTCGCGGTCGAGATCAAACGCCGCGGCGAGATCGACGGGGTTGAGCAGCTGACCAGGTACCTGGAGCTGCTGAACCGGGACCCGCTCCTCGCGCCGGTGCAGGGTGTCTTCGCCGCCCAGCTGATCAAACCGCAGGCCAAGACCCTCGCCGAGGACCGCGGCATCCGCTGCGTGACCCTCGACTACGACGCCCTGCGCGGCATCGAGTCGGACGAGTTCCGGCTGTTCTGAGCGGCTGTCAGTACACCTGCGTCACGGTGGCGGTCAACGTCGCGCCCGGCGGGGTGGACACGAACTCCTCACTGGCCGAGAACTCGTACTGCGAGAGCAGGGTGAAGCGCCCGATGAAAGGGCCGTCACTACCAGTGATGTTGTAGACGACCGTGTACGGCCCCTCGTCGTCGTAGATCGTGTCGCCCGTGTAGGTGACACCGAGGCGGAACGTCACGTTGCAGCCGGCGCTGCCGAAGCACTGCTGCTCGATGACCTGCACCTCGAGCACGAAGTCCGCGGGTTGAGGCACGTACGCCGTGTGTTCGTAGGTCGACGTCGTGACCGTCGTCGTGCTGGTCGCGGGCTCCTCCGACGGCGTGCCGGCGGCACCGGTGCGGTGCACGCCGCCGGCCAGCACGGGTATCAGCACGGCCATCACCGCGGCCATGGCGACGGCGCCCGCACCCACCGCGACCCACGTGCGGCGGCGCCTCCGCGGGGCTGGAAGCGGCAGGTAGGTCTGCTGGTCCTCGGGGGCCTGGTAGCTCATAGTCACCACGTCGCCTCGTCGGCTCCGAACGTGTCCGATGTCCTTGATCTGTCCAGTTGGCACCTCGGGCGCCGGTTCCGCCTGGTGTGGAGGGTCGATTCGGGTGTTCGGTGCACGCGCCTCGCACGTGGTGGATACGGTGCACGTGTGAGGGGAGCCCTAGTCCTACTGAGCGTGGTCGCCGCTGTGGTGCTTGCCGGGTGTGGTGAGGCCGTCGACACGGCCAAGCAGACGTTTCCGCGTAGCACCGTGCCTGCCGGGCGGGGCGGCGCGGAGACCGGTGGCACCGGCAGCACCGGCAAGCCGAAGGCGAACGACCCCGCGTTCGCGAACGAGAAGCTGCGCGAGCTGGACCCCTGTGGCCTGCTCACCAAGGACATCCTGTCCTCCGTCGGCACGCCGGCCGACCACAGCTCCGAGGACTTCGGGGAATGCTCCAACTACATGAAGGACAAGGACGGCAAGGACCTCAGCATCACGCTGTACGTCGGCGAGACGATCAGTGGCGCCGAGCGCGCCGACGAGAACATCGGCGGCCTGCCCGCGATGGAGAGCAAGCTCGACGACAGCAGCGCGTGCTTCGTCAGCGTCGTGACGTCCACGAACCCGAACTTCGGCGTCCGCGTGCAGATCGGCGGGGACGGGGAGGACCTGTGCCCCACCGGCCGGACCGTGCTCGGCGCCGTCGTTGACCTCATCCGCAACGATCCGCCGAAGCGTGAGGAGAAGACCGGGTCCATCGCCAACGTCGACCCGTGCACCCTGCTCGACGCCGCGGCGCTGAAGACCGCGCTGGGTGGGACCGACACGACCATGTCGCCCTACACGCTGCACTGGTGCAACTGGATCGGCGAGGCCAAGACCGTCGGGGTCTGGTTCCGCACCGGCTACGACCCGAAGGACAGCAGTGTCGACCCCGGGACGCCGGTCGACCTGGGCAACGGGGTCACGGTGTACCAGAACGCGGAGACCGGGATCGCGTCGTGCCGGCTCCAGTGGCGCCACCGCTCCACCGGCCAGGACGGCGAGGACGAGATCATCGAGATCGACTTCGACAACTCGTCCCCACCAGCCGGCGACAACGGCTGCGCGACGGCCGCGGAGATCGCGAAACTGCTGATCCCGGCGCTGCCGAAGCCCTGATGTCGCGTCACGGCTGACTTGGTCGATTCAGCCGCACACTGTCCGTGAGCTGGGACACGGCTGTGCTGCCGCCTTTGTTACTGGCGGGTACTGTCCGGCTTGTCGGTCTGGACGGGACTGCGGAGGTGCACGGTGGCACGTCAGATCCACAGCGTCGGGGTCGTCGGTCTCGGGACCATGGGTGCCGGGATCGCCGAGGTCGTGGCCAGGACCGGGCGCTCCGTGGTCGGGGTCGAGGTCAACGACCTCTGCGTCGCGCGGGCCCGGGAGCACATCGAGCACTCCACGGAGCGCGCCGTCGCCGGCGGCAAGCTCGACGGGGACGAGCGGGCGGCGCTCCTCGCGCGGATCAGCTACACCACCGATCTCCACGACCTGGCCGACGTCGACCTCGTCGTGGAGGCCATCCCCGAGAGTCTCGAGTTGAAGGCCAGTGTCTTCACCGAGCTGGAGCAGGTGTGCCGGCCCGACGTCATCCTCGCCTCCAACACGTCGTCGCTGTCCGTCACGGAGATCGGGGTGCACACCGGGCGGCCCGGGAAGGTCGTCGGGCTGCACTTCTTCAACCCGGCGCCCGTGCTGAAGCTCGTCGAGATCGTGCGGACCGTGGTCACCGAGCCTGACGTCGTCGCGGATGTCGAGGCGTTCGCGCGGTCGCTCGGCAAGGAACCCGTGGTCATCGGGGACCGGGCCGGGTTCATCGCGAACGCGTTGCTCTTCGGCTACCTCAACCACGCCGTCTCCATGTACGAGTCGCGGTACGCCACCCGCGAGGACCTCGACGCCGCCATGCGTTACGGCTGCGGCTACCCCATGGGCCCGCTGGCCCTCCTCGACCTCATCGGGCTCGACACCGCCTACGAGATCCTCGAGACGATGTACCGGCAGTCCCGCAACCGCCTGCACGCGCCGGCGCCCATCCTCAAGCAGATGATCACCGCCGGGTTGCTCGGGCGGAAGTCCGGGCGGGGGTTCTACACCTACGACGGGGTCGACTCGCCGACCACAGTGTCTGATGTGGACACTCCGGAGACGGTCGCCGGGCCGGCTCGGGAGGTCAGCCGGATCGGGGTGGTCGGGACCGGGACCATGGCCACCGGGATCGCGGAGGTCCTTGCCAGGAAAGGTTTTGACGTCGTGCTCCGGGCGCGGAGCAAGGACCGTGCCGACGTCGCGCTCGAGAAGGTGGGCAAGTCCCTCGGCCGCCAGGTGAGCAAGGGCCGACTGTCCGAAGAGGACCGTGACGCCACGCTCGCCCGCATCCGCGGGGCCACGGAGTTCGACGAGCTGGCCGACTGCGACCTCGTCATCGAGGCGGTCGCCGAGGAGCTGACCGTCAAGCGGGAGGTGTTCTCCGCACTCGACAAGGTGCTCAGGCCGGGCGCCATCCTCGCCACGACCACGTCGTCGCTGCCGGTCATCGAGTGCGCGGCGGCCACGTCCCGGCCCGCGGACGTCGTCGGCCTGCACTTCTTCAACCCGGCGCCGGTGATGAAGCTCGTCGAGGTCGTGCGCACGATCTCGACCGCCGACGACGTGGTCGCCACGGCGGACGCGCTGTGCCGCACGGTCGGCAAGCACCCGGTCCACTGCGCCGACCGGGCCGGGTTCATCGTCAACGCGCTGCTGTTCCCGTACCTCAACGACGCGGTCACGATGCTCGAGGCGCACTACGCCGACGCGGACGCCATCGACACCGCCATGAAGGTCGGCTGCGGCCTGCCGATGGGCCCGTTCGAGCTGCTGGACGTCGTCGGGCTCGACGTGTCGCTCGCCATCGAGCGGTCGCTGTACTACGAGTTCCGCGACGCCGGCTTCGCGCCGGCGCCGCTACTGGAACACCTGGTCACGGCCGGTCGCCTCGGCCGCAAGACCGGCAAGGGCTTCCGCGACTACGGTTAACCGCAGCCGCAGGCGCCACCGCAGCAGCCGCCGCCGGCCGGGGCGCTGGCCCCGTCGCCGCCGCGGCTCAGGGACACCATCGACAGCAGCTTGACCGTGTCCGCATGGCCCTCCGGGCAGGACGCCGGGGCCGATGACTCACTCATCGCGCGGCGCACCTCGAAGGTGGTCGCGCACTCCTTGCAGCGGTACTCGTACGTCGGCACGCGTCAATTGTGCACTGCCGCTACCGTGATGACGTGTCGCTCCGCCAGCTTCTCTCCGTGACGCCCTGTGCCTCGGCGTAACCGTGACCGCCGCGAGCCGGCCCGCGAGCTGAGCACCGCGGGCTACCAGCGGTCGGAGTCCGCGGCCGACGGCGAGTGGCTCGTGCGCAACGTCAGCGCCACGAGCACCACCAAGACCTACCGCTGCCCGGGCTGTGACCACGAGATTCGCCCCGGCACAGCCCACGTCGTGGTGTGGCCCGCCGACGAGCTGGGCACGGTCGCGGACCGCCGGCACTGGCACCAGGGCTGCTGGCAGGCCCGAGCTCACCGCCGTCCTACCCGTCGGCGGTAGAGAAACGAAGCCCAAAAATAACGCTACGAAAACTTCCTGAAAGGTGTCGAACCGACGCTGTCTCCTACGACGTGTCTGTGAAAGCAACCGGACAGACCAGCTAGGAGAGACCGATGTCGCACCCCCTCGGCGCCCTCGCGGACAACATGACCGCCTATGCCATCTACGCCACCGCCCAGTCCGAGATGCGTCGTGCCTACGCCCTCATCGAGACCGGTGAACTCGACGCCGCCGCCGACGAGGTCGAGTCCGCCGCCCACGCCGCCGAGGTCCTGGCCAGGGCATCCACGGAGCTGGACCGCATCGCCCATTGGCGCAGGGTGGCCGCCGCCCGTCAACGGTTCGTCGACCAACTCCGGGGGAGCGACCTGGTGGCGGCCTGATGCCCCGGCCGCCCCCGACGCAATGCCTCGAAGGACCCCTTCAGGACGTTGAACGTCCCGAAGGACCCCTTCAGGGCATCGTCAGCGGGGGAAGGTACGAGCGGCTGCCAGGAACGCGTCGTTCTCGGCTGGTAGGCCGATCGTCGCGCGCGCGCCTTCGCCGGCGAAGGCGCGGATGATCACCTTCTGGTCCATGCAGTGCTCGTTGAACGCCGCTGTGCGCTCGCCCAGCGGGAGCCACACGAAGTTCGCCTGTGTCTCGGGGACCTCGTAACCCATCTCGAGCAGTGCCGCGTGCACGCGGGGGCGCTCGTCGGTCACCTCGCGGCAGCGCGCCTTCAGCTCGGGCTCCGCGGCCATGGCGGCGATGCCGGCCGCCTGCGCGATGCGGTTCACGGCGAACGGGATGCCGACCCGCCGCACGCCCGCCGCGATCTCCGCGGACGCGACCAGGTAACCCAGCCGGATCCCGGCCAGCGCGTACGCCTTCGAGAACGTCCGCAGCACGGCCACGTTCTGCCGGTCCAGGAACGAGAACCCGTCCGGCACGTCCGGGTCGGTCACGAACTCCCGGTACGCCTCGTCGAGGACGACCAGCACGTCAGAAGGCACGCGGTCCAGGAACGACGTCAGCTCCGCGGTCCGCAGCGCGGTGCCGGTCGGGTTGTTCGGGTTCGCCACGAAGATCACCCGGGTGCGGTCGGTGACGGCCGCGAGGATGCCCTCCAGGTCGTACCGGTGGTCGGCCAGCGGCACCTTCACGCCCCGCGCCGTCGCGATCTGCGTGACGATCGGGTACGCCTCGAACGACCGCCACCCGAACACGACCTCGTCGCCCTCGGCGCACAGCGCCTGTACGACCTGCTGGCACAGGCTCACCGACCCGCAGCCCACCGCGAGCCGCGGCCGGTCGACGCCGAAGTGCTCCGCCGTGCGGTCCAGCAGGTCGCCGCAGTCCATCGCGGGGTAGCGGTTGACGTCCGCGGCCGCCTCGGCGATCGCGGCGAGCACGCCGGCGGGCGCCGGCCCGGACAGCTCGTTGCTGGACAGGATGACCGCGCCGGGGACCTTCCGGCCGGCGACGTAGTCGGGAAGCGACGCGAGGTCCGCTCTGACCGTTACAGGCATGCTCGCATCATGTCATCCCGGGAGCAGGAAGAAGCAAGACAGCGCTCCCTGGAAGTAGGCCTGCCGGACGAGCGTGGCCCCCAGCTTCTCCGCGACCCGGCGAGCGGCGGCGTTCGTGGTCGGCGTGATGATCAGGATCGGCAGGTCGGGCAGGATGCGGTGGCCCCACTCGACCGCGGCCACGACCATCTCCGGCGCGTAGCCGTGGCCCCAGAACCGGGGGAACAGCCGGTAGAACACGTTGAGGTAGGAACCCTCGTCGTGGTAGGCCAGCTGGAGGCCGCCGAACCCGGCCAGCTCGCCGGTCGCCGCCAGTTCGATGGCCCAGTAGCCGAAGCCGAACTCCGCCCAGTGGTCGAGCCAGGAGGAGAACAGCTGCCGCGAGTGGTGCGGGTCGCCGACGCCCTCCGGCCGGTGCCTCGTCGCGTCCGGGTCCGCGTGCAACGCGATCATCGCGTCGGCGTCCGCCGGCACGACCTTCCTCAGCACCAGCCGTGCGGTGGCGATCCGCTCGGGTCTGGCGCCCTTCGAAACCTGGGTCACTTCTCGATGCTAACGATGACCACAGACACTGATCGGCGCTTGTGTGAAGCGTGCCCCATCGGTCACTCGAGCCAGCGGGCCACCGCGCCGGTGAACTCCTCGGGCACCTCGAGCGGGGGCAGGTGACCGGCGCCGGCCAGCGTCACGACCTCCGCCTTGGGCATCAGCGCGGCCAGTGCGTCCGCCTCCTCGGCCGGGATGAGCGTGTCCTGCTCGCCCCGCACGATCAGCGTCGGCACGTCCGCGGCCCGCAGCAGCTCCGCCGAGTCGGGCCGCGCGGCCATGGCCCGCTGCGCCCACGCGATGGCGGCGCCGGCCTGTTCGGACACGAGCGTGCGCACGGCGGCCACGACGTCCGGACGGCGCTCGTGGGTCTCCGCACCGAGCAGGTTCGGCAGCATGGCGTCCGCGACGAAGCCCGAGCCCTCCGCCTCGGCGCGGGCAGCCATCGCCTCGCGGTTGGCGCGGGCGGCGTCGGTGTCCGCGGTCGCCCGGCCCGACACCAGGACCAGGCCCGCGACCAGCTCGGGTGCGGCACGCAGCACGGCCATGGCCACGTAGCTGCCCATCGAGCAGCCGCCGATCAGCGCCCGTCGGCCGTCCAGGAGCGCCACCACGTCGCCGGCGACGGCGCCCAGGTCGGGTTCCCCGGTGCCCAGCGGGGCGTCGCCGAAGCCGCGCTGGTCCGGGGTGATCAGCTCGACGTGCTCGGCGATGCCGACGCCGTCCCACATCCGGTGGTCCAGCGGGAACGCGTGGAGCAGCACGAGCGGTGTGTCGGGAAAGCGCATGCGTCCATCCAACCAGGGTCAGCGCCTGCGCCGGCGCCACGGCGTGGTGCGTTCGTCGTCCGGCTCGAGGGGGACGTGCGGCTCGTCGGTGTCGTTCCCGTCGGTGAGGCCCAGCAGTTCGGCGGTGAAGTCGGCCAGGCTGGCCGACCGCTCCTCGCCCGCCCGGCGCAGGGCCGCCGAGCGCAGCCGGTGGTAGCCACGGACCGACACCGGGCGCAGCGGGCGCATCGTGTAGGCCCCCTCCTGCCCGAGGGCCTCGGTCATCTCCACGTCGACGAGCACCGTGCCGGGTCTGGCGACCGAGGTGAGGCGGCTCGCGATGTTGACCACCGGGCCGTAGACGTCGCCGAAGCGGCTCAGCACCCGGCCGTACGCGAGGCCGGCCCGCAGCGTCGGCACGCCGTCCTCCTGCTCGGCGCGGGCGATCAGCGTCAGCGCGATCTCGGCGCCGTCGGCGGGGGAGTCGGCGACGAACAGCACCTCGTCACCCAGCATCTTCACGATCCGGCCGTGGTTCTCGGCGACGACGTCGGCGGCCAGCGCGTCGAACCGCTCGACGACCTCGACCAGCTCCTTCTCGGTCGCGCGGCGGGTCAGGGAGGTGAACCCGACCATGTCCGCGAAGCCGACGACCTGGCGGCGCTCGTCGACCTCCTCGTCCGGCGCGGCGAGCATGCGGCCCGCGTACGCGGCGAGGTGGCGGCGCCAGACGTAGTTCTGCAGCGACTCCAGCTCGGGGGTGAGGTGCTCGACGAGCCGGGCCAGCTGGCGCTCGTCGGCCGCCAGCTCGGGGTTGACGGCCAGCACGTCACGCAGCATGTGGACCTGCGACTCGGCCAGCCGGGACATGTGCTGGCCGATCATGCGTGCGGTCGAGGCGGCGAGCGAGGGGTCGAGGATGCCGTTCTGGATCAGCTGGTCGGTGAGGCGGAGCGCCTGGACGTCGCCCTCGGTGAAGACGGCCGCGTCGTCGTCCTGGGTGGCGAAGCCGAGCGCGCGCCACAGTGCGCTGGCCCGCTCGGCCGGCACGCCGGACAGCCCGGCGACCTGGGCACGCGTGTACTGCCTCCCGCCACCGAGCAGGACGCTCTCGATCGCCTCCTCGGTCACGTCGTGTGGACGATGAGGACGTCGACCTTCGACTTGCGGGCGGCTTCGGCGGGGACCGAGCCGAGGATGCGGCCGGCCAGCGTGTTGAGGCCGCGGTTGCCGACGACCAGGAGGTCGGCGCTCCGCTCCTGGACGATCCTGGCCAGGGTGGGGACCGGCTCGCCGTCCACGACCACGGTGTCGATCTCGGTGGCGCCCTGCTTCTTCGCACGTTCCGCGGCCGTGCGGACGGAGTCCTCGGCCGGGGTGGAGCCGACCACCTGGTAGGCCACGTCGGCGCCCAGCTGGTCGGCCGCCTTGCTGACCTCGTCGGGCCGGGCCGGGTGGTAGGCGCAGGCGATGACCAGCGTGGCGCCGGTGTCGGCGGCGATCTTCGCGGCGCGGTCCACTGCCAGGTAGGACGAGTCGGAGCCGTCCGTGCCGACGACCACGGTCTGGTAAGCCGTCATGTGTCCTCCCGTTAGCTACTCGCGAGTAAACCTACCGTGCGTGTGTGTTCCTCCGCACGGTGATGCCGTGTCGTTTTTCCGCCAGATCCACGGTTCCGCGTGCGGAAGCCTTGGGTCATGAGCGATTACCTGATCCACCCACTGAACGAGCGTGGTACCGACGGGGTTGCGGTCACGGCGGGCGGCGGCGAGCCGCTGCGGTGCTGCCTGCGCGACGCCGCCGCCGGCGAGGAGCTCCTGCTGTTCAACTACGAGCAGCCGCTGCCCGGCGACGGTCCCTACGGGCAGAAGGGGGCGGTGTTCACGCACGCCGCGGCGTGCGACGGGCCGGCGTCGGTGAGCGCGTACCCGGCGGACTGGGTCGGGCGGCCGCAGGCGCTGCGGGCCTACGACGCACGCGGCTGGATCCACCCGTCGACCCACGTCCACGACGGCACGGACCCGGAGGCGGCGATCGCGTCGGTGCTGGCACACCCCGAGGTTGTCGAGGCACACAGCCACAACCTCGCCTACGGCTGCTACATGTTCCGGGTCACGCGGAGCTGAACTACTCCCCGATGTCCTCGTACCAGAGGTCCGGCCGCGCGGCGATGAAGTCGGTCATGAGGCCGACGCAGGTCTCGTCCTCGACGACCTCGATCCGCACCCCGTGCTCGGCGAGCCATTCGTGGCCGCCGGTGAACGTGGTCGACTCGCCGACGATCACGTGCGGGATGTTGAACTGGCGGACGAGCCCACTGCAGTACCAGCACGGGGACAGCGTCGTCACCATGATCGTGTCGCGGTAGTGCCGCCGTCGGCCCGCGTTGCGGAAGGCCGCCGTCTCCGCGTGCATGGACGGGTCACCGTCCTGCACACGGCGGTTGTGGCCACGGCCGAGCAGCTCGCCGTCCGCGGTGAACAGGGCGGCGCCGATCGGAATGCCACCCTCGGCAAGACCCTGCCGCGCCTCCTCGACGGCAACCTCGAGCAGGTTGTTCACCTCACGATGCGCTTCGTCTTCGCGTCGGCCACGGCGTTGGGGATCGGGGGCTCCTCCGGGGCGCCCGCGGTCTCCCACTTCTCCTTCGGCGGGCCGGGCAGCGGGTTGCGGTCGCGGGGGGCCGGGGTCGGCTTGGCGCCCGCCTCCGCCGCGTCGGCCAGCTCCTCCGGCAGGGGCTCGAACGCCGGGACCGCGTTCTCCAGGTAGGCGTGCGCGTCGACGACCAGCTCGCGGGCCGACGTCAGCTGCTCGGCCACCTTCGCCCGCAGCTTGCGCAGCGCCGCGACGCGCTGGGCGGCGTGGTTGATCCGGCGGTTGGACTCGTCGGTCGCCTCGCGGACGCGGCGCTCCGCCTCGGTCGCGGCCTCCTGCAGGCGCGCGGTCGACTCGGTGATCGCGTCGTGGCGGCGGCGGTTGGCCTCCTCCGTCGCCTCGCGGACGCGGCGTTCGGCCTCCGACTTCGACGTGGCCTCCTGCTCCGCCAGGGCCCGCATGGACTCCGTGCGGCGGGAGGCCATCGCGATCTCGAAGTCCTCCTCGACCTGCTGGCGCCGGGCCGCGGCGGCGATGTCCGCGGCCTCGGCCTCCGACTTGGCCTTCGCGATCAGTTCCTCGGCGTCACGGCGTGCGATCTCCAGCACACCGGCGTGTTCGGACTCCATCTCGATCTGGCGCTCGTCCAGCTCGCGGATCCTGGTCTCGTGCTTGCTCTTCAGGTCCTCGGCCTCGGCCTGGGCCTTCGCGCGGATGTGCTCGGCCTCGGCCTTGGCCTTGGTGCGCATCTCCTCGCACTCTTCCTGCGTCAGCCGCAGCATGCGTTGCAGGCGCTCGGACAGGCCCTCGATCGTGGTCGGCGGCATGGCCAGCCGTTCGATCTGCTTGTTCAGATCGTCGATCGTCGTGCGGGCCTGTTCCAGTTGCGCGGTCAGCTCGGCAGCCTGCGCCGCCGCCGCGTTCCGGTCGGCGGCGAGGATCTTCAGCTGGCTGTCCAGTTGCTCGAGGTGTTCCTCGACCTGCATCCGGTTGTAGCCGCGCTTGCTGATGTCGAAGCCGGCTCCCAGCGGTACAAGATCACGTTCTTCGCCCAGCGCCATGGCACCACGCTACATTGCCCGGCCTACCGGCATGGCCGTAAGGCGTTCTCAGACTCCCCGAAAACGGTTGATGGCCGAAAGATGTTGCTCGCGCAACTGGTGATCCCGAACGCCCAGGCCCTCTTCCGGCGCCAGGCACAGCACGCCGACCTTGCCCTGGTGCTTGTTCCTGTGCACCTCGTAGGCCGCCTGCCCGGTCTGCTCCAATGAGTACACACCGGACAGTGTGGGGTGGATCTTCCCCTTGGCGATCAACCGGTTCGACTCCCACGCCTCGCGGTAGTTGGCGAAGTGCGAGCCGATGATCCGCTTCAGGTTCATCCACAGGTAGCGGTTGTCGTACTGGTGCAGGAAGCCACTGGTCGACGCGCAGGTGACCACCGTGCCGCCCCGCTTGGCCACGAACACGCTCGCGCCGAAGGTCTCCTTGCCGGGGTGCTCGAACACGATGTCGGGGTCGTCGCCGCCGGTGAGCTCGCGGATCTGCGCGCCGAACCGCTTCCACTCCTTGGGGTCCTGGGTGTGCTCGTCCTTCCAGAACCGGTATCCCTCGGCGCTGCGGTCGATGATCAGCTCCGCGCCCATCTTGCGGCAGATCTCGGCCTTCTGCGGGCTGGACACGACGCACACCGGCGTCGCGCCGCCGTTCACCGCGAACTGCGTGGCGTACGAACCGAGGCCGCCGGAGGCGCCCCAGATGAGGACGGTGTCGCCCTGCTTCATGCCGGCGCCGTTGCGGGAGACCAGCTGCCGGTACGCGGTGGAGTTGACCAGGCCCGGGCAGGCGGCCTCCTCCCAGGTGAGGTGCGCGGGCTTGGGCATCAGCTGGTTCGACTTGACCAGCGCCAGCTCGGCGAGCCCGCCGAAGTTCGTCTCGAAGCCCCAGATCCGCTGCTCGGGGTCGAGCATCGTGTCGTTGTGGCCGTCCGGGTGCTCGAGCTCGACGTTGAGGCAGTGCGCGACGACCTCGTCGCCCGGCTGCCACGCGTTCACGCCGGGCCCGGTCCGCAGCACGACGCCGGCCAGGTCGGAGCCGACCACGTGGTAGGGCTGGTCGTGCCGCTTGGCCAGGGGAGAGGTCTTGCCGTACCGCCGCAGGAAGCCGAACGTGTCCATCGGCTCGAAGATCGACGTCCAGACGGTGTTGTAGTTGATGGCGCTGGCCATCACGGCCACGAGCGCCTCGCCGGGGCCCAGCTCGGGCGTGGGCACCTCGTCGACGTGCAGTGACTCGCGGGGGTCCTTGTCCTCGTGTTTGCGGCCCGCGAACATCTCGACCTCGTCGGCGCGCACGGTCACGCCCCGATAGCTCTCGGGCACCGGCAGAGCACCCACTTCGGCGTGGTCACCAGCAAGGATGGCGTCGAGAATCTTCTGCATGCCCGCCGACGCTACCGGCCAGTAACGTTTCAGAAGAAGCCAGGCGAGACCCGAGTCACTCGATGGAGGAGTCGCAAGGTTGATCGGCCGGCCCTCGCGGCCCCTGCCATGCGGGGGTGCGCGCAGCGCCCGGCATCGCCGGCGGGTGTGGCTTGCCCTGAAAGGCGCGTTCAGGACGTTGGCCGTGCCCTGAAAGGCGCGTTCAGGACGTTGGCCGTGCCCTGAAAGGCGCGTTCAGGGCGTTCAGCGTCTCGAAAGCGCCTTTCAGAGCGGGCGGGATGTCTCGAAAGCGCCTTTCAGGGCACGTGGGCGGTCGCGGATTTGACCGGCCGGCCAACCAAGGAGCATCATGCGAGTAGAGGCTCTCACTGACACGGAGGTGGTCTCGATGGCAGAAACAGCGGTTCGGCCGTGGACCCGGCCGCACGACTGGGCTGAGGTCGTCCTGGGCGTCGTCGCCCTGCTGTCCCCGATCTGGACGGACACGAACGACGCCGCGATGTGGACGATGATCGTGCTGGGTGCTCTGGTCGCCCTGGACGGCCTGGCGTCGTTGGCCGTGCCGGGCATGGTCTACGGCGAAGGGATCCAGGTCGTCCTCGGCGTGCTCATGTTCATCTCGCCATGGGTGATGGGGTACACCGAGTTCAGCGCCATCGCCTGGTCGTCCTGGATCATCGGCGCGTTGACCCTGGTGGTCGGCGCGGTCGCGTTCCCGGTCGCCCAGTCGGCGCACCGTTCCGGCATGGCCGGACAACACTGACAGAATCGAGCGCGGTCCACGCGTGGCCTTCACGGGTTACGTTTGTGGGCCGCGCGCGTTTTCGTCGTCAGGAAGGGGCCGTGATGCGCAGAGCCGGCAAGAAGGACGACCCGTCCGCGCGGGAGCGCATCCTGGCCGCCGCGGCCGAGCTGTTCGCCGAGTCGGGCTTCGAGGCCACGCCCACGTCGAGGATCGCGACGCTCGCGAAGGTGCCCAAGGGCCTGGTGCACTACTACTTCCAGAAGAAGCAGGACCTGCTGACCGCGCTGGTGGAACGGCTGCCGGACGAGCACATCGAGCCGGCGCGGGTGGTCGTGCCCGGGGACGTGGCCGCGTCGCTGCGGCGGCTGGTCGCGGAGCTGGACGCACGCAACCGCGCGTCGACCCTGCTCTCCCACCTGCTGTGGCGGGAGGCCGACACGCACCCGTCGGTCAAGGAGGCGATGCAGGCCCGCTTCCGCACGGTCGTCCAGCAGGTCCGCGCGGTCATCGAGGCGGCGTCGACGGCCGCGCTACCGCTGACGACCGTGGAGACGGCGGCGGAGCTGCTCGCGCTGGCGGTCAGCTACCGCCACTCGGTGGCCCGCTACGCCGACACCGACGAGACCATGGACCGCGAGGTCGACTTCATCGCTAGTGCCCTGACCCCTCCGGCGCCGGTTCCACCAGCTCGATGAGCACGCCGCCGCCGTCCTTCGGGTGTACGAAGTTCACCCGGCTGTTCGACGTGCCCTGCGCCGGCTTGTCGTAGAGGACGCGGATTCCCTTGGCCCGCAAGGCTTCCATGGCCGCCTCGATGTCGGTCACCCGGTAGGCCAGCTGCTGCAGGCCGGGTCCCTTGCGGTCGATGAACTTGCCGATGGTGGTGTCCGGGCCGAGCGGCGCGAGCAGCTGGACGGCCGCTCCCGTGCCGTCGTCGCCGGGTGCGCGCATCATGGCCTCGTGCGTGCCCTGGGCCTCGTTGACCTCGTCGTGGGCCAGTTCGAGGCCGAGCGTGTCGCGGTAGAACGCGATCGCCTCGTCGAGATCGGGCACGGCGACACCGACGTGGTCGATTGCGGTGACGAACGGTTTGAGTGCGTCCATTCACTGAAGATACGACGGTTAATCGATACCGCGACCTGCGGTTGTGCGACCGCTCACACGGTAGGGGACCCCTGTTTCTACCAGCGGGTAACGTAGGGGGTCCCCGAGATTCTTGGAGGAACGCAGTGTCTGGATCCGTCATCGTCGCCGGGGCACGCACCCCCATCGGCCGGTTGCTCGGCGCCCTCAAGGACTTCTCCGGGGCACAGCTGGGCGGCATCGCCATCAGGGCCGCGCTCGAGCGGGCCGGGGTCGCGCCGGAGCAGGTGCAGTACACGATCATGGGCCAGGTCCTGACCGCGGGCGCCGGCCAGATCCCCGCGCGGCAGGCCGCGGTCGCGGCGGGCATCCCCATGGACGTGCCCGCGCTGACGATCAACAAGGTCTGCCTGTCCGGCCTCGACGCGATCGCGCTGGCCGACCAGCTCATCCGCGCCGGCGAGTTCGAGATCGTCGTGGCCGGCGGCCAGGAGTCGATGACCCAGGCGCCGCACCTGCTGCCCAAGTCGCGGGCCGGCTTCAAGTACGGCGACGTGACCATGCTGGACCACATGGCCTACGACGGCCTGTTCTGCGCGTTCGACCAGGTCGCGATGGGGGCGTCGACCGAGAAGCACAACGCACGCTACGGCGTGACCCGTGAGGAGCAGGACGCGTTCGCGGCCCGTTCGCACCGGCTCGCCGCCGAGGCCATCGCGCAGGGCCTGTTCGCGGACGAGATCGCGCCGGTGACGATCCCCCAGCGCAAGGGCGACCCGATCGTGTTCGACACCGACGAGGGCGTGCGGCCGAACACCACCGTCGAGGAGCTGGCCAAGCTGCGGGCGGCGTTCGCGGCCGACGGGACCATCACGGCCGGCACGTCGTCGCAGATCTCCGACGGCGCCGCGGCGGTCGTGGTGATGAGCAAGGCCAAGGCCGAGGAGCTGGGGCTCGAGTGGCTGGCGGAGATCGGCGCGCACGGCGTCGTCGCGGGGCCGGACGCGAGCCTGCACGAGCAGCCGTCGAACGCGATCAAGGCCGCGCTCGCGAAGGCCGGTCTCTCGGCGTCCGACCTGTCGCTCGTGGAGATCAACGAGGCGTTCGCGGCGGTGGGGGTGGTGTCCACGAAGCAGCTGGGCATCAGCGAGGACATCGTGAACGTCAACGGCGGCGCCATCGCGCTCGGCCACCCGATCGGGGCGTCCGGGGCGCGGCTGGCGGTGCACCTGGCGTACGAGCTTCGTCGGCGCGGTGGTGGTCTCGGTGCGGCCGCGCTGTGCGGTGGCGGCGGCCAGGGCGACGCGCTGTTGCTGCGTGTCTGATCTGGCGTCCCTGGTCGAGCAGGCACGCGCCGGGCAGGCGCGTGCCGTCGCTCGGCTGATCTCACTCGTCGAGGACGACAGCCCGTCGCTGCGGTCGGTCGCGGCGGAGCTGTCGCCGCTGACCGGCCGGGCACGCGTGCTGGGGTTGACCGGCCCGCCCGGGGTCGGGAAGTCGACGTCCACGTCGATGCTGGTGTCGGCGTTCCGGGCCCGTGACCTGCGGGTCGGCGTGCTGGCGATCGACCCGTCGTCGCCGTTCTCCGGCGGTGCGCTGCTCGGCGACCGCATCCGGATGCACAGCCACACGGTCGACGCCGGCGTGTTCATCCGCTCGATGGCGACCCGCGGCGCCCTGGGCGGCCTGGCGACGGCGACACCGCAGGCGGTGCGTGTGCTGGACGCGGCCGGCTTCGACGTGGTGCTGGTGGAGACCGTCGGGGTTGGACAGTCCGAAGTGGACATCGTGGCACTCGCGGACACCACGGTCGTGCTGCTGGCGCCGGGCATGGGCGACGGCATCCAGGCGGCCAAGGCGGGGATCCTCGAGGTCGCGGACGTGTTCGTGGTGAACAAGGCCGACCGTGACGGCGCCGACCAGACCGTCCGGGACCTGCGCCACGCGATGTCCCTGGGCCGGCGCGAGCTGGGCCCGTCCTGGCGCCAGCCGATCGTCCGCACGGTGGCGACGACCGGCGAGGGTGCCGGCGAGCTGCTGGCGGCGTTGGACGGTCACCACGACTGGCTGGTGGCGCACGGGGAACTGGAGACACGGCGGATCCGGCGCGCGTCGAGGGAGATCGAGGCCATCGCGGTGGCGTCCCTGCGGGCGCGGCTGGGTGGCGTGCGGGGTGGCGAGGCGCTGGCGGCCCTGGCGAAACGGGTCGCGGCGGGCGAGACGGACCCGTACACGGCGGCCGACCAGCTGACCAGCGGGCTCTGACCTGCCGATCGTCGCGACCAGACACAACTCACCGATCATTGTCGGTGGTCCGGGTTACCATCCCGCCCGTGACCATGCCGCCAGGGGGACCTCCACACCAGCCGCCGTACGGGCCACCACCGCCCGGCTATCCGGTGCGGGGATACCCAGTTCCACCACCACAAGGCTACGGCCCGCCGCAGGCCTATCCGCCTGCCGGACACGGCCATCCCGCCGGGGCCCCGCCAGCGCCCTACGGCCAGCCGCCCATGGGCGGCTATCCAGTGCCTGGTGCCAATCCCATGCCCGGGTACGCCCCACCCGCTGCCCCTGTGCCGCCACCGGCCTTCGCGCCGGGGCCGACCGGAGCGCCCGGGTTCGGGCCTCCTGGCGCCGCCGGGCCGGGGGCAGGCGGTCCGCCCGTCGTCATCGACGTCGGGAAGACCAATGCCCGCAAGGCGGTCATCGGGGCGACCGTGGCCGGGGCGATCGGGTTGCTCGCGCTCGGGTCCGCGATCTTCGGCGCGGTCGACGGCGGCGCCGGGGTCGCCATCGTCGCCGGGGTCATCGGGTTGTTGTTCCTCATCCTGCCCATCGGGCTGATCGTGCGGCGGGACAAGGTCTTCCGGCCACAGCACCTCGTCTTCGACGCGGTCGGGCTGCGGTGGGACGACCCGCGCGGCGCGCCCTGGATGGTGCCCTGGTCGGAGCTGGCCGCCGTCTCGATCTCCAAGCACAGCCCCCAGCAGGTCGGACCGGAGTCCATTCAGGACAAGCTGGTCGGCGCGGCCTCCGACAAGATCGCCGGGGAGCGCGCGCACGTCCGCATCGACTTCTACCCCGCCGACCCCTCCTTCGCGGGCCGGCACCCCGAGATCGCGCACCTGTGGGAGCGGCAGGGCGTCCAGAACGGCTACCGATTACCCCTCGGCAGCAACGTCAAGTTCATCCCCATGATCGCGTCCGCCATGGGGCGGTTCGCGCCGCACATCTACCGGGGGGTAAACGCCACCGAGGGGTTCTACGGGCTCAGCTGACCGGCGGCAGGCAGCGGATCACGGTCACCTCGCCGTCCACTGTGGACTCACCGGCGGCGTGCGGGACGACGAAGGTCGCGCCCTTCGCCAGCGGGACGTCGCCTGCCTTCTCGGTCCGCAGGGTGCCGGCGCCGTCCAGCACCACCAGCACGCCGAACGACGGGTCCAGCTCCGCCCCGCCGGTCAGCCGCTGCGCGCGGAAGAACTCGGGGTGGGCGAACAGCTCACCCGTGGCCGAGTGGTGGACGAGCTGGTCGAGCCGGTTCGCCCAGCTCCGCCGGTCCACGCAGCCGAGCGCGGTGTCGAAGCCGATGCCGAGGTGGCCACCCGCCTCGTCGTCGAGGAAGCCGCGCCACTCCAGCGTGACCGACAGGTCCGTCGGCTGCTGCAGCTCCACGATGAAGATGCCGGCGTCGATCGCGTGCGGCACGCCGGCCGGCACGAACACGGTGTCGCCGGGCCGGACCGCGACCGGGTTCAGCGCGGCCAGCATGGCCTCGGTGTCCTGCCGGGCGACCCAGTCGGCGACCTTGTCCGCGTCCACGTCCTCGGCGAATCCGATGTGGACGGTCGCGTCCGCCTCGGCGCCGACCACGACCCACGCCTCGGTCTTGCCGTAGCGGGAGGCGTAGTGCCGCGCGGCGAACTCGTCGGAGGGGTGGCAGTGCACGGGCAGGCGCTGGCCGGCGTCGAGCAGCTTCACGAGCAGGGCCGGCTCGGGGCCGAAGGCCCGCACGTGCGCGTCGCCGAGCCAGTTGGCCGGGTGCGTGGCGACGGCGTCGCGCAGGAGGGTGCCGTCGGGGAGCGTGGTGAGACCGTGGGACTGCTCGCCGTGCAGCGTGGTGCAGGAGGCGACCCAGTCCTCCGGGCCGAACTCCTTCGGCTCGTCACCACGCAGGGCGGCGATGGCCGCACCGCCACGGTAGAAGCGGGGCGGCTGGTTGGCGGGCAGTCGGACCGGTCGCAGGCCGTCGTTCATCTCTCTCCTGATCCGCGGGGAATGAGGTGGGCGGGCAGCACGATCCGGCGGGGCGGCTCGCGGTCGCCGTCCATGCGGGCGAACAGCAGCTCGGCCGCGGCCTTGCCGAGTTCGGCCGGGTCGAGGGAGACCACGGTGACCGGCGGGTCGAGCAGGTCGGCCAGCTCGAAGTCGTCGAAGCCGACGAGCGCGGGCCGGTGCTCGGTCCTGGCGAGCGCGCGCAGCACCTGCACGGTGATCCGGTTGTTGCCGGTGACGACGGCGGTCGCGGTCCGCAGCGTGTCGACGATGGTCGACGTCGTGTGCGGGCCCATCGCGACGAGCCGCTCGTCGAACGGGATGCCGGCCCGGGCACAGCCTTCGCGGAAGCCGGTGAGCCGCTGGGCGGCGGTGAAGACCGTGGGCCCGTGCCCGAGGAAGGCGATCCGCTGGTGCCCGTGCGCGGCGAGGTGCGTGACGGCCTGCGCGGCGCCGGCGACGTTGTCGACGAGCACGGTGTCGGCGAGGACGTCGCCGGGCGGCCGGTCCACGAACACGACCGGCGTGCCGGACGCGATCTCGGGCAGGAGGTACCCGTGCTGGCGCCCGGCCGGGATGATGATCAGGCCGTCGACCCGGCGCGCGCAGAACTCGAGGGCCAGCTCGCGCTCGCGGTCGGCGTCCTCGTCCGAGGAGCCGGTGAGCACCTGCCGCCCGAAGCGGCGCGCGACCTCCTCGGCGGCGCGGGTGAGCCCGGAGTAGAAGGGGTTGGCGACGTCCTCGAGGACGAGGCCGATGGTGCCGGTGGAGGAGCCGCGGCGCAGGTTGAGCGCGCCGACGTTGCGGCGGAACCCGAGCCGCTCGATGGCCGCGAGGACGCGCTCGGCGGTCTCGGCGTGCACCCCGGCCTCGGCGTTGACGACCCGGGAGACGGTCTTGATGCTCACCCCGGCCAGCCGGGCGACATCGCTCATGGTCGCCCTGCGCGGCAACCGCCCGGGAGAGTTCGACAACGTTGTCATGACGTTGCTATTCGACCTCGTGAAGCAGGCAGTTGTCAACTCGACAAGGTTGTCAGACGGCGGACGCCTCCAGGGGATGGTTGGAGGCGTCCGCCGCCCCACCAGCCACCGCGTCCCAAGGATCGGCTGGTGACGGGTGAGCGGGGAGACCGTTTCCGCGCACCCAAAACTCGGCTCGTCGGCACACGAGTGGCCCTCTCGCTCGGCCACACCGGGTGAAAGTTATCCACAGCCCACCGCCGACCAGGGGTTTCGTCGGTGCCGCCCAGTAGACTGGCAGCGGGGCCGCCCCCGGGATGGGGTGGGGGCTGCCTACCTTACGAGGGCCGGTTTTCGCTGTTCAGAGGTGGTGTGAGGTCTCGGGTCATGCGGTGGAGGGGACCCGGTTGACACCTCCCGTGATCAACCGGAGAACTGTGCCTCCCGCTCCGAGGGCCGGGGTTTCGCTGTTCGGAGATGGTGTGGCGAACGGCGACCTCGATGTCCGGTCGCCGCCCGCCAGGGGAAAGCTTCGTACGTTCAAGGGGTGGCCTGGTGCGCGCCTGCCGCGGGTAGCTGGCGCGCACCAGGTTTTCTCCACCGGCCGGGATCGCTGCCTCGCCCTGGGCGGCGGGAGCACCGGGCAGCGTCCGGTCGGGCCCTTCCCCGGGTCAGTAGCCTGTGTTGTCGTCCGCCTCCTCGGACGACTCGTCGGACTTGTTCTTGACCGGGGCCTCCGACTTGCAGCCCCGCTCCTCGATGGCGAACCACACGCCGTCCACGCCGTGCCCGTTGGTGTCGCCGGGTTCCCGGTCGCCGGCGAACAGGTAGGCCGGCCAGCCGCCGATCGTGACCTGCAGCGTGCCGTCGTCGCGGGTGACCGTCTCGACCAGGTCCCAGTCGACGCCCTGGACGTTGATGTCCTTGCCGGGGGCGGTCAGCAGCGGCGGCCACTTCTTCGCGCAGTCGCCGTCGCACCGGGACTTCGGCGGGTCCGTGCCGTCCTTCGTGAACAGGTAGAGCGTCATCCCGTCCTCGTTGGTCAGTGCGGAGCCGAAACCGGAGATGTTCGTCGCCATCACCGTGGCGGGTGTGGCGGGGTTGGCCGGCGCCGCGGGGTTCGCGGGCGCAGCCGGGTTCGCGGGGTTCGCCGAGTCGCCGGTCCTCGTGCCGAGCGGGGTCACGGCGAACCACGCGTTCTGGATGCCCTGGCCGTTCGCCTGGCCGGGGCTGGTGTCGCCGGCGTACATGTACACCGGCTGGTTGGCGATCGTCACCTGTTTGCTGCCGTCCGGCCTGGCCACGGTTGCGACCAGGGCCGAGTCGACCCCCGACGCCAGCACCTTGCCGCTCGCCACCAGCGGTGGCCACGTCTCGGCGCACTGGTCGACGCACTTCGACGCGGGTGGGTTCGTGCTGTCGTTGCTGAACACGTACAGCGTCTTGCCGCCCTGGTCGGTGAGCACCGACCCGAGCCCGGCCACGTCCGCCGCGTTCACCGACACCGGCTTCTCGTCCTGCTGCGCGGCGGCGGCCGCCGGATCGATCAGTTCCGGCGCACCCGGCGCCGCGCCACACCCCGCGAGCAGGGCGAGACCAGCGAACACCGGCACCACAAGATGCTTACGCGGCACGGGTGTGCTTCCTCTCCGAGCGGAGTCCTGCGGCGAGCACTGTGCCCAGCTCGCGAGACGGGCGTCCGCTCTGTCCGAAGTGGCCGGCGCGCGGGTCGCACCGGCCGGTGCCATGGACACGGATCTGTGCGCAATCCGGTTCACGGAAGCCGTGCAGCCGCTAGATTCCCCGCCGTGAGCCACACCGCGATCAGCGTCGACGACGTGCGGAAGTCCTACGGCGACCTCAGGGCCGTCGACGGCGTCTCGTTCAGCGTCGACGAAGGGGAGTTCTTCGGCATCCTCGGCCCGAACGGCGCCGGTAAGACCACCACACTGGAGATCATCGAGGGACTGCGTGAGCCGGACGGCGGCACCGTGCGCCTGCTGGGGGAGGAACCGTGGCCACGCAACACCGCGCTGCTGCCGCGGATCGGCGTGCAGCTGCAGGCGACCGCGTTCTTCGACAAGCTGTCCGCACGCGAGCAGCTGCAGACCTTCGGCGCCCTCTACGGCGTCGGCGACGGCCGCGTCGACGAGATGCTCGACCTGGTCGGGCTCGCGGACAAGGCGGGCACCCGCGAGGACAAGCTCTCCGGCGGCCAGCGGCAGCGCCTGTCGATCGCCTGCGCGCTCATCCACGACCCGGACGTGGTGTTCCTCGACGAGCCCACCGCCGCGCTCGACCCGCAGGCCCGTCGCAACCTCTGGGACGTCCTGCGGGCGATCCAGGAACGCGGCAAGACGATCCTCTACACCACGCACTACCTCGACGAGGCGGAGATCCTCTGCGACCGGGTCGCGATCATGGACCACGGCCGGATCCTCGCGCTCGACGCGCCGGCCACGCTGGTCCGCGGCCTCGACGCGCCGACCCGGGTGATCCTCGAACGTGGCTCGCTGACCACCACGGACGCCGAGGTGCTGCCCGGCGCGGACGACGTGAGCGAGGACGAGGTGTCGCTCACCATCGCCACCCGCAGCCCGGCGGACCTGCTGTCGGCGCTCGCGGAACGCCGCGCGCTGGCGGGTCTGCAGGTGCGCACAGCCACCCTCGAAGACGTCTTCCTCGAGCTCACCGGGCGGGAGTACCGGGCATGACCGCGTTCAGGAGCCTCGCCACGGCGATGGTGAAGATCTTCTACCGGGACAAGGCGACGCTGTTCTTCACCTTCGTCTTCCCGCTGATGTTCCTCGTCGTGTTCGGGTTGCTGTTCCGCGACGTCGGCACGTCCAGGACCGAGGTCGGCGTGGTCGGCGACGGACCCGTGATCGCCGGGCTGGAGCAGACCGGCGCGCTGGAGCTGACCCGGTTCGGCACCGTCGAGGAGGCCGTGGCGCAGGTCCGCGACGGCGACCTGCCGGCGATGATCGCGGAGGACGGCGACAAGGTCACCTACCGGTTCGCGCAGAGCGACCAGACGCAGGCGAGCGTGGTCGGCGGGATCGTGCAGGGTGTGGTCAGCCACATGAACCAGCAGGCCACCGGCCAGCCGGAGCGGTACACGATCGACGCGGGCAACGTCGAGGACTCCTCGCTCAAGCCGATCCAGTACATCACCCCGGGCATCATGTCGTGGGGCGTCGCGGTGTCGGCGGTGTTCGGCGCCGCACTGACGCTGGTGAGCTGGCGCCGCAAGCAGGTGCTGCGGCGGATCCGCCTCGCGCCGGTGTCCGTGCCGGCGGTCCTGACCGCCCGGGTCGTGGTGACGGTCGGCATCGCCGTCGTGCAGGCGCTGCTGTTCGTCGGGGTCGGGCTGCTGCCGGTGTTCGGGCTGAGGTTGACGGGTACCTGGTTCCTCGCGATCCCGGTGTTCCTGCTGGGCATCCTGGCGTTCTTCGCGATCGGCATGCTGGTCGGCGCGTTCTGCAGGACCGAGGAGGCGGCCACCGGCGCCGCGAACATCGTGGTCCTGCCGATGGCGTTCCTGTCCGGCACGTTCTTCCCGATCGACCAGGCGCCGCCGTGGATGCGGACGGTCTCGGAGATCTTCCCGCTGCGGCACATGAACGACGGGATCATGGACTTCCTGGTCCGCGGCCGGGACGCGAGCGCGCTGGCGCTGCCGTGCGCGGTGCTGGCCGGTTTCGTGCTCGTCGTCGGCCTGATCGCGGCAAAGGTCTTCCAGTGGGAAGACGCCTGACCCCGCCGTCCTGCCGCCGTCCTGCCGACGCCCTGAAGGACCCCTTCGGGACACTCAACGTCCCGAAGGGGTCCTTCAGGGCATTGGGCCAGGGGGCGGCGGCCGTCAGTCTTCGAAGTCGCCTACTGCTTTGCGGACTTTTGCCAGTAGGTCGGTGAGTTGCTGGGTCTGGCGCTCGGTGAGGCCGCGCAGGCCGAAGTCGATCTCGGTGACCGCCCTGGTCGCGGCCTCGCGGCGGTCGCGGCCGGCGACGGTGATCTCGGCGAGGGTGGTGCGCCGGTCGGTGGGGTGGGGGATGCGCTTGACCAGGCCGTCGGCCTCGAGGCGGTCGACGATGTTGGTCACGCTCGTCGGGTGCAGCTGCAGTCGCTCGCCCATCACGCGCATGGGCAGGCTGCCGCGCTTGGCGAACGTCAGCAGCACGAGTGCCTCGTAGCGGGCGAACGTCAGGCCGTGCGGGCGCAGGGCGGCGTCCACGGCGGACTGGAGCACCTGCTGTACCCGCATGATGCTGGTCACCGCGGCCATGGTGGTCGACGGCCCCACCCGGTCCTCCCAGAGTTCCGCGGCGCGGGCGATCGGGTCGAACGGCAAGGCGCGGTGGCTCATGGCGCTTGAAGTTACCAGCCGGTACCGGCAGGGTCCCGTCCAACACAGTCGGAATCGGGAGAGGAGTCGGCGTGTTAGTGGCGTTCAGCGTGGCCCCGGCGGGTGGGGAGTCGGACAGTGTGAGCGCGGCCGTCGCGGCGGCGGTGCGGGTCGTCCGCGAGAGTGGGTTGCCATGTGAGACGAACGCGATGTTCACCAACATCGAGGGCGAGTGGGACGAGGTGATGGCCGTGGTCAAGCGGGCCGTCGACGTGGTCGCCGCGTCCGCGCCGCGGGTGTCGCTGGTGCTCAAGGCGGACATCCGGCCGGGGTACACGGGTCAGCTGACAGCGAAGGTGGCACGGATAGAGGAGCACCTTGCGGAGTAGGGCGACACGCCGGTACGCCCGCGTGCCAGGATGGATATGTGACAAGGCCAGACCCACGTCAAACCGCAGCTCTGTCGGCCGCCCTGTCCGGGGCGGTTGACCTTTCGGGCTTGAAGGCCCGCGCCGAGGCAGCCAGCAAGGCCAAGGCGGCCCCCGCGGCCGCCCCCTCCGCTGATGGCGCGGCGCCAGCCAGCGACTTCATCATCGACGTCACCGAGGCGACGTTCCAGGCCGAGGTCGTCGAGCGGTCACTGCAGGTGCCGGTGATCGTCGACCTGTGGGCCGAGTGGTGCGGGCCGTGCAAGCAGCTGTCCCCGGTCCTGGAACGCCTGGCGCAGGCCGCCAACGGCGCCTGGATCCTCGCCAAGGTCGACGTCGACGCCAACCCGCGCATCGCGCAGCTGTTCGGCGTCCAGTCGATCCCGACGGTCGTGGCCATCGCCGGCGGGCAGCCGGTGGAGGCGTTCGCCGGGGCGCAGCCGGAGCCGCAGATCAAGCAGTGGCTGGCGGCCCTGCTGGACGCCCTGCGCGACCGCCTGCCGGGGATCAGCGCGGCCGAGCAGGGCGGCGACGCGGAGCCCGTCCCCGAGCCGGAGGACCCGCGTTTCGTGACCGCCGAGGAGGCGTTCGAGAACGGCGACTTCGAGGCGGCGGCCGCCGCCTACCAGAAGATCCTCGACGAGGAGCCGGCCAACGAGCAGGCCAAGGCGGCGCTGGCCCAGGTGAAGTTCCTGGCCAGGGCCGAGTCGGCCGACCCGTCGGTGGTCGTCCGCGCGGACACGTCCCCGGAGGACGTCGAGGCCCAGCTCCAGGCGGCGGACGTCGAGCTGGCGAACCAGCGGATCGAGCAGGCGTTCAAGCGCCTGCTGGACGTGATCCGCCGGACGTCGGGCTCGGACCGCGACAAGGCACGGACCCACCTGGTGGAGCTGTTCGGCCTCTTCCCGGCCGAAGACCCGCTGGTGGCCAAGGCCCGCCGCGACCTGGCAAGCGCCCTCTTCTAGCCCAAAGCCCTGAAGGACCCCTTCGAGACGTTCAACGTCTCGAAGGGGTCCTTCAGGGCATCGGTCGGTCCGGGGCCGGGGTCAGGCGAAGTCCTTCGTGCAGGGGGACGAGCCCTCCATGTAGCCGCGGCGGAAGGCCTCGACCCGGGCGAAACCGGACTGGACCTGCTTGCCGTTGATGTCGGCGGCGATGAGACTGTCGTCCTGCAGCAGCTCGGCCACCGCCTCGTCCAGGTCGCCGACCGCCAGGTGCAGCTTGCCGTCCTCGCTCGGGTCCTTGTCGACCGTGAACTGGGTCCACGCGCCGGTCAGGCAGGCGGTCCGCAACCCGGCGTTCTCGTCGTCGAGGCTCGCGCCGATCTGCTTCTGGATCGCCAGCGTGTAGCGGGACGCGATCTCCGCGAAGGCGGCGAAGTCGCCGATGCCGGCGCCCTCCGCGCCGGGCTCCGTGCCCTGGGCCGGTGCCTTCGCGATCGCCCTGAGCTTCGTCAGGTCGATCCCCACGATGTTCTCGTCCGGGCAGTACGTGGCCGGCGACGTCGACTCGCCCTGCGCGCACTTCGACCCGTTCTCGGTGATCTTCGGCTGCTCGGCGCCGTTGTCCTTGAACGCCTCGTCGAGGCTGTCCTGCAGCAGGCCGAGGATCTTGTCGTCACCCGGGTCGACCTGGCCGCCGACCTTCTCGTCGGCCTTGTTGCGCTCCTTCTCCTCGATGCGGTCGTCGATCTCCTTGACGTCCATCGCGGCGCAGCGCTTCGGGTCGTTCTTGAAGCCCTCCTGGAACGCGAACACGCGGTCGAACGCCAGGCCGTGCGCGCCTTCGGTCTTCGAGTCCAGGCCCGCCGGGTCGCGGATGAAGAACACGGTCGCGAGGATGTCGTTCAGGCCCTTGCCCGTGTTGAGCTGGAAGTGCTTCGACTTGTCCTCGGCGACCCAGCGCATGAAGTTACCCATGTAGCAGTCGGCCTGCTGCTCACGCACGATCGTCGGCGTCGACTGGCTCATTTTGCTCTTCGCGCCGAGCCGGAACTGCACCGCGTGCCCCATCTCGTGGGCCAGCACGCCGACCACCGACATCGGCCCGAACTGCTTGGTCAGACCGGGCAGCAACACGCCGCGGTCCCACGCGATCGCGTCCTCGCCGCCGCCACCGCAGTAGAAGGCGTTGACGAAGCCGGCCGTGGACTCACCGCAGATCGTCACGCCCGGGCCGTTGGAGTCGTAGGACACCAGGCGCTTGAGGTGCTCGAACTTCTCGTCGAACTGATCGGGCAGCTGCTCGTCCCAGTAGTCGTACAGGTCGGCGACGGCGTTGGTCGCCAGCTTGTCCTCCTGGCTGCCCGACGTGCCCTCGACCTTCAGGTCCGCGTCCGGGACACCCGCACGCGGGCCGTTCGGCCCGTCGCTGCTCACCGGGAGCCCGCCGGCGTCGCCGGTGTCGATGTCGCTCATGGCGGCCGGATTGCCCGCTACCGCCTGCTGGCCACACCCCCCGACCTGCGCCACCATCACCGCGACCGCGGCGAGGGTGAGACCCACCCGCACCCACTGCACTCGCACAGCTGCTCCCCGTTCCAAAACCATCGTGGTCGAGGGGCACCCTACTGGGCCGATCGGCCGTAGGTACCAGGAACCGGCCAGGTGTTACAGGCCGCACGCCTTGACGCCCTGGATGGCGCCCTGGCGGAACAGCGCGACCCGGTCGAAGCCCGTCGAGACGGCCTTGCCCGCCAGGTCGCGGCCCGCGTAGTCGTACCGCAGCAGCACCTGGATGGCCTCGTCGAGGTCGCCGGGGGACAGCGTGAAACCGGTCCGCCGGGTGAGCAGGGTGCCCGTGTACGCGCCGGTCAGGCACAGCACGGCGCGCTGCGCGTCCTCGCCCTCCAGCTGCTTTCCCAGCTGCGAGAGCGCCGCCATGCTGTAGCGCGAGGCCACCAGCGTGCCGGTCGCGAAGTCACCGATGTCGGTGTGGATGTCGGGCAGCTCGCCCTTGGTCGCCACGTCGATCTCGCCGGTGTCGGCGCAGAACGCGATCGGGCCCTGGTCGGTCTTGGCGCACTCGGGGGCGTCCGCGGACGTGCGCACCGTCGGCGCGGTCCACGGCTTGCCGAGTCCGGTCATGAGGGTGTTGTAGGACGGGCCGAGGTCCTCGGTAATCGTCGTCAGCAGGGAGGCGAACTCCAGGTTGCCGCCCCGTTCCGCGTCGTCGGCGTTCAGGAACCCGCGCTGGGTGAACGTGCGGTTCTCCACGCTGATGTCCTTGCACAGGTCGACGCCCTGGTCGTAGCCGTCCTGGAAGGCGGACACGCGGTCGAACGCGTCACCGTGCGCGCCGTCGTCGGACTGCTCCGTGCCGACCGGGTCCCGGAACATGACCAGCGCCTCCATGGCGTTGTCCAGCCGGTCCTTGGAGATCTTCAGGTGCTCGGCCTTGCCGTCGGACACCCAGCGCACGAACGAGCCGGCGTAGCAGTCCGCCTGCGACTCGATGAGGATCGTCGGGTACTCCTCCGGGTTGGCCTGCTGCTTCTCGACGGTCAGACCGGTCCGGCGCTGCACCGCGTGCCCGATCTCGTGCGCCAGCACGAACATGACCGCGGCCTCACCGAACTTCTCCTTCAGCACCGGCAGCAACGCGGCCCGGTCCCACGCGACGATGTCCGCGGTCGGGCAGTAGAACGCGTTGCCCTCGACGTCGGAGGCCCGCCGCGCACACGGCGGTGCCTTCGCCTCGGCGTTCGCGGTGTCCACGGAGTAGAAGCCGCCCTCGAGGTCGGTCCACTGCTTGTCGAACGAGCCGGGGAACGTCTCGGTCCAGAACTTCTGCACGTCGGTGACCACGGTCGCTGCGAGCTGGTCGATCTCGCCGCCGTCGGTGTTGTGCACGAAGGACGGATCCACCCCGCCGTCACCCGGGTCGCTGGACACCACGGAGTCGCCGTTCGTCGGCGTGCCGGTGATCGTGGTGGTGCATGCCGTCATGGCGAGCAGCAGCGGCACGAGGATGGCGAGAGCGGGTCGCGTGCGCACGGGACCAGTGTGCCGGTCTTCACGTGTTCGTGTCGTAAGGACGGCTCAATCGGGCCAGTGCCACCACCGCCACGAGGACCTGCGCGGCGGCGGCCGCGAACAGCGCGCCGGCCGGCTGACCATCGCTGACCAGGCGTCCGGCGACCGTGGTGCCGATGCCGAAGCCCGCCCACATGACGCTGAACACCCACGCGAACGCCTCGATGCGCTGGCCTTCCGGGGTCAGATCACCGACCAGTAGCTGCTGGAGCGTTTCCACCGGCCCGTTGAAGAGCCCGTACACCCCGTAGGCCACGGCGGTCAGGACGAGGACGTGGACCAGGCCGGTGGCGGCGAGGACCACCGCGCCGGTCGCGTGCAGGACGACGAGCTGGATGCGGGAGGTGCCCGGCCAGGTGCGGGCGCCGTAGGTGATGCCGCTGATCACCGCGCCCACCGACAGCGCGCTGGTGAAGACGCCGGCCGTGCCCCTACCGGAGGCCGCCGCCACGGCGCCGACCTCGAGGCACCCGAAGGCGAACGTGTCGAGGGCGATCATGCCGAGCAGGAGCCGGACCCGCGAGTGGGCGAGCGGCCCGAAGAAGCCGCCGTGCGGTGGTTTGCCGGGCATCTTCCGCAGTGCGGGGGAGAGCGCCACCAGGAGGTCACCGGTCACCTTGACCACACCGGTCACCACCACGACGGCCGGCGCGGGCATGGCGAGCAGCAGCCCACCCGCGATCATCGGCCCGGCGATGAACGTGGTGGTGTTGAGCGCGGCGTCGAACGCGTAGGTCGCCGGCAGCTGCTCGGCCGGCACGATCGTGGGCCACAGCCCGCGGACGGCCGGCCCGGCCGGCGGGATCGACACCCCGAGCGCCGCGGCCGCCACCCCCAGGACGGCCAGCGGGGCGTTCGCCAGCAACCCGGTGAGCAGTCCGGCCCAGGCGACGGCGTGCCCGGCCACCAGCCACAGCAACACCCGCCGCGGCCCCCGGCGGTCCGCCTGCCGGCCCCGCACGGGCCCGGCCACGGCGTTGCACACCGCGAAGACCATCAGCAGCAGGCCGGCACTCGCATACCCGTACCGCTGCGTGACGGCGACGAGCAGCGCCAGGTTGAACATCGAGGTCGCGACCCGCCCCAGCAGCACGGCCGCCGTCAGCTTGCCGACCCCCGGGATTCGCAACAGATCGCGATATCGGCGCACACCCAGGAGGTTACGAGGTAACGATCAATGCCTCAGTCTTCGGGAACCAGCCACAGGACGCCCTGCGGGGGCAGTTGCAGCAGGGCCGACGCGGGCTGGCCGTGCCACGGGTGGCCTTCCGCCTCCACGACGCCCATGTTGCCCCAGCCCGAGCCGCCGTAGGACTGGGCGTCGGTGTTGAGGACCTCGCGCCAGCGGCCCGCGCGGGGCAGGCCCACGCGGTAGTTCTGGTGCGGGTTGCCGGCGAAGTTGGCGATGCACGCCACCACCGCCTCCGGGGCCATCGGGTCGATGCGCAGGAAGCTCGCCACGTTGTTGGCCGAGTCGTTCGCGTCGATCCAGTGGAAGCCGTCCGGGCGGTGGTCGGCGGCGAACAGCGCCGAGTGCGCGCGGTAGGCGCGGTTCAGGTCGGCCACGAGCCGCCGGACGCCCTCGTGCAGCGGCTCGTCCAGCAGGTGCCAGTCGAGTGAACGGCTCTCCGACCACTCCTGCACCTGGCCGAACTCCCCGCCCATGAACAGCAGCTGCTTACCGGGATGCGCCCACATGAACGCCAGCAGCGCCCGCAACCCCGCGGCCTTGTTCCAGTCGTCGCCCGGCATGCGGGTCCACAGTGAACCCTTGCCGTGCACCACCTCGTCGTGGGACAGCGGCAGCACGAAGTTCTCGCTCCACGCGTACATCAGCGAGAACGTCACCTCGTTGTGGTGATACGACCGGTGCACGGGGTCGTGGCCGAGGTAGCTCAGCGTGTCGTGCATCCAGCCCATGTTCCACTTGAAGCCGAAGCCCAGGCCACCGAGGTGGGTCGGCCGTGACACGCCCGGCCAGGCCGTCGACTCCTCGGCGATCATGACCGCACCGGGGTGGTGCTTGTAGACGGTCGCGTTGAGCTCCTGCAGGAACCGCACGGCGTCGAGGTTTTCCCTACCGCCGTGGATGTTCGGCAGCCACTCGCCTTCCTTGCGGGAGTAGTCCAGGTACAGCATCGACGCCACGGCGTCCACCCGCAGGCCGTCGATGTGGAACTCCTCCAGCCAGTACAGGGCGTTGGCCACCAGGAAGTTCCGGACCTCCGTGCGGCCGAAGTCGAACACGTACGTGCCCCAGTCCGGCTGCTCGCCCCGGCGCGGGTCGGCGTGCTCGTACAGGGCGGTGCCGTCGAAGCGGGCCAGCGCCCAGGAGTCCCGCGGGAAGTGCGCCGGCACCCAGTCCATGATCACGCCGATGCCCCGGTCGTGGAGGGCGTCCACGAACGCGCGGAAGTCGTCCGGACCGCCGAAGCGGGCGGTCGGCGCGTAGTACGACGTGACCTGGTAACCCCATGATCCGCCGAACGGGTGCTCGGCCACCGGCAGCAGCTCCACGTGCGTGAAACCGTTGTCCCGCACGTAGTCCGCCAGCTCCGTGGCCAGCTCGCGGTAGCCGAGGCCGGGCCGCCACGAACCGAGGTGCACCTCGTACACGCTCATCGGCGCGGACACCCACTGCGTCGCGTCCCGGCGGGCCAGCCACTCGTCGTCGGACCAGATGTACGCCGACACCGTCACGCGGGACGCGGTCGCCGGCGGCACCTCCGTCGAGAACGCCATGGGGTCGGCCTTCTCGTGCCAGTTGCCGTCCGGGCCGAGGATGCGGAACTTGTAGCACGTGCCCGGCGGCAGGCCGGGGATGAACAGTTCCCAAACACCTGATGAACCGAGCGAGCGCATCGGGTTGGCGCGGCCGTCCCAGCCGTCGAAGTCGCCGCACACCCGCACGCCGTGCGCGTTCGGCGCCCACACGGCGAACGACGTGCCCTCGACCACCCCGTCGGGGGTCTCGTAGGACCGCACGTGCGCGCCCAGCACCTGCCACAGCTTCTCGTGGCGGCCTTCGCCGAACAGGTGCAGGTCCAGCTCGCCGAGCGTGGGCAGCCAGCGGTACGGGTCGTCAACGACGAGCGGCTCGCCGTTGTAGTTGACCTCCAGCTTGTACGCGCCGGGGTGGTCGGGCAGCGTGCCGGCGAAGAAACCGTCGGCCACCTCGTCCAGCTCGGTCCGCGTGTCACCGGCGAGTACCGCCACGGCCTTGGCGCCGGGGCGGTACACACGTGCCACTGTCGTGCCCGCGTGATCGGCATGCACGCCGAGCACCGAGTGCGGGTCGTGATGAGCGCCGGCCAGCAACCGGCGCAGGTCGTCGTCGGAGGGCTTGCCCGGGTTCGCGTTCATCGGTATTCATTCTGCCGCTGTGTCAGGGGACCTGCTCAACGGGCCAGGTGTACTCAGGAACCTTGGGCTATGTAGGACTCGAGCTGCTCGCGGTCCGACTCCAGTTGCTGGATGCGGCTCTTCACGATGTCGCCGATGCTGACGATCCCGACGAGGCGGCCGTCGTCGAGCACCGGCATGTGGCGGATCCGGCGCTCGGTCATGATCTCGGCCAGCCCGTCGATCCCGTCGCCGGGCTCGCACGTGACGACCGGCGACGTCATGATCTCCGAGACGGGGACCGTCAGCAGCTCCGCGCCACGCTCGTTGAGGCGGCGCACGACATCCCGTTCGGACACGATCCCGGCCACCGCGCCGGACTCGTCGACCACGACCAGCGCGCCGACGTTGTACCGGGCGAGGTCCTCGAGCAGCCCGGTCACAGACACCTTCGGTGGCACGGTGGCCACCTCGGAACCCTTGTTACGCAACACATCCGCGACCCGCATCAGGTGACACCCCGTTCGTCTCGTCCGGCGTGCGGCCCTCACCGTCCGAGCACAGTTCAAAAGTCCGGCCGACCTCTGTTGGCAACGGCCTCTCACCTCGTCGAGATCCGGTCCGTCGGCCTGTTTCGAACTGTGCTCGTGAGAGCCCTTTGATCCAGGCTAATCAGCGCGCGGGGCACTCGCTAGACGAGCGGCCACACCGGCGAGCACGTATTCCAGTCCGGCGTCGAACACCGCGTCCACCGACAGGTGCGCCGCGTCACGGACCAGCTTGGCGACCGTGGGGTAGCGGCCGGTGGCGAGCGCGCGGGTGAGGTACGGGCCGACGGCGTGCTGCCACTGCCGCACGTCCATCCCGCTGGTGGCCTCGGCCCGCCATTCCGCGCTCTCCTTGCGGATGGCCCCGATCGCGTACGCGGAGACGGTTTCGACGGCCCGCGCGACGGTGTCGATGTGGTCGAAACCGGGTGCGCCGTCCAGTGCGGCCAGCGTCCCCTCCATGTGTGCCAGCGCGTGTGGCCCCAGGCTCGGGCGTCCGCCGGCCAGGTCGGCGAACCAGGGGTGGCGGTGGGCGGCGTCGCGGAGGCGGTGTGCGAGTGACCGCAGGGCGGCCCGCCAGTCGCCGGACTCGGGCGCCGGGATCTCGGCGTAGACCGCGTCCACCATGAGGTCCAGCAGCTCCTCCTTGGTGGACAGGTACCCGTACAGGCGCATCGGGCCCGCGTCGAGCTCGGCCGCGACCTTCCGCAGGGACACGGCGGTCAGCCCGTCCGCGTCGGCGAGCGTGATCGCGGCGGCCACGATCCGCTCGCGGCTCAGCGGCGTCAGTGCCGGGCGGCTCGGCGGCTCCGGCCGCTCCCAGATCAGTTCCTCGGGCATCGGCGATGACGATACAGCGTCCCACTGTGATACAGTGTATCGAACAATACGCTGTATCGAAGGGTGGATCGTGAGCATCGGCATCATCGGCGGGGGCCCGGGTGGGCTGACCCTGGCGCGGGTCCTGCACGTCAACGGCGTGGCGTCGGTCGTCTACGAGCGGGAGGAGTCCCGCGCGGCGCGTGGCCAGGGCGGCACGCTCGACCTGCACCCGGAGACCGGGCAGCGCGCGTTACGGCTGGCCGGCCTGGAGGCGGAGTTCCTGGCCATGGCCCGGCCGGAGGGGCAGGACTTCCGCCTGCTCGACCACACCGGCACGGTCCTGTTGCGGGAGGACGTGCCGGACGACGTGCCGCTGGCCCGGCCCGAGGTCGACCGCGCCGACCTGCGGAACGCCCTGCTCGACTCGCTCCCGGCGGACACCGTGGTGTGGGGACGCGAGTTCCGTGCGGCCACGCCGTTGGCGGACGGTGGATGGCGGGTGCACTTCGCGGACGGCGGCACGGCCGACCACGAGCTGATCGTCGGCGCGGACGGGGCACGGTCCCGCGTGCGGCCGCTCCTGACGGACGCCGCGCCGCGGCACGCGGGGGTCAACTACGTGGAGGGCGGCATCCCCGACCCCGGTCCGGAGCTCGTCGCCAGGCTCGGCCGCGGCAGCCTCATGGCCATCGGGGAGGGGCGACTCCTGGGCACCCAGCGGGTCCGCGACGGCAGCTATCGCGTGCACTACGCCTGTCGCACGCCGGCGGACTGGCTGGCGACGATCCCGCTCGACGACCCGGCGCAGACCCGCGTCGCGCTCAGGGAGCTCCTCGCCGGGTGGGCGCCGGAGCTGATCGCGTTGATCGACGCGTGCGTGGGCGGGTTCGAGGGGCGGTCGGCCTTCACCGTGCCAGCCGGCGTCACCTGGGCGCCGGTGCCGGGCGTGACGCTCGTCGGCGACGCGGCCCACCTGATGCCGTCGGTCGGCGAGGGGGCGAACCTGGCCATGCTGGACGGCGCCGAGCTGGCGCTGGCACTCGCGGCCGGCGACCGCTCAGTGGCCGTGAAGCAGTACGAGGCGGCCATGTTCGACCGCGCCGCCAAGGCCGCGGCGATGTCCGCCGCGGTTCATGACATGCTCTACGGTCCCGACGCCGCCCAGCGCACGCTGGCCTTCTTCGGCGGGCACGGCTGATGGCAGGTCAGGAGCGGCGCTGGATCGCTGCCAGGGGGATCGCCGCCCAGTCCGGGCGGTTGTGGTGCTCGTAGCGGACCTCGTAGACCGCCTTGTCCAGCTCCAGTGCCCGCAGCAGCACCGACTGCTCACGCGGGTCCTCGCCGACCTCGGCGTAGCCCGCGCAGAACGCGGCTCTGTTCCGGTCCGACCACTCGGTCGCCCGGGCCGCGCGCTGGCGGTCGTCGTCGCGGTCGTCGCTGCCCGGGAGCAGGTGGAACGCGGCGTAGTCGAACGAGCGGAGCATGCCGGCCACGTCCCGCAGCGGCGAGCGCGGCACCGCCCGCTGCTCCGGCGTCGCACCCGGCTCGCCCTCGAAGTCGATCAGGATCCAGCCCGCGGTCGTGCGCAGGACCTGGCCCAGGTGCAGATCGCCGTGGATCTGGTGGATCGGCACCGGGTTCGTCAGCGTGCGGACGTCCTCGAACGCGGCCCGCAGAGTCGCCTCCTCCGCGGCCAGCGCCGGCACCTCGGACAGCACCACGTCCAGCCGGGCGTGCATGGCGTCGACCTCCGCCGCCAGGTCCGCCGGCCCGACCGTCCGCTTGCCGGTGGCCTCCGCCAGCGCGGCGTGGACCTCCGCCACGGCCACGCCGAGCCGGCCCGCCTCGCCCGCGAAGTCGCCGCCGACCTCGTCCGCGTGCAGGTCACCCTCGGCCAGCAGATCCCGCACGCTCGCGGTGGCCGTGGCCCAGCCCTCGACCGCGTCCGGCAGGAACTTCTGCATGAAGCCCAGCACGGTCGGGGGCGTCGCCCGGTCGTCGGCCAGCACCCCGAGCGGTTCGGCGATGTGCGGGTTGCCGGCCAGCGCGCGGTGCAGGTCGACGTCGCGGTTGCGGCCCGGTTCGGGCTGCCGGTACAGCTTCAGCACGCCGGGCCCGTAGACCAGCGACGTGTTGCTCTGCTCGACGCCCATCGGGCGCGGCCGCACGCCGGGCTCGATCGGCTGGTCCGCCTCGAACCGCAGGCCGGCCACCTCGTCACGGGCCAGCAGCAGGTCGAGGAACAGGGCCATCAGGTCCGAGTCGGCCGGCGCGTCGTACACGGTGCGGCCGTCCAGCTCGCCGATCACCGCGTGCGTCAGGTGGTCCGGGACGTGTGCCCGGACGCCGAACAGCAGCTGGTACGGGTCGCCGCCGTCGACCGACACCATCGCGTGCACCAGCGCCGGGTCGCCACCGCCGTTGTCATCGACGAGGACCGACGACCGTACGGTTTGGACGGAGGTCGGCGCACGGCCCTTCGTGCGGAAGAAACGCTGGCCGACGATCCACCGTAACAGCGTGTCCCCGAGGTCCTCGGCCAGCTCAGTAGGTCGAATAACCGTCACAGGGTCTCGCCTTCGTCGGTGTCCGAAGTGATCTGGAACCAGTAGAAACCGTGGCCGGGCAACGTGAGCAGGTACGGCAGCTCGCCGATCGGGGGGAACCGCACGCCGCCGGTCAGCTCCACCGGCACGCGGCCGGCGAACTCGGACAGGTTCAGCTCCACCGGCTGCGGGAAGCGGGACAGGTTGTTCACGCAGATCACCAGGTCCTCGGATACCCCGTCGGACTCCGGTAGAAGCCGCAGGTACGCGAGGACGCTCGGGTTCGACGAGCCGAGCTCGTTGAAGTCGCCGAGCCCGAACGCCGGGTGCTCGCGGCGCACCTGCAGCATGCGCCGCGTCCAGTGCAGCAGTGACGACGTGTTGTTGAGCTGCGCCTCCACGTTCACCGCCTGGTAGCCGTACACCGGGTCGGCGATCACGGGGAGGTACAACCGGCCCGGGTCGCAGCGGGAGAAGCCGGCGTTCCGGTCGGGTGACCACTGCATGGGTGTACGCACCGCGTCGCGGTCACCGAGCCAGATGTTGTCACCCATGCCGATCTCGTCACCGTAGTACAGAACCGGCGATCCGGGCAGCGACAGCAGCATGGCCGTGAACAGCTCCATCTGGTTGTCGTCGTTGTCGAGCAGGGGCGCGAGGCGCCGCCGGATGCCGATGTTCGCCTTCATCCGGGGGTCCTTGGCGTACTCGGCGTACATGTAGTCGCGTTCCTCGTCGGTCACCATCTCGAGCGTCAGCTCGTCGTGGTTGCGCAGGAAGATCCCCCACTGGCAGCCGGCCGGGATGTCCGGGGTCTGCGCCAGGATCTCCGAGATGGGGAACCGCGACTCGCGCCGCACGGCCATGAAGATGCGGGGCATCAGCGGGAAGTGGAACGCCATGTGGCACTCGTCGCCACCGGCGCCCGGGTCGCCGAAGTACTGCACCACGTCCGCCGGCCACTGGTTGGCCTCGGCGAGCAGCACCCGGCCGGGGTACTCGTCGTCGACGACCTTGCGGCAGCGCTTGAGGAACTCGTGCGTGCGCGGCAGGTTCTCGCAGTTGGTGCCCTCCTGCTCGAACAGGTAGGGGACCGCGTCCAGGCGGAAGCCGTCGATGCCGAGGTCCAGCCAGAACCGCAGGACGTCGATCATCGCGTCCTGGACCTCGGGGTTCTCGTAGTTGAGGTCCGGCTGGTGGGAGAAGAACCGGTGCCAGTAGAACTGGCCGCGCACCGGGTCGTAGGTCCAGTTGGAGGACTCGGTGTCCACGAAGATGATCCGCGCGTCCGGGTACCGCTCATCGGTGTCCGACCACACGTAGTAGTCGCCGTAGGGCCCGTCCGGGTGCTGGCGCGACTCCTGGAACCACGGGTGGGCGTCACTCGTGTGGTTGAGCACCAGGTCGGTGATCACCCGCAGCCCGCGGCGGTGCGCCTGGTCGAGCAGGTAGACGAAGTCCTCGACCGTGCCGAACTCCGGCAGCACCGCGCGGAAGTCGGAGATGTCGTAGCCGCCGTCGCGCAGGGGCGAGGCGTAGAACGGCGGCAGCCACAGGCAGTCGACGCCGAGCCACTGTAGATAGTCGAGCTTGTCGGCGAGGCCGCGCAGGTCGCCGGTGCCGTCGTTGGTGAAGTCGTTGAACGCCCGGACCAGCACCTCGTAGAAGACCGCGGTCTTGAACCAGTCCTGTTGCTTCGGAGCTGATCTGGCGTGCCGGAAGTCGTCGGCGTTCGGTTCGACGAGATGGCCGTCGGCCGTGACCGACTCTCCCGTGTGGGGCACCCCGTCGAGGCCCAGTGCGGCATCCGGACGGACGTCCAGCGCAGCTTCCGGCTTATCGGTCATTCCGCAACCTTTACTTCAGCATTCCCACCAACAGCCTTTGTAGGGGGAGTGGTGATCATGGTGCCAGGTCGACCGCCGCTCCCCACTCCATGGTCACCGTTCTTTCCGCTTCATGCACAACGCGGGCGCCGCCGGTACCCCGACGACGCCCGCGTTGCCCGGAATCACGCGCGATAGGTGGCCCACTGGCTCTGCATGCGAGCCTTCTGGCCGGGGGTGAACTGGTTGTAGCAGCTGTCGTAGCTGTAGTCCATGTAGTTGTGGATCGGGTCCAGGCCGGCGGCCGGGCAGGTGTCCCGGCCCGTCGGGCAGCCGCTGGTCTCGGTCCGCTGGGCCGGGGTGTCGGAGACCTGGTCGTTGGTGGCGCTGCAGCCGCCCTGGAAGGTGTGGTACAGGCCGAGCCAGTGACCGGTCTCGTGCGAGGCGGTCTTGCCCAGGTTGAAGTTCGTGATCGAGCCGCCCGGCAGCGAGCCGAACTGGATCACGACGCCGTCCAGTTGCGGGTCGCCCGCGTACCAGGACGGGAAGGTCGCGTAGCCGAGGTAGCTCGTGTTGGTGGACCAGATGTTCAGCGTCCGCCTGTCGCCGGTGCGGGTCGGCGTCTTCATCGCGGCCTCACCGGTCGCGGTGTCCGGGTCGTTGAACCAGCTGTCGTTCTGCCAGCGCTTGATCGACTGCAGCGTGAACTGGAACTCGGTGTTCGCCGCCTGCGACGACTCGCCGCCCGCGTAGTCCTGGTTCATCTCGGCGATCTGGGCGTTGATCTGGGCGTCGGTCACGTTGCCCGCGCCGCTGGTGCTGGTGACGACGTGGAACACGACGGGGATCGTGACGACGGCCTGGACGCTCACGTCCTTGCCGGCCGCCTTCTTCGCCTGCGCCCTCGCCTGGAAGTCCTTCTCCGCCGCCGCGACCTCCTTGGCCGACATCTCGTTGCGCTCGTCGACGTGCGAACCCGGCTTCACCCTCGCGCCCGCGCCCGCGTCGCACACGACACCCGAAACGTCGGAACTCCTTGGCGCCGCGACCACCGACGCCGCGGGCAGGACGGCGAACGCGGCCGCGGACATGGCGAACGCCGTCACGGCGACGGCGCTTCTTCTCAGAGACATACACATACCTCTCAGCAGAGAGCGTGACCTGTGCGCATCACGCCATGCATCGGACCGTACGTGCTCAGTCGCTGGCAAAACAGATCTTGTTACCGGAGGTAGGAGTGGTTGAGCTGCTGAACCGGCTCTGACCTGCTACTTCGCCACCGCCAGGATGTGGGCCACCGCCTGGACGGGGTCCAGGCGGACGTAGTTGGACTGGCCCCACTCCCACGTCGCGCCGGTGACCTCGTCGTGGACGGTCAGGCTGGTCTGCCAGTCGTGGCCCAGGGCCGGCAGGTCCAGCCAGACCGTGCCCTCCTGCACGTGCTCGGGGTCCAGGGTGACCACCACGATCACCGTGTCGCCCGTGCCCGGGTCCTTCTTCGAGTAGGCCAGCAGCGCCTCGTTGTCGACGTGGTGGAACTGCAGCGTGCGCAGCTGCTGCAGCGCGGGGTGCGCGGCGCGGATCGCGTTCAGCCGGGTGAGCCACGGCTCCAGGGACCGGCCCTCGGCCAGTGCCTTGTCCCAGTCCCGCGGCCGCAGCTCGTACTTCTCCGAGTTCAGGTACTCCTCGGAGCCCTCACGCACCGCCTGGTGCTCGAACAGCTCGTAGCCCGAGTACACGCCCCAGCTCGGCGAGTACGTCGCCGCCAGCACGGCTCGCAGGGCGAACATCGCGGGCCCGCCGTACTGCAGCGACGCGTGCAGGATGTCCGGCGTGTTCACGAACAGGTTCGGCCGGGCCTCGTCCGCGTGCTCGACGATCTCCTGGCCGAACTCGATCAGCTCCTGCTTGAAGGTCCGCCACGTGAAGTACGTGTAGGACTGCGTGAAGCCCAGCCGCGCCAGCCCGTAGAGCCGGGCCCGCCGGGTGAACGCCTCGGACAGGAACAGCACGTCCGGCTCCAGGGCCTTCACCTGGTGGATGAGCCAGTGCCAGAAGTTCGCCGGCTTGGTGTGCGGGTTGTCCACCCGGAAGATCCGCACCCCGTGGTTCACCCAGTGCATGACGACCCGCAGCACCTCCGCGTAGATGCCCTCGGGGTCGTTGTCGAAGTTCAGCGGGTAGATGTCCTGGTACTTCTTCGGCGGGTTCTCCGCGTAGGCGATCGACCCGTCCGGCCGGGTCGTGAACCACTCCGGGTGCGAGGTCACCCACGGGTGGTCCGGCGCGCACTGCAGCGCCAGGTCCAGCGCGACCTCCATGCCCAGCTCGCCTGCGCGCGCGACGAACCGGTCGAAGTCCTCGAAGGTCCCCAGCTCGGGGTGGATGGCGTCGTGCCCGCCGTCCTCGGAGCCGATGGCCCAGGTCGAGCCGACGTCCTCCGGCACCGAGATGACGCTGTTGTTCGGGCCCTTGCGGTTGACCCGCCCGATCGGGTGGATCGGCGGCAGGTACACCACGTCGAAGCCCATCCGCGCGACGCGGTCCAGCTCCTTGATCGCGGTGTCGAACGTGCCGTGCACCGGCTTGCCCGACTCGTCGAGGCCGCCGGTGGAGCGAGGGAAGAACTCGTACCAGGACCCGTACAGCGCCTTGGGCCGGTCGACCCACATCTGGTACTTCCGGCCGCGGGTCACCAGGTCCCGCAGCGGGTTCGACCACATGTACTTCTGGATCGGCTCGGACAGCGCCTCGGCGATGCGGCCGGGTAGCGGCCGCTTGGTGTCACGCAGCGCGGTGGCCGCGGACACGAGCATCGCGCGCTCGCCGTTGTGCGGGAACCGCCGGGCGGCCCGGTCCAGCAGCAGCGCGCCGGTCTCGAGGTCGTTGGCCAGCTCCTCGGCCGTCTGCGCGGCGCCGACCTTCACCTCGACCGCGTGCCGCCAGGTCGCCCACGGGTCGCTCCAGGCGTCGATGCGGAACGTCCACATGCCGGTCGCGTCCGGCCGGATGTGCGCGATCCACGTGTCGGCGAACTCGTCCTCGACGTCCATTCTGGTCAGGCGCTCGCTCTTGTCGTTCGGGCCGCGCCACACGACCGTCGCGGCCACGGCGTCGTGACCTTCTCTCCAAACCGTGGCTCGCACGGGGATGTACTCGCCGACAACCGCCTTCGAGGGGTAGCGGCCACAGCTGATCAGCGGGGAAACGTCGTCGATGCCAAGGCGGCCACTCACCGGGCAAGCCCCTCCCACGTGCGTCTCGGGTGATACTCAAAGTGTGCCCCGTCGGCCGCCGGGCCACACGGCCGCCCCGCACGTGAAGTCAAGTCGGTGGTGCCCGCTAGGGTCGATCGGCGTGAAAGCTGTACGTCGCTTTACCGTGCGCGCCGGTCTGCCCGAGGCACTGGCCGAGCTGGAGACGCTCGCGACCAACCTCAGGTGGACCTGGCACCCACACACGCAGGACCTGTTCGCCACCATCGACACCGGCATCTGGGAGCGCCTCGGCGACCCGTTGCGCCTGCTCGCGGAGGTTCCCGCGAGCAGGCTGGAGCAGCTCGCCGGTGACGACGGGTTCCGCGCCAGGCTGGCCGAGGCGTCGGACGACCTGCGGCGCTACCTGTCCGAGCCGCGCTGGTACCAGCAGCGGCGCGGTGGGCTGGCGTCCGGCCGGATGGCCGACTCGATCGCGTACTTCTCGATGGAGTTCGGGGTCACCGAGGCGCTGCCGAACTACTCCGGCGGCCTCGGTGTGCTGGCGGGCGACCACCTGAAGGCGGCGTCCGACCTCGGCGTGCCGATCATCGCCGTCGGCCTTTTGTACCGATCCGGTTACTTCCGGCAGTCGCTGTCGCTGGACGGCTGGCAGATCGAGCACTACCCGGTGCTCGACCCGAACGCGCTGCCGCTGTCGCCGCTGGTCGAGCCCTCCGGCGCGCCGATCCTCGTGCACGTCGCCATGCCGGGCGGTCGCGTGCTGCGGGCCCGCATCTGGAAGGCGCAGGTCGGCCGCGTCCCACTGCTGCTGCTCGACTCCGATGTGGACGGCAACGACGACGACCTGCGCGGCGTGACCGACCGGCTGTACGGCGGTGACCAGAACCACCGCATCCGGCAGGAGATCCTGGCGGGCATCGGCGGTGTGCGTGCGGTGCGGACGTACTGCGAGCTGACCGGGCACCCGCAGCCGGAGGTGTTCCACACCAACGAGGGACACGCCGGTTTCCTGGGCCTGGAGCGGCTGCGCGAGCTGATGTCCGCGCACCAGCTGACGTTCGACGAGGCGCTGTCCGCGGTCCGCGCCGGCACGGTTTTCACCACCCACACGCCGGTCCCGGCGGGGATCGACCGCTTCCCGGTCGACCTGGTGCAGCACTACTTCGGCGACGGGGCGCTGCTGCCGGACGTCGAGCTGGGGCGGATCCTCGCGCTGGGCGCCGAGGACAACCCGGGCATGTTCAACATGGCGCACATGGGGCTGCGGCTGGCGCAGCGCGCCAACGGTGTGTCCCAGCTGCACGGTGAGGTCAGCCGCGACATGTTCGGCGGCCTGTGGCCCGGGTTCGACACCGCGGAGGTCCCGATCACATCGGTGACCAACGGAGTGCACGGCCCGACGTGGACGGCGCGGGAGATGGCGTCGGTGGGCACCGAGCTGGACGACCACGGCCTGTGGGAGCTGCGGTGCCAGCTGCGTCGTCGCCTGGTGACCGAGGTCCGGCGCCGGGTGCGGGAGGCGTGGCTGCAGCGCGGCGCGTCGCCGCTGGAACTGGCGTGGACGGACACCGTTTTCGACCCGGATGTCCTGACCGTCGGATTCGCCCGCCGCGTGCCGACGTACAAGCGGCTGACGCTGATGCTGCGCGACCACGCGCGGCTGCGTGCGCTGTTGCTGGACCCCGACCGCCCGGTGCAGCTGGTGGTCGCCGGCAAGTCCCACCCCGCCGACGACGGCGGCAAGGCCCTGATCCAGCAGGTCGTGCGGTTCGCCGACGAGCACGATGTCCGGCATCGCATCGTGTTCCTGCCCGACTACGACATGTCGATGGCCCGGTATCTGTACTGGGGTTGCGACGTGTGGCTGAACAACCCGACGAGGCCGCTGGAGGCGTGCGGGACGTCCGGCATGAAGGCGGCCCTGAACGGCGGCCTGAACCTGTCCATCCGCGACGGTTGGTGGGACGAGTTCTACGACGGCTCCAACGGCTGGGCCATCCCGACGGCCGACGGCGTCTCAGACCCCCTGCGCCGCGACGACCTGGAGGCGGCGGCCCTGTACGAGCTGCTCGGTTCCCAGGTGGCGCCGCTGTTCTACGACCGTGCCGAGGGCGTGCCCCACCAGTGGCTGGCGATGGTGCGGCACACGCTGTCGTCCCTGGGGCCGAAGGTCCAGGCGTCACGGATGGTCGAGGAGTACGTCGAGAAGCAGTACACCCCGGCAGCGACGGCCGTGGAACTGGCGGACGCGGAGGGTTACCGAATGGCCCGCGAACTGGCGTCCTACCGGCAGCGGCTGTCCGGGGCGTGGCCACACATCCGGGTGACGTCGTGCGATCTGTCGCTGAACGGCTCGGACACGCCGGTCCTCGGGGAACGGGTGTCGGTACGCGCGTCGGTGGATCTGGCCGGGCTGTCCACTACCGACGTTCAGGTCCAGGCGGTCATCGGGCGAGTGGCGGACAGTGACGAGCTGTACGACGTGGTGACGGTTCCCATGACCCCGTCGAGTGAAGGGCAGTACACGGCGGAGGTGGCGTTGCCGCACGCCGGGTCACTGGGCGTGACGGCCCGGGTCCTCCCGAACCACTCCCTACTGGCCACCCCGGTAGAACTGGGCCGAGTAGTCCTGGCCTGACTCCTTTCACGAGTGGTCCTTTCGCCCGGGCTCGCCCGGTGAAAGTTATCCACAGCCCTTGCTGACCAGGGGTTTCGTCGGGCCTGGCCAGTAGAATGGTGCCGGGGCCGCCCCCCGGGATGGGTGGGGGCTGCCCCGTAACGGGGGCGTGATCTTGGTTGATGCCGTGACGGCGCGTGCAGGACAGTGGCCGGGGCTCGCGTCGAGGTCGGATCGGGAGGCGCGCTGCCCTTTTGGCTGTCCGCTCGGCGGTGGGAATCCGGGGGTGGACGCGTAGCGTCTGGGTGTGCGGGTCGTTCGTCTACTGCTGAAGCCCGGGTTTGTCGTGACCCTGGTGACCGTGGCCACCATCGTGGTGGTCGAGTGGTCGGTGCCGGGGGCGGTGGGTGGCCTGATCGGCGCGCTGGTGGGCGGCCTCGCGGCGGTGGCGGCCAGCCAGTTCGGGCTGCTCGGCAGCGTGGTGGTGGCCGGGGTCTCGGTGCAGCGGCTCGTGGTGGGCGTCGGCCCGCGGGTGGCTGACTGGTCGACCCCGCACCGGATCGTGGCGTTGCGGGCCGTGCCCATCATGCTGTCGGTGTCCGTGCGGGCTACGCGCTCACCCGTGCGGGTGAGGATCTGGGTGGCGGCCCTGTGCGCGCTCGCGTTCGAGGTGGCGCTGGCCGTGGCCGCGGTCCTGGTCGCGAGCGGGCCGTTCACGCGTGGGTTCGCGGCGGCGACCATCGCCTCGCTGGTGTTGTCGCTCATCCCGAAGCGCACGGCGACCACGACGTCCACCGGCTGGCTGCTGTTCCGCCTGCCGTGGACCGGTGACGACATCGCCCGCCAGATGGAGGCCGCGCCGATGATCGGCAAGGCGGTCGAGGCCGCGCAGGCCGGCGACCTGGCCACCGCCGAGCGCCTCGCCGCCCACCTGCGGGAGACCTACCCGGACCTGCGCCCGGCCATCGCCGCGCGGATCTCGGTGTTGGAGGCGCAGGGGCGGTACGCCGAGGCCATGATCCTGGCGGTGAAGCTGACGTCGGAGTCGACGAGCGACCCGCAGCAGGCGGCCAGCTCGTTCGCCGCGCTGGCGGGCCTGGCGTGCGCCACGGTCGAGGCCGGCCAGCTGGACGCCGAGCTGGGCCTGTCCACGGCAAGCCAGGCCATCGAGAACGCGGCCACGCTGGGCTACCCGAAACACAAGCTGAACGGCGCCCGCGCCATGGTCGAACTCCTCCGCGGCAACCTCAAGGAGGCCATCACCCTCGCCCGCCAGGCCGCCGGCACCGGCGACGACCTCCTCGCCCGAGCCGACGACCTCGCCACCCTGGCCAGAGCCCACATGGCCGCCGGCGACAACCGCTCCGCCCGCGAGGTGATCGGCGAGGCCGAGAAGCTGGCGAAGTGGTGGCCCCGCGTCGCGAACACCCGCACCCGCCTCGAAGTAGCGGGCTGACCTGCGGTTTCTCCCCGAAAATCGACCCTCCGTTACGGGGTAGCCCCCACCCATCCCGGGGGGCAGCCCCGGCACCATTCTACCGGCCGGGGTCGACGAAACCCCTGGTCAGCGAGGGCTGTGGACAACTTTGTCGGCGAAGTTGTCCTTTCGCGTCGGTCAAGTGATCGCCTGGGTGCCGCCGGGCTGGATCGGCAAGCCGGCGTCCCGGTAGGCGCGGAAGCCGCCCACCAGGTCGGTTGCCTTCGGGAGGCCGACGTCCTGGAGGTCGCGGGCCGCGAGGCTCGACGCGTAGCCCTCGTTGCAGAAGACGACCACCGTCGTCTCAGGGGTGATGCCGGGCAGGCGGTGGGCGCCGCCGGGGTCGAGGCGCCACTCCAGGACGATCCGCTCGATCGGGACCGCCCCGGGGATCTCGCCCTCGGCTTCCCGGTTGTGCAGGGGGCGGATGTCCACCAGGAGGTGGTCGGGCGGCAACCCCGTCAGGTCAGTGGGTGCGACACGGGCAAGCCTGGACCGGGCCCCCGCCAACACCTCGTCCACACGGCTCACGGTTCCACCGGCTCCTTCGCCAACTCCTCGAGCGACCGGCGCGGCGGCAGGGGCGGGATGGACGCCGGGATGTCCCACAGCGACTCGTACTCCCGCGTCGGCACCAGCGGTGGCGAGTACGCGTGCACCGTCGCCGCCTTCTCGAACCCAGTGTTCCACACCTGGTGCGCCCGCCCCGCCCCGAAACCGATCGCCGACCCCACCGCGTGCGTGCGCCGCAGGACCTCCGTGCCCGGGTACCGGTACGTCTCCGACAACGACCCCAGCACCACCGAGAACGCACCCGACGCCCCGCCGTGGTCGTGCGGCTCCGTGCGCTGCCCCGGCAGCCACGACAGCAGCCACACCTCCACCTCCTCGGTCAGCGCCAGCCGCGCCCACCAGCGCTGCGGGCTGGCGAACCGGACCTGGGCGAGGAGCTCCGCACGGTGCCGAACACCGATCGTGGACACCAGGTCACGCAGCTCGGTGGGTGTCCAGAGTGGACCACGCGGGCGGACGAGGGCAGACAGGGACGACGGGGCCAGTGCGGTGGTCATGAAGGAGCGCTCCAGAAAGGTACGACGGGGGAAGGGACGAAACTCACCCGCCGGTACAGCCGCACGAGGCGACCAGCAACAGGTCGACCGTGCGGTCACGCCAGCTCATCAGCGACCGGAACACGCCGTCAATAGTGGCACGGCTTTCCACAACGTGGCGAGCCGTCTCAGGCAGTGGTACGGGGTGTGCGGAACACCAGCAGCGTGCGAGCCGCGACTGGTACGGGCTTCCCCGGCTTGACCGGCTTGGTGTCCAGGGGCTCGCCCCGCGGCGTCCCGCTGTCCAGGACGGGCACGAACACGTCGCCGAAGCCGATGCCCGGCAGCGTGAACTCGATCGGCTCCGCGCCCGCGTGCAGCAGCACCAGCCAGTTGTCGTCCGCGATGAGCTCGCCGGAACGGTCCCGCGACAGGCTCGTCGAGCCGTCGATCCACATGCCGAGCGTGCGGCGCTTCTCGTCGAACCAGTCGTCGTCGTTCATCGGTTCGCCGGCGGGGGAGAACCACACCAGGTCCGGCTTGCCCGAGTGTGTCGGCCGGCCGTCGAAGAACTGCGGCTGGCGCAGCGCCGGCGAGTCGGCCCGCAGCGCGATCACCTTGCGGGCGAACGCGAGCAGGTCCTCGGCCTGCGGCATCGGCTCCCACGACACCCACGAGACCTCGTTGTCCAGGCAGTACGGGTTGTTGTTGCCGCCCTGCGTGCGCCACCGCTCGTCGCCCGCGGTGATCATCGGGGTGCCGGTCGACAGCAGCATCGTGGCGAGCAGGTTGCGGGCCTGGCGGTCCCGTAACGCCAGCACCTCGGGGTCGGACGTCTCGCCCTCGACGCCGCAGTTCCACGACCGGTTGAAGTCCGCGCCGTCGCGGCCGCCCTCGCCGTTCGCCTCGTTGTGCTTCTCGTTGTAGGACACCAGGTCCCGCAGCGTGAAGCCGTCGTGCGCGGTGATGAAGTTGATCGACGCCCACGGCCGGCGGGTGTTCGCCGCGTACAGGTCCTCCGAGCCGGACAGGCGGTACGCGAGGTCCCGGACGTTCACCGCACCGCGCCAGAAGTCCCTTACCCCGTCACGGAAGCGGTCGTTCCACTCCGTCCACTGTGGCGCGAACCCGCCGACCCGGTAGCCGTCCGCGGTCGCGTCCCACGGCTCGGCGATCAGCTTGCACCGCGCCAGCCCCGGGTCGACCGTGATCGCGGTCATCAGCGCGGAGTCCGGGTCGAACCAGCCGCCGCGCGGCCGCCCCAGGGCGCTCGCGAGGTCGAACCGGAAGCCGTCGACCCCGAGCTCGTTGGCGAAGTACCGCAGGGAGTCCGTGACCAGCCGGACGACCGTCAGCGAGCCGGGGTTCAGCGTGTTGCCGCAGCCCGTCAGGTCCACGGTGGACCCGTGTCGGTCGTGCAGGTAGTACGCCGGCGCGTCGAACCCGCGCAGCGACAGCGTGGGCCCGTCCACCGCGCCCTCGCACGTGTGGTTGAACACCACGTCGAGGATCACCTCGATGCCCGCCGCGTGCAGTGCCGCGACCATCGTGCGGAACTCGGCGACCTCCTGCCCGGGCTCGCTCGCGTACGCCTCGTGCGGGGCGTGGAAGCCGAGCGTCGAGTAGCCCCAGTAGTTGGGCAGGCCGCGCCTGCGCAGCGACGGCTCGTCCGCGATCGTGTGCACCGGCAGCAGCTCGACCGCGGTGACGCCCAGGCGCACCAGGTAGTCGATCACCGAGGGGTGGGCGAGGCCGAGGTAGGTGCCGCGCTGGTGCGCCGGCACGTCCGGGTGCAGCTTGGTGAAGCCCTTGACGTGCAGCTCGTAGACCACCGTCTCCTCGAACGGAGTCTCCGGCTTGACGCCGGTGTCCACACCGCCCGGCGACGTGACGACCGACAGCGGCACGTGCCCCAGCGAGTCGATCGACGACGGTTTGCCGGTCATCGGGTCGCCCTCGTAACCGAGCGTCGCCCTGAGGTTGCCGACCGTGCCGGAGATCCGTCGCGCGTACGGGTCGATGAGCAGCTTGTTCGGGTTGCAGCGCAGGCCGCGGCCCGGCTCGTACGGCCCGTGCACGCGGTAGCCGTAGCGCTGACCCGGGGTGACGGCCGGCACGAGACCGTGCCAGATGCCGAACGTGTGCTCGGTGAGCTCGACGCGCCGCTCGCTGCCGTCCTCACCGATCAGGCACAGCTCGACGGCCTCCGCGATGGACGACGCCACCGCGAACCGGACGCCGCCCGCCTCCGGGTGCGCGCCCAGTGGGAACGGGTGGCCGGGCAGGACGTCGACGTCGGGCATTCCTCCATCTTGCCTGCCGAAAGGTCCGACGATCAGAGGCGACGGGTGTGATTCTCGTACGACCTGTCCTGTTGAATAGGGCACCGTGACGGGATCCGACCTTGACGACCTTGTCGTGCACATGTCCGGCGTTGGTGTCCGCCGCGGGAAGAACCACCTGCTCGCGGACGTGAACTGGAGCGTCGAGCTGGACGAGCGCTGGGTGATCCTCGGCGCCAACGGGGCCGGCAAGACGACGCTGCTCCGGCTCGCGGCCGCCGAGCTGCACCCGACCACCGGCGAGGTGCACGTCCTCGGCGAGAAGCTCGGCCGGGTGGACGTGTTCGAGCTGCGGCCGCGCATCGGTTTCTGCTCCGCCGCGGTGATCACCCGGGTGCCGCCGCAGGAGAAGGTCCTCGACGTGGTGGTGAGCGCCGGCTACGCGGTGCTCGGCCGCTGGCGCGAGGACTACGACCAGGTGGACACCGGCCGCGCGCTCGACCTGTGCGAGGCCCTGGGGATCGGGGACCTCACCGAGCGCGAGTTCGGCACGCTGTCCGAGGGCGAGCGCAAGCGGACGATCATCGCCCGCGCGCTGATGACCGACCCGGAGATGCTGCTGCTCGACGAGCCCGCCGCCGGCCTCGACCTGGGTGGCCGCGAGGACCTGGTCGCCCGGCTGTCCGACCTGGCCCGCGACCCGGACGCGCCGGCCTCGATCCTCGTCACCCACCACGTCGAGGAGATCCCGCCCGGCTTCACGCACCTGCTGCTGGTCGCCGACGGCGGCATCGTCGCGCAGGGGCTCATCGACGACGTCCTGACCAGCGAGAACCTGTCCAAGACGTTCGGTCAGGAACTGGAGCTGGACAAGATCGGCGACCGGTACTTCGCACGCCGTCGCGAGTCGGACTAGGTTGTTGGCTACTGAACAGTAGGGAGGACTGCCCGTGGGTGAGTTCGTCAGGCTAGAGGTCGACAGCGGCGTCGGCACCATCCGGCTGGACCGGCCGCCGATGAACGCGCTCAACCGGCAGATGCAGGAGGAGATCCGCGCCGCCGCGCAGGAGGCGACCCGCCGCGACGACGTGCGCGCGGTGATCGTCTACGGCGGCGAGAAGGTGTTCGCGGCCGGCGCGGACATCAAGGAGATGGCCGAGCTGTCCTACACGGACATGGTGGCCCGCGCCCGCGAGCTGACCTCCTCGTTCACGGCACTCGCCGAGGTCCCCAAGCCGACCGTGGCCGCCATCACGGGTTACGCGCTGGGCGGCGGCCTGGAGCTGGCCCTGTGCTGCGACCGGCGGGTGGCCGGCGACAACGCGAAGGTCGGCCAGCCGGAGATCCTGCTCGGCATCATCCCCGGCGCCGGCGGCACGCAGCGGCTGCCGCGGCTCGTCGGGCCGAGCCGGGCGAAGGACATCGTCTACACCGGACGGTTCGTCGACGCGGAGGAGGCTCTGCGGATCGGCCTGCTCGACGAGGTCGTCGCGCCGGACGGGGTGTACGAGGCGGCCAGGAAGTGGGCGTCCCAGTTCACGAACGCCGCCGCCATCGCACTCGGTGCCGCCAAGGCGGCCATCGACGGCGGGCTCGACGGCGACCTGAACAGCGGGCTGCGGCTGGAGAGCCAGGTGTTCGCGGCGCTGTTCGCCACCGAGGACCAGAAATCGGGCATGCGGTCGTTCATCGAGAACGGGCCGGGAAAGGCGACCTTCAGTGGCAAGTAACGACCCGGCACCGAACCCGCACGCCACCGCCGAGGAGGTCGAGGCGGCGCGCTCCGACCCCAAGCTCGCGAACGTGCTGTACCACGACTGGGAGGCCGACACCTACGACGAGAAGTGGTCGATCTCCTACGACGAGCGGTGCATCGACTACGCCACCGGTCGGTTTCGCGCAGCTTGCGGAGCGAACAACAGACACAGTCGCGCGGTCGCGGGTGACGCGGACTGGCCGTACGAGCACGCCATGGAGCTGGGCAGCGGCACCGGCTTCTTCCTGCTGAACCTCATGTCCGGCGGCGTGATCAAGAAGGGCTCGGTCACCGACCTGTCACCGGGGATGGTCCAGGTGGCGCTGCGCAACGCGGAGCACCTCGGGCTGGACGTGGACGGCCGGGTCGCCGACGCCGAGCGGATCCCGTACGACGACAACAGCTTCGACCTGGTCGTCGGGCACGCCGTGCTGCACCACATCCCGGACGTGCCGGCGGCCTTCCGCGAGGTGCTGCGGGTGCTCAAGCCGGGTGGCCGGTTCGTGTTCGCCGGCGAGCCGACCAAGATCGGCGACACGTACGCGCGCAAGCTCGGCCAGCTGACCTGGTGGCTGACGACGAACGTCACGAAGCTGCCCGCGCTCTCGGGTTGGCGGCGGCCGCAGTCCGAACTGGACGAGTCGTCCCGGGCCGCGGCGCTGGAGGCCGTCGTCGACCTGCACACGTTCGACCCGACCGAGCTGGAGGAGATGGCCCGGGACGCGGGTGCGGCGGAGGTGCACGCGCACACCGAGGAGCTGGCGGCGGCGCTGTTCGGCTGGCCGGTGCGCACGTTCGAGGCCGCGGTGCCGCAGGAGAAGCTGACGCTGGGCTGGCGGCTGTTCGCGTACAAGGCGTGGCTGCGACTGTCCTGGCTGGACGAGAACGTGCTGCGTCGTGTGGCGCCGCGGGACCTCTTCTACAACGTGCTGATCACCGGGACCAAGCCCTGACGTATGAGTTCACCCCGGCCGACGTGCGTTTCCTGCGCTCGGCGGCCGGGGCGGCGGCGATCGCGTCCGTCGATGCCCTGCCGCTGACCTCGGCCAGCTACCTGAAGGACGTGGCCGCCGCGCGCCGGCTGGTCGGCGAGCACGCCGGCCCGGTGCTGGAAACCGTGCTGCTGCGGCGCCGCGCTTCGTCCAAAGTGGACTCAGTGGAAAGCTGGCTGTTCACCGATACCGCGTTGCAGCAGGCAACCCCGATGCCCGTGGCCCGCCACCGGGCCCAGCGGTTCGCCGGCCGGGACGTGCACGACGTGACGTGCTCGGTGGGCGTCGACCTGGCCGCCCTCGCGACGGTGGCCTCCCGTTGCCTCGGCTCGGACCTGGATCCCGTGCGGCTGCTGATGGCCGCCGGCAACACGGGCGTGCCGGTCGTGCGGGCCGACGCGCTGCGGCCGGTCACCAGGGACGCGGCGATCTTCGTCGACCCGGCTCGCCGGGATGCCGCCGGCCGCAGGCGTTGGCACGCAGGTGATTTCGTGCCCCCGCTGGACGCTGTGGCGGAGGCGTACCCTGGCCGGGACCTGGCCGTGAAGTGCGCGCCGGGCATGGACTTCGCCGAGCTGCCGTGGGACGGCGAGGTGGAGCTGGTGTCCCTGGACGGCCAGGTGCGCGAGGCCTGCCTGTGGACGGGTGCCTTCGCCGGCCCGTCCCGCCGCGCCACGGTCCTGCGCTCGGACGGTCGCGAGTGGACGGTCACCGCCGACGACCCGGACGACTGCCCGGTCCGGCCGGTGGGGGAGTGGCTGGTCGACCCGGACGGCGCGATCGTGCGGGCGGGCCTGGTCCGCCAGTACGCGGCGACCCTGGGCTTCGGGCAGTTGGACGAGCGGATCGCCTACCTGACCGGCGACACGAAGCCGCCCGGCGTGCGGGCGTTCCGCGTGCTGGAAGGCGGCCACTACTCGGAGAAGTCGCTTCGGCAGACACTGCGCCGACGGGGCGTCGGGCGGCTGGAGATCCTCGTCCGCGGCCTGGACATCGACCCGAACACGTTGCGCCCCAGGCTGAAGCTCTCGGGCAGCGAGTCGGCGACCGTGGTCCTGACCCGGGTGGGCCGAACCCCGACGGCCTTCCTCTGCGTGGCCGCCATGCCCTGAAGGACCCCTTCAGGACGTTCAACGTCTCGAAGGGGTCCTTCAGGGCATTAGGCGGTGAGGCGTGACAGCAGGAACTCGCGCACCTCGTCCAGGTCGGCTTCCAACGCCACGTCGATCTCGCGGGGTGCGTCCTGGGTGCGGGTGCGGAAGGTGCGCCGGTCCCCGATGGTCATGCCGCGGGCCGGGCCCTGGCCGCAGTCCACCTCGACCGGCATCCGGGTCGTGCGCAGCAGGCCCGGCCGGATGGCCTCCGCGACCGCCACCGCGTCGTGGATCACCACGCCGTCGTGGCCGAGGGACTGCCGGTAGTGCGACCGGTACGACGCCGACAGCCGCACGAGCGTGTCGCCCAGCGGGCCGCTCGCCGCCAGCCGGTCCAGCCACCGGGCCTCGACCGCGCACTGGAGGGTCATGTCCAGCGGCACGAGCGTCGTCGGCACCGACTCCTCCACCAGCACCCGCCGCGCCGCCTCCGGGTCGCTCCAGATGTTGAACTCGGCGGCCGGGGTCATGTTGCCGACGCTCAGCCCGCCGCCCATGATCACCAGGCGCTCGATCTTGCTCTGCAGGGACGGGTGCGCCGCGAGGAGCAGCGCGATGTTCGTGAGCGGCCCGATCGGCACGATGGTCACCGGCTCCGGCGACTCGTCCAGCAACTGCACCATCAGCGACACCGCGTCGGTGCCCGCGAGGCCCTTCTTCCGCTCCGGCAGCGAGTCCGACAGGCCGGACAGCCCGTCGTCGCCGTGCACGGTGCGGGCCCGGTGGGGGTGCGGGTGCACCAGCGGCCGGTCCGCGCCCGCCGCCACCGGCACGTCCTCCCGCCCGCACAAGGCGAGCACCCGCAGGGCGTTCCGCGTCGTGTTGGCGAGCCCGACGTTGCCGAACACCGTCGTCACCCCGATGAGCTCGATCTCGGGGCTCGCGCAGGCCAACGCGAGCGCGTACGTGTCGTCGATGCCGGGGTCCGTGTCGATGATCAGGCGAGTCACTTGTCAGACCGTACAACGGACAGCGTCTGCAACAGCCCGCCGGCCGCGACCGCGAGCGCGGCCACGACGACCGCGACCGGCAGCCACGGCGCCAGCACGGCGGCCACCAGGGGGACGAGCACCGCCACCGCACGCAGCGCCCAGCGGCGGGTGTGCGCCACCAGCAGGTTGATCATCAGCAGGAACGCCGACGCACCCGCGCACATCAGCCAGGTCGACGACGCGTTGAGGTGCTCGGCCGAGCCGGCGGCGGCCGACCCGAGCCCCGCCGCGACGACCGTGATCGACGCGATGACGACGAAGTGCGCCGGCAGCACCAGCGCGGGCGGGAACCGCGTCTCCTCGGCGAAGCCGTACCGGACGTTCAACCCCCACACCGTGATCAGCAGCACGAACGCGGAGACGACGGTGAGCAGCAGCAGCCAGCCCTCACCGGTGCCCGGCCGCCAGTCCTCGATCTCCGCGACCCCGCCGATCAGCTGCAGCATGGCCTCGCCGAGCACGATGATCACGAACAGCCCGAGCCGCTCCCCGAGGTGCCCGAAGTTCAGCTGCGCGGCGACGACGGTGGTCGGGCGTGCCTCCCGGCTCCCCGGCGCCCGCTGCCGCCCCCGCTCGGCGCGCCTCGCCAGGACGTCGTTCATGCGTGCGAGCATCTCGTCCTGGTCGGCGTGGCTGCCGACCACGCTGGCGGAGATGGTGAGCGCGATGCCGAACAGCCACAGGCCGAGCTTCCACCAGTGGTTGTCGACCCAGAACGCGGCGACCCACGGGAGCAGCCCCACGTTCTGCGACGCGGCCCGCCACGACAGGACCACCATCCCGGAGCGCTGGAAGGCGCTGGAGCCGATCCCGTTGGCGATCAGGTAGGCGGCGGCGAAGAGCGCGTCCCGGCCGTCCAGGACGTGCGGCACCGCGGCGGCCATCGTGGCGATGGCGGCCATGCCCATGAACATGGCCCGCACGCGCACCTTCTCGGCGGCGGCGTTCGCGTACAGCATGAAGGTCGTCCACAGTAGCCAGATCGCCAGGTAGAGCGTGAGGAACGTGGTGATGGCGAGGCCGCCGGGGCCGTGGTGGGCGTCGCCGTGGAGCAGGTGCGCGAGCTGGCTGACGGCGACCACGACGACGAGGTCGAAGAACAGCTCGAGCCAGCTGGCATGGCGATCCTCGGTCTCGGTCATGTGGGGGAGGCTATCGATGTTGGGTACCGTCACCTGCCATGACATCCATGTGGGGTTCCCCGGTGGCGGACCGGGTGCGGGACTGGCGCCGTTCCCGCCGCGACCCGAACCAGGCCCGGTTCCTGACGCTCGACTCGCTGCGCTGGGTGATCCGCAACCGCGCGTGGACGCCGTGGTACCTGGTGCGCTACTGGCGGCTGCTCAAGTTCCGGCTCGCCAACCCGCACATCGTGCTGCGCGGCATGGTGTTCCTCGGCAAGGACCTGGACGTGCACTGCCGTCCCGGCTACGGCCGCATGGAGATCGGCCGCTGGGTCCACATCGGCGACGGCAACGCCATCCGCTGCCACGAGGGGTCCCTGCGGATCGGCGACAAGGCGGTCTTCGGGCGGCAGAACGTCGTCAACTGCTACCTGGACATCGAGCTGGGCGAGGCCGCGCTGGTCGCCGACTGGGTGTACATCTGTGACTTCGACCACGTGACCTCGGACATCAACCTGCCGATCAAGGACCAGGGCATCGTGAAGGCGCCGGTCCGCATCGGCCCGGACACGTGGATGTGCACCAAGGTCACGGTGACCAAGGGCAGCCGCATCGGCCGCGGCGTCGTGGTGGGCGCCCACGCGGTCGTGAAGGGCGACATCCCGGACTACGCCGTCGCGGCCGGCATCCCCGCGAAGATCGTCCGCGACCGCCGAGCCGCCTACGAGGCCGACGCGGAACGCCGAGCCGCGGTGGCCGACATGTCCCGCAAGGCGGCCGCCGCCCTGAAGAAGACCCTCGAAGCCCACAGCTGAACCGTCTCGAACACATGTGTTATTGTGGTGGTAGCACATGTGCTACCGTCCATTTATGGACGGGGACTTAACCGAGGTGGGTTTGCGAGAACTGCGGCAGAACGCCAGTGAGCTGGTCCGCAGGGCGGAAGAGGGGGAACAGATGATGATTACCGTCGCTGGGCGGCCGGCCGCTGTGCTCGGGCCGGTCAGCACCAGGACGTGGCGGCGGTGGGCCGAGATCGAGGCGGTGTTCACCAGCGCGACCGATCCGGAGTGGGCGGCCGATCGTGACCGGCTGGATGGTGGCGTGGTCGATCCGTGGGAACGTCGGTGAGCCGCGGCATCCTCGATACCAGCGTCCTGATCGCGGAGGATGTGTCGCCGATTCCTGGCGAGTTGGCCATCAGTGTCATCAGCATTGCCGAGCTGCAGTTCGGGGTGCTGGTTGCCAGTGATGAGGCCAGGGCGGTGCGGTTGAGCCGGTTGAGCGCGATCCAGCGGCGGTTTACTCCGTTGCCGGTGGATGAGGCTGTGGTTGATAGCTATGCGCGGCTTGCGGCTCGGGTGGTTCGGAACGGGCGGCAGCCGCGGGCTCGGGCTATGGATCTGCTCATTGCTGCTACTGCGCATGCGTATGAGGCGACTGTTTATACGCGTAATGCCGGGGATCTTGCTGGGTTGGAGGACATGGTTTCGATTGCTTCGGCTTGAGGGTGGCCTGGGTGGGGCCGGGCGGGGTGGGCGGGCGGGGTGGGGTGGGGTGTGGTCAGGGGTTGGCAAGAGGGGTGGGTTTGGGTGGGGCGGGTTGAGGTGGCGGGTTTGCGGCTGGGCGGGTTTGTGTCCGGCTTCTCCTTGGGTGGTCCTTCTTTCGCCGTAGGGCCTCTGCCGTCGCGTTTGCCTTGGCCTTCGTTGCCGCGTTCGTCGCGGCGCTCTTCTGGCGTGTTTTCGCAGGCCACTTTCTGCGGAGTCCGCCACAGTTCGATTCTGCCGCGCGCTTCGGGCATTTCTGCGATCGAGGGAGCTTGTCCTCGCTGTTCTAGACCGTGAAGGCGTTGCCGGTGGCGATCTTGGGGCGGCCCAGGGTGGGGTGGTCGCGGATCTCCGCGGTTCGGTAGACCTCGGCCGTCTGTTCGGCTATGCCCTGCCAGTTGAACTCCGCGGTCAGGCGGGACTTTGCGGCGCGGGCTCGGCGGGCGGCAGCCGGTGGGTCGGTCAGCACCTTGCGGACGGCCTCGGCGATTCCCTCCACGTCGCCTGGCGTCACCGACAGGCCCGTTACCCCGTCCACCACCAGCTCTGCCAGGCCGCCGGCCGTGGACGCCACCAGTGGGGCGCCCGCCGCCGCTGCTTCCAGGGCCACGATGCCGAACGGCTCGTAGCGGGACGGTAGGACCACCACGTCCGCCGCGGCCAGGAGGGCGACCAGGGCTCGGTCGGGGAGGTGACCCGCGAAGTCCACCGACCGCCGCACGCGCAGTTTCCGGGACTGCGCCACCAGCGCCGACGCCTGCCGGCCCTGGCCTGCCACCACCAGGCGGGTGCCGGGGAACGCTCGCCGCACCCGGGGGAGTGCCGCCAGGAGATCCTGTACGCCCTTCTCCCACTCCAGGCGGCCGAAGTAGACGACCACCGGCGCACCATCGGGTGAATGGCGTTCGCGGGCGGCACGTACGGTCGCCGCCGACGGGCGCCAGCCGCGCGGGGAGATGCCGTTGTGGATCACGGCTGTGTCGGTTACCTCGAAGAGGTGGGCGACCTCGGCTCGCATGGACGCCGAGCAGGTGATCAACGCGTCCGCGCGGTTGGCCAGCCACCACTCGACCGAGTGGATCTGTTGGTTCAGGGGCTGTGACAGCCACCCGCTGTGACGACCGGCCTCCGTGGCGTGGATCGTCGCCACCAGGGGCACCGCATGGAAATCAGCCAGGGCTATGGCCGGGTGGGTCACCAGCCAGTCGTGGGCGTGGACCACGTCCGGGCGCCACGAACCCAGGCCCAGGCCCGCTCGAATCAGTCCGTGGCCCATGGCCAGGGTCCACGCCACCAGGTCCTTCTCGAACGTCAGGTGCGTCGGGTCCTCGGCCACCCGGACGACCCGCACGCCCTCGTGCACAGTGTCCGACGTCGGGTGGGTCTGCGCGTCCGTCCCGGCCTCGTGCCGGCACAACACCACGACCTCGTGCCCCAGCCCGACCAGGTGCGTCGCCAGTGCGTGCACGTGCCGGCCCAGGCCGCCGACCACCACCGGTGGGTACTCCCACGACAGCATCAACACCCGCATCAGCCCAACAACCCCCGTGCGTCCAGTCGGCCGAACAGTCCGTCCTCGGCTCGCTGCGCCTCGGCGCGGGCCCGCCTTCCCGGGTGGCCGGCGCGGATCAGGGCCGCCAGCTCCGCGAACCGGTCGCCGTGCACCTTCGCGCGGCGGCGGGCGTAGTCGGCCGCCGAGTCCTTGGTCACCATGAACGCCCAGTCGCTCGACAGCGTCAGCAGCGCCTCGCGCACCAGCTGGTCGCGCACCGGATCGCGCCAGGACACGGCGGGCACGGCCAACAGCTCGTCCTGCAGCGCGGCGCCCGCGGTCACCAGGTCCGACACCTGCTCGCCGTCCCACACGCGCCAGTCCTTGCCGGAACCCCACGACGACGCCGGCAGCTCGACCGCCGGACCCACGTGCCCGGCCTCCAGGGCCCCACGCAGCGTCGTCACCCGCACGCCCGCGGTCGGCAGCGCACGCAGCACCGCCGCCAGCCACGCCGGGCCCTCGTGCCACCAGTGGCCGAACAGCTCCGTGTCGTACGCCGCCACCACCAGGCCCGGGCGGCCGTGCCGTGCCCGCAGCGACCGCAGCCGGGCGACGACCGTGGCCACGAAGTCGTCCGCGTGCTTGGCCACCGCCGCGGCCGCCAACGTCGGGTCGTACGGGCGCTTCTCGTGCGGGGGCACGTGCTTCCCGGTCACCCGCGAGGGTTTTAGTCCGCTCGGGTGGTCGAACGTGTGGAAGTCCCGGTACGCCGGGTCGCCCGGGTAGCCGGCCTTCGGCGACCACACCCGGTAGGTCACCTCGAGGTCGCGCCCGAAGCACAGGACGTCCGACGCCCCGACCGGGCGGGCCGCGTGCGTGTCGCCGTGCAGTGCGGGACCGTCCACGAGGAACCGCTCGACGCCGGCCGCCGCGTAGTCCTCTTCCATGCCCGGCGCGTAACCGCACTCCGGCGCCCAGATGCCCGCCGGCGCGCGACCCAACCGCAGTGCGGTGTCCGCCAGGCCCTCCCGCAGGGCGAAGGACCGCACGGACGGGTGCAGCAACGGCTGGAACGGGTGCGTCAGCGGACCGCCGAGCAGCTCGAGCACGCCGTCGTCGGCCAGCCGGCGCAGGATCGGGGAGAAACCGCTGCGCCAGCGGGTTTCGAAGGTCTCCAGCGCCTTCCCGGCGGCTCGGAACTCGCGGGCGGCCAGGTCGCGCAGCAGGGGCTCACGCCACTGGGTCGCCGCGAACTGGGCCCGCAGCTGCCAGTTGCCGAGCCAGTCGTGGCAGGCACGCAACGCGTACGGGTCGTCGAGCTGCGCGGCGAGCACCGGGGTCACGCCGAGCGTCAGCACGTCCCGGTGCCCCTCGGCGGCGAACTGCTCCAGCAGCTCGACCATCGGCAGGTACGAGTGCGCCCACGCCTGGTAGAGCCACTCCTCGCCCACCGGCCAGGTGCCGTGGTGGGGGAGCCAGGGCAGGTGGCTGTGCAGCACCAGGCAGAAGGAACCCGCATCGCTCATGGAGTTACCGCCACGGCCACGATGTCCAGGCTGGACTCCAGGTCGTCGGTGGTGATGGCGAAGTCGGCGGCGGCGACCGAGGCGACCGCGTCCCGCAACGAAACCGGCCACGGCTCACCCGACAGGGCGACCGCCACCTGGGCGTCGATGAGCGAGCCGCCGAACTCCGCGTCCAACGCACGCAGGCGGGACCCGTGCCGCAGGCCGGCCAGATACTCGACGTCGAACCCCGTGGCCCGCAACAGGTCCGCCAGCTCGGCGGGTGCGAGCTCCCTGGTGTGGAACGGGTTCAGCGGCGTGTCCCGCCCGGGGGAGAAGGTGATCCGGTTCGGCGTGGTGATCAGCAGCCGGCTGCCCGGCCGCAGCACGCGCCGGCACTCGGTCAGGAACCCCTCCTGGTCCCAGAGGTGCTCGATCACCTGGAAGTTCACCACGACATCCACGGTGGAGGTCCGCACGGGCAGCGCCGCGAGGTTGGCCCGCGCCGGGTACACGCTGGGATAGGCGCGGGCGACGTGCCGCAGCGTCAGCGCGTCGTAGTCCAGCCCGAGCACCCCGACCGCGCCCTGGGCGAGCAGGTCGGCGCCGTAACCCTCACCGCACCCGGCCTCCAGCACGAACGCGTCCACGCAGTAGGGCCGCAGCGCGAGGTAGGCCGCCTCGTGGCGCCGGAACCAGTAATTCTCCTCGACGATGCCGGGCACGGTCCGCTCCCCGGTGAGGGGAAGCTGCGACACTGCGGGCTCGGTCTCCATCGCGGCAGGCTACTACGCGGTAGGAACCACCCGGGCGGCCGTCGTCGCCGTGATCTGGATCTCATGCCCGCCAGGTCAGCAGGTCGGGCCCGGGATCCCGGCCCGCCGCGACCGTCCACAGCCGGCCGAGGAAGTGCGCCCAACCCGCCGCGTACCCGGCGGCCTTCGACTCGGGCAGCGCGGTGTGGACGAGGTCCAACCGGGTGCCACCGTCGATCGGGGTCAGCGTGAACTCCACCTGGGACGAACCGGCGGGAAATTCGTCGCTGCCGGCCACGCCCCAGGTCACCACCACCCGGCGTGGCGGGTCGACCTCGACGAACCGGCCACGGATGGGGGTGCCGTCGATGTCGACCGAGAACTCGCCGCCGGACACCGGGTTCAGCGTGGCGTGCCGGCCCATCCACGCCACCATGCCGTCGGCCGTGGTGAGGTGGGCGAACACGATCTCCGCCGGCGCCTCGATGTCGACCGAGGTCGAGTAGTCAGCCACCCGCCTGCTCCTTCGCTACCGCCTCGGCCGCCTGCTTCAGCGCGGCGAGGCGGTCCGGCCAGAACGTGTCCAGGAAGTCCCGCACCGCGCCGAAGCCGTCGACGCGGACGGCGAACAGGTGCCGGGTCCCCTCGCGCCGCTCGGTCACCAACCCGGCGCCGCGCAGCACCCTGAGGTGGTGCGACACGGCCTGCTGGGACATCGAGACCCGCTCGGCGATCTCGCCGACCGCGTGCGGGTGATCCCGCACGGCCCGCAGGATCGCCCGCCGGTTGCGGTCGGCCAACGCCCGCAGGGCGGCGTCGATGTCGGGGGCGGGCTCGGTCACACCGCCCTGCCGAGGAACGCCAGCAACTGGTCGGCGGGCGAGTCCGACGGCGGCGGCAGCTCGGCGGCGAAGGCCGTGCCGCGGAACGCGTCCGGCGTGAACTCGTGGCAGAACTCGAGGATCGGCGCCGCCAGGGGCGCGGGGATCTCGGTGCGCTCGCCGGTCGCCTGCCCGATGTCCCAGCCGTGGACGACCACCTCGGTCAGGTGGAGCGAGGCGACCACCCGCGCGGGCACGGTCCCCATGGGCAGCGCGGCTGTGCGGTCGAGCACGCCCGGCTCGCGCCAGGTCGTCGCGGCCCGCTGGGCCAGGGCCGCGAACACCCGGGCGGGGTCGTCGCCGGCGCGGTCGATGTCCGGACTGCGCCGGCTCGGGTCGACGGGCCGGCCCGCCACGGCGTCCAGGTGCAGGTCGAGCGCGCCGAGGAGGTGGTTGAGCAGTTGTCGCAGGGACCATTCGGCACACGGGGTCCGCGCGCCCGGGTCGCCGCCGTATGCGATCCGCTTCGCGGTCCAGGCGTAGCCGTCGTCAATCAGAGAGGCGATGTTCACCTCCCTATACAAACATTCACTTGTACAAGCGTCAATAAGTGGATGCTCAGGCGGGGGAGATCGTGATCCCCACCGCGCCGGGGCCCAGGTGGACGCCGATCGTGGAGCTGACCTCGGTGAACGTGATCTCGCGGGCCTCCGGCAGCCGGGGCTTCAACCGGGACGCCAGCCGCTCCGCGCGGTCGACCGCGCCGAAGTGCTCGATCGCGATGTCCACGGGCTGGCCGTTCGCCTTGCCGACCGCCCGCTCGACCAGCTTGCGCAGTGCCCGCTCGGTCCCCATCGCCCGGTCCAGCGGCGCCACCTGGCCGTTCTTCATGGTGAGCAGGGGTTTCAGCGACAGGGCACTGCCGATGAGCGCGGCCGCGGCGCCGATGCGGCCGCCCTTGCGCAGGTACTCGAGGGTGTCCACATAGATCAGCTCGGCGCTGCCCTCGAGCCGGCGGGCGAGCGCGTCCATCACGCGCCGCGGCCCGCCGCCCGCGCCGGCGACCCGCGCGGCGGCCAGCACGGCGAACCCCAGGCTCATGCCGGTGGTGCCGGAGTCGACGACGTGCACGGGCACCGGGCTGTACGCGGCGGCCTTGCGGGCGATCTCGTACGTCTCGGACTGCCTGCTGGAGATGTGGACGGACACCACCTCGTCGGCGCCCCGCGCGGCCTGGTGCTCGTACGCCCACTGGAACCCCGCGGGCTCGGGCGGCGAGGTGGACACGTCCATGTCCCCCTCCAGTGCCCTGACCAGCACTTCCTTCGGCACGTTGTGTTCCGCCCGGGTGTACTGGTTGATCTTGATCTGCGTCGGTACGACGGTGATGCCCCACTGGGCAGCCAGCGTCCCCGGGATGCTCGCGGTGGAATCGGTCACCAGCCCTACGCGACCCTGCATACAAAGAGGCTAACCAATGACTCCAAGTGGGCGCTTAAGCCGGGCTGTGCGCGACCGAGGGGCCGACTGTGGGGACTGTCACGGCCGCTCGCACGCCGCTCGGTTTGCCCATGAGCTACTGGTGAGTAACATCGGGCTCAACGGACAGACGCAGGTGTACAGACGTATTCTCCGCGCTAGCGGCTCGTAACCTGGGAGGTCGGAGCAGACCCATGCCTAACATCGTCGTGCTGGTCAAACAAGTGCCGGACACTTACTCGGAGCGCAAACTCTCCGACTCCGACCACACCCTGGACCGGGAGTCGGCCGACGCGGTGCTCGACGAGATCAACGAGCGTGCCGTCGAGGAGGCGCTCGTGATCAAGGAAGCCCACGACGGCGAGGTCACGGTGCTCACCGTCGGCCCGGACCGGGCGACCGACGCGATCCGCAAGGCGCTGTCGATGGGCGCCGACAAGGCCGTCCACGTCGTCGACGACTCGCTGCACGGTTCCGACCTGCTGCAGACCGCCAAGGTGCTGGCCGCCGCCATCCAGAAGGTCGGCGACGTCGACCTCGTCATCGCCGGCAACGAGGCGTCCGACGGCCAGGGCGGCGCGGTGCCGGCCGTGGTCGCCGAGATCCTCGGCGTCCCGCAGCTCACGCACGCCCGCAAGGTCGAGGTCGACGGGTCCACCGTGAAGGTGACCCGCGAGACCGACGAGGGCCTGACCCACCTCGAGGCGTCGCTGCCCGCCGTCATCAGCGTCGGCGAGAAGATCAACGAGCCGCGGTACCCCTCGTTCAAGGGCATCATGGCCGCCAAGAAGAAGCCGGTCGAGACGCTGTCCGTCGGCGACCTCGGGGTCGCCGACGTGGGGCTCGAGGCCGCGTGGTCGAGCGTGCTCGAGGCCTCGCCCAAGCCGCCGCGGGCCGCCGGCCAGCGGGTGGACGACGAGGGTGACGGCGGCGTGAAGGCCGCCGAGTACCTGGTCTCGCAGAAGCTGATCTGAGGAGGAGTTACCCAATGGCTGAGGTTCTGGTCCTCGTCGATCACGCTGATGGCGAGGTCAAGAAGGTCACTTTCGAGCTGCTCACCGCCGCCCGCGCGCTGGGCGAGCCGTCCGCGGTCGTCGTCGGCGCCCCCGGCACGGCCGCGAAGCTGACCGAACAGCTCGGCGCCTACGGCGCGGCGAAGGTGTACGTGGCGGAGTCCGACGACGCCGCGAACTACCTGGTCACGCCGCAGGTCGATGTGCTCGCGGCGCTCGTCGAACAAACGTCTCCAGCCGCCGTGCTGGTCTCCGCGTCCGCGGACGGCAAGGAGGTCTCCGGCCGGCTGGCGTACCGGATCGGCGGCGGCCTGCTCACCGACGTCGTGGGCGTGGACGCCGACGGTTCCGTCACCAAGTCCATCTTCGGTGGCGCGTTCGTCGTCAGGGCCAAGTCCACCCAGGGCGTGCCGGTCATCTCGGTGCGGCCCGGCGGCATCGAGGCGGAGGCCGCCCAGGCCGCCGCGACCGAGACCCCGGTCGAGGTCCCCGCGGTCGACACGGCCAAGGCCGCGAAGATCACCGGCCGCGAGCCGGTCACCGGCGGTGACCGGCCGGAGCTGACCGAGGCGTCGGTGGTCGTGTCCGGTGGGCGCGGCGTCGGGTCGGCGGAGAGCTTCGACGTGGTGGAGAAGCTGGCCGACTCGCTCGGCGCGGCCGTCGGCGCGTCCCGTGCGGCGGTCGACTCCGGCTACTACCCGGCGCAGTTCCAGGTGGGGCAGACCGGCAAGACCGTGTCGCCGCAGCTGTACATCGCGCTGGGCATCTCGGGCGCCATCCAGCACCGGGCCGGCATGCAGACGTCGAAGACGATCGTCGCGGTGAACAAGGACCCGGAGGCGCCGATCTTCGAGATCGCGGACTTCGGCGTGGTGGGTGACCTGTTCAAGGTCGCGCCGCAGCTCACCGAGGAGATCCAGAAGCGCAAGTAGCACCGCACCGGAAGGGCCGCCGCGAGTTTTCTCTCGCGGCGGCCCTTCCCGCGTTTCAGGGGTCGGGTTAGGGGGCTCGTGGATTCGTTGTGGCGGAACAGAATTGGGTTTGGTGGACGGAAAGTTTTCCGTGGCCGGTGGGCTTCCCCTTCTGTCCGAGCGAACGGAGAGGCCGGTGGCGCGTTCATCACCTCGCAGGAATGGCTGGCGCACCCGGGCTCGGTCGGCCGGCCCGTGGGCCGCACCGTGCACATCCTCGACGACGGGAACGAGCTGCCACCCCGCCAGCTCGGCCGGATCTGCTTCGGTGACGACCTGGTCGACGTCGGCTTCCTGGACGAGGACGGCTACCTGTACAACATCGACCGCAAGGCCAGCGAGATCAGGGTCGGCGGCGTCGCCGTGTACCCGCAGCAGGTCGAGGACGTCCTGGTCGCCCACCCGTCGGTGCTCGACGCGGCGGTCTTCGGGGTACCCGGACCGGCGGCACCTGCAGAGCCGGTTCACCCACCGGATCGCGGCCTGACAACGCGCTCTCAGCTTGTTCTCAGGAATGTTCACCGGGCAGCCACGCCCTTGTCATCCGAACAGTCACGTGCTGGTTGCCCGGTAACGCGTACACCTGAGGACATGACGCAGGCACAGCTTCTCGTCAGCACCACCGGTCAGGGGGCCACCCCGCCCCGCTACTCGCTCCTCGTCGCCAGAGACGGCGAGGAAGTACTTGCCGCACAACGGCTTCGCTACCGGGTCTTCGCCGAGGAAATGGGAGCGACCCTCCACACCGCGACCCCCGGCCTGGACATCGACGCCTTCGACGAGTACTGCGACCACCTCGTGGTGCGTGAGGACGTCTCCGGCGAGATCGTCGGCTGCTACCGGATGCTGCCGCCCGAGCGGGCACCCGAGGCCGGGATGCTGTACTCCGAGACCGAGTTCGACCTCCGCAACCTCGGTCCCCTGCGGAACAGTCTCGTCGAGACCGGCCGCTCGTGCGTCCACCCGGACCACCGGACCGGCGCCGTCGTCAGCCTGGTGTGGGCGGGGATCGCGCGGTACATGCTCCTCTCCGGACACTCCTGGCTCGCGGGCTGTGCCTCGGTTCCCCTGCACGACGGGGGAACGCTGGCGGCGGGCGTGTGGGACACCGTGCGGCGCAAGCACTTCGCGCCGGAGGAGTACCGGGTCCGGCCGCTGCGGCCGTGGGACCCGGCGGGCGTCGAGGTGCCGCGGCGGACGATGATTCCCGCGTTGCTCAAGGGATATCTGCGGCTCGGTGCCTGGGTCTGCGGCGCACCCGCCATCGACGCGGACTTCGGTGTCGCCGACCTGTTCGTCCTGCTGGGACTGGACCGGGTCGACAAGCGTTACCTGGCCTACTTCCTGGGTGAGAACGCGTGAGCGAGCTTGCGAGCGAACCGTCGATGCTGAAACACGCCTGGTGGCCGCACTCTCCCTGTGGGCCCGGCTGTCTCGGTGGGCAGGAGCCGACGGTCGGGCGGATCAGGCGGGTGCTGCGCATCACCGCTCTGGTCACCGTCGTCTTCTTCAGCCTCCTCAGCGTCATCCTCCTGCCGGTCATCGGGCGGCGGGGGCGGAACTGGCTCACCAGAGCCATCTTCCGGAGCGTCCTGCTCGCCGTCGGCGTGAAGCTCGTCGTCCACGGCACGATTCCGGGGCCCGGCCGCGGCGCGTTGGTCGTCAACAACCACACGTCCTGGCTCGACATCGTCGCCGTCAACGCCGTGCGGCCCATGCGTGCCGTGGCCAAGAAGGACATCGCGTCCTGGCCCGTGCTCGGCTGGCTCGTGTCCGCGGCCGGGTCCATCTACGTCGACCGGGAGAACATCAGGTCCCTGTCCGGCACCGTCACCACGCTCGCCGACTCGCTCCGGGCCGGCTCGATGGTCAACGTCACGCCCGAGGGGACCACCTGGTGCGGCCTCACCCACGGCCGCTTCCGCCCCGCGCTCTTCCAGGCCGCGATCGACGGCGGTGTGCCCGTCCTCCCGGTGGCGCTGCGGTTCCGGCTCCGGGGCGGTGACCGCACCACCGCCCCCGCCTTCATCGGGGACGAGACCATCGTGGACTCCGTCCGGCGCACCGCCGCCCTGCGAGGGCTCGTGCTGGAGGTGCACGTCCGCGACGAGATCGCGCCGGGCCGGGCGCAGGACCGCCGCGAGTTGGCGAGCCTCGCCGAGCGGGCCGTTGACGACGTGCTGATGCCGGCCTCGCTCCCGGCCGAAAAACACGCGTGGGCCGCCGGCGTCTGGACTGACGAGCACGAAGATTCCTGTGCGAGGAACGAGCCCAGGAATCTTCGCGCGCAGGAGGGAAGACGCCGGGTATAGGCCCGCGCGTCGCCGAGCGGAGCGAGGCAATCCAACACTGGACCTCCAGTGCGGTGGAGGTTGCACCATAGTCGGGTGACCCTGGAGACGACTGCTCCGCAGCAGGAACGACACGAGGAATCCGTCTGGTCCGGCCGGTACCGCGCGACGACCATCGGCATGCTGACGCTCGTCACGATCGCCGCGTTCGAGCACCTCGGCGTCAGCACGGCCATGCCCAGGATGGTGGCCGAGCTGCACGGCGAAGCGCTCTACTCCTGGCCGTTCACCGCGTTCCTGGCCGCCAGCGTCATGGCCACCGTCCTCTCAGGACGGTTCTGCGACCGGTTCGGGCCCGGGTTCGCGCTGGTCGCCGGGCCCGGGTTGTTCCTCGCCGGCCTGATCGCGTCCGGGGTCGCCGGCGGCATGCCCCTGCTGCTCGCCGGCCGCGTGCTGCAGGGCCTCGGGCTCGGCACGCAGACCGTCGCCATCTACGTGCTGGTCGCGCTCGTCTACCCGCACCGCGGCCGGGCCGCCGTGTTCGGCCTGCTCGCCGCCGCCTGGGTCGTCCCGTCGCTCGTCGGACCGACCGCCGCCGGGCTCATCACCGAGCACATCGGCTGGCGGTGGGTGTTCCTCGGCATCGCGCCGTTCGCGCTGCTCGGGGTGCTGCTGCTCACGCCGGTCATCCGGAAGCTGCCCGACGTCGAACGGGACGCGCCGGAGTCGACGCCGCGGCGGGGTCTCGGCGTCGCGGCCGTCGCCACCGCCTTCGGCATCGCCGCCATCACGTGGGCCGCCCAGCACCCGTCGCTCGGCACGCTCGTCCTCGGTGTGGCCGGGGTCGCCGCGCTCGTGCCCGCCCTGCGGGTGCTCATGCCGCGGGGCACCTTCACCGCCCGGCCCGGGCTGCCGGCGACCGTGCTCATGCGGGGCGTACTGGCCGGCGCGTTCTTCGGGGTCGAGGCGTACGTGCCGCTGACGCTGACCGCCGTGCACGGCTTTTCGCCCGCTATGTCCGGGATCCCGCTGACGGTCGGCGCGATCGGCTGGGCGTCCGCGTCGCACTGGCAGGGCCGCCACCCCGACCTCGACCGGGCCAGGCTCATCCGGGTCGGGCTGCTCGCACTGGCCGCCGGCCTCGGCCTCATGGCCCTGGTGGGCACCGACTGGGGGCTCGCGTGGCTCGTGCTGCCGTTCTGGCTGGTCGCGGGCACCGCGATGGGCCTGTCCTACCCGTCGATCAGCGTGCTGTCGCTCGACTACGCGGCACCCCGCGACCGCGGGTTCGTCTCCGCCGCGCTGCAGGTCAACGACATGACGTTCGCGGCCGTCACGGTCGGGCTGGGCGGCGTGATGCTCGCCACGTTCGCGTCCACCGAGGCGCCGTCGGCGGCGATCGTGCCGCTGAACCTGCTGCTGGCCGCGCTGGCGTTGTTCGGGGCCCTCATTTTCCGGCCTGCCCGACAAGCCTCATGACCGGTTTTCACTTGAGCGGTCTACCCTTGTGGTGCGATGACTTCCTACCTCGACCACGCGGCCACGACGCCCATGCTGCCGGAGGCGGCCGCGGCGATGACCGCCCTGCTGAGCGACGCGCGGACCGCCCGCGGCAACGCGTCGTCGCTGCACACCTCGGGCCGGCGGGCCCGCCGCATGATCGAGGAGGCCCGCGAGGGCATCGCGGACGCGCTGGGTGCCAGACCGTCCGAGGTGATCTTCACGGCCGGTGGCACCGAGAGTGACAACCTCGCGGTCAAGGGCATCTACTGGGCCCGGCGCGCCGCCGACCCGGCCCGCAAGCGCTTGCTCGTGTCCTCCGTCGAGCACCACGCCGTGCTGGACGCGGCCGAGTGGCTGGTCGAGCACGAGGGCGCCGAGCTGACGCTGCTGGAGGTCGACGGGTTCGGCCGCGTGCACGACGACACGCTGCGCGCCGCGATCGCCGAGGACCCGGCGAACGTCGCCATGGTCAGCGTGATGTGGGCCAACAACGAGGTCGGCACGGTCAACCCGATCAGCGAGCTGGCCAGGACCTGCGCCGAGCAGGGCATCCCGTTCCACACCGACGCCGTGCAGGCCGTCGGCACGCTGGCCGTCGACTTCGCCGCGTCGAAGGCGTCCGCGCTCACCCTGACCGGCCACAAGCTGGGCGGCCCGTTCGGCGCCGGCGCGCTGCTGCTCGGCCGCGACGTCGCGTGCACGCCCGTCTCGCACGGCGGGGGACAGGAGCGCGAGGTGCGGTCCGGCACGCTGGACGTGCCCGCGATCGTGTCGCTGGCCACCGCGGTCCGCGCCGCCGTCGACACGCGCGCCGCCGAGGCCGAGCGCGTCGCCGGGCTGCGGGACGAGCTGGTGGCGGCGATCCAGGAGATCGTGCCGGACGCGGTGCTCAACGGCGACCCTGGCCAGTCCGATGTGGACGGTGGGCCGTCGCGGCTGCCCGGCAACGTGCACTTCACCTTCCCCGGCTGTGCCGGGGACAGCCTGCTGATGCTGCTGGACGCGCGGAGTATCGAGTGCTCGACCGGCTCCGCGTGCACGGCCGGCGTCGCGCAGCCGAGCCACGTCCTGCTGGCCATGGACGTCGGGCCGGACCAGGCCCGCAGCTCGCTGCGGTTCTCGCTCGGGCACACCTCGACCCGCGCTGATGTGCGTGCCGTGGCCGAGGCCATCGGGCCGGTCGTGGAGCGTGCCCGCAACGCCGGCCTGGTGAACCTGCGCCGGGCTTCGAAAGTGGAGATTTCGTGAGGGTTCTTGCTGCCATGTCCGGTGGCGTCGACTCCGCCGTGGCCGCCGCACGGGCTGTCGACGCAGGTCACGACGTCGTGGGCGTGCATCTCGCGCTGTCCGCCAAGCCGGGGACTCTTCGTACCGGCGCCCGGGGCTGCTGCACCGTCGAGGACGCGCATGACGCCCGCCGCGTCGCCGACATCCTCGGCATCCCGTTCTACGTGTGGGACTTCGCCGAGCGGTTCACCGAGGACGTGGTCGAGGACTTCGTCGCCGAGTACGCCGCCGGCCGCACGCCCAACCCGTGCCTGAAGTGCAACGAGCGCATCAAGTTCGCCGCGTTGCTGGACAAGGCCGTCGCACTCGGCTTCGACGCGGTCGCCACCGGGCACTACGCCCGTCTGTCCCTTGTGGACGGTAGGCCGGAGCTGCGGCGCAGCGCCGACGACGGCAAGGACCAGTCGTACGTGCTGGCGTCGCTGCGGCCCGACCAGCTGCGCCACGCCATGTTCCCGCTGGGTGGCTCGGTGAAGCCGGACGTGCGGGCCGAGGCCGAGCGGCGCGGCCTCGCGGTGGCGGACAAGCCCGACAGCCACGACATCTGCTTCATCCCCGACGGCGACACCCGGTCGTTCCTGACGAAGCACCTGGGCGAGCGGCCCGGCGCGCTGGTCGACGACGAGACCGGTGCGGTGCTCGGCGCGCACTCGGGTGTGCACGGCTTCACGGTCGGGCAGCGCCACGGCCTCGGCCTGCGGGTACCCGCCGCCGACGGCCGGCCCCGGTACGTGCTCTCGCTCGAGCCGGTGAGCGGCAACGTGCGGGTCGGCGGCGCGGAAAAGCTTGCGGTAACGGAGATTACCGGAAACGCCCCTACCTACCCGTCGGGCGTGCCCGTGGCCGACGGCGTCCGCTGTGTCGCGCAGGTCAGGGCCCATGGGGGCACCGCGACGGGTGTCGCGTCCATTGTGGACGGTCAACTCGTGGTCCGGCTGGACGAGGAGCTACGCGGCGTAGCGCCAGGACAGGCCGTTGTGCTCTACCGCCAGGACCAAAAGGGTGATGTGGTGCTGGCTAGCGCCACTATCGTGTCGACTCGGTAACCGGAACGGGTTCCGTTTGGTGCATACCCGTTACGCCAGGCGGGTGGTCATCGACTAACGAGGTGCGCGAACACAGCCACTCGTCAGGAGTTGATTCATGACCAGCGCGCCCCACAACGGCAACGGCAGCACACGACCGAAGAAGCGCAGCCTGATGCCGGACGCGATCACCATTCCGGCCGAGATCCTCACCCGCCACCGCGCTCGCGTGCTTGACCCGGCGACCGCCGTCAAGCCGCGGGACGGGAAGTGGCCGCTGTCGACCGTGTACAGATCCGACGTCATGCTCGTCCCCGCCGGTGACGCCAGGCGGCTGCGGGACGACCCCGAGGGACTGGCCCCCGACGAGGACATCAACGGCGTGCTCGGCCGGATCGGCATGGAGCTGCGGCCGCCGCGCGACGAGGGCTGGAACAGCGTCGTCGACCGCCTGCCGGACGAGGTCGGGGTGCCGGTGCCCCTGAGATGGCGGGACGACCAGCCCGCCGACCGCGCGCCCGACCCCTGGGCGGGGTACGTGGCGCTGCAGGACGCTCTCGGCGAGCGGGCGGACAACTACGGCCTCGACCACCTGCTGCTGCCGGCGTCGATCACTGTCGGGGGCGCCCCGGTCATGCACGGCCCCAGCACCGGCACTCCGGTCATGCACGGCCCCGGCGTCGACGGTGGGATCGCCCTGTCCACCGGCGATCGTGATCCGGTCGCGGTGCTCATGCCGCAGCCCGCTCGGCCGAAGGTCGCGTCGCTGCCCGGTGGGCGGAGGCCGGTGGTGGCGGTGCTCGACACCGGCATCGGCCCGCATCCGTGGTGGAACAACCAGGACCCGACCGACCCGATCTACGAGGTGGCCCAGGACTTCCAGGACCAGCTCGCCGCCGTCGAGATCGGGATCGGCCAGCTGAGCCCGACCCAGCCGAGTCCGCTGAGCAGCCCGTTCGAGACGCAGGACGAGATCGACCCGCTGCTCGGTCTGATCGACTCGCACTCCGGCCACGGTACGTTCGTGTCCGGCCTGGTGCACCAGGCGTGCCCCGCCGCGAAGATCCTCTCGCTGCGCGTGCTGCACAGCGACGGCTTCTCGTCGGAGAGTGCGGTGGTGCTCGCGCTGAACTGGCTGCTGGACCAGGTGGCCAACCAGGGGCGGCAGATCGACGTCGTGTCGATGTCGCTGGGCTTCTACGCGGAGACGGCCACCGTGCCGGAGCAGCAGCAGGTGCGGGGGCTCATCGAGCAGCTCACCAACCTGGGTGTGCTGGTGGTGGCCGCCGCCGGCAACGAGGCCACCACGCGGCCGTTCATGCCGGCCGCGTTCGCCCGGGGCACTGGCGCCGCGGCGAGTGGCATCGAACTGCTCGGTGCCGTCGGCGCACGCAACGCGCCCGGCCTCACGACCGCCGCCTTCAGCAACTGGGGCGAGTGGGTCACCCTGTGGGCCCCGGGCAACGCGCTGGTCAGCACGGTCCCGATGTGGGAGGGCGCCGCAAACGGCGGGCTCTCCCTCCTGGACGCGGCCGGCCTCGGACCGGACGTGCGCACCGCACCCGACCCGGACGACCTCCGCTCGGGCTTCGCCGTGTGGGCGGGCACCTCGTTCGCCACGCCGGTGATCGCCGGCCTGCTCGCGAACGCCCTGACCAAGGCCAAGTCCTGCGAGATCGGCACCGCTGCCGGGGTCGACCGCGCGCGGGAGGCGCTGAAGGCCGTGAACTACCAGATCATCGAGCGCGGCTGGAAGAAGAAGCCATCCGTTTCGGTGAAGCGGAGCCAAGAAGAGATCTCGGCGTCGTAGTGTTGCGGAATGGCGAGCTTGCCTAGCGAGTCGAGGCAGGCTCGCCACGCCGAGGTGCTGGGCCAGGTCGTCGCCCTGCACCAGCTTGCCCGCGAGGCGGGGTGGGCCTACCGGTTCGACCGTGCCATCACCCTGCTTCGCGACGCGCGCCGGCTGCTGGACGGCATCGGGCCCGACTCACCGCAAGCGGTGGTATTGCGTATCCGCGTCCTGGTCAGCTTCGGGTATGCGGAGGCGGAGTCCGGGTCGCACAAGGACGGTCTTGCCCGCCTCGACGAGGCCGCGGCTCACCTCGACGCGGTGCCACCCGGTCCACTCCGCGCCGAGCTGGACGGTCTGGTGTTGTGCTACCGGGGCATGTTGCACACACATGCCGGCAAGACCGTCGAGGGCATCGAGCTGTTCGACGCGGCCGTCGAGCGGCTCACCGAGACCGACGAGGTCGCCGACCCCAACCTCCTGGCCGCCACGTACCTGAACCGGGGATACGCCTTCATCGAGCTCGCACAGGTCGTGCGGGCGGGCGAGGACTTCAGGCAGTGCCTCGAGCTGTGCACCGAGCACGGCCTCACCCTGGTGGCCGACAAGGCGCGGCACAACTTGGGCTACGTCGAGTACATGATGGGGGAGCTGCCGGCCGCGCTGCGGAACTACGCCGAGGTGGAGCGCAGCTACCAGGTCAACACCCCGGGCCTGCTCCCCGCGCTGCGGCTGGACCAGGCACGGGCGCTGCTGGCGGCGGGCCTCGCCACCGACGCCGCGCGGCACCTCGACGACGTGATCCCGCGGCTGCGTGCCCAGCGGGCCGGCCACGACCTGTCCGAAGCCGAGGTCACCAGTGCGGCGGCCGCGCTGCTCGACGGGCGGATCGCCGAGGCCCGACGCCTCGCGCGGTCCGCCGAGCGCCGGTTCACGCGGCGGGGCAACACGCGCTGGGCCGCCGTCGCGGCGCTGGCGGCGTTGCGTGCGGAGACAGCGTCCGCCCTGGCCGCGTCCCGGATCCCACGGCGGCTGCCCGAGCGGGCGGTGAAGCTCGCGGAGTCGTTGCGTGCGTTGCTGCTGGAGGACGAGACCGGCCTCGCACTGATGCTGGCCGTCCGGATGGAACTGCGTCGCGACGACCCGGCCGCCGCCGAGTTGCTGCTCGACCAACTGCCCCGCCAACGCCCGACCACGCCGCTCGACCACCGGATGTTGCTGCGGCTGTGCCGGGCCGAGCTCGCGGTGGCCCGCGGCGACCGCCGCCGCGCGTTCGCCGAGGCGCGGGCCGGGCTGGTCGAGCTGGGTAAGGCGCGGGACCGCATGGGTGGGCTGGAGCTGGTGTGCGGCACCGCCATCCACGGCCAGCAGCTCGGCGACCTGGCCGTGCGGCTGGTGCTCGACAGCCCGCGGCGGGACGCGCGCCGGCTGTTCGGCTGGCTGGAGCGGACGCGGGCGCAGGTGTACCGCTACGAGCCGCTGCCGGCCATCGACGACCCGGTGCTGGCGGAGCAGGTGTCGCTGCTGCGGTCGCTGCGGCGCGCCGCGCAGCTGGCCCGGCTGGCCGGCCGGGTGCCGCGCCGCGAGGAGAAGAAGATCGTCGCGCTGGAACGCGAGGTGCTGCGGCAGGGGTGGTACGCGTCGCCGTGGGGCCGGCCGCGCCCGGTGGCGTCGCTGGCCGCGGTGTCGGCGGCGCTGGGAGACCGGGCGCTGGTCACGTTCGCGACCTCCCGCGACGAGTTGGTGGCGGTGGTCGTCCTCCCCGGCCGGACCCGGCTGGTCCGGCTGGCGTCGGCGGCGGAGACGTTCGAGTGGGCGAAGCGGCTGCACGCGGACCTCGACACGTACGCGCCGGACGAGCTGCCGCCGGCGATCGCCGCGGTGGTCGGCGGGTCGGCGCTGCGCAGTGCCGACACGGTCGACACCCGGCTGGTGGCGCCGCTGCTGCCGCACGTCGGCGACCGGGAGCTGGTGATCGTGCCGACCGGGCCGCTGTATGCCGTGCCGTGGGGGAGCCTGCCGTCGCTGCGTGGGCGTCCGGTGGTGGTGGCGCCGTCGGCGACGGCGTGGCTGACCGCGGTGTCGCCGCCGGAGGCGGGTGGCCACGTCGTGCTGGCCCGCGGCCCGCGCCTGCGCGAGACGGTCGCCGAGGAGACGGCACTGACCGAGCTGTACCCGTCGGCCAGCCGCCTGTCCCCGGCGACGGTCGCGGACGTGCTGTCCGCACTGGACGGTGCGGCGACCGCGCACCTGGCCGCCCACGGCGAGCACGAGCCGACGAACGCCATGTTCTCCCGCCTGGAGCTGGCCGACGGACCGCTGTTCGCCCACGAGCTGGCGCGGCTGTCGCACCCGCCCCGGCATGTGGTGCTGGCGGCGTGCGAGCTGGCGATGAACCACATCCGCCCGGGCGACGAGGCCCTGGGCTTCGCGGGCGGCCTCCTGGCGAGCGGCGTGCGCACGGTCGTGGCCGCGAACAGCCGCGTCGGCGACGCGTCGGCCGCCGCCACGATGGTGGAGTACCACCGCCGCGTGGCCGCGGGCGAACGCCCCGCGGTGGCCCTGGCCGCCGCCGTGGCGACGGACCCGTTGCGGCGCCCGTTCATCTGCCTCGGAGCCGGGTGATCGAAGGCATCCTGGCGTGGCTCGCAGGGGGCCTGGCCTCGGTGGGTGCCGCGCTCCTGTGAATCCCCCGGGTGAGCCGGGCAAACGTGCTCCCATCGTCACCTATCCGGCCCAACCGGACGTCGGCCGGCCACTATGCTCGCCGCCATGACCGAGCTGTTGCTGGTGCTGATCCTGCTCGCCGTGATCGCCGTCGGCGTCGTGTTCTACCTGCGGTCGCGCCAGAACCGCGCGGCGGTGCCGGCGGGGCCGGGTGGGCCCGCCGACCCGCTGGCCGATCACCAGGGGGTCACCGACATCCGCACGGTCCGGGCCGGGGACATGATCGACTACGGCGACCAGCTGTACTTCGTGCGTGGCTCGCTGCGGCTCAAGGAGGGTGGCTACTCCTGGTCGGAGCACTTCCTCGACGACGCGCGGGGCAGCCGGGTCTGGGTGTCCGTCGAGGAGGATCCCGACCTCGAGGTCGTGCTGTGGCGCGAGACCGACGCGGTCACCGAGCCGGGTGGCAAGACGATGGAGGTCGGCGGCGTCACGTACCGGCGTGAGGAGGACGGCACCGCCTCCTACACCTCCGAGGGCACGACGACGCTCGCCGAGCGCGGGTCGGTGGAGTACGTCGACTACGAGGGGCCGGACGGCAAGGCGTTGAGCTTCGAGCGGTTCGACGGTGGCAAGTGGGAGGCCGGGCTCGGCGAGTCGGTGGCGCTGCCCGCGTTGCGTGTGTACCCGGCCGGCAGTGATCGCACGTGAGGGCACGTATCGAGACCCGGTTCGCCGACTCGCGGGCCGCGGATCTGAGTTTGGCCTACGGACTGCGACCCCTGCCCGCGCTTGGCACTCATCGGGTGACGCTGGGGGGAATGACGTTGGAACTACGTGTGCTCGGGGCTTCGCACCAGGTGGTGCTCGGGTCGTTCTCCGAGACGGTGGCGTGCCTGCCGGACACGCCCGGTGCGCTGCCCGCCAGTTCGGTCCGGACGGTCGGGGACTACGACGTCCGGTTCGCGGCGTCCTGTTCGCGGCCGGACGACTTCACCTCCGCGGTGTCACGGATTGTTCTTGACTGCGACGCTGATCCGCACTCGTTGGTGGCCGAGTTCCCCGGTTCGCCACTCGCGGTGACCGCCCTGTCGGCCCGTGCCGTTGCCGGCGGCGTGTCCTGGGAGACCTGGCACGCCTACCCGCAGGCCGGTGAGCTGGTCTGGACCTCGAGCGTGGTGACCCCGCGATGAGCTTACGCACCAAGCTGTTGATCGCCGGCGCCCTCGGCGGCGTCGGCCTGATCGTGCTGCTGTTCGCGATCTTCGGTGGTGGCGGCATCCGGTCCTATCTGGACGACAACTTCCGCCGCCAGTCCGCGTCCGGTGGCTCGGTCGTGTACACGTCCTCGGCGAAACCGAAGGCGGTGTACGAGCAGATCCGCTCGGCGCGTCCGCCGGCCGACACCCAGTTCGACCCGTCGGGCTACTTCCTGCGCTACTCCGACGACATCGTCGCCATCACCGCCAACGGCTCCGGCTCCCGGATCTACCTCGACGACGAGCGGCGGGGTTACGTGCACTGGCTCCCGTTCGTCGGCGGGGTCTGGGGCACGGGCGGCTCGGGCGACAACTTCCGCGGCGGTGGGCCCGGAGGCGGGAAGTGAAGGCCGCCGCGCTGCTGGGGTGCGTGCTGCTGCTGGCGGTGCCGACACCGGCGTCGGCGGACGTCATCTTCGACCCGGCCGACGCCGACGAGCTGGCCGCGGTCCTCGCGGAGGCGTACGCGGACCAGGACGTGTGCTACGGCTGGGACGTCACTGTTGACAACGTGGGCATCGAGGAACAGAGCGTCGGCTCGAACTTCGGCGCCGGCAAGACGGTGGACTCGGGCTCGTGCCGGGCGTCGGTCGTGTTCGCGGCGAACATCACCTACACGGCTGAGTCGTCGGAGTCCGAGGACTCGGCGTCGTACAGCGTGTGGAGCACTCCTGCCGACGTGACCAGCGCGGACCTGGACAGCCTCGACCTCGACTTCGACGAGTTGAAGGGCGAGAACCCGGACGCGGTGATCGGCAAGGCGGTGGTGGCGCTGCCGCTGCTGGCCGCCGACAAGGGGATGGCGAAGCCCCTGTCCGCCACCCCGGACACGGCCACCGCACCCGCGGACGCCCAGCTGACCGACAACCCAGGCTCCGACTGGTGGCGAGACCGCGGCGGCATGGTGATCTGGGCCCTCATCCTGATGGCCGCCAGCGGCGTACTGATCTGGGCAATCCTCCGGATGAACCGCCGCTACCGCCGCCGCCTGGCGACGGTGCCCGCCTATGTCCCGGAGCCGATGGATGTGACGCCCGAACCCGAGTCCACTGAGGACAGGGCGGTGGGGTCCACCGAGGACCGAGCAGACGAGCCACCCACGGCCGCCGAGTCCCCTGCGGATCAGGCAGATGAGCCGCCCGCCAAGCGCGGTGAGGGCCGGGTGGGCGAGTCGGCCATGGTCACTGAGTCCGGTGGGGATCGGGCGGGCGAGCCACCCACGGCCGCCGAGACCGGTGGGGATCGGGCGGGTGAGCCGCCCACGGCGGCCACCAAGTCTGCGGGCGACCGGGCAGAAGCGCCGGCCACACCGGCCACCGATGCGCCGGCCACCGATGCGCCGGCCACCGAATCTCCGGCCACCGAATCTCCGGCCAGCAATTCCTCCGCCGCCGAGTCATCCGCTGGCGAGTCATCCGCTGGCGAGTCCTCCGTCGTCGAATCTCCTGCCGGCGAATCTCCTGCCGACAAACCGTCAGCGGGCGAATCTCCCGTCGCCGAATCACTCACCGAACCTCCCGTCGCCGATTCTCCCGCCGAATCACCCGCCGCCGAGGACTCCGCCGAACCGTCCTCGGCCGCCGAAACGTCGGCCGGAGCAGACCAAGCGCGTCCAGCGCCGCCGGACCAGAAGGATAAGGAGTAACCCCAGCATGGTTTCCGACGTCTTCAGCGAAGTCGGTATCGCCGCCACCTACGGGCTCGTTGGGCTGGTGCTGATGGCCGTCGGCTTCGTGCTGGTCGACGTGCTCACCCCCGGCAACCTCCGGGAGCTGATCTGGGTGCAGCGCAACCGGAACGCGGCCATCCTGCTCGCCAGCAACCTGCTCGGCGTCGGCATCATCGTCGCGACCGCGATCGCGGCCAGTCAGGGGAACTGGGGGGAAGGGCTGCTGTCCACCGCGGCCTACGGGATCCTCGGCCTGGTCCTGATGGCGATCTCGTTCGTGGTGCTCGACGTCTTCACGCCCGGCAAGCTCGGTGAGCTCCTGGTCGAGGAGGAACGTCACCCCGCCGTCTACGTCAACGCCGCGTCGCACATCGCCGTCTCCGCGATCGTCGCCGTCGCCATCTTCTGAGTGTCCGCCCGGCTTGCCCGCGCGGGGCTGCTCTTCGCCACGTTCGTCTGCGCGGCGTGTGGCCTCGTCTACGAGCTCGCGCTCGTCGCGCAGGGGTCCTACCTGCTCGGCGACTCGATCACCCAGGCCTCCGTGGTCCTCGCCACCATGGTGTTCGCCATGGGGATCGGGTCGCTGACCGCCAAACCCCTGCAGCGCCGCCCGCTGCTGAGCTTCGTCACGGTGGAAGCCCTGCTCGCCATCACCGGCGGGCTGTCGGTGCTCGGGTTGCACGCGGCGTTCACCTGGCTCGACCTCTACTGGCCGGCGCTGATCGGCATCGCACTCGTCGTCGGCGCGCTCATCGGGGCCGAGATCCCGCTGCTGATGACGCTCCTGCAGCGCATCCGCAGGCAGGACGCCGGGTCCGCCACCGCCGACCTCTTCGCCGCCGACTACATCGGAGCGCTCGTCGGCGGGCTGGCCTTCCCGTTCCTGCTCCTGCCGCTCCTGGGGCAGACCAAGGGCGCGTTGCTCGTCGGCATGGTCAACGCCGTCGCCGGGGCGTTCGTCGCGCTGTTCCTCTTCCGCACCAACGCATCCCGCAAGGCGGCCCTCGCCGGCGGGACCGGCGTCGTGCTCGTCCTCCTCGTCTTCGCGTTCGCCCAGAGCGACGCGTTCCTCCGCTACGCCCGCGACGAGCTGTACGAGGACCCGGTCGTCTACTCGGAAACCACGCCGTACCAGGACATCGTCGTCACACAGTCCTCTCCGGTCGTGCCCGGGCCGACCGACACGCGGCTCTTCCTCAACGGGGACCTGCAGTTCAGCTCCGTCGACGAGTACCGCTACCACGAGTCGCTCGTGCACCCCGCCCTCGCCGGCAAGCGCGACCGGGTGCTCGTCCTCGGCGGCGGGGACGGCCTCGCGATGCGGGAGGTCCTGAAATATCCCGACGTCCGCGAGGCCGTCGAGGTCGAGCTCGACCCGGCCGTGCTGCGGCTGGCCCGCGACAACGCCGACATCGCCGCGCTCAACCAGCACTCGCTGGACGACCCGCGCGTGCGCGTGGTGACCGCCGACGCCTTCACCTGGCTGCGTGACGCCGAGGATCGCTTCGACGCCGTCATCATCGACATGCCGGACCCGGACTCGACGGCCACGGCCAAGCTGTACTCGGTCGAGTTCTACACGCTGGCCCGCCAGGTGCTCGCCCCTGGCGGAAGGCTCGTCGTGCAGGCCGGCTCGCCGTACTTCGCGCCACGCAGCTTCGACTGCATCGACGCCGGCATCCGGGCCGCAGGCCTCGAGACCACGCCGTACCACGTGAACGTGCCGAGCTTCGGCGACTGGGGCTTCGTCCTCGCCCAGGAGAACGGGAAACCGGGCCTGACCCTCGACCCGCCGCAACCGCTCCGCTTCCTCGACGAGGCCAACCTGGCCGCCGCGGCGGTCTTCCCCGTCGACCGCAGGCCGAACGGCGGCGAGGTGCCGTCCACTCTGGACGATCCGAGAATCGTCCGCCTCAACACATCGGAGTGGCAGCAGTACTAGGCGTCACGTTCCGGCCAATTCACAGAAACGCAACTCAGTGGCGGCTCAGGCGGACGCGATTCACTCCACCACATGAGCAAATCCGCACGACTGATGATTTCCTGCCTGCTGATACTCGCCTGCGTCCTGACCATGGGCGCGGTGGGCACGACCTCGGCCGTCGCGCAACCAGCCGCGCAACCGGCCGTCTGTGCCACCCCGGCCTACGTGCACGTCCGCCCGCTGCCGAACGGCGCGGCGACCTACCGGTGGGAGACCGACGCGGTTCCCGGCACCGCGACAACCCTGCGCGTCGACGTGCCGCCCGAGGGCGACTTCGTCCTCTATGTGGCCGTGGGTGGCGGCGGGCTGAAGCCGACCAGCCGCCCGGTGTGGGACATCTACGAGGCCGGCAAACCCGTCGGACGCATGGAGGGCAACCCGGCCGGCACCGACTGCGGAGCCCCCGACCGGACCTACGGGATCGTCGGCGGCGAGGGGGACACCTACCTGATCAAAGCCTCGTACAGCACCGGAAACAGCGGCCGGACCATCACGGGACAGAACCACGTGACGATTTCCTATGTGTGACGACCATCGTGTGACAAGACCACGACGCCGGGCCAGGTGGGGGATGGACCCTGACCCGGCGTCGTTCCAGGTCCAGCTAGGGCACCGTGCAGATGACCGCCGGCGGTGTGTTGGCGCCGGTGTGACTGGCCAGGAAACCGAACGTCGCCGTCGCACCCGGGACCAGTGAACCGTTCCAGGTCACGTTCTTCGCCGTCACCGCCGCCGCGTTCTGGGTGACGGTCGCACCCCACGCCTGGGTGACCTGCTGGCCGTTGGCGAAGCTGAACGTCGCCGTCCACGACGAGGCGGACGCCGTGCCGCTGTTCTTCACCGTCACCTCGCCCTGGAAGCCGTCACTCCACTGGCCTGCCAGCTTGTAGGTCGCCGTGCAGGCGCCGGCCGGCGGCGGGTTCGTGTCCGGCGGCGTCGGCGCGCCCAGTGCGGCGGCCACCGCGGGGTACCACCTGTCCGACATCTTCTGGAAGCCGGAGTCGACCGGGTGCACGCCGTCGAAGGTGTCCGTGGCCGCGTTGAAGCCGGTCCACTGGTCCACCACCGTGATCGGTGACGCCGCGGTCGTCTTCCCCGCCGCCCAGCCGGGGATCGCGTTGTCGAGCGACACCACCCGCTGCGCGCATCCCGTGCAGTTGCTGGGTTCCATGGGGATGATCTGCGCGACGATGATCTTCATGTTGGGGTTGCTCGCCCGCATCTGGTCGACGAGCTTCGAGTACGCCGTCAGGATCTGGGCCGTGGTGATCGTGCCGCCCCACAGGTCGTTGGTGCCCAGGTGCATGAGGACGACGTCCGGTCTGGTCGCGCTCAGCCAGCCGGGCAGTTGGTTCTGGTCCGCGATCCCGGTCGCCGAGAAGCCGCTGTGGCCCTCGTGGTCGGCGTCCAGCGGCACCGCGCAGCCACCGCTGTTCTGCGTGCCCACGAAGTCGATGTTGGTGTACCCGTTGCGCTGCAGGCGGTCCCACAGGAAGGCCCGCCAGCAGCCCGGCCCGGCGGTGATCGAGTCGCCCAGCGGCATGATGCGGACCGGCGCCGGGGCGGAGGCCGCGGACTGGGTGATCACGAGGATGAACGCCGCGGTCAGCGCGGCCACCAGGCCGTACGGGAGAAGGTTTCTACGCATGTCCTGGCTCCTGGGCGACCGTGAGCAGGTGGGCCCGGTAGCCCGCGCCGTAGGTCTGGGTCGGGGTGCCGCTGTAGTCCTCGATGAGCACGTTGCCCTGACCGCAGCCCCACGGGTTCCAGGTCCAGGCGGTGTAGCCGAGGCCCTTCTGGTCGAGCCAGGCCATCACCTGGTCGATGTAGTCGTGGGCGCAGGTGTCCTGGCCGATCTCCCCGGCGTGCACCGGGACCTGCGCCGCCACCGCGCCGATCTCGCTGTCCCAGCAGGAAACCGTGACGCAGGCGTTGAAGTTGTACGTGTGCCAGGACGCCATCAGGTTGCCGGTCGGGTCGTTCGGCTTGTACGCGAGCCAGCGGGAGAGGTCGTTGGTCCACCGGATTCCCGCGCTCAGGATCACGTTCGTGGCGCCCGTCGCGCGGACCGCGTCCACCAGGTCCTGCATGCCGGCGACCTCGTAGGTGAAGCCGGCGCACGTGCCGCCGTCCCGCAGGCAGGTCCACTCGGCGACCGGGTTCGCCCAGTTGTCGGCTGCGTCCGGGTAGGGCTCGTTGAACAGGTCGAAGAGCACCGCGTCGTTGCCCTTGAAGGCGTTCGCCACCTGCGTCCAGAACGTCGGCGTGTACTGCATGTTCGGCATCGGCTTCTGGCAGGTCGCGTTGACGTCCGTGCAGGCCGAGATGTTGCCGGTGTACTGGCCGTGCGTCCAGTGCAGGTCCAGGATCGGGTTGATCCCGTTGGCCACCAGCAGGTTCGCGTAGTCCTTGACGGCCTGCTGGTAGGTCGCGCCGCTGGGGGAGCCGGACAGGCCGAGCCAGCAGTCCTCGTTCAGCGGGATGCGTACCGCCCTGATGTGCCAGGCCTTCATCGCGTCCACCGACGCCTGGTCGACCGGGCCGCTGTCCCACATGCCCTTGCCCTGCACGCAGGCGAACTCGCCGCTGGCGCGGTTCACGCCCAGCAGGCGGTAGGTGGCGCCGGTGCTCGTCAGCAGCTTGTTGCCGGACACGCGCAGCGCGGGCGCGGCCGGGCCGGTCGGCGGCGGGTCCACGGGCGGGGTTCCGGTGCAGGCGGCGCCGTTGACCGCGAAGTCGGTGGGGGCGGAGTTCGTGCCGCTGTAGGAGAAGTTCGCGCCCGGACTGACGCTGCCGCCCGCGGGGACGCTCGCGTTCCAGGTCGCGTTGGTGATCGTCACCTGCTTCGCGGACTGGGCCCAGACGCCGTTCCAGCCCTGCTGCAGGGTCTGGTTGCCGGCGTAGGAGTAGGTCACGGTCCAGCCGTTGACGGCCGTCGTGCCGACGTTGCTGATCTTCACGGTGGCGCTGAAACCCGCGCCCCAGTCGTTGGTCGAGTAGTCGACCCGGCAGGCGAACGCCGGCGCGGCGGCGGCGTCACCGGCCGCCGGCAGGGCCGAGCAGGCCAGGGCGGCCAGGACGCCGGACGCGGCGAGCGTGAGGGCTCTTCCCAACATGGCACTCCCTTGTGCACGTGTGGTCCCTTGTCTGGGAGCGCTCCCAGAGGCGATGGGGAAACCGTCGCGCCTGAAGGTCGACACTGTCAATCGCTCGGCGGCTGGTCACGGGCAATTCACTCGACCAGCCGCAGCGACGTTACCTGTTCGGCCCAACCGGACGCGGAACTGTCACGGGTCGTAGTCCGTGGTCAGTCCAGCGGAAATACCGCCCACCGAAACCTGGGAACGCTCCCAAGAAGGGGGCGCACGCGACGGAGCGCCCCCGGCGGCTGGCCCAATGCCCTGAAGGACCCCTTCAGGGCATTGAGCGTCCCGAAGGGGTCCTTCAGGGCGTTCGGTGCTGGCGCGACTCAGCGCCGGCTCAGCGCGGTGGCGTACCCAGGAGGGTGTAAGGGGGTTGCGGGGTGGACGCCACTTGGCCGTTGCTGGGACGGGATGCCGAGGTCGGCGTGCTCGAGACGGTGCTCGACGGGAGCACGCGAGCGGGCGGGGTCGTCCTGACCGGCCCCGCCGGGGTGGGGAAGACCCGGCTGCTCCGCGAGGCGCTGGCGCGTGCCGCCGGTCGTGGCTACCAGGTCGAACTGGTCAAGGCCACGCTGGCGGCCGCGTCGGTGCCGCTGGCCGCGGTGTCCTGCCTGTTCCCCGACGACCCGCCGGACCGCGAGCACACCGGCTTCGAGCTGTTCCAGCTGACCGTGCGGCGACTGCGTGCGTGCGGCCCGGTGCTGCTCGCGGTGGACGACGCGCACCTGCTCGACGACGGCTCGGCCGGGCTCGTGCACCACCTCGTCGCCGAGGGGTGCGTGACGCTCGTGGCCACGGTCGTCGCCGGGCGGCGCACCGCCGACGCGATCACCGCGCTGTGGAAGGACGAGCTGGTCCAGGCCGTCGTGGTGCCGCCGCTGCCGGCCGAGGTCATCGCCGAGCTGGTGCGCAAGGCCTTGCCGGGCAAGGTTTCCGGGGAGACGCACGCCCGGCTGCGCCGGCTCGCCGGCGGCAACCCGCTGTACCTGCGTGAGCTCGTCAACGCGGGCCTCGCCACCGGCGCGCTGCGTGAGGAGGCCGGTTTCTGGCAGTGGTCCGGGGACGGCGGCGAGTGGCGGCTGCACGAGCTGGTGCGTGCCCGCCTCGACGCCGCCGGCACCGCGGGCCGGGCGGCGGCCGAGCTGGTCGCGTGCGGGGAGCCCGTGCCGCTGGCCATGGTCGAGGACCGTGCGGGGGTCGTGGCGGCCGAGCGGGCGGGGCTGCTGGAGGTCGTGCGGGACCGGCGCCGCGCGGACGTCCGGCTCGCCCACCCCGTGTACGGCGAGGTGATCCGGTCCGCGCTGCCGCCGATCCGGGGCCGCACGGTCTACCGCGAGCTGTTGCAGTCACTGCGGAAGACGCCGATGCTGCGGCGGGACGACCTGCTGCGCATGGCCACCTGGCAGCTCGCCGCGGGGGAGCCGGCGGACGCCAGGGTGCTCGTGCCGGCGGCCCGGCAGGCGGCGGCCCGGCACGACCTGGCGCTGGCCGAGCGGCTGGCGCGCCGCGCCGCCGACACCGGCCGGCCCAACGCTGTCGCGCAGCTGGGGCAGGTGCTGAGCCTGCGGGGCCGCCACCACGACAGCGCGGCGTTGCTCGACGCCGGCCCGCCGAGCCACGCGCTCGCGCGGGACCGGGCCAGGTGGGCCGTGCAGCAGGCGAACACCCTGTACTTCGCCCTCGGCCGCCCGGACGACGCGGCGGAGGTGCTGCGGGCCACGCCGCCGACGCGGTCGTCGGGCATCGGCGGCCTGCGGGCCATGATGCTGCTGTCCGAGGCGAGGCTGGACGAGACGGTCGCGGCCGCGCGGCCCGTGCTGAGCTCGCCGGACGAGATGGTGGACGCGCGCCTGTTCGCCTACGCGGCGTCCGTGTCCGCGCTCGCGATGCTCGGCCACACCCAGAACGCGCTGCTGCTGTCGTGCGACGGCGAGCGGCTCATGGCCGAGCACACCGACGACGTCCTGCTGGGCGGCACGTACTTCCGGATCGCGCGGTGTTCCGCCCTGCTGCTGGGTGGCGCCCTGGGTGAGGCGCGTGACCTGGCCGAGCGGGAGTACCAGGCCGCGGCCCGCACCGGTGACCGGCCGGTCGTCGCGCTGTGGGCCGCGTACCGCGGCTTCGTCGCCCAGACCCGCGGCGACCTCGAGCTGTCGACCGCGTCCCTGCACGAGGCCGTCGCACTCGACGCGCAGGAGGACCGCAAGCCACTGCACGCGATCAACGAGCTCTGCCTGGCCGGTTCGCTGGCCATGGCGGGGGACGTGCCGGGTGCGCGGCGGTGGCAGCACCGCGCCGACGAGCTGGCCGCCGACCTGCCGCGGTTCTACGCGGCCCGCGCGGAGATCAACCGCGCCATGGTCCGCGCGGCGTGCGGGGACCGGCGCCGCGCGGTCTCGTCCGCGCTGCTGGCCGCGGAGCTGGCGCGGGAGAACGACCAGCGCACGCAGGAGGCGTGCGCCCTGTACGAGGCGGTCCGCCGCGGCGCGGCGGCCCAGGTCGCGACCCGGCTGGCCGAGCTGGCGGCCGGCACGGACAGCGGGCTGGCGGCGGTGTTCGCCGCGTGCGCCCGTGCCAGGGCCGCCCGCGACGGACGGGCACTGGACGAGGTCGCGTCGGCGTTCGAGGGGCTGGACGCACCGCTGATGGCCGCGGAGACCGCGTTCGCGGCCGGCGAGGCGTACCGGCGCACCGGCGAGACGCGGCGCGCCGCGCTGACGTGCGAGCGGGGGCGTCTGCTCGCCGAGCGCTGCCCGGGCGTCACGCCGGCAGCCGGCGACGGCCCGGCACCCCTGACCGACCGGGAACGCCAGATAGCCCGCCTCGCGGCGAGGGGGATGAGCAGCGGCGACATCGCCGGCTGTCTGGGTCTCTCGGTCCGCACCGTGGACAACAGGCTGGGGCACGTGTACGCGAAGCTCGGCGTCGCCGGCCGGGCCGAGCTCGCGGAGAAGCTCGGCCCGTCAGGGAAGTAGCAGGTTCACGTCGCCGAACTCGTGCCACAGGTAGCTCTCCGCCAGGGCCGCGCGGTAGGTCTCGCACAGCAGCTCGGGGCCGGCGATGGCGGCGAGCATGTCCAGGTGGGACGCCTTGGGCTCGTGGAAGCCGGTCAGCAGGCCGTCCACGTGCCGCACGCCGCGTTCCGGGGTGATGATCACGTCCGTCCAGCCGTCGTCGGCGTCGGTCTCGATGGCGCGGACGGCCGTGGTGCCGACGGCGATCACGCGGCGGCCCTCCTAGCGGGCGCGGACCACGAGGTCCCGGCTCGTCCGGGGGACCGCGAACCGTTCCGGGTACGGGCGTTCGTGGGCCTCCGGCGACGCCACCCCGGTGTGCAACAGGACGGGCGCGAACTGCACGCCCCGCGCGACCAGCCGCGTCACCAGGCGCTCGGTGAACGGGCGGGACGCGCTCGGCATCTCCGCGCTCCCCGGCGTCACCCCGAAAACCGTCTGGTAGTAGGAGATCGGCCACCGCCCGCCGACGTAGGAGTACCGGATCGGCGACCCGAACGCCGCCAGGTACGCGGGCACCCCACGACCCCGCGTGTCCACATCGGACTCCCACAGCCGGCCGGCGGAGAAGGGCCGGCGCAGCGTCACCGAACCGCCACCCGGCAGCGGGTACCGCCGGCCGGCCTCCCCCGAACGGAACGGCGACCTCACCCTGCGCAGTTCGACCAGCCACGTGCCGTCCGGCCGCTCGGTCGAGAAGTGCACGACCAGGTCGCTGTCCGGCACCGGCACCGCCGCGGGCACGGTCGCGGACGTGTTCACCACCAGCACGTCCCCGGCCCGCAGCAGCGACGGCAGGTCCGTGAACCGGTGGTGGCCGACCCCGGCCGGCGAGCTGACCAGCAACCGCACCCCGTCCCGCCCCAACCCCCTGGCCTCGGGCGGTTCGTGTGCCTCCAGCGCGGCGGGCAGGGTGAACTCGAGCGTCACCGTTCCCTCCAGACCAGCACGGTGACGCCGGCCGGTCCCCGCACCTCGAACCCGTGGTGCCCGCGCGGATACCGGTGCGGCGGCGTGACGAGCTCGCTCGCCGCCGGCCGCAGCCGCGCGTACGCCACGTCCACGTCCGGCACCTCGAAGGCGATGGGCGCCGGGCCGGGCTCCGCCGGTGACACCAGCTCCACGAACGCCGGCCCGGCCGCCAGCACGACACCCTCCTCGTCGTCGCGCCGCCAGTCGTCCACGACCGGCAGGCCGAGGCGGTCCCGGTAGAACGCCAGCGCCTCGGGCAGGTCGTCGACCGTGTAGGGGAGCCACAACCGGGTCATGCGGGCACCGTCAGCTCGGCCAGGCGGACCCGGCCCGACGGCGGGCGGGAGGTCACCAGGTGGCGGAACGCGGGCACCACCGTCTCCGGCAGCGGCCGGTCACTGATGTCCTCGCCCGGGAACGCCTCCTGGTGCATCCGCGTCCGCAGGTCACCGGGGTCCACCCACCAGACGCGGACCGCCGGCTCCTCGGCCGCGAGGATCGCGCTCGCCTGCTCGACCGCCGCCTTCGCCGAGCCGTAGCCGCCCCAGCCCTCGTACGGCTCGACCGCCGCGTCCGACGTGACGTTGACGACCGCGCCCTCCCGGGACCGCAGGTCCGGCAACGCGAGCTGGGTCAGCGCGAGCGGCGCCAGCACGTTCACCTCGTACACCTCGCGCAGCGCGTCGAGCGGGTAGGACGCCAGCCGCGGCTGCGGGCTCGGCCCCAGGATGCCGGCGTTGTTGACCAGCAGGTCCACGCCGCCGGCCGCGTCCAGCAGCGCGGCCCGGTGTGCTGGGTCGCGGATGTCCCCGGGCACCGTGACCACGTCACCGCCGATCCACTCCGCGGCGTCGGCCAGGTCGGACCGGGTGCGTGCGTCCACGACGAGCCGCCAGCCCGCCTCCGACAGGCCGGTGGCCAGTGCGAGCCCCAACCCGCGGGACGCGCCGGTGATGATCGCGACAGGTTTCATGTGATCGACGCTAGGGACGCGCCGCGGCGGTGCCATCGGTCCCGGGACCGCCGCGACCTCGGTCTTTGGACCTAGGTCCGGCCACCGGCGCGTTCGGGATGGGTACCGTTGGCGGTGTGAACGTCCGGAACGAACTGCGGGACGTCAGCACCGCGGTGCTGGCCGTGACCGCGCACCTGTCCGTCCGCGACGTCCTCACGACGATCCTCACCGCCGCCCGCAAGCTCGTCGGTGCCCGCTACGCCGCGCTGGGCGTCCCGGACGACAACGGCGGCTTCGCGGAGTTCCTCGCCGACGGCCTCACCGACGAGGAGTGGGACGCGATCGGCCCGCTGCCGCAGCAGCACGGCGTGCTCGGGCTGATGCTGTGCGACCCGACCCCGGTGCGCCTGGCCAACATCCGCGACCACCCGCACTTCGGCTGGTGGCCGAAGGCGCACCCGAAGCTGACCGACTTCCTCGGCATGCCGATCATCGACGGCGACGAGATCATCGGCGAGCTGTTCCTCGCCAACAGCTGCAAACCCGACGGCTTCACCGCCGACGACGAGGAGCTGGTGCGCCTGCTCGCCGCGCACGCCGCCATCGCGCTGGTCAACGCCCGCCTGTACGAGCACAGCCGCGAGCTGTCCATCGTGGAGGAACGCAACCGGATTGCCCGCGAGCTGCACGACGCCGTGTCGCAGAAGCTGTTCAGCCTGCGGCTCACCGCCGACGCCGCGCTGGAGCTGCTCGGCCGCGACCCCGCGCGGGCGAAGGCGGAGCTGGCGACCGTGCGCAGGCTCGCGGCCGAGGCGAGCAGCGAGCTGCGGGAGATCGTCGTCGGGCACCGGCCGCCCGACCTCGCCGGCGACGGGCTGGACCGGGCGCTGCGCAAGCAGGTCGAGCTGCTCGACCGCGTGCACGCGCCGGTGCTGCGCTTCGTCGGCTGTGACAACGTCCCGGCGCTGACCGAGCAGGGGCAGGAGGCCGTGTACCGGATCGCGCAGGAGGCCATGCACAACGCGCTGCGGCACGCGGACGCCGGCCGCATCGACGTGCTCCTCACCGCCGGCGACGGGATCACCGTGCTGGAGGTTTCCGACGACGGCGTGGGCTTCGCGCCGGCCAGCTCGGTCGCGGGCCGCCGCCTCGGGCTCGCGTCGATGCGGGAGCGCGCGGAGGCGGCGGGCGGCACGCTCACGGTGACGTCCGCGCAGGGCGCCGGGACGACGGTCCGGCTGGAGGTCCCCTCATGATCCGCGTGCTGATCGCCGACGACCATCCCGTTGTGCGGCAGGGGTTGCGCACGTTCCTTGACCTGCAGGACGACATCACGGTGGTGGGGGAGTCCGCCGACGGCGCATCCTGTGTGGACGACGCGGACCGGTTGCGCCCGGACGTGATCCTGCTCGACCTCCGCATGCCGGGCACGGACGGCGTCGCGGCGCTGCACGCGCTCCAGGACAACCCCGCCCGCGTGCTGGTCGTCACGAGCTACACCGAGCCGAGCGCGGTCCTGCCCGCCGTGCGTGCCGGCGCGGCCGGCTACGTGTACAAGGACGTCGACCCGCCCGCGCTCGCCGCGGCCATCCGGTCCGTGCACGCCGGCCACGTGCTGCTGCACCCGGACGTCGTGCGCCTGCTGGCGGCGGAGGACGCCCGGCCGGCCGAGCTGACCGCGCGGGAGCGGGACGTGCTCGCCGAGCTGGCCCGCGGGCGTTCCAACCGGGAGATCGCCCGGGCGCTGCGGCTGTCCGAGAAGACCGTGAAAACGCACGTCAGCGCCATCCTCGGGAAGCTGGGCGTGCAGGACCGGACCCAGGCGGCACTGCACGCGGTCCGCACCGGCCTGGTGGACTCGTAGGCCCCCGCATCAACCGAACGGCTGATACCGGAAATCAACCCCTGGCCTGATGCGCCCACCCGCCCCTCGCTGGCAAGGTGGTGACGTTCACTCAACACGGGGGTGAGAAACCTTGTCCTGGGGAAGAAAGCTGCTCGCGATCGGGGCGGCGCTCGTGCTGTCCGCGAGCCTGGTAGGCAGCAGCTCGGCCGATCGATCCACTGTAGACGGTGACTGGGCCACGTGGCAGAAGGACCTCGTCGGGTCCCGCTACAACGCGGCCGAGCACCGGATCAACGCCGGCAACGTCGGGAAGCTGAAGCTGAAGTGGGCGTTCGCCTACCCGAAGACCGACAACACGCTCGTGCGCAGCGAGCCGGCCGTCGTCGGCGACACCATTTACTTCGGCGGCTCCGACGGGAAGTTCTACGCCCGCGACGCGCGGACCGGCGCGGCGAGGTGGGAGTTCGACCTGCGCTCCGTCGACCCGGCGGGCTTCGCGGTGGTCTGGGACGGCCCGGCGGTGTCGGACGGCAAGGTGTACTTCGGTGACGCGCGGGGTTACTTCTACGCGCTCAACGCCCGCACCGGGGCGTTACGGTGGTCGACCCGCATCGACACCCACCCGGCGGCGACGGTCACCAGCTCACCGATCGTCTACAAAGGACGTGTCTACGTCGGCGTGTCCAGCGGCGAGAACACGGGTGGCCGCGAGTACCCGTGCTGCACGTTCCGCGGGCACCTGGACGCACTCGACGCGAACACCGGTTCCCTGGTGTGGCGGTACTACACCGTGCCGGAGCCACGCCAGGTGGGCACATGGCCGAGCGGTGCGGCGAAGTACGAGCCGTCGGGCGTCGGCGTCTGGTCGTCCCCGGTCATCGACCCGCGGTCGGGCACGCTCTACGTGGGCACGGGCCAGAACTACACCGGCAGTGCGGGCGACTTCGACACGCTGCTGGCACTGGACGCCCGCACGGGTGGCGTGCGCTGGAAGAACCAGGTGACGAAGGCCGACACGTGGCGTTCCCTGTGCAACGACCCGGAACCGGAGGGCTACTGCCCCGGCCTGGGCGACGGCTCGGCCCTGGACTACGACATCGGCGCGACCCCGAACATCTTCCGCACCGGCGGCCGCACGCTGGTCGGCGTAGGCCAGAAAGTGGGGGTGTACCACGCGTTCGACGCCCGAACCGGCGAGGTCGTGTGGCGCCGCCAACTGGGCGTGCCACTGCCGTCGGGTGGCATCTCCGGCATCCAGTGGGGCTCGAGCTTCGACGGCAAACGGTTGTACATCGCGACGTACTACGCCGACCCCGGGACCGTGTTCGCGGTGAACCCGGCCGACGGCAAGGTCCTGTGGCAGACCCCGAACCCGTCCGACGGCTGCACGACAGGCGGCGCGGCGCAGTATCCCACCCTGTGCGCCCTGGCCCACGCCCCGGCGGCGACGAGCAGCCCCGGCCTGGTGTGGGAGGGCGGCGTGGACGGCAAACTGCGTTCCTACGACGCCACCACGGGCCGAGTGCTGTGGACCTACGACACGGTCCGCAAGTTCACCGGCGTCAACGGCATCGAGGGCATGGGCAGCGCAATGGCCGGCACAGGCAGCGGCGCCGTCATCGCCCACGGCATGGTGTACGTCCAGTCCGGCTACGCCCCGGAGTACTCCACGGCCCAGGGTCACGTACTGCTGGCCTTCGGCCTGTAGAACCCGACCTCGGCCGACAGGAAGATCCGGCCTGACCGACGCCCAACAGCCGTCGGTCAGGCCGTGATGCCGCGTTCGCGCCACCCGGCACGAAAGGACGCACACCCACACCACTCGCTACGGCATGCCCAAGCCCAGGCGTTGGACCGACTGACCCGCGTCTGCCCCACCGCGCCTCCTGGTCAACCTGCCCTGGCACGCTTTCCTACGCCGATTCGACTCGAACACACCTTCCGCCTGTTCAAGCAGACCCTCGGCTGGACCGCCCGAAACCGCACATACCCGAATCCCTCGTTATGTGGATCCTGAAGTGAAAACGTTCATTTGACCTGTACCTTTCCATGTGGACATGTCGTTGATGGTGGTGTGTTCCGACTCGCTGGAGCCGTTCAGTCGTTGGTGACACACCTCGCCGGCAAGAAGATCGACGGCTACCGATCCCGCAGCACCACAGGTGTGCGGTACCCTGACCGGCCGACTGCTGCCCCGCTGATCTACTGTCGTGCCAGTTCAGCGGACCTTGGGTGCCGCGTGACCGGAGGAGTCGATGCTGGGATGACGGCGGAGCGACCCATGCCCACACAGGACGACGTGTTCGGGTACTTCGACACGCTGTCGAACTGGGGGCGGTGGGGCGACGACGACGAGCTCGGCACGCTGAACCACATCACCGACGACGTCCGGCTGGCGGCGGCGCGGGCCGTGCGCCACGGCAGGAGCGTGTCGTGCGCCTGGGAGGTGGCCGTTCCGGAAGAGATGGAGCGGTCGACGACGACGTGCCCGTGCGCCGCCGACATGCCGGGTGCCGAGAACATGCCGGCGTCCTTCCACAATGACCGGCGCTGGGGCTTTTCGAACGAGCGGCTCGGCATCCTGTTCCACGGCAACACCATCACCCACCTCGACTCGCCGTGTCACATCTTCTGGGACGGCACGATGTACAACGGCCGGCCGCACTCGCTGGTCGACGCCGCGACGGGATCGGCGTGGGGGGCCGTCACGGCGGCGGCGAACGGGATCGTCACGCGGGGTGTCCTGCTGGACGTCGCGAAGGTCCGTGACGTGCCGTGGTTGGAACCGGGGCAGGGTGTGTTTCCCGACGATCTCGAGGAGGCCGAGCGTCGCCAGGGTGTGCGGGTGCGGTCCGGCGACGCGGTACTCCTGCGGACCGGCCACGGCCGCGTCCGGCGCGAGGCCGGTGCCTCCGGCGGTGTCACGCAGGCCGGCTGGCACGCCTCCTGCCTGCCGTGGCTGCGTGCACGGGAGGTCGCGCTGATCGGCGCGGACACCCCTCAGGACGTCCAGCCGTCGGGGTACGACGACGTGTTGATGCCGGTGCACGCCGTGAGCCTCGTCGCGATGGGGCTGTGGCTGCTCGACAACTGCGACCTGGAGGCGTGCGCGGCGACGGCCGCCGAGCTCGGCCAGTGGGACTTCCACCTGGCGGTCGCGCCGGTCCGCTTCGCCGGTACGTCCGGCAGCCCGGTCAACCCGATCGCCACCTTCTGACCGCGGGACTCCCTACCGCGTCAACGCCTCCTGTGGTGTGCGGACCGGTTCGGGTGCGGGTGGCGCCGTCCGGCGACCCCGGATCAGTCCACTGAGGACGCCGGTGATGATCAGCGCGGCGGCCACGACGCGGAGCGGGGTGAGCCGCTCGCCCGTGAACAGTGCGGCGGCGGCCATCCCGAACACGGGCACCAGCAGGGAGAACGGGGCGATCGCGGACGCGGAGTACGTCCGGATCAGGTACCCCCACACGCCGAACCCGACGACCGTCGCCACCAACCCCACGAACAGCACCGACCCGGCCGCCGGCCACGTGACCGTCCGCAGCGCCTCCCAGTCCCGCCGCGGGCCCTCAAACAGCGCCGACAGCGCGAACAGCGGCACCACGGCCAGCGCGCTCACCCACACCATGAACCGCAGCGTGTCCGGTGGGGCGGCGCGGCGCATGACCACGTTGGACACGCCCCACGCCGCGGCCGCGCCCAGCAACAGCAGGAAAGCACCGAGCGGGCTGGACGCACCCAGGTCCAGCGCGATCACACCGATCCCGCCCAGGGCGACCGCCATGCCCAGAACCTGTTGCCGGCTCAGCCTTTCCTTCAACAGCAGCACGGCGAACACCAGGGTGAAGGGCGCCTGCGCCTGCAGCACCAGCGACGACAACCCGGGCGGCATACCCGCCGCCATGCCGGAGAACAGCAGCCCGAACTTGATGATCGCCAGGAACAGCGCCACCAGGGCCACCCAGCGCCACGGCACCCCAGGCGACCGCAGGAAGAAGATCGCCGGCACCGCCGCGACCAGGAAGCGCAGCGCGGAGAACAGCAGCGGCGGGAAGTGCGCCAGCCCGACCTCGATGATGACGAAGTTCACGCCCCAGATGAGGGCCGTGGCGAGGGCGAACAGCAGGTGACGTGGCGACATGGGCACAGCCTCTGCGCCACCCGTAGTGAAGCACAAGTGAATTGTTCTTGGGTCCATGGATTAGAGTTGCTACATGTTCGACCTCGTCCGCCTGCGGGTGCTGCATGCCGTCGCCAGCCACGGCAGTCTTGCCGCGGCGGCGCAGGCGCTGCACCTCACGCCGTCCGCCGTGTCCCAGCAGATGGCCAAGCTCGAGCGGGAGGCCGGGTGCACGCTGGCCGAACGCCAGGGCCGCCGGCTCCGCCTGACCGACGAGGGCCGCGTGCTCGCCGCGCACGCCGACCGCATCCTGGCCGCGGTGGCCGAAGCATCCGCCGACCTGGACGAGCGGCGTGGGCGGGTCCTGGGGGACGTCACGATCGGGGCGTTCGCCACGGCCGCGCGTGGGCTGGTGCCGGCCGTGCTGCGGTTGTGTGCCGAACGCCACCCCGACCTGCGGCTCCGGCTGCGGGAGGCGGAGCCGTACCAGTCGCTCGGGCAGGTCGCGGCCGGCGACCTGGACGTGGCGGTCGTGCAGGACTGGATGAACCTCCCGGTCGCGGTGCCGGATCGGCTGGCCAGCGCGGACATCGGCCTCGACTACGCGGACATCGCCCTGCCGCCCGGCCACCCGCTCGCGGATCGCGACGGCATCGCGTTGCTGGACCTGGCCGGCGAACCGTGGATCGGCTCGACGGTCGGCACCATCTGTTACGACTGGCTGACCACGACCTTCCGCCGCGCCGGCCACGAGCCGCGGGTGGTCCACCAGGCCGCCGAGTTCCCGACCCAGCTGGCGCTCGTCGCCGCGGGACTCGGGGTCGCGGTCCTCCCGCGGCTGGCGGCCGACTCGGTGCCGCCGGGCGTCGCGCTGGTGCCGGTCGAGCCGGCACTGCACCGGCGGGTGTTCGCCGTGTGGCGCGAGGAGGCCGACCGCAGGCCCGCGATCCGCGCGGTGGTATCCGCGCTGAAAGAGTCCTTCGTGCCGTGACGGCGCCTATACTCCCTGCTCAACGGACTCTTGGGGGAGTTGCTCGTCATGCCAGCTCGTGCCGTTCGATGGCTTGCCGCGTTTGCATGTGCCACTGTTCTGCTCACCCTCGCGCCGGCCGGGGCGGCGGCCCAACCGTCGTCGAGCCCACCGTCCTCGACGCAGTCGTCGAACAGCCCGACCCCGCCGCCGCTCCCGCCCGGCTACCCACCGCCGCGGGACGACGGTCAGCCGGACAAGGACTACACGCCGAGCAAGAACTGCGTCTCGGCCCTGCCGTCGAACGAGCGGCTCGACGAGAAGCCGTGGGGCCAGGACCGGTTGCGGTTCGCCGAGCTGCCGAGGTTCGCGACCGGCAGGGGCCAGAAGGTCGCGGTCATCGACACGGGCGTGTCCAACCACGACTACCTCGGCGCGCGGCTCGAGGGCGGCGGTGACTACGTCGTCCGGGACGGCGACGGCCTCGAGGACTGCGACGGCCACGGCACGCTCGTCGCCGGGATCATCGCGGCGGACCCGGGCGACGAGCAGATCGGGTTCCGGGGCATCGCACCCGCGGCCGGGATCGTCAGCATCCGCCAGACCAGCGGCAACTACGAGTTCAAGAACCCCGAGACGAACGAGACACAGGGCGCGGGCAGCCTGGTCACGCTGGCGAAGGCGATCATGCGGGCGGCCGACACCCCGGGCGTGACGGTCATGAACATCTCGATCAACAACTGCCGGGCCGCGGGTGGCGAGCTGAGCTCGATCGAGCGGGACCTGCAGGCCGCGCTGCGCTACGCCGTGGAGGAGCGGGACGTCGTGGTCGTGTCGTCCGCCGGCAACTTCCCGGAGTCGACGTGCTCCGAGCAGAACGGCCCGGACCCGAACAACCCCACGCGGCTGGTGTTCCCGCCCTGGTTCTCCGACTACGTGCTGTCGGTCGCGGCGATGGACGACAAGGGCGAGCTGGCGGGGTTCTCGATCCGCGGGCCGTGGGTGTCGGTCGCCGCGCCCGGCACGGGGATCATCTCGCTCAACCCCGGCAACGCGGCGGAGCTGGCGAACCGCGTGTTCGGCGACAAGAACGAGCCGGGCCCGATCCAGGGCACGAGCTTCGCGGCCCCGTACGTGGCCGGCCTGGCCGCGCTCGTCCGCGAACGCTTCGAGGACCTCGACGCGAGGCAGGTCATGCACCGCATCAAGACCACCGCGTCGCACCCGGCCGCGACCGGCGGCCACGACGACCGCATCGGCTACGGCATGATCAACCCGGTGGCCGCGCTGACCGCGTTCATCCCGTCGGAGAAGGGCATCCCGTCGGACACCCCGGTGGCGACCCCGTACCCGTTGCCCCCGACCGAGACGCGCGACTGGACGTCCCTCCAGGTCGCGATGATCGGCGCCGGCGGCGGGCTGGGCCTGTTGCTGCTGACCCTGTTCGTGGTCCACACCGTCCGCCGCAACCGGCGGGAAACCTAGGCGACCGGCGTCCAGTCCGTGTTGGCGCCGCACAGGATGAGGCACGGGAGCTCACCCGAGACCAGGCCCGCCTGCCAGGCCGCGAACGGGACCGCGCCGGCCGGCTCGACGGCCAGCCGGAACTCCTCCCACAACCGGTCGCGGGCGGCGAGGATCTGCTGGTCCGAGACCAGCACCGAGCTCGCCGCGCGGAGGATCGCGAACGGGACGTCGCCGACGCGGGTCGCGCCCAGTGCCGAGGCGGCCACCGAGCTCACCGGCGAGTCGACCGGGCGGCCCGCCGCCAGCGCGTCGTGGAAGGCCTGGCAGCCCTCCGGCTCCACGGCGACCACGTGCCGGCCACCCGCGCCCAGGACGGTTCCCGCGCCGAGCCCACCGCCGCCGACCGCGACCACGAGCGTGTCCACCTCCGGGACGTCGGCCACGGCCTCGGCCGCGCACGTGCCCTGACCGGCCACCACCAGCGGGTGGTCGTAGGCCGGCAGGTAGAACGAGTCCGGCACCTCCATGGCGGCCGCGGCCGCCTCCGCGTACGTCGCGCCGTGGCGGATGAGCTTCGCGCCGGTCGCCTCGATGCGCCTGGCCTTCGCGGCCGGCACGGACTCCGGCGTGTACACGGTGACCGGCAGTTCCAGCAGGGACGCCGCGGTCGCGACGGCGAGGCCGTGGTTGCCGCCCGAGGCCGTGACCACGCGCTCCGGCCGCTCGTCCGCGCCGAGCAGGGCGTTCAGCGCACCCCGCACCTTGAACGACCCCGTCAGCTGGAGCTGCTCCAGCTTCAGCACCGCCGGCCGGCCCTCGACCTCGACCCGCATGACCGGGGTGTGCCGCACGTACGGCCTGATGCGTTCCGCCGCGGCGGCCACGTCTGAAAGCATGACACCACCGTATATCGAGCGAGGGGTCCGCGAAGTTGATCTCCATCATCGCGTTCGGAACCGCCTGGTGGCTCGGGTTCTACCTGCTCGCCCGGGACGTCACCAAGCCCGTGCTCCGCCGCGCCGGCATCGGCCTGCTCGGCTACGCCCTCGCGCTCGCGACGGCCGGCCTCCGCGACGAGCACCCGGCGCTCGCCGCGGTGCACGCCGTCTTCTTCTCGCTGCCGGCCGTGATGTGGACCGGCGTGTTCACCGCGCTGCCGTCGAGCCGCCCCTGGCTCGACGTGGTGTGGCGGTGGGTGGTGCTGCCGGCCACGCCCGTGCTCGCCGCCGCCAGCCCGTTCGTCGGCACGTGGAGTGCCACGGTCGTGGTGTTGCCGCTGTTCTCGGCCATCGGCCTGCTCGTGGACAAGCGCGTCGACGTCGGCCGTGCCCGGTCGCTCGCGTTTCTGCTGATGTTCTGCCTCGCCGTCGCGCTGATGGTGGCGAGCCTCAGCCCCGGCACGCCGCGGACGGTGCTGCTCCCCGCGATCGGCGTCGACCTCGTGCTGCTCGGCGTCTGCATCGCGGTGTTCGACGCGTTCGACGAGGGCGAGGCCATCCGCCGGGACATGCTGTGGTCGCTGCTCGTCGCCGGCGGCACGGCCGTGTTGTTCGGCAGCCAGGTGGCACTCGCGGCCTGGCTCGTCGACCGGTCGCTGGCGCCGCTGGCCTACGGGGTGGTGGGTGCCGCGATCGCGGTCCAGGTGCTGGCCAGGCCGATCAACGCGCTGGCCGACCGGTTCACGTTCCGCGACCCCGCCCTGCGCCGGGAGCGCGGCGAGCTGCGTGCGGTGGCCGCCGCACTGCCGCGCCGCGCGGAGGTCCCGCTCGCCGAGTTCGACGACGACGAGTTCGCCAGGCTCACCCGGCGCGCGCTGTCGCACTACGGGGACCTCGGCAAGCTCGCGTCCAGCCCGCTGACCACCCTGCCGGCGATCACCGAGCGGCTCGCCGAGCGGGGTGTGCCGGACGCGCCGCTGGCCCGCGCGACCGAGCTGAAGGCACTGCTGCTGGCGACGATCACCCGCCTCAAGCCCGCGGATGGCGACTTCGGCACGTCCGACGAGTGGCGGCACTACAACGCGCTGTACTTCTACTACGTGGTGGGCGTGCGGCCGTACAGCGTGCGCACGAAGGTGACCGAGCTGGACCCGGTGGCGCGCCGCGCGCTGGCGTGGTTCGCCGACCACGTCCCCGAGCGCACCCTCCACAACTGGCAGGCCGCCGCGGCCCGGATCGTGGCCGCGGAGCTGCGGTTGACGAGTACTGGGACGCTCCCACAGCGAGCGGAGCGAGCCAAACCAACACAGCAGTAGTTGGCAGTGGTTTGCGTGGCCCTGGCAGTGCCCGCCGGACGACCGTCCAGGGCATGACGACAACAGTTACCCCGACCCTGCTCCGTGAGGCCGTCAAGTTCGACGGGTTCGCGACGCTCCCGAGCGGCGTGCTCCTGGCCGCGCTGGCCGGCGTCCTGGCCGGCCCACTCGGCATCCCCACCGGCGTGCTGCTGGCCGCCGGCCTGTTCTTCGTCGCGTGGGGCGCCGGCGTGCTGTACCTGGGCACCCGCGAGGTGATCAACCGCCGCGCGGCCGTCGCCGTCGGGATCGTGAACGTGGTGTGCGCGGTCGATGGCGTGGCCGTCGCGCTCGTGGCGGACCTGACCACGCTGGGCACGATCGCGCTGCTCGTGCTCTCGGTTTTCGTGGCCGGGATCGGCGCGCTGCAGCTGTTCGCGGCCCGCCGATAGATTGTGAGCCGTGCCAGCACAGTTTCCGACCGCCGCCGCGACCGCCATCGGTTCCATGCCGGGGACCGATCCGGTCGAGGCGGCGGCCGTCGTCGTGGGTGAGCTGCCCGACCTGCCGCACCTGCCCGAGCTGCCCAGGCGCGGGCTGGGTGCCGACCTGATCGGCCGGACCGCGGCGCTGCTGGTCGACCTGGCGGTGGAGGTCGTGCCCTCGGCCTACCGGGTGACCGCCCGTCCCGGCGCCGACCACCGCACGGCCGTCGACCACCTGCGGCGGGACCTGGACGCGTTCGAGGAGGCCGTCGAGCACACGCGGCCCGGCCTGGTGAAGGTGCAGCTGGCGGGCCCGTGGACGCTGACCTCCGAGGTCGAGCTGCCCCGGGGCCACCGGGTGCTGACCGACCAGGGCGCGCTGCGTGACTTCGCCGAGTCCCTGGCCGAGGGCCTGACCCGGCACGTCGCGGAGGTCCGCAAGCGGACCGGCGCCGAGGTGGTCGTGCAGCTGGACGAGCCGGCGGTGCCCGCCGTGCTGGCCGGTGCCCTGCCGACCCCGTCCAAGCTGGGCACGGTGCCGGCGGTCGCGGACCCGGACGCCCGCGACGTGCTCGCCACCGTCATCGACGCGGCCCGCGCCGCGACCAACCAGCCGGTGATCGTGCACTGCTGTGCCCCGCGCCCGCCGGTCGCGCTGTTCCGCGCCGCAGGGGCCGACGCAGTCGCCCTGGACGCGACCCTGCTGGAGGGCACCCCGGCCGTGTTCGCCGACCAGCTGGGCGAGGCCTGGGACGACGGCTGCGTGTTCCTGCTCGGCCTGGTCCCGAGCACCGACCCGAAGCGCCCCCTGTCCCTGCACGACGCCGCCCGGCCGGCCCTGGAACTGGTCGACCGCCTCGGCTTCCCCCGCACGATCCTCGCCGAGCGCGCCGTACCGACGCCGACCTGCGGCCTGGCCGGCGCGACCACGGGCTGGGCCCGGCGGGCGCTGGAGCTGGTCCGTGACCTGGGCAAGGGTTTCGTGGAGCCGCCAGAGTCCTGGTAGGGCCTTCCATGGTGGGCTGGCTGCCAAGTGAAGCGGCCCGGACCTTCACGCCGAGCAGAACGCCGTCGCGATCGAGTCGCTGGAGATCGCCCACGAGGGGTTGACCAAAGTCCTGTAGTGCGGCGGGCGCCTGCCCTGAAAGGCGCGTTCAGGACACCGGCCGTGCCCTGAAAGGCGCTTTCAGGACGCTCAACGTCCCGAACGCGCCTTTCAGGGCACCGGCGATGTCTCGAACGCGCCTTTCAGGGCAGGTCCACGCCGCGGGGGCGGCCTCAGGACGGGCCGGCTCCGGGGGAGGGCCGCCGGATCACACGTTCTCCTGGAAACCTGCCTCCCACAGGGCCGCGACGGGCAGGGACAGGAGCCGTTCGCCGAAGTTGACGCTGCCTCGTCTGCCCGTGTGCAGGACGATGCCCTGGCTGAACCGGTCGCCGGACAGGTCCCGGAGCGCTGCCAGCCCGCGGAAGTCCTCGGCCGTCACCGTGTCCCGGGCCTTGGACTCGATGCCGACGATCCGCCCGTCCTCCCGTTCGAGGATCACGTCCACCTCCGGACCGCCGCTGACTCGCCAGTGGTGGAGGCGGACCTCCGCCTCGCTCCACGTGGCCTGCTTGGCGAGCTCGTTGACGATGAACGTCTCGACGAGCGGACCCCGCGCGGGAGCCACCGGCTGGGCCAGCGACTCCGGGGACAGGCCCAGCAGCGCGCTCGCCAGCCCGGTGTCGGTGAGGTACACCTTGGCGTGCTTCACGACCCGGGCGGTCGGGTTCCGGGACCAGGCCGGGAGCCGGTGCACCAGGAACACCGCCTCCAGCAGCTCGACGTAGCGGTTCACGGTCGTGCGGTGCAGGCCGGTCCTGTTCGAGGTGCCGACGCTGTTGTGCTCCTGCGCCGTGATGGACGCGAGGTAGGACAGGAGCTTGGTGATCGCGCTGGGTTCGTTCAGCCTGGTCATCTCGCGGATGTCGCGTTCCGCGATGGCTCGCACGTAGCTCCGGAACCAGGTGCGGCGAGCCCGGGCGCCGGGCATGAGGGCCGGTTCGGGGAAACCACCGCGGCAGACGCGCGCGAAGTAGTCGGCGCGGTCCACGGTTGACGGTGGGAACTCACGCAGGGCGTCCGGTTCGTCGAAGGCGAGGTCGACGAACTTCTCGAACCTGCCCTCGAACTCGCCCTGGGAGAAGGGCCAGACGTCGACCACGGCCCCGCGGCCGGCGAGCGACTCGGACAGGCTGGGGGTGGACAGGAAACGGGTCGAACCGGCCAGGACGTACCGGCCCGGCCGGGGGACCGCGTCGACCTCGGCCTTGATCGCCCGGACGAGGGGATCGCCGGCGCGTTGGACCTCGTCGATGAGCCTCGGCTCGGCGCCGCTCGCGGCGAACCCCACCGGGTCGCTGATCGCCGCCTGGGACAGCTGCTCGTCGTCGAGGTTGAGCAGCGTCCCGCCGTGCCGGGCCTGCACGTGCCGGAGCAGCGTCGTCTTCCCGGCCTGCCGGGGGCCGTTGAGGATCACCACGCGGAACGTGGCGAGGTACTCCTCGACGAGGTCGCCGCACGCACGCGTCAGCTCGGACTCGAACACGGTGCGAGTGTACACTTCGCAGCCCTCTGGACCGACATTTCGCACTACATTGGACCGACATTTGGCAGCAAGATCCACCGACATCCGGACGACCTCGCGCCAGTGCTCCGGAGTCCGACTCCGGAGCACTGGCGCGGTCCTCACTGGCGCCGGAAGGTCAGCGCCACCAGGAACGTCAGCAGCACGATCCCCGCCGACGCGGCCCACGCGGACGTCGCGCCGGCGACCACGGCGTCGGTGCCGGTCAACCCGCGTGCGCCGGAGCCCGCGATCGTCACCAGGATCGCCAGCCCGACGGTGGAGCCGATCTGCTGCATCGTCTGCAGCGCCCCACCCGCGGCGCCCGCGTCGGCCGGCGGCACGGTCGCCATGATCAGCACGTTCAGCGGCGCGAACGCCATCCCGCCGCCGAGACCCATGAGGATCATCGGCCCCAGGATCGCCGGCACGTAGGACGACTCGGCCGACAGCTGGGACATCCACCACAGCCCGGCGGCCATCAGCAGTGAGCCCGTCAGCGCGAGCGGCTTCGGGCCGGTCCGGGGCAGCAGCCGCGGGACCAGCCGCGACATCCCGAAGATCCCCACCGCCATCGGCAGGAACGCGAAACCGGTGGTCAGCGCCCGGTACCGGCTGACCTCCTGCAGGAACTGCGTCATGAAGAAGAACGCCGACATCATCGACAGCGGGCCGAGGAAGAAGTTGGCGTACGCGGCCGCCCGGTTGCGGTCGCGGAACAACCGCAGCGGCAGCATCGGACTCGCCACCCGCGTCTGCGATACCACGAACGCGACCACCAGGAAGGCGCCGACGACCAGCGGCAACACCGCGGCCGTCGTTCCCCAGCCCTTCTCGGCGGCCTCGATGAACCCGTACACCAGCGACGCCACCCCGACCGTCGCCAGGCCCGCGCCCACCAGGTCCAGCCGCGCGGGATGGCGTTCCGGCTCGGTGATGTACCGGGCGCCGAAGGCCAGCACGACCAGCCCCAGGGGTACGTTGATGAACATGACCGACCGCCAGGTCAGCCACTCGGTCAGGAACCCGCCGACGATCAGGCCGATCGCGAACCCCGAACTGGCCATCGCCGAGAACAGTGACAGCGCACGCACCCTGGCCTGCGGCTCGGTGATCGTGCTGGTGATCAGCGCGATCGTGCTCGGCCCGGCCATGGCGGCCCCGAGGCCCTGCACGATCCGGGACGCGATCAACAGGCCGGCCGAGTCGGCGAGCCCGCCGGCCAGCGACGCGGCCGTGAACACCGCGATCCCGGCGAGGAACAGCCGCCGCCGGCCGAACAGGTCGCCCAGCCGGCCGCCGAGCAGCAGCAACCCGCCGAACACCAGCGTGTACGCGTTCATCACCCACGACAGCCCGGCGGCCGTGAAGCCGAGGTCGGTGCGGATGCGGGGGAGCGCCACGTTCATCACCGTGGCGTCCAGCATCAGCATGAGCTGGCACGTCAGCACCAGCGCCAGCGCGACGCCGGGCCTGGCCGCGACCGGCCTGGCCGGCGCCAGCGTTTCTGTGGAGACAGACAAGGAACAACACCCCTAAGTGGAGATACTCTCCGTTTTGACTGCGTTAGCATATGGAGAGGATCTCCGGATGCGCAAGAGTAACCGGAGAATCTCTCCGAATGGAAGGGGTGCGCCGATGCGCGCCGACGCACGCCGCAACTACGAGCGGATCGTCGCCACCGCGCGCGAGGTGTTCTTCTCCGACGGCGTCGACGCGCCGCTCGACGACATCGTCAAGCGGGCCGGCGTGGGCGCCGGCACGCTCTACCGCCACTTCCCGACCCGCGAGGTGCTGGTCGAGGCGGTCTACCGCCAGGAGATCGAGGAGATCGCCAACCGCGCGTACGAGCTCGCCAGGGCACTGTCGCCGGAGGACGCCATCCGTGAGTGGTTCCGCGACCTGATCCAGTTCCACATCGAGCGGCACGGGTTGGCCGTGGCGTTGAAGGCGGCGATCGACGAGGAGTCGGAGACCTTCCAGCACTGCAAGAAACAACTGCGTGAGGCGGCGTGGGCGCTCCTCGAACCGGCCCAGGTCGTCGGCGTGGTCCGCGCCGACCTGGAGGCGGTCGACCTGATGCGGCTCTCCCACGGCATCGGCGCCAGCGCCAAGTTCGCCGACGAGGCCGGCCGGGACCGGATTCTTCGGGTCGTGCTGGACGGGCTCAAGCCGTGAAGCTCTTCCGCCGCAAGGAGAAGCCCGCCCCGGCGCGGCCCGGTCCGGCGCAGCTGGCCGAGCGGTTCTGGCAGGGCTGGTACGAGCTGCTGCCCGAGGTGTCCGCCGCACTCGGTGACCGCGAGCCGCAACGCGTCGAGAACCAGCTGTGCGACCTGGTCGCCGCCCTGCACCCCGAGCTGCACTTCTCGCTGGACCGCGGGCAGCGAGCCATCTATGCGCTCGTCGTCTCCGGCCAGGAGGACCCGCGGCTGCGCCCGTACACCGACGCGTGGCGCGCGGCCGCCCCGGCCGAGGACGCGATCTGGGAGTACCACGACTCGGTCCCACCCGTGCCCGACCCGACCCTGGTGACCGTCAACCTCGGCACCCACCGGATCCCGCTGGCGGAGGTGCGCGTGGTCGCCCAGGTGGACGGCGACGTGGTCGACGTCGCGGTCTACCACCCCGAGATGGCCGCGCTGGACCAGGCGGCCCGCGACGCCATGACGTACCTGCCGCTCGACGCGGCGCTGGGGGAGCGGCTCGCGGCCGAACGCCTGCGCCGCGTGGAGACCGCGTCGACCGAGCCCGCCGACACGATCGGGTTGATGGAGTTACGCGCTCTCGTGCAGGAACTGGTCGCAGACCGAGCGCTACGCAGCCGCACCTCAGGGGAACGTGACGGCAGCCAGCCACAAGTACGTGACCAAAACGGCGCCTAAGTACGCAGCGTGACCAACACTCAGAAATTCCGGAGAGGCGGAACTGTCGGTGGTACGGGTTAGTCTGCCTGCGTGACCAGTGCAGATGACGTTGCGGTTGAGGGTGTTGAGGATGTGCCGGCCGACGTGCGGGAGCGGCACGCGGCGCTGTCGGAGGAGATCAACGGCCACCGGTTCCGCTACTACGTGCTCGACTCGCCGACCATCTCCGACGGCGAGTTCGACGCGTTGTGGCACGAGCTGCTGGCCATCGAGGAGGCCCATCCGGGGTTGGTCACGCCGGACTCGCCGAGCCAGCAGGTCGGCGGCACGTTCTCCACGGAGTTCACGGCGGTCGACCACCTGGAGCGGATGCTCAGCCTGGACAACACGTTCGACGCCGACGAGCTCGGCGCGTGGGTGGACCGGGTGGAGAAGGAGCTCGGCCCCACCGACTACATCTGCGAGCTGAAGATCGACGGCCTCGCGATCAACCTGCTCTACGAGTCAGGCCGCCTCGTCCGCGGCCTGACCCGCGGCGACGGGCGCACGGGTGAGGACGTCACGCTGAACGTCCGCACGCTGGACGGCGTGCCGCTGCGGCTCACCGGCACCGACGAGTTCCCGGTGCCGAAGCTCGTCGAGGTCCGCGGCGAAGTGTACTTCCGCCTGGAGGACTTCGAGGAGCTGAACGCGAAGCTCGTCGAGGCGGGCAAGCCGGCGTTCGCCAACCCGCGCAACACGGCGGCGGGTTCGTTGCGGCAGAAGGATCCCAAGGTCACCGCCAGCCGCAAGCTGCGGCTGATCTGCCACGGTCTCGGCAAGCGCGAGGGCTTCGAGCCGGTGCGGCAGTCCGAGGCGTACGAGGCGCTGAAGGCGTGGGGCCTGCCGGTCTCCGCGCACACCAGGGTGATCTCCTCGCGTGACGACCTGTTCGCGCACATCGAGTACTGGCACGAGCACCGCCACGACGTCGAGCACGAGATCGACGGCATCGTGGTCAAGGTCGACGAGGTCGTCAAGCAGCGCAGGCTCGGCACGACGTCGCGGGCGCCGCGCTGGGCCATCGCGTACAAGTACCCGCCGGAGGAGGCGACGACGACCCTGCTGGACATCCAGGTCAACGTGGGCCGCACCGGCCGGGTGACGCCGTTCGCGGTGATGGAGCCGGTGAAGGTGGCCGGCTCGACGGTCGCGATGGCCACGCTGCACAACGCGAGCGAGGTCAAGCGCAAGGGCGTGCTCATCGGCGACCGCGTGGTGATCCGCAAGGCCGGGGACGTCATCCCCGAGGTGCTCGGTCCGGTCATGGACGCGCGCCCGGCCGACGCACGCGAGTGGACCATGCCGATGTGGTGCCCGTCGTGCGGCACGAAGCTGGCGTACGAGAAGGAGGGCGACGCCGACATCCGCTGTCCGAACGCGCAGAACTGCCGCGGCCAGCGCATCGAGCGCCTCACCTACATCGCGGGCCGTTCGGCGCTGGACATCGAGGTGCTGGGCTACGAGGCGGCCGTGGCACTCGTCGACTCCGGTGCCCTGCACGACGAGGGCGACCTGTTCGACCTGGACGAGGCCACGCTGCTCGACGTCGAGCTGTTCCGCACCAAGGCGGGCGCGCTCTCGGCCAACGGCCAGAAGCTGCTGCAGAACCTGTCGGTGGTCAAGGAGCGTCCACTGTGGCGGATCCTGGTGTCGCTGTCGATCCGGCACGTGGGCCCGACGGCGGCCCGGGCGCTGGCCCTGGAGTTCGGCTCGCTGCCGAAGATCATGGCGGCGTCCGACGAGGAGCTGGCGGAGGCGGAGGGCGTCGGCCCGACGATCGTCACGGCGGTGCGGGAGTGGTTCGCGACCGACTGGCGGCGCGAGATCGTCGAGAAGTGGCAGCGGGCGGGCGTGCGCATGGAGGAGGAGCGCGACGACTCGATCCCGCGCAACCTCAAGGATCTGTCCATCGTGGTCACCGGCAGCCTGCAGACGTTCTCCCGGGACGAGGCCAAGGAGGCGATCATGGCCCGCGGCGGCAAGGCGGTGGGCTCGGTGTCGAAGAAGACGGCGTTCGTGGTGGTCGGCGACGCACCCGGCTCGAAGTACGACAAGGCGGTGCAGCTGAAGGTCCCGGTCCTGGACGAGGACGGGTTCCGCGTGCTGCTGGCCGAGGGTCCGGACGCGGCCCGGGAGGTGGCCCAGATCGGTTCCGAGGAGTCCACCGAGTCCACCGAGGACGATGAGTGATGAGTTGTCCTGTGTCAATCTCGCGGCTCGCAACCGCACCTCAGGGGAACGTGACGCAAGCCAGCCACCGGCACGTGGCCAAACAGCACCATCCGTTTCCCAACGCAACCAACACCTTGAATTCCGGGGAGGCGGAACGGTCGTGAGCGAGATGACGATCCGCCCGGCCCACGAGGATGAGTTACCCGCGGTGGGCGAGCTGACCTACCAGGCCTACCTGGCCGACGGCCACCTGACCGGCCGCGAGGACAGCAACTACGCGGGCCAGCTGAAGGACGCCCGCCCCCGCTACCAGGAGGCCGACCTCCTGGTAGCGGTGGACGGCGCCAACACCCTCCTGGGCACGGTCACGATCGCCCACCCGGGCTCCACCTGGCGCGAGATCGGTCGTGACGACGAACTGGAGTTCCGCATGCTGGCCGTGTCACCCAGCGCCCGCGGCAGAGGCGTCGGCGAGACCCTGACCCGCCACGTGCTGGACGAGGCGGCCAGACAGGGTTTCACGGCGGTGGTCCTGAGCAGCTCGACGAACATGCACGCGGCTCATCGGCTGTACGAGCGCCTGGGCTTCCGCCGCACACCCGACCTGGACTGGAACCCGGAACCGGACGTGCCACTGATCACCTACCGCGTGGACCTGTGATCCCCGCCCCGGCGGTAGTCCTGATCACCGGCATCCAGGCGGCGGGCAAGTCAACGGTCGCCCAGCTCCTGGCCGAACGCCTACCCCGCTCGGTCCACCTGCGCGGCGACCTGTTCCGCCGCATGGTGGTGGGCGGCAGGGCGGACATGACGCCCGGTCTGTCCGAGGAGGCCGTGCGGCAGCTCCGCCTGCGCCACCGCCTGACGGCACTCGTGGCCGACGAGTACTTCCGGGAGGGCTTCACGGTGGTCGCCCAGGACGTGATCCTGGGCGACCACCTACCGGAGCTGGTCGAGCGGATCCACGCCCGCCCTCTCCTGGTGGTAGTCCTGGCCCCCCGCCCCGAAGCCGTCGCGGCCCGCGAGGCCGCCCGCTCGAAGAACACCTACGACGAGTGGACCATCACCCAACTGAACGAGGCCCTCCACACCGAAACCCCCCACCTGGGCCTGTGGCTGGACACGTCGAACCAGACCCCGGCCCAATCGGTCGACGAGATCCTCACCAGCGCCTGGCCCGCGGCGCAGATCCCCAGCGTCAGGAACTGAAGCACCGCGACGGCGTCACACCCACCTCGCGCCGGAACGCCGCGATGAACGCGCTTGCCGTGCGGTACCCGACGTGCCGGCCGGCGACTGACACCGGGGTCCCCGCGGCCAGCAGCTCCAGCGCCGTGCGGACCCGCAGCCGGGTGCGCCACCGCCCGAAGCCGACCCCGGTCTCGGCCACGAACAGGCGGGACAGCGTCCGCTCGCTCGTGCCCACCTCGCGGGCCCACGCCGCGGCGTCCCGCGCGTCCGCGGGGTCGGCCACGAGCGCGTCGGCCACCCGGCGTGCCCGGTCGTCCCGCGGCCAGGTCAGCTCGGTGGACGCGACCGGCGCGGGGGCGAGCACGTCGAACAGCACGGCCTCCGCCCGGCCCCGCGCGTCGTCCGGCAGCGTGCTGCTGAGGTGACCGACGAGCGCGGCGAACATCGGCGTCGCGGCCAGCACGGTCGGCGCCGGCCACAGTGGCGGGCACCGCTCGGGCCGCAGGTAGAGGCTGTGCAGGTCGGCGACCGACGCGCCCGCGGTCGTGTGTGCCACCCCGGCCGGGACGAACAACGCGCGGCTCGGCGGCAGCGCCCACGTCGTGTCGTCCACGCCGACCGTGACGACCCCGCTGCGGGCCCAGACGAGCTGGTGGGTGGGATGGGTGTGCGTGCCGTAGCGGGTGCCGCGCCCCAGCGCGAACCGGCCGACGAGCGCGACGCCCAGCGGCGCCTCGACCCACTCGACGGGATGGCCGTAACGCGACATCATTTGACAGACTACGTGGTTTCGGCCGTGCCGTGACCACCGTAGTTTCGAGGCCATGCCGATGAACGCCATCCACCGCAGGATCTGCCAGTCCGAGGAGTGGGCCGAGTCGATGCGCACGCGGAAGCTGCCGTGGGCCGTCGGTGACCTCCCGCTCGACGGCGACGTGCTCGAGCTGGGCCCCGGCTACGGCATCACGACCCGCTGGCTGGCCGACCACGGCGGCCGGCTCACCGCGGTCGAGGTCGATCCCGCGCTGGCGGCCGACCTGCGCCGCCAGTTCGACGGCGAGGTCGACATCCACCACGCCGACGCCACCGCGCTGCCCTTCCCGGACAACTCCTTCGACACGGTCGTCTGCTTCACGATGCTGCACCACGTGCCGTCGCCGGCGGAGCAGGACCGGCTGTTCGCCGAGGCCCGGCGGGTGCTCCGCCCCGGCGGCGTCTTCGCGGGCTCGGACAGCAGGACCAGCCTGCGCTTCCGCCTCATCCACCTCGGCGACACGTGCGTGCCGGTCGACCCGGACACGCTCCCGGACCGCCTCGTCGGCGTGGGCTTCGACCACGCGAAGGTGGGTGTCGGCGACCGTTCGCTCCGCTTCCGCGCCACCACCTAGCGACCAAGCGGTAACACAGGGCGAGCTCAGCGATCGCTCCTACCTTCCTGCTTGCTCGACCCAGCAACGCATGGGAGGGAGAGGATCGCTGATGACACAACGGAAAACCCTGCGCACCGCGGCCGCTGTCGGCGCGGTCGTGCTGTTGAGCCTGGCACTGGTGAACGCGTCCGGTCAGGCGGCGGCCCGACCGGTCGACAGTCCCCAGGCGGCCACGTTCGTCCCGGTGAGCGCCGATCTCGAGATCACCCGCACGGTGGTCGGCGCGGACGGGCAGCCGCGCACCGAGCAGGAGACCAGGCACCTCGTCCGGGACGCGAAGGGCCGCACCCGCACCGAAAGCGGTTCGGTGGTCACCATCGCGGACCCGAACGCGCGGACCACGACCACGCTGGACACGCGGGCGCACACCTACGTGACCAGCAGGGCACCCGAGTCGGATGGCGCGAAGCCCCTGGCCGGCGGCCCGGACTCGTTGCGCCCGACGATCTCGCCGGTGAAGGACCTGGGCACGGCCGAGGTGGCCGGCATCGTCGCGCACGGCGCCGCCTACACCATCACCTCGCCGCGCCCGAACGCCGAGCCGGTCACCAAGGAGCTGACGTTCTGGTCGTCCGGTGACGTGCGGCTGACGCTGAGCACGGAGATCGTGGAGTCGACCGGTGACACCTACCGGGAGGCGTACACCAACATCAGGACGGACGTCCGCCCCTCGGCCGAGGAGTTCTCGGTGCCGGCCGGCTACCGCGACGCCGGCGCCGCGAACGTGTCGAGCGGCGCCGGCGTGGCCGCGGCCGACTGCCCGCTGTTCAACGCGCCGGACCCGGTGCTGTTCACCGAGTTCGACGGCGGCGTCTTCGTGCAGGCGACGACGAACCCGCAGCTCGGCTGCTTCTTCAGCGCGTACGCGGCGGCGTTCGTGTTCCCGCTGGTCATCTACGACCCGCTCGGGATCGGCGCCGGGTTCTCGTTCGTGCTGCTGGCGGCGGTCGACGACTTCGTCACGCCGTCGCCGTGCCCGTTCCTGCCGTGCCCGGTGCCGGGCGAGATCGTCTTCCAGGCCCGCAACGGCAACGGGGACGTGGTGAAGGACTCGACCGTGGTCCTGACCAGATTCACCTTCTGACGGTCCCCGCAGTTGGTTGAATGAGGAAATGTTGCGCGCGACGCGTCGCGGGTTTCGCAAGCCCACGTTCGTCATCAGCGAAGCCGGCCGGCGCGTCGCGACGCTCGCCGGGATCGACCGCCGGGGCGGCGAGTTCGCCGTCGCGGGGCGGCGGTTCCAGGTGTTCCACGAGGGCCGCACACGGATCACGCTGACCGGGTCGGCCGGCTACGTCGCGACGGCCGACGGCGACGGGTCGCACTGGTCGATCAGCTCGGCGGCAGGCCGCTGGGAGTTCACGTCGTCCGACTCCGCCTGGGAGCTGCGGCTCGACGGCGACCCGATCGGCGTCGTCCGCCCGGAGAGCGCCTCGGCGTGGCAGGCGGACCTGCCCGGCGACCTTCCCCTGCCGCTGCGGGTGTTCGTGTTCTACCTGGCCCTGGAACCGGCCGCCTAACCCGACAGCACCACCGCGATGATCCCCGCGAGGTGCGCCAGCCTGGCGACCTCCGCGGCGCGGAACTGCGGGCCACCCGGCCGCCCCACGAGCAGCACCCGCTCGGGCTTGCCCAGCGGCGTGGCGGCCAGCTCGGTGCCGAGCTCCTTCCAGGTCTCGGGCACCCAGTCCTCCTCGCCGTCCAGCACGGTCGCCCGCGCGAGCGGCAGGAACGGCAGGTCGAGGGTCTTGAGCTGGGGCGCGGCCGTCGACGCGCACACCGTCTTGGCGGCGCCGTCCTCCGGCCCGACCACCATGGCCCACCCGGCACGGATGATCCTGGGCACGCCCTCGGTGAAGATGGTGAGCCCCTCGTCCGGCTGGGCGGCCACCTCCTCCACCAGCTCCAACTCGCGGTGCGTGTCCAGCACGCCCGCGTACGGTCGCACGGCGTCCACCTCGACGTCCTTGACCGACTCCGCCGCGGTGATCAGGACGTCCGGCAGGCGGCCCTTCGGCAGCTCGACGACGAGATCGTCGATGGCCGTGCCGTCGCTGCGCTCCACGACGTCCACGGACAGTATGTCGGCCCCGATCTCCCCGAGAGCGGTCGCGACCGCCCCGAGCGCTCCCGGAACGTCCGGGAGCTGAACCCGGATCAGGAAGGACAACGCGAACGCCTCCCGCTACGTAGGTCTCGATCTCGTGCCGGCCGACGATTGTCCCAGACGCCGGCAGGCTCCCGGCCCGGCCGTCCACTCCCCGGGACGACCAGGTGCTATGCCCAGCTTGCCACCTCGATAACCCGTTCGTGTGTCAGCTCGGGAGACAAATAAACTCGGCCCACACAGAGCCCAACCCGAGAAGGAGCTCTCTACCGTGCCCAACATCTCCCGCGACGAGGTGGCCCACCTCGCTCGCCTCGCCAGGCTAGCCGTCACCGAGGACGAACTGGACATGTTCGCCGGTCAGCTGGACGTGATCCTCCAGTCGGTGGCGCGGGTCGGCGAGGTCGCGGCCGACGACATCCCGCCGACCTCCCACGCCGTGCCGCTGACCAACGTGTTCCGTGACGACCTCGTGCGTCCCGGCCTCACACAGCAGCAGGCCCTGGCCGGTGCGCCGGCCGCCGAGGAGGGCCGGTTCCGGGTGCCGCGGATCCTGGGGGAAGAGGCATGAGCGACATCACTCGGCTGACCGCCGCCGACATCGCCGAGAAGATCCAGCAGAAGGAGCTCTCGGCCGTCGAGGTCGCGCAGGCGCACCTCGACCGGATCGCCGCGGTGGACAAGACCGTCAACGCGTTCCTGCACGTCGACACCGAGGGCGCGCTGTCCGCGGCCCGCGCGGTGGACGAGGACGTGGCCGCCGGCCGCGAACCCGCCTCCCCGCTCGCGGGTGTGCCACTGGCGCTCAAGGACGTCTTCACGATGTCCGGGCTGCCCACCACCTGCGGGTCGAAGATCCTGGAGAACTGGCACCCGCCGTACGACGCGACGGTCACCCGCAAGCTCCTCGAGGCGGGCATCGTCATCCTCGGCAAGACCAACATGGACGAGTTCGCGATGGGCTCCTCCACCGAGAACTCCGCCTACGGCCCCACCCGCAACCCGTGGGACCTCGACCGCATCCCCGGCGGCTCCGGCGGCGGCTCGTCCGCCTCGCTCGCCGCGTACTTCTCCCCGCTGGCCATCGGCACCGACACCGGCGGCTCGATCCGCCAGCCCGCCGCGGTCACCGGCACGGTCGGCGTCAAGCCCACCTACGGCGGTGTCTCCCGGTACGGCCTCGTCGCGTTCTCGTCCTCGCTCGACCAGGGCGGGCCGTGCGCGCGGACCGTGCTCGACGCGGCCCTGCTGCACGAGGTGATCGGCGGCCACGACCCGCTCGACTCGACCTCCATCAACACCGACGTCCCGCCGGTGGTGGCCGCCGCCCGCGAGGGTGCACGCGGCGACCTGTCCGGTGTGCGGGTCGGCGTGGTCAGGGAGTTCCGCGGCGAGGGCTACCAGGCCGGCGTCACCACGGCGTTCGACCAGGCCGTGGCGGTGCTGAAGGGGCTCGGCGCGGAGGTCGTCGAGGTGTCCTGCCCGCACTTCGACTACGCGCTGCCGGCGTACTACCTGATCGCGCCGAGTGAGGCGTCCTCGAACCTGGCGCGGTTCGACGCCATGCGCTACGGCCTGCGGGCCGGCGACGACGGCGAGGCCAGCGCCGAGCAGGTCATGGCCCTGACCAGGGAGGCCGGTTTCGGCGCGGAGGTCAAGCGCCGCATCATGATCGGCACGTACGCGCTGTCGTCCGGTTACTACGACGCCTACTACGGCCAGGCGCAGAAGGTCCGCACGCTCATCTCGCAGGACTTCGAGCGTGCCTTCGGGACCGTGGACGTGCTGGTCTCGCCGACCACCCCGACCACGGCGTTCCGCATCGGCGAGCGCGTGGACGACCCGATGGCCATGTACCTCGCGGACCTGTGCACGATCCCCGCGAACCTGGCCGGCACGCCGGCCATGAGCGTCCCGGCCGGCCTCGCGGACGAGGACGGGCTGCCGGTCGGCCTGCAGGTGATGGCGCCCGCGTTGCAGGAGCAGCGCATGTACAAGGTCGCGGCCGCCTACGAGGCCGCACGTGACGCCGCGTCCGGCGGTGCCCTGATCAACCGCGTTCCGGCGTTGGAGGCCTGAGGGAGATGACGACTGCCCTGATGAACTACGACGAGGTCGTCGAGCGCTTCGATCCCGTGCTGGGCCTCGAGGTGCACGTCGAGCTGAACACGCACACGAAGATGTTCTGCGGCTGCCCGACGGCCTTCGGCGCGGAGCCGAACACGCAGGTGTGCCCGACGTGCCTGGGCCTGCCGGGCTCGCTGCCGGTGGTCAACCGGGTCGCGGTCGAGTCGGCCATGCGGATCGGGTTGGCGTTGAACTGCGAGATCGCGCCGTGGTGCCGGTTCGCGCGGAAGAACTACTTCTACCCGGACATGCCGAAGAACTTCCAGACCTCGCAGTACGACGAGCCGATCGCGTTCAACGGCTCGCTCGCGATCACGCTGGACGACGGCACGGTGATCGAGATCGGCATCGAGCGCGCGCACATGGAGGAGGACACCGGCAAGTCGCTGCACGTCGGCGGCGCGACCGGCCGGATCCACGGCGCGAACCACTCGCTGCTGGACTACAACCGCGCGGGTGTGCCGCTGATCGAGATCGTGACGAAGCCGATCACGGGCACGGGGGCGCGGGCACCCGAGGTGGCCCGTGCGTACGTGACCGCGCTGCGGGACCTGTTGCGGGCGCTGGAGGTCTCGGACGTCCGCATGGACCAGGGCTCGCTGCGCTGCGACGCGAACGTGTCGCTGATGCCGCGCGGCACCACGGAGTTCGGCACCCGGACCGAGACGAAGAACGTCAACTCGCTGCGGTCCGTCGAGCGCGCGGTGCGGTTCGAGATGACCCGCCAGGCGGCGATTCTCGCCGACGGCGGCTCGATCCTGCAGGAGACCCGCCACTTCGACGAGTCGTCCGGCACCACGTCCGCCGGCCGCCGCAAGGAGACCTCGGAGGACTACCGGTACTTCCCGGAGCCGGACCTGGTCCCGATCGCGCCGTCCGCGGAGTGGGTGGAGAAGCTGAAGGCGACGCTGCCGGAGATGCCGTGGGAGCGCCGCAAGCGCATCCAGGCGGACTGGCAGCTGACCGACCTGGAGCTGCGTGACCTGGTGAACGCGGGAGCCGTGGACCTGGTCGCGGCGACGGTCGACGCGGGTGCGTCCCCGGCCGAGGCCCGCGCGTGGTGGGTCGCCTACCTGGCGCAGGAGGCCAACTCCCGCGGCGTCGAGCTGGCCGCGCTGCCGATCACCCCGGCGCAGGTCGCCCGGGTGTCGGCGCTGGTGGCGGAGGGCAAGCTGACCAACAAGCTGGCCCGCGGCGTCATCGACGGCGTGCTGGCCGGCGAGGGCGAGCCGGACGAGGTCGTCGCGGCCCGCGGCCTCGCGGTCGTGTCCGACGACAGCGCCCTGTACGCCGCGATCGACGAGGCGCTGGCCACCCAGCCGGACGTCGCGGAGAAGATCCGCGGCGGCAAGGTCCAGGCCGCCGGCGCGATCGTGGGCGCGGTCATGAAGGCCACCAGGGGCCAGGCCGACGCGAAGCGCGTCCGCGAGCTGATCCTGGAGCGCTGCCAGTAGTTACGGCCCCACGAGGGCGCACAGGGTGTCCATGCGCTCCCGCTGATCGGTGACGTCCACGCGGTTCGCCCCGGCCCACTGCTGCCACGGCCCGGCGAACCGCGTGGCGTGCTCGGTGCCCAGGCTGGCGTCGAGGTGCAGCAACGCCCCGTACGCCCAGTCCTGGTTGTAGTGCACGCCCGCCTGGAGGTAGCGGTCCAGGTAGGCCGAGAGGATCTCCGCGTCCGCGCCGGTGCCGAACCGGGCGAGCGCGAAGCAGTACCCCTGACCGGCGAAGACGAGCCGGCTCTCCAGGAGCAGCTCACCCAGCCGCTCGCGGAACCGGTCCCGCCGGCTCACCCCGATCAGCCAGGCGGCGGTGATCCGGGACCGCCAGTCGTCGTCGAGGAGCACACCGAGCTCGTGGTCGGTGATCTCCCTCGCCGCGTCGGCCAGGTGCTGGAGGAAGGCCGCCCGTTCCGGCATCCACTGGAAGCCGCCGTGCAGGAGCTTCATGTACCGCCTGCTGCCGTCGAACTCGTGGTTCACATAACGGTCGAAGAGGTCCACGGTCACAGCCAGCCATTCTCGTCCACGACGCGGGCCGCCCGCGGGCAGTGCCGTCGCCCATGAACATCCGATGACATTCGTCATGGCTACGATGCCCGGCGCGATGACTGCGAAGTTCAAGGTGCTGGGGCCGTTGCAGGTCACCGGTCAGGACGGCCGGCTGCTGCGCCTGCGCGGGGACCGCCAGCGGTCGCTGCTCGCCATGCTGTTGTTCCACGCCAACCAGCGCGTCCCGACCGAGCGGCTGGTCGACGCGCTGTGGCCGGACATCCCGCCGAAGTCGTACGCCTCGAACCTGCACACCTACGTCTCCCGGCTGCGGGACCGGCTCGGCGACACGGTGATCGACCACGCCGGCCCCGGCTACCGATTACAGGTCGCGGACGCCGACCTCGACCTGCTGGTGTTCCGTGCCGCCAGCGAGCACGGCCGGCAGGCACTGCGCGACGACGACCCCCGCACGGCCGCCCGGCACCTGCGGCACGCACTCGCCCAGTGGCGGGACCGCCCGCTCGCCGACGTCTCGCTGCCGTTGCTCGACGCCGAGGTCGCGCGCCTGGAGACCGAGCGGCTCACCGTGTTCGAGGACTGCGTCGAGGCGGAGCTGGCCGCCGGCCGCCACGCCGAGCTGGTGGGGGAGCTGCAGGCGGCGGTGGCCGAGCACCCGCTGCGAGAACGGCTCGTCGGCCAGCTCATGCGGGCGCTCCAGGGCGCCGGCCGTCAGGCGGACGCGCTGACCATCTACCGGACCGCCCGCAAAACCCTGATCGACGAGACCGGGCTCGAGCCGGGTGCCGGGCTGCGGGCCACGCACGCCGAGATCCTGCGTGGCGACGAGTGGCCCATCCGCCAGCTGCCCGCCGACATCCGCGCGTTCACCGGCCGCGACGAGGTCGTCGACGAGCTCACCACACTCCTCACCGACCCCGACTGCCCACCGGTCGTGCTGACCGGCGCGCCCGGCGCCGGCAAGAGCACCCTCGCCGTTCGCGTCGCGCACCGCCTCGCCGACGAGTTCCCGGACGGCCAGCTCTACGCCCACCTCGCCGGCGCCACCGCACCCCGCCCGGTCGCCGACGTCCTCGCCGACCTCCTGCGCAGCCTCGGCGTCACCGGCCCCGCCATCCCGGACGGCACCCAGGCCAAGGCCGCCGTGTTGCGCAGCCGCCTCGCCGACCGCCGCGTGCTGCTCGTCCTCGACGACGCCGCCGACCCAGGCCAGGTCGGCCCGCTGCTGCCCGGCACGCCGAGCAGTCCCGTGCTGGTGACCAGCCGCCGCCGGCTCACCGGGCTGGTCAACGCCCATCGCGTCACGGTCGGCTCGCTCGCCGACGCCGAGGCGGTCGCGTTGCTCGGCACGGTCGCCGGCCCGCGGGTCGCCGCCGACCCGGACGGTGCCCGCCGCATCGCCGCCGCCTGCGGGAACCTGCCGCTGGCACTGCGGATCGCGGGCACCCGGCTCGCGTTGCGACCGCAGCTGCGGCTCGCCACGCTGGCCGACCGGCTGGAGGACGAGCAGCGCCGGCTCGACGAGCTGTCGGTCACCGACCAGCAGGTCCGGTCCAGCATCGAGCTCAGCTACGCGGCGCTGACGCCGCCGGCGCGGGCCACCTTCCGGCTGGTCGGCGCCGCGAACGTGACGAACCTGCCGGCGTGGGCCATCACGGTCCTGCAGGACGGGGTCGCGGGGGAGACCGCGGTCGACGAGCTGCTTGAGTCGAGCCTGCTGCAGCCGGACGGCGTCGACGCGTGCGGTGAGCCGCGGTACGCGATGCACGACCTCGTACTGGCGTTCGCGCGGGAGCGGCTCCTGGCCGAGGACGGCGTCGACGTGTGCGAGACCGCGTCCGCGCGGGTGCTCGACGGCATCCTCGCGGTGCTCGACCTGCTCGGCCGTGACCTGCCGGCGGTGTTCCCCCCGGTCGACGCGGGCGAGCCGGTGCCCGCGCTGCCGCTGTCCGAGGAGACGCGGGCGCGGTACGTGGCCGACGCCGCCGGCTGGTTCGCGGACAGCCGCCGCTCGCTCGTCGACGGGATCGGCCGGACGGCCCGGTTCGGCCGGTACCTGATGGCGGCGCGGATCTTCGAGCGGCTGGCCAGGTACCTGTGGCCGCAGGGCGCCTATGCGGACCTGCGTGTGTGTGCCGGCGCGCTGCGGGACGCGGCCCGCGCGGCCGGCGACGAGCGTGTCGAGGTGTGGGCGGAGGCGGTGTACGCGCGGGTGCTGCACGTGCGTGGCCACTACGCCGGCGCGCTCGCGAAGTACCGGTGGTGTGAGGAGCGGTCGCGTGGCGGCCCGGTGCTCGCATGGGTGCTGACCAACCTGGCCGACTGCCTCACCGGCCTCGGGGTGCCGGAGGAGGCGCTGGCACTCACCGAACGCGCCGCCGATCTGTCCACTTCGGACAACGGGTCGAACGAGGTGGCCGCGGCGCGGTCCGCCGCGCTGAACCGGTTGGGCCGCCCGGCGGAGTCGGTGCGGGTGGACATCGGGGCGCTGGCCGCGGCCCGCGAGTCGGCCGAGCCGCACGCGGTGGCGCGGGCGTTGCAGAGCCTGTCGTGGAGCCTCGCGCTGACCGGCGAGCTGGACGGTGCCGCGGCGGCGGCCGAGGAGGCGGTGTCGCTGCTGCGGGAGACCACGGCCCGCTCGGCACTGGCGCGGTCGCTGCGCACGCTGGGGGCCATCCACGCCGGGCGGGGCGAGCGGGCCCGTGCGCTGGCGGCGTTCGCGGAGTGCCGGGCCATCGCGGAGCAGATCAACGAGGCGCCCCGGGTGCTCACCTGCCGGCGGGCACTCGCGGCCGCCATGGTCGGCGACGGCCGCGCGCGCGAGGCGGTGACCGAGCTGCGTGCCTGCCTGGCCGCGTACCGGGAGATGGGCAGCACGTCGTCGGCGGCGATCACGCTGCGGTTGCTGGCCGCGGCACACGACGCGCTCGGCGACCGCGCGGCGGCGGAGGAAGCGAGGGCGGAGGCCGGCCGCGTCGCCGACCCCCGCGACGCCAACGCGCAGGCGCTGGCGTCCCTACTGCTGAACCTGACTCGGGTGCCGGGCCCCTCGCTCCCGGCACCCGAAGCAACGCGCACCTGAACGCTCCTGGCTGGCAGAGGGAAGATGGCCACGGACACGGCACCCCTCGAACCGAGGTGGCCACCCACGACGTGCAGGCTAGGGAACCCCGCCACACGGAGCGCACACAGAACGGTGGGGCTGTCCCCAGCAAGGATGCGGTGGCCAGCCCCATCCCGTCCGTGATCGCGTCGCGGGAGGCTCTTCTCAACGGAAACCGTTGGGAGGACACGGATGCGTAGAACCAGGGTGATCGCCGCGGTGCTGTGTGCCGGCATGCTCTTACCCGGGGTGGCGGTGGCCGCGCCGGCGCCGACCGCCGTCGAGCACCACGCGGAGAGCCGGCTGCTGTCGGCGACGGTGCTCGGGCAGCTGTCCCGGCAGGAGGTCGTCGACTACCTCGCCGGCTACGAGCTGGACACGTCGGCCGTGCGGAACGGCGTGGACCTGTACCTGCTGACCTACCGGACGGCCGGGGTGGACGGCCGCCCCACGACCGCGAGCGCGCTGACCGTCCTGCCGCGCACGCGGGAACGCACGCTCCGCACGGTGACATGGCTGCACGGCACCCGCGTGTTCCGCGGCGACACCGGCTCGACGGCGGACAACCTGGACCGCGCGGCGGCGGTGCTGTTCGCCGCGTCCGGGCTCGCGACCGTGGCACCCGACTACCTGGGCCTGGGCACCGGTCCCGGCCACCACCCGTACATGCTGTCCGGCCCGACGGCCGGCGCGACCATGGACGCGTTGCGGGCGACCCGCACCCTGGCCGCCCGTGCCGGCAGGCGCCTCGCGCACGGTGTGCTGGTGAGCGGGTTCTCGCAGGGTGGGCAGGCGTCGATGGTCGTCGGCCGCGAGCTTGCGCGGTCGCCGGAGTTCGGCCTCGCCGCGATCGCCGGCATCGCCGGTCCGTACGACATCCGCGGCCAGGAGATACCCGCCGCGCTGGACGGCCGCCTGGACGGCGTCAGCGCGACGCTCTACCTCGCCTACGCGACCACGGCGTGGCACCGCGTCCACCCGCTGTACGACTCGCCGGCCGAGGCGTTCCGCGCGCCCTACGACCAGGTGGTGGAGTCCCTGTTCGACAGCGACCACGAGGAGCGGGACGTGGTCGACGCGTTGCCGCGCACCCCGCGGGAGCTGTTCACCGACGAGTTCCTGGCGCGGCTGGCACACCCGGACGGCGCGCTGGCGTCAGTCCTCGAGGCGAACGACGACGCCTGCGACTGGCGCCCCCGCGTGCCCGTGCGCCTGTTCGCCGGCACCGCGGACCGGGACGTCGTCTTCGGCAACTCCGAGAGCTGCCAGGACACCCTCCGGGCACACGGCACCCGCGACAGCCAGGTCGTCAACGTGGGCGAGGTCGACCACTTCACCTCGGCGTTCCTGGCCCTGCCACAGGTCCTGGCCTGGTTCGAGTCCCTGCGTGGCTAGTCGGGACCGCCGCCGCCACCGCTGCCCTGGGTGATGGCGATCACGGCCGCCCGGTCGTCGCTGGAGACCGGCTTGCCGCCGTCCTTGTTGACCGTGCCGACGACCCCGACCTGCTCGTTCACCGCGTCCAGGCCGCCGAGGAGCCCGAAGCCCTCCTCCTTGTCGAGGGTGATGTCGGGCTTCCCGGAGAACGACCCGTCCGAGGCGATCGGCAGCCGCTGCACGTTGCCGGCGGTGGACATCACGATGTTGACGCCGTTGGCCAGGGCCGCGCAGCCCGCCACGCCCGGCCGGTCCGGCCAGGTCCACGCCGGGGCCGACATCGCCTTGCCGAGCTCCAGCCGGTACAGCACGTCCTGGTTGGCGGCCCGGTCGGTCACCCAGACGCCGGGCCCGTTGACGGTCGCGCACACCCCGCCCGGGGCACGCAGCCCACTGGCCACCACCAGCGCGTTCTTGGGGTTGCCGGGCGCCGGTGCGCCGCTCGGGTCGAACCGCAGCACCTTGCCGGCCAGTGAGTTCATGTCGGCGGCGGCCTGTGCGTTGCCGGCGTCGCCGGTCGCGAGCAGCAGCGCGCCGGTGCGGTCCTGCGCGAGCGCGCCCCGGTTGTCGGTCGCGCCGCGGGGGATGCCGGTGATGACCGGCTTGGGCACGTCACCCGGCGCGATCCGCACCACGCGGTTGTCGGTCGCGGTCGTGATGTAGGCGAAGACCAGCTGGTCCTCGGCGTAGGTGGGGGAGAGGGCCAGCCCGGTCAGACCGCCGTCCGTGCTCCCGTCCACCGGCACGGTCGCCACCAGCTGCGGGTCGGTGTTGTGCTTGACCCGCAGGATCCGCCCGGTGCGCCGCTCGCCGACCAGCGCGACCGGGTCCTGGCCGTCGCCGGGGAACGCGGCGACCGCGGCCACCGTGTCCAGGCACGTGGCGATGACCGCCGGGTCGTAGTCCTTGCAGCCGTCCGGCGGGGGGATCTCGGTGGGCGTCCCACCACCGCCGGTGCCCGGCTCGCCCGGCTGGGTCTCGCCCGGGACCTGCGGATCCGGCCCGCCCTGCGGGGTCAGCTGCTCCTGCGGCCGCCAGCTGTCCGCCGACGGCTGGTCGGGGAACGTGGCACACCCGGCGGTCAGCAGGACGCCGCCGAGCACGCCCGCCACCAGCACGCGTGACCTCAAGGACATGTCCCCACGCTAGGGGCGCGCCCGTGAACATCGGGTAAGTAGGGTCCTCGGGTGTGACGATCACAGTGCTGGTGCCCGACGAGCAGGGCGAGGACGTCCTGGCGGGCGTCGACGGCCTCGAGGTCGTGCGGTACGACTCGGTCGACGCGCTGCCGGAGCGGGCCGAGGTGCTGGTCCCGGGCTTCCTGGTCGAGTCGGATCCGGCCGCCGTCCTGTCCCGGCTGCCGCGGCTGAAGCTGATCCAGCTGCTCACGGCGGGCGCGGAGAACTGGATCGGCCGGGTGCCCGAGCACGTGACGCTGTCGATCGCACGGGGTGCCCACGGCGGCAGCACGGCGGAGTGGGCGCTGGCGACGCTGCTGGCCGTGTACCGGGAGCTGATCCCGTTCGAGCGGGACCGGGTCACCCGGACGTGGGTCCGCCGTCCGACGGAGACCCTGCTGGACAAGAAGGTGCTGGTCATCGGCGCAGGCGACCTCGGGACGCAGCTGAAGCGCCGCCTGGACGCGTGCGACGCGCGGACGACGCTCGTCGGTTTCCGGGCGCGGGACGGCGTGCACGGCATCGACGAGGCGCCCGCGCTGCTGGGGGCGCACGACGCGGTGGTGCTGATGGTGCCGCTCACCCCCGCCACGACAGGCATGGTCGACGCGGCGTTCCTGTCCAGAATGCGGGACGGCGCCGTGCTGGTGAACGCGGCGCGCGGCAAGGTCGTGGACACCTCGGCACTGGTCGCCGAGCTGGCCGCCGGCCGTCTGCGTGCCGCCCTGGACGTGACCGAGCCGGAGCCACCCCCCGCTGACCACCCGCTGTGGACGGTCCCCAACCTGCTGCTGACCCCGCACGTGGCGGCGAGCGTCGAGGGCTACCAGTCGCGGGCTTACGCGGTCGCGGCGGCGGAGATCGCGCGGTTCGCGGCAGGGGAGCCGCTCCAGAATGTGGTACGAGGCGACTACTAATCGCGAGGTTCGCACCCACCCGTTCGGCCCATGCAATACCCTCCCCCGGGTGAGCACTGAAGACGACCGTGGCTTCTACACCACGGGTGACTCCTCGTCCACGACGCAGAGCTTCGGGACGCCGACTTCGGGCTCGTCGGGGTTCTTCGACGACGACGCGGCGTTCTCGAACGCTCAGACCACGACTTTCTCCGGTTTCGGCGACACCGACGCCACCGAGACGACGGAGGACACCCCCACCAAGGGCAGAAAGGCGGAGTGGCACGGCGGCCTGGACTTCGGCCTGCTGGTGCTCCGGCTCGCCCTGGGTGGCCTGTTCGTCGCGCACGGCCTGGACAAGCTGTTCGGCTGGCTGAACGGCCCGCTGGACGGCATGGACGCCACGAGGCAGATGCTGACCGAGGCCGGTTTCACCGAGCCGGGCATCCTGGCCTGGGTCCTGGCGATCAGCGAGACCGCCGGCGGTGTGCTGCTGATCCTCGGCCTGTTCTTCCCCGCCGGCGCCGCGGCCATCCTCGGCGTGATGGCGAACGTCATCGTGGTCAAGGGCAACTGGAACCTGTTCCTCGGCGACGTGGAACTGGAGATGATGTACGCGGCGGCCGCGTTCGCCCTGCTGTTCACCGGCCCGGGCCGCATCGCGCTCGACCGGCACACCCCATGGTGGCGCCGGGCCCCGCTGTTCGGCCTCGTCTTCCTGGTCATCGCGGCCGGGTTGTCCGTGGTCACCCTGGTCGTGTGGCGCTGAGATACTGGTAGGCGTGCCTTCCGCCCTACCCGACGGCGACGCCGCGCCCACTGACGGCGCCCTGCCCGAGTCCGCACTGACCGGACTCGGGCAGCGGCCGTTCGGCGTGTACATCCACGTCCCGTTCTGCGCCACCCGATGCGGCTACTGCGACTTCAACACCTACACGCCGGCCGAGCTGGCCACGTCCCCGGCGTCGCCGATCTCCTGGCTGGAAGCGGTCCGCCGCGAGCTGGCCCTGGCGGCGGAGGTACTGGGCACCCCACCCCCGGCCGACACGGTGTTCGTCGGCGGTGGCACCCCGTCCCTGCTGGGTGCGTTCGGCCTGACCACGATCCTGACCGCCGTCCGGGACACGTTCGGCCTGGCCGCGGACGCCGAGGTGACCACGGAGTCCAACCCGGAGTCGACGTCCCCGTCGTTCTTCGAGTCGATCCGGTCGGCGGGCTACACCAGGGTGTCACTGGGCATGCAGTCGGCGGCCCCGCACGTGTTGCAGGTCCTGGACCGGACCCACACCCCGGGCCGGGCCACGGCGGCCGCCCGCGAAGCCCGCCAGGCCGGCTTCGAGCACGTGAACCTGGACCTGATCTACGGCACCCCGGGCGAGAAGGAGGACGACCTGGCCCGTTCCCTGGACGCCGTCCTGGAGACGGGCGTGGACCACGTGTCCGCGTACGCCCTGATCGTCGAGGAAGGCACCGCCCTGTCCCGCCGCATCGCCCGAGGTGAACTCCCGGCCCCGGACGACGACGTGCTGGCCGACCGCTACGAACAGGTGGACAGGGCTCTGTCGGCGGCCGGTCTCCACTGGTACGAGGTCTCGAACTGGGCGACCGAGCCGAAGGCGTGGTGCCGCCACAACCTGACCTACTGGACCGGCGCCGACTGGTGGGGGATCGGCCCGGGCGCGCACAGCCACGTGGGCGGGGTCCGCTGGTGGAACGTCAAGCACCCCGCCCGCTACGCGACCACCCTGGCGGAAGGCAGGTCTCCGGCCGCGGCGAGGGAAACCCTGACCGACGAGGACCGCCACCTGGAACGAGTGATGCTCCAGCTCCGGCTGGTGGACGGCCTGCCCCTGGACTTCCTCACCCCCGAGGCACAGCAGGAAGCCCACGTGGCGGCGGCAGAAGGCCTGCTGGACCAGGCGGCGCTGGCGGGCGTGCACGGCCGCTTCGGCCGCTGCGTCCTGACTCCGAAGGGCCGCTTGCTGGCGGATGCGGTGGTCCGCCGCCTCACCTGACCGTCGTCGGCGTGGCTGCCTCCGTGAGTGCGGCCATGACGGCGGCGACGGCGGGCGGGTCGGGTGGGTCGCCGTAGGTGGCGGCGTGGAGCTGGCGTTGGTGGCCGGTGAGCTCGGTGGCGTGGATGTCGGGCCGGCGGTGAGCCTGGAGCGCGAGGCCGGGCAGGGTGGTGACGCCGATGCCGGCGGCGACGAAGGCCTGCACGACCACCATGTCGTCACTGTGTGAGGCGATGCGCGGGGTGAAGCCCTCGCGCCGGCACACGGCGATCAGCTCGTTCCGGCACCGGGCGCACCCACCGATCCACGCGGAGTGGCGGTGGTTCGCCAGACTGTCGTCGGGCCGCCGGCTGATGAGGTAGATCGGGTCGTCGCCGATGTGGACGAGGCGGAACCCCTCCTCCTCGACCGGGGCGTCGGCGTAGCGGAAGACGACGGCGACGTCGATCTCGCCGTGCCGCAGCATCTGCAGCGCCTCGACCGGATGCTGTTCGAACAGGCTCAGCTCGAGTCCCGGGTACGCCTGGGCCAACGAGACGGCCGCCTTCGGCACGATCGTGCTCAGCGTGGATGCGTTGGCGGCCAACCGAACCCGCCCCGACCGCAGGCCGACCTGTGCGGCCAGCTCGTTGGTCGCCGCGTCGACCCGTCCCACGATCTCGGCGGCCCGGTTGGCCAGCAGCTGCCCTTCCGGCGTCAGCCGGATCCCACGACCGACCCGCTGGACGAGCTTGACGCCGGTGGCGGCCTCCAGCCGGGACAGGTGGTGGCTCACCGACGGTTGGGAGTAGTGCAGCTGTTTCGCCGCTTCGGTCACCGAGCCGTGCCGGGACACCGCGGCGAGGACCTTGAGGTGCACCAGGCTGACCATTTATCAACAATATCAATGCGACTGCCGCGGTATTGGCATTGGACGTCATACCACGGCTGCTCCATGCTGATTTCATGACCAAGGTGACCTGCGACCTCACGATCACGCTCGACGGGTACGCGGCCGGGCACAACCAGTCCGAACAGCGCCCTTTCGGCGACGACGGCGGCGACGGCTGGGGCGACAGGCTGCACGCCTGGTACGGCGAAGGCCCCGAGGAGCACCCGGCCGAGTTCGAACGGATGATGACGGCCAAGGCATTCATCATGGGCCGCAACATGTTCGGCCCGGTGCGGGGCGAGTGGGACCGGCCGTGGACGGGCTGGTGGGGCGACAACCCGCCATACCACGGCCCGGTCTTCGTGCTCACCCACCACCCGCGCGACCCGCAGCCGATGGACGGCGGCACGACGTTCCACTTCGTCACCGACGGAATCGAGTCCGCACTGGAACGTGCCCGCGAAGCGGCCGGTGACGGCGACATCTCCGTCCACGGCGGCGCGACCACCGTCAACCAGTACCTCGCCGCGGGCCTGATCAACGAGCTGCGCCTGCACATCGCGCCGTACACGCTCGGCGCCGGCACCCGGCTGTTCGACGGCGTCCCGCCGCTGAACCTCGAGCAGACCTACTTCCGGGCGACGAGCTCGGTCACGCACCTGATCTACCGCGTCCTGCCCTGAACCCCGTGGAGAACATCATGGAACTGCGGACCTTTCTCGACGACGTGCAGCTCGTGGTCGACAGCACCGACGACGAGCACGAGATCACCAAGCTGGTCGCGGAGCGGTTGTCGGCGCTCCTGGCCGGCGGCTACCGGCTCCCACCCGAGCTCACCCGGCCGTCGAGCGAGCACCACGTCAACTACCCGCTCCACATCGCCCCAGACGACAGCTGGTCGGTGGCCGCCGTCGTCTGGAACGTCGGCCAACGCACCCCCGTGCACGGGCACGAGACCTGGGGCGTCGTCGGCATCTACTCGGGAGCCGAACGCGAGTTCCGCTACGACAAACCGACCGACGCGGGCCGACCCCTCACCCCGGCCGGCGAGCAGGTGTGGGAACGCGGCCAGGTCACCGTGTGCTGCACGACCGACGACGACGTCCACGCCGTCGCGGCCGTCGGCGACGAACCCACCGTCGGGATCCACGTCTACGGAGCCAACATCGGCACCATGGAACGGCGGCTGTACGACCCGGCGACCGGCGCGGTCAGCTGGTTCGTGTCCGGCTGGAACACCCCGGGCCACGCTCACCCGAGCTGAGCCGCGCGCTCACGCAGGTACCGCTGCTCCGGCACGGAGGTGGTCAACCGCGCCGCCTCCTGGTACTCCGCCCGTGCGACCGAGCCCGCCATCTCCAACAGATGCGCCCGCACCGCGTGCAACCGGTGGTGCCGGACCATCCGCGCATCGGCGGCCAGCGGCGCCAACACCGCCAACCCCGCGTCCGGCCCATCCACCATCGCGACCGCCACCGCCCGGTTGAGCGTCACCATCGGGTTCGGGTCCAGCGACGACAGAACCCCGTACAGCCCGACGATCTGCCGCCAGTCCGTCTCCGCCGCCGTGCGGGCCTCCGCGTGCACGGCCGCGATCGCCGCCTCCACCTGGTACACCCCGACCCGCGCGTGCGTGAGCGTGTGCCGCACCAACGCGAGCCCCTCCTCGACCAACGACCGGTCCCACCGCGACCGGTCCTGGTCCGCGAGCGGCACCAGGCTCCCGTCCGCCCGCGTCCGCGCGGCCCGCCGCGCGTCGGTGAGCAGCATCAACGCCAGCAACCCGGCCACCTCGCCGTCGGCCGGCAGCAGCACGTGAACAAGGCGCGTCAACCGGATCGCCTCACGCGCCAGCTCGACCCGGTGCAGCGACTCCCCGGACGTCGCCGTGTACCCCTCGTTGAAGATCAGGTACAGCACGTGCAGCACAGCCCGCATGTCCGCCGGCACGACGAAACGAGCCCCACTGGCCTTGATCTTCTGCTTCGCCCGGGCGATCCGCTGTCCCATCGTCCGCTCCGGCACCAGGAACGCCCGCGCGATCTCACCCGTCGTCAGCCCGCCGACCGCACGCAGCGTCAACGCGATCTGCGAGGCCGGCGTCAGGCTCGGATGGCAGCACAACGCGAACAGCACCAACGTGTCGTCGTCCTCGGCCGCCGGCGCGACCTCCTCGGACAACACGCGCGCCGAACGCCGCCGGCTGGCCTCCTCACTGCGCAGCTGGTCGGTCAGCTTCCGCGCGGCGACCGTGATCAGCCACGCGTCCGGCCGCGCCGGCACGCCGTCGGCCGGCCAGCGCGTCGCCGCCGCCAGCAGCGCCTCCTGCGTCGCGTCCTCCGCCGCCTCGAAGTCGCGGTACCGGCGCACGAGCGCGGCGAGGACCTGCGGCGCGAGCCGGCGCAGCAGGTCCTCGAGGCCCGTCACATCTCCTGCCCCGCCATGTCCATGATCGGCCGCACCTCGACGCCCGCGAACAGGGCGTCCGGGAACCGCGACGCGAGCTCCACCGCGCGTTCCGGGCTCTCGCAGTCGAACACGAAGTACCCCGCGAGCTGCTCCTTCGACTCGACGTACGGCCCGTCGGTGGTCACCAGCACCCCGTCCTGCCCGCGCACGTTCTTCGTGAGCGCGGGATCCGCGAGTGCCACGCCCGCCACGAACTCGCCGGACTCGTTGATCTCCCGCCGCAGCTCCTCCGCCTGCCGGACGAGCTCGGCACGCTCCTCGGGCGGCAGCGCGAGGAAACCGGGATCCTGCGCGAACATGGGGTGCGCCCAGTTCCTGGGGTTGCCGTAGATCATGACGAGGTACTTCACGACCCCTCCATCCCGGCGACGCCGACGAGGTTGCCCTCCGGATCCGTGAACTGCCCGACGGCGAAGTTGCCGGCCCGCGCCGGGCCCATGACCCGCCTGCCGCCGAGCTCCTCCGCCCGGCGCAGCGCCGCCGCCACGTCCGGCACGCCGACGTAGAACAGCACGCGGGGCGTGAACCCGGCGCCGCCGCCGACGCCGCCGTTGATGCCGGCGTTGCCGACGAACCCGTACTCACCGGGCCGCGACACCTCCTCGGTGGTCGCGTCCCCCACCTCGTACTCCCAGCCGAACAGGGCCGCGTAGTAGTCACGCAGCGCGGCCGGGTCACCGCCGATGATCTCGAAGTGCACCACGGAATCACTCATGGGACGTGTCCTCTCGTCGGGCGTCCGGGACGGGCGCCACCATGACAGGGGACGGAGCCACCGTCAGCCGTTCGACATCACGGCGCGGCCGCCGGTGACGAGTCCCTGCAGCATCCGGCCGATCACCAGCCGGTACTCGTCCTTCAGCCGGGGTTTGTCCGCCTCCTGCGCCACCGACAGCGACTGTCCCGCCGCGCCGAGCATGGAGAACGCCAGCCGTGCCGTCGTCTCCAGCGGCAGCTGCTCGATGTACCCACCCGCCATGAGGTCACGCATGTGTTCCTCGATCAGCCCGAAGGCGTACTCGTCCTCGAGCTCGGCGAAGCACACCCAGCCGAGCGCGATCGGCGCCTCCTGCCACACGATGCGGCCGTAGACCGGGTCCGTGCACGTGTCCAGGAACGCGTCCAGCGCGAGCAGTGCCCGGTGCCACGCGTTGTCACCCTGCTCGCCCGCCGCCCGCGACTTCTGGACGGCCTCGGTCTCCAGCTTCTGGAACACCGCCTCGAACAGGGCCTTCTTGCTGGAGAAGTGGTGGTAGACGGCACCACGCGTCGCGCGGATGTCCGCGGCCACGTCCTCCAGCGACGTGCCGGCGAAACCCAGCGTGGCGAAGCGGCGGGTCGCCGCCTCCAGCAGCGCGGCCCTCGTTGCCTCCGAGAACTGGTCGCGCCTGCTCTTGCCCGTTGACATGCGCTGAGTATAAGACATACGCTATGTATGTTACCGACGCTGAGTAGGTGAAAACGCCCATGTCAATGGCCTGGGAGGGAACCCGCCGGCGGTACGACCTGATCAACGCGGTGCTCGCCGAGGTGGCGCGCACCGGCCGGCCGGCGGTTCCGGACGATCTGACGGGGGAGATCGACGAGGTCTTCGGCGAGTTCCCGACGTTCCTGTGCGACGTGCGCCGCCGCTGGTACCTGGCGTTCGACGCCCGTCTCGACCAGTTGCTCGAGAACCCGCCGCGCGACCTCGACCGCGCGGTCGCCGGGCTGTGGCGGGAGCTCGAGCGGGAACAGCCCGCCGTCCGCCTGCTGCTCGACGCGCATCCCGCGCCCACCGCCGTCGACGCCCACCACCGCGCCACGTTGCTGGCCGCGACCGGCGTCGACCAGGATCACCTGCAGGCCGCCGCGAGGAGGGTCTCGTGACCGACACCGAGCTGCTCTTCAACCCGTTCCTGCCCGGCTTCACCGAGGACCCGTACCCGCACTACCAGCGGATGCGCGACCTCGACCCGGTGCACCAGCACCCGCTCGGCTTCTGGCTGGTGACCCGGTACGAGGACGTGACCGCGCTGCTGCGGGCCAACCTGTCGGTGGAGAACCGCAACCTGGCCGGCGGCATCGTCGCCGAGCAGCGCAACGAGCTCGAACAGTTCGACACCGCGTTCGGCCTGTCCATGCTGGACCGCGATCCACCCGACCACACGCGGCTGCGCAGGCTCGTCACCAAGGTGTTCACCCCCAAGGCGGTCGCGGCCCTGGAGCCGAAGGTCGCCGCCCTGGTGGACGCCTCGCTCGACCGGATCGCCGAGGAGCGCACGGTCGACCTGATCGAGGCGCTGGCGTTCCCCCTGCCGTTCGCGGTGATCTCCGAGCTGCTGGGCACCCCGCCGACCGATCACGTGCGGTTGCGTGAGCTGAGCGGCACCATTGTGCGTTCACTCGAAGTGGTGACAGACGAGGAGGTGATGCGTGCGATCGCGGCCGCCGAGGTCGAGCTGACGGCCCTGATGCGCGAGATCATCGCCTGGAAGCGCCAGAACCCCGCCGACGACCTGCTCACCGCGCTCATCGCCGCCGAGGACGAGGGCGACCAGCTGACCGACGACGAGCTGGTGGCGCAGGTGCTGCTGCTGTACGTCGCCGGTCACGAGACCACGGTGAACCTGATCGGCAACGGCGTGGTCGCGCTGCTGCGCAACCCGGACCAGCTGCGGCTCCTGCGTGCGCGGCCCGAGCTGGCCGCCAACGCGGTCGAGGAGTTCCTGCGCTACGACAGCCCGGTCCAGCAGTCCCGCCGCATCACGACCGCCCCGTACACCGCCGGCGGCCGCGAGATCCCACCCGGCATGTTCGTGATCGCCGGCCTGGCCTCGGCCAACCGCGACGAGCGCCGCTTCGGCCCCGATGCTCACGAGCTGCGCATCGACCGCGAGGACGCGCGGGCGCAGGTGTCCTTCGGCGCGGGCCCGCACCACTGCCTCGGTGCGGCGCTGGCCCGCCTGGAAGGCCGCGTGGCCATCGGCAGCCTGGTGCGCCGCTTCCCGGACCTGGTCATGGCCGGCGACGTCGAGTGGAACGGCCGCCTGAACCTCCGCGGCGCGGACAAGCTTCCGATCGCGGTCTGACAAGCGCTGATCGGCCTGTCGGGCTGATCAGCGCCTTCGCGGCTCGAACGCGGCCACCAGGCCGGCGAGGAACACGTCGAGCCCGAACTCGAACCGCTCCTCGGGTGTGGCCTCGGCGAGGATGTCGCCAACTCCCAACAGGTTCGGGAACTGTGTGGGCCGCGCCGCCATGTACGCGCCGATCTCCCGGCTCCGGGCCTTGACCTGCGCCGCGTCGACCTCACCGGTCCGGACGGCGCTGAGCTCGTATGCGAACGCCGAGCACCACAACGACAGCGTGTCGAACGCGAACACCGCGAGCCGGTCGGGCACCCCACCCGCGCGCAGGACGGCGAGCACCGCCTCGCCGTAGGCGAGCGCGTGGGGCCCGGCCGGCACGACCGTCTCGAGGGCGACCCGCGCGATGCCGGGATAGGACGTCAGCATCGCGAGCTGCGCCTTGGCCATCTCGAGGATCTGCTCGGTCCAGAGGTTGGGGTCCGGCGCCGGCCGGGGCAGCCGGCCGAGCAGCCGGTCGAGCATCAGCTCGTGGAGTTCTTCCTTGCTGCTGACGTGCGCGTAGAGCGAGGCCGGCCCCGTGCCCAGCTCCTGGGCGACCCGCCGCATGCTCACGGTGTCCAGGCTGCCCTTGCCCAGCAGCTCGAGCGCCGTGTCGACGATCAGGTCCTGGCTGAGTACCCGCCGGCGCACACCCGGTCGAGCCCTGGGCCACTCGGCCTCCACGCGTACCTCCCTCACCACCTCGAAGCACTCTACTTGACACGAACACCATTCGCGCGTAGAACGATGTTCGTAATCTCGAACACCATTCGAAGAGAGGCGTACCCGTGGTCACGGAGTCATGGAAAGCAACCGGCGTGATCGAGGCGCCACTGGAGCGTGTGGCCGACACGCTCCTCGCCGTACGGGAAGGCCTGATCGGCCCCAAGAACGCCCCGCTGCTCCAAGCTCTCCCGGTGGCAGGCCATTTACTGGGCCGAGCCACGCTCCAGGGCGGCCCGAAGAAGTTCACCGTCCACTATGGCTCCCACCAGGGAGGCACGGTCGAGGTGGACCGAGCCGCCGGATACTTCAGCTTCCGAGGCGGCTACAAGTTCGGCGCCGCCTACCACTTCACCCCACACCCGAAGGGCACCCTTCTGACCTACCAAGCCTTCAACGTGGCTCCGGAGACCCACCGCGACCGCGCCTCCGTCCGCTTCCAGTTCTGGCTGAGCGGCACACTGAAGATCGGCTTACGCAGCGGCCTCCGCCGCATGGCGAAGGCCCTCGGCTGCCGCGCCTATCCGGGCAGCTGACCGTTCACGCGTTTCCGCGCGATCGGGACGAGCCGGACATCGTCTACCATCAGGTTCGACGAGGTGGAGCTACCCAGTGTTGCGTCTGTCACACTCTGCTTGGCTGAGTCTGCTGGACTCAATCAAGCGTCGGTAAACCGTCACATTCGGTACCGGTTCGACCGGTACTTGCGTGCACCTCCGTAAACTTGTGGTGAAGACGGGAGGTGACCTGATGGCGAGTACCGAAGAACGCCGGTTCGCGGTGTTGCGTGCGATCGTGGCCGACTACGTCTCCAGCCAGGAGCCGGTCGCCTCCAAGGCGATCGTCGAGCGGCACAACCTGGGAGTTTCCAGCGCGACCGTGCGCAACGACATGGCCTCGCTCGAGGAGGAGGGGTACATCGCGCAGCCGCACACCAGCGCCGGCCGCATCCCCACCGACAAGGGGTACCGGCTGTTCGTCGACCGGTTGACCGACGTCAAGCCGCTGTCGGCGGCCGAGCGGCGGGCCATCCGCATGTTCCTCGACGGGGCGATCGACCTCGACGACGTGATGCGGCGGTCGGTCCGGCTGTTGGCGCAGCTCACCCGGCAGGTGGCGGTCATCCAGTACCCGACGCTGTCGCACTCGACGGTGCGGCACATCGAGCTGGTCCAACTGACCCCGGCACGGGTCATGCTGGTGCTGATCACCGACAACGGACGCGTGGAGCAGCGGACCATCGACCTCGGGGACGTCATCACGGCCGAGACCGTCTCGCGGTTGCGGAACATGCTGAACTCCGCGCTCGTTGACCATCCGTTGACGGAGGCCGCGGCCAAGGTCAGCGAGCTGCTCGAGGAAGCGCCATCCGACCTGCGGGACGCGATGACGCGAATGGCGACCGTTCTGGTCGAGTCGCTGGTGGAGCACCCCGAGGAGCGGCTGGTCCTGGGCGGCACCGCCAACCTCACCCGCAACGCGGCCGACTTCCCCGGGTCGCTGCGCCAGGTCCTCGAGGCCCTCGAGGAGCAGGTGGTGGTGCTCAAGCTGTTCGCCGCCGCCCGCTCGCCTGGCACCATTACGGTGCGGATCGGGGAGGAGAACGAGGCGGCCGAGATGCGCAGCACCTCAGTCGTCTCCATCGGCTACGGCGCGCACCAGACGCTGCTCGGCGGCATGGGCGTGGTCGGGCCGACCAGGATGGACTATCCGGGCACGATCGCGGCGGTACGCGCGGTCGCGAACTACGTCGGAGACATCCTGTCCGGGCGATGACGGCCCGGACAGCCGAAAGCAGGACATCGGGAGAACCCCGGGCGTGGGGCACCGGGGCAGGAGGACGGGAACACGGTGGCGAGGGACTACTACGGCACTCTCGGGGTGCGCCAGGACGCGACGTCCGAGGAGATCAAGCGCGCCTACCGCAAGCTCGCGCGCGAACTGCATCCCGACGTCAACCCCGACGATGCGGCCCAGGAGCGCTTCCGCGAGGTCACCGCGGCCTACGAGGTCCTCTCCGACCCGCAGAAGCGCAAGATCGTCGACATGGGTGGCGACCCGCTCGGCAACGGCGGCGGTGGCGGCCGCGACCCGTTCGCCGGGTTCGGGCTCGGCGACATCATGGACGCCTTCTTCGGCGGTGGCATGGGCGGCGGCCGCGGGCCGCGCAGCCGCGTGCAGCCCGGCTCCGACGCGCTGATCCGCATCGAGCTGTCGCTGGAGGAGTGCAACACCGGAGTCACGCGTGAGCTGACCGTCGACACGGCCGTCCTGTGCGACGCCTGCCGCGGCGCCGGCGCCGCCGACGGGACCTCCGCGCAGGTCTGCGACACCTGCGCCGGCCGCGGCGAGATCCAGTCCGTCCAGCGGTCGTTCCTGGGGCAGGTCGTCACCGCGCGGCCGTGCCCCGTCTGCCGCGGCGTCGGCGAAGTCATCCCCGACCCGTGCCGCCAGTGCGGTGGCGACGGCCGGGTCCGCGCCCGCCGCACCATCACCGCCAAGGTCCCGCCGGGCGTCGCCGACGGCATGCGGGTCCGCCTGTCCGGCCAGGGCGAGGTCGGCCCCGGCGGCGGCCCGGCCGGCGACCTGTACGTCGAGGTCGTCGAGCAGCCGCACCCCACCTTCGAACGCAACGGCGCCGACCTGCACTGCACGGTCCGCATCCCCATGACCACCGCCGCGCTCGGTGCCGTCCTGCCGCTCGAGACCCTCGACGACACCGTCGAGCTGGAGCTCGACCCCGGCACCCAGCCCGGCACCGAGCTGTTGCTCACCGGCCACGGCCTGCCCCGGCTGCGTTCGTCCGGGCGCGTCGACGGCCGCGGCGATCTGCACGTGCACGTCGAGGTCGACATCCCGAGCAAGCTCGACGCGCGGCAGACCGAACTGCTCCGCGAACTCGCCAGCCTCCGCGGCGAGGAGGACCAGATCGTCGCGGCCACCAACGGCCGCGGCGGCGGGCTCTTCTCCCGGCTCCGCGCCCGCCACCGCTGAGCGGAGCCCGGCCGAAGCGAACCATCGCCGTGAGCGACACCGCACCCGTCTTCCTCGTCGACGCCGTCCCGTCGGGCACCCACACGGTGCTCGACGGACCCGAAGGGCGGCACGCCGCCGCCGTCCGCAGGCTCACCCCCGGCGAGGAACTCGTCATCGCCGACGGCCGCGGCGCGGCGGCCCTGTGCGTCGTTGAAACGGTTCAAGGCAAGGAATCCCTCGCACTGCGGGTCGAACGCAGTTGGACAGAACCCCAACCGCAGCCCCGAATCGTGCTCGCACAGGCACTCATCAAAGGCGACAGAGGCGAACTCGCCGTCGAACTGGCCACCGAAACCGGCGTAGACGTCGTGGTGCCGTGGCGCGCCGCCCGCAGCATCGTCAAATGGGAGGACGGACCACGCGGCGCCAAGGCCCTGGCCCGCTGGCGCAGCACCGCCCGCGAGGCGGCGAAACAGTCCCGCCGCGCCCGGATCCCCGAGGTCACCGACCCCGTCACGACCCACCAACTAGGTGAACTGGTAAGGAAAAGTGCCGTTACCGTCATCCTCGACGCGGCCGCCGACACAGGCATACGTGACGTGGTACTCCCAACCGAAGGTGATCTTGTGCTGGTAGTCGGACCCGAGGGAGGAATTTCCGAAAGCGAGTTGGCGACCCTCCGCACCGCAGGAGCGCAGGTAGCACGGCTCGGTCCCACCGTCCTGCGGGCATCCACCGCCGCCACCGCCGCGATCGCGGCACTGGGAGTCCTCACGCCACGCTGGCGCTGAGAGTGCACAACGGTCTACTCTTTGCACAGCAACGCTGTTTAGGAGCGTGACGCCAGAGATCTACCGCCGGACACCTCCCCCCTCGGTCCGGCGGCGTCGCGTCGCGGTGGAGCGACCCCCAGGCTTCACCGCGACGCGACATCCCCATACCTGTTCGGTGGTCTGGCGACCACCTTCCCGGTGTCCTTGTGTTTGCCGGGGGGCCGAGCCCCCCGAACCCCCCACGGTGCGGTCGGTTCCGACCCAGCGTGGGTACCTTGGCAACGGTCACGGTGCGGTTGGTTCCGGCCCAGCGTAGTCATCGCGGTTTCGTTGGGGCTTCGCCTTCCTTTGCTTAGCTCGCTTCGCTTCGCGCCGCTTCGTCTCGCTGCGCCTCGCCTCGCCCGCCTTGCCTCGCTTCGCTTCGCCGCGCGCTTCGTCCCGCCGCGCGCTTCGTCGCGTCGCGCTTCGGTTCATCCTGCCGCGCTTCGCTTCGCCGCGCCTTGCCCGTCTCGCTTCGCTTCGCCACGCCTCGCGCTTCGCCACGCCTGCCCCGCTTCGCCTGCCTCGCTTCGCCTCGCTGCGCCTTGCCTGGCTGCGCCGCGCCCCGCCTCACTTCGCCCCGCCGCGCTTCGCCGCGCCTCGCGCGTCTCGCCCCGCCTTGCTTCGCTGCGCCTCGCTTCGCCTCGCGCGTCTCGTCCCGCCTTGTCTCCCTGTGCCTCGCCTCGCCTCGCTTCGCCGCGCCTCGCTTCGCCCGTTTCGCCGCGCCCCGTTTCGGCGCGACCGTCTCGCTTCGCCCCGTCTTGCTTCGCCCCCGCCTCGCCTCGCCGCGCTTCGCTCGTCTCGCCGCGCTTCGCTCGTCTCGCCGCGCTTCGCTCGTCTCGCTACGCTTCGCCCCGCGCCGGGCCGTCTCGCCCCGCCCCGCCCGTCTCAACTCGCCCCGTCCGTCCGTCCGCCTCGCCCAGCCCGTCCGCCTCGCTTCGTTTCGTCCCGCTTCGTTTCGGCTGTCTCGTCTGGGCTGGTGAGGGGTTGTTTTCGGTTGGTTTTGGTGGGGGGCAGTACCTTTTGGTTGTGGCTGGGAAGAGTGTGCCTTCGGTTGAGGTTGAGGTTGGGGATCGGGTTGTTCGGGTTTCCAATCCTGGGCGGGTTTACTTCTCTGCTCGGGGCGAGACGAAGCTTGATCTTGTTCGGTACTACTTGGCTGTGGGGGCCGGGATCGTCAATGCTTTGCGGGAGCGGCCTTGCATGATGCATCGGTTCCCGGACGGGGTTGATGGGGAGAAGGTGCACCAGAAGCGGTTGCCGAGGGGGGCACCACCCTGGGTGGAGACCGTGCGGGTGCACTTTCCGCGGTACGGGCGGCATGCGGATGAACTTTGTGTTACGGAACTTGCCTCGGTGATCTGGGCCGTGCAGATGTCCTGTGTCGAGTTTCATCCGTGGAACTCGCGGCGGTCGGACACTGAGAAGCCCGACGAGTGGCGGATCGATCTCGATCCCATGCCCGGGGCCTCCTTCGCGACCGTGCGGAAGGTTGCCCTGGTGGTGCAGGACGTTCTCGATGAGGTTGGGGCCGTTGGGTTTCCGAAGACCTCCGGCGGCAAGGGCCTGCACATCTACGTCCGTATCCGGCCTGAGTGGGGGTTTTCGGACGTGCGGCGGGCCGCGCATGCGTTCGCACGTGAAGTTGAGCGGCGGGCCGACGGGCTCGTCGACCTGAGCTGGTGGCGCAAGGAGCGGGATCCGAACACGGTCTTCGTTGACTACAACCAGAACGCCCGGGATCACACGATCCGGTCTGCCTACTCCGTCATCGGGGTGCCGGAGGCTCGCGTGTCCACACCCATTCGGTGGGACGAAATCCCCGACGTCGACCCACGTGAGTTCACTATCGCCACCGTGCCGGCTCGGTTCGCTGAGGTGGGTGATCTGCATGCCACGATCGATGACAACGTGTTCGATCTGACGACGCTGGTCGAGTGGGCTGACCGCGACAACCAGGACATCCCCGACCTCGACGAGTAGCCTCTGGCCATGCCGGACAGCGACTGCCTCTTCTGCAAGATCATCGCCGGGGAGATCCCGTCCACCAAGGTGCTCGAGACCGACACCACCTACGCCTTCCGAGACATCGGCCCGCAGGCCGCGGTGCACGTCCTCGTCGTGCCGCGCACCCACTACGAGGACGCCGAGGCGCTGGCCAAGTCACCCCAGGACCTCGCGGACGTCGTCGCCGCCGGGGCCGCGGTCGCGCGCCAGGAGGGGATCGACCAGTCCGGGTTCCGGCTGGTCTTCAACACCGGGGAACACGCCGGGCGCACGGTGTTCCACGCCCACATGCACGTCCTCGGGGGCGAGCAACTGGGCCTCTTCGGGCGGCCGGGCCACTGAACAGGGCGGGCATCGGCACTGAGCACCGGTAACGTCGATGCGAACTGTCGGTGGGGGCGACTAACATCGAACCTGACACGTCAGACCGAGTTGGCGCATGCACGCGCAGAAGGCAGGACCGAAAGCATTGACCGGTACCGCACGGGGTAACGCGGACCACGCCGCCGCCTCCACTTCTGCCCTCAACCCAGCCAACCCGGCCCAGTCCCGGTTCACCATCCCTGACCAGGCGGTTCTCGCGCTGCTCGGGCATCGCGACGAGAACCTGAAGGTCGCCGAGGAGCTGCTCGCCGCGGACGTCCACGTCCGGGGCAACGAGGTCACGCTCTCCGGCGAGCCGGGTGACGTCGCCTTCGCCGACCGGGTGTTCGCCGAGCTGGTCACCCTGGCCGGCCGCGGCCAGCAGCTCGGGCCCGACGCCGTGCGCCGGACCGTGGCGATGCTGTCCGCGGGCGGCTCCGAGTCGCCGGCCGAGGTGCTGAGCCTCGACATCATCTCCCGCCGCGGTCGCACGATCCGGCCGAAGACGCTCAACCAGAAGCGCTACGTCGACGCCATCGACCAGCACACGGTCGTGTTCTGCATCGGCCCGGCCGGCACCGGCAAGACCTACCTGGCCATGGCCAAGGCCGTGCAGGCGCTGCAGGCCAAGCAGGTCAACCGCATCATCCTCACCCGCCCGGCCGTCGAGGCGGGGGAGCGGCTCGGCTTCCTGCCGGGCACGCTCTACGAGAAGATCGACCCGTACCTGCGCCCCCTGTACGACGCCCTGCACGACATGGTCGACCCCGAGTCGATCCCGCGCCTGATGCAGGCCGGCACGATCGAGGTCGCGCCGCTGGCGTACATGCGTGGTCGTGCGCAGCCAGTGCACACGCCCGTGCTCACTCCCGACGGTTTCCGGCCGATCGGCGAGCTGGAGGTGGGCGACCTCGTCATCGGTTCCAATGGTGAACCCACTCCGGTGCTCGGCGTCTATCCACAGGGCCCCAAGAACATCTACCGGGTGACGACACAGGACGGGGCTTCAACGCTCGCTTCCGAAGATCACCTGTGGGCTGTCTGGACGCGTGACGACCGTCGGCGCGGCAAGCCATGGCGTGTCCTCGAGACCAAGGAGATGTTGGGCAAGCTACGCGTCGCCCACTATCGGCGCTACGAGCTTCCGCTGCTGAGCAGCCCAGTGGCACTGCCTGAGCGCGACGTTCCGATGGATCCATACGCGCTCGGCCTGCTTCTCGGCGACGGTTGCCTGACCGGATCGACGACACCCACCTTCGCCACAACCGATCCCGAGCTGGCCGAGGCCGTCGAGACACTGATACCGGGCATCGAGGCCCGGTGGAAGTCGGGCCCTGACTATGTCCTGAGCAGGGTGCGCCAACCTGGTGAGTCGGTGATCGTCGCGAACCCGATCACCAAGGTGTTGCGTGAACTCGACCTGTGCGGGACGAGGTCGCACACCAAGTTCGTGCCCGAGCTGTACCTGCACAACTCGGCCGAGGTACGGCTGGCTGTGCTGCAAGGTCTGCTCGACTCCGACGGCGGTCCGGTCGTCCAACGAGACCGCACCTGTCGCATCCAGTACGGGACCACGTCTCCACGGCTCAGGGACGATGTGCTTGCGCTCGTCCGGTCGTTGGGCGGAGTGGCCTACGTGCGGACGCGGAGCGCGGACGGAAGGCGACCTGGCCGGGCCAACGGCCGGGATGTCGCACACCGTCACGACAGCTACATTGTGGATATTCGCCTGCCTGCTGGTGTCGAGCCGTTCCGGTTGCGGCGCAAGCTCGACAAGTACCAGGCTTCCGGTGGTGGCCGACCGATGCGGTTCATCGACCGGATCGAGCCGGCGGGTGTCGAAGAGGCCGTCTGCATCCAGGTCGCGGCAGCCGACTCGCTGTATGTCACCGAGGACTACCTGCTGACGCACAACACCCTGAACGACGCCTTCATCATCCTCGACGAGGCGCAGAACACCTCGCCCGAGCAGATGAAGATGTTCCTCACCCGCCTCGGCTTCGGGTCGAAGATCGTGGTCACCGGTGACATCACGCAGGTCGACCTGCCCGGCGGCACCCAGAGCGGGCTGCGGGTCGTGCAGGGCATCCTCGGCGACGTCGACGACGTGCACTTCGCGACGCTGTCGAGCAACGACGTGGTGCGGCACAAGCTGGTGGGCGACATCGTGGACGCCTACGACCGCTGGTCGGCCACCCAGCAGAACGAGCAGGACGCGCGCCGGTCGGGGCCGCGGGGACAGGCGCGGCGGGGTCGTTAAGTCGATGAGTATTGAGATCGCCAACGAGTCGGGCGTGGCGGTTGACGAGTCGTCCATCGTCGCCGCGGCTCGGTTTGCCCTTGACCGGATGCGGGTCAGCCGGCTCGCGGAGCTGTCGGTGCTGCTCATCGGGCTCGACGAGATGGCCGACCTGCACGAGCGGTACCTCGACCTGCCCGGCCCCACCGACGTGATGGCCTTCCCCATGGACGAGCTGGAGTCCGCCCGCCGGCCCGACGCGCCGGACCCCGGGCCGACGCTGCTCGGCGACCTGGTGCTGTGCCCGCGGTTCGCTCGCGACCAGGCCCGCAAGGCCGGCCACTCGCTCATGGACGAGCTGCACCTGCTGACCGTCCACGGTGTACTGCACCTGCTCGGCTACGACCACGCGGAGCCCGCGGAGGAACGCGAGATGTTCACGCTGCAGAAGCGGATCCTCGCCGACTTCAAGTCGGAGCGTGTCACGGCGCAGCGCCGTGCCGCGCAGCGCCGCGAGGACGACAAGTTGCTCGGCGCCGCCGGCTTGATAGAGCCGGAGCCCAAGCCCGAAGAGGAATAGGTCCCGGGGGGCAGGAAGTGGGCAGCTCGGCCGCCGCGGGACTACTGGTGATCGCGGTTCTCCTCGTGGTCGCGGCGGGGTTCTTCGCCTGCGCGGACGCCGCCATCTCGGCCGTCTCGCGGGCACGCGTCGAAGGGCTCGTCCGCAGCGGCCGCACCGGCGCGCGGCAGCTGCTCGCGGTCGTGTCCGAACGGCCGCGGCACATCAACCTGCTGCTCCTGCTGCGGCTGGGCTGCGAGTTGGCCGCGACCGTGCTCGTCACCGTCGCGTTCATGTGGCTCATCGACTCGAACGCGGTCGCCGGGCTCGTCGCCGCGCTCAGCATGATCGTCGTGTCGTACGTGCTGGTGGGCGTCGGCCCGCGCACGCTCGGCCGGCAGCACCCGTACTCCGTCGGGCTGGTCGCCGCCGGCGTCGTGCGTGCCCTCGGCACCGTGCTCGGCCCGCTGTCGCGCCTGCTGATCGTCGTCGGTAACGCCATCACGCCGGGCCGCGGCTTCCGCGAGGGCCCGTTCTCCTCCGAGGTCGAGCTGCGGGAGCTGGTCGACATGGCGCAGGAGAGCGGGGTCGTCGACGCCGAGGAGCGCGAGATGATCCACTCGGTGTTCGAGCTGCGCGGCACGATCGCCCGCGAGGTCATGGTGCCGCGCACCGAGATGGTGTGGATCGAGCAGACCAAGACCGTGCGGCAGGCACTCGCGCTGTCGCTGCGCACCGGCTACACGCGACTGCCGGTCATCGGCGAGAGCGTGGACGAGGTCGTCGGCGTGGTCAACCTCAAGGACCTGGTCAAGGCCACAATGGACAATCCGGGGAACGGGCGCGGCGAGCGGTGCTCGGTGGCCGAGGTGATGACCGAGGCCACGTTCGTGCCGGACTCGAAACGCCTCGACGACCTCCTCAAGGAGATGCAGCTGTCCCGCAACCACATGGCGATCGCGGTCGACGAGTACGGCGGCACCGCCGGGCTGCTGACCATTGAGGACATTCTCGAGGAGATAGTCGGCGAGATCACCGACGAGTCCGACACCGACGACCGCCCACCCGTGGAGCACCTCGACGACGGCGCGGTGCGGGTCAGCTCGCGGCTGCCGGTCGAGGACCTCGGTGAGCTGTTCGGCGTCGAGCTGGACGACTCCGACGTCGAGACCGTCGGCGGCCTGCTGGCCCAGCGGCTCGGCCGGGTCCCGCTGCCCGGCACCGAGGCGGAGATCGCCGGCCTCAACATGCGTGCCGAGGGCGGCAAGGACGGCCGGGGCCGCATGCGGATCACGTCCGTGGTCGTCAGGGGCGTGCCCGAGAGCGAGATGGAAGGAAGCGACAGTGGCTGACCTCGACCCGGAGGACGCGAAGCTGATCACCCTGGCGCGGTCGGCGCGGGCCCGCACCGGCGCGCAGGAGGGCGCCGCGGTGCGCGACGACACCGGCCGCACCTACGTCGCCACCACGGTCGACCTGCCGTCCCTGCAGCTCACGGCGTTGCAGGGGGCGGTCGCGGCCGCCGTGTCGAGCGGGGTCGGCACCCTGGAGGCGGCGGCGGTCGTGACCGAACTGCTGGAGGTCGACCGCGCGGTCGTCGACGACCTGACGCCGTCCGCCCCGCTGCTCGTGGCCGACCCGAAGGGCGAGCTGCGCTGACCCAGGACGAGAATGGCCCGATGACCACTCACCGCTCCGGGTTCGCCTGCTTCGTCGGCCGGCCGAACACGGGCAAGTCGACGCTGACCAACGCGCTGGTCGGCAGCAAGGTGGCCATCACCTCGAGCAAGCCGCAGACCACCAGGCACGCCATCCGCGGCATCGTCCAGCGGCCCGACGCGCAGCTGATCATTGTGGACACCCCCGGCCTGCACCGCCCGCGCACGCTGCTGGGGCAGCGGCTCAACGACGTCGTGCGCGCCACCTGGTCCGAAGTGGACGTCATCGGGTTCTGCGTGCCGGCCAACGAGAAGATCGGCCCGGGCGACCGGTACATCGCCGCGGAGCTGGTGAAGCTGTCCCGCCACACGCCGGTCGTCGGCGTCGTCACCAAGACGGACACCGCGACGAAGAACCAGATCGCCGACCAGCTCGTCGCGCTGCAGGACGTGATGGAGTTCGCCGACCTCATCCCGGTGTCCGCTGTGGACGGTTTTCAGGTGGAGGCGCTCGCGGACGTCCTCGTGTCGCGGCTGCCGGAAGGCCCCCAGCTGTACCCGGACGGCGAGCTGACCGACGAACCCGAGGCGACGCTCATCGCGGAGCTGATCCGCGAGGCCGCGCTGGAGGGCGTGCGGGACGAGCTGCCGCACTCGATCGCGGTGACCGTCGAGGAGATCCTGGCCCGCGAGGACCGGGAGGACATGCTGGACCTGTACGCGAACCTGTACGTGGAGCGCGACAGCCAGAAGGGGATCGTGCTGGGGCACAAGGGGGAGCGGCTGCGCTCGGTCGGCGCGACGGCCCGCCGCCAGATCGAGGCGCTGCTGGGCAGCAAGGTGTACCTGCACCTGCACGTCAAGGTCGCCAAGGACTGGCAGCGCGACCCGAAGCAACTCCGCAGGCTTGGGTTCTGAGCGGAGCTTGCGGAGCGAACATTGTTTCTGAGCGGAGCTTGCGGAGCGAACATTGTTTCTGAGCGGAGCTTGCGGAGCGAACATTGTTTCTGATGGCCACCTTCCAGGCGCCGGACGGCGCCCGCCTCGTCTACCACCAGGTCGGCGAAGGGCAGCCGCTGATCTGCGTCCCCGGCGGCCCCATGCAGGCCTCGGCCTACCTCGGTGACCTGGGCGGCGTGCCGTCCCTGGTGCGCCTCGACCTGCGCGGCACCGGCGAGTCGGCCGCCGCCGACCCGTCGACCTACCGCTGCGACCGGCAGGTCGACGACCTCGAGGCGCTGCGCGTGCACCTCGGCCTGGACCGGATCGACCTGCTGGGCCACTCGGCCGGCGCCTCGCTCGCCGTGCTGTACGCCGCCCGCCACCCCCGGCACATTCGTCGTCTCGTCCTGGCCACACCCAGCCCGAGGGTGGTCGGTATCGACATCACCGACGCGGACCGCCGGGAGGTCGCCGAGCTGCGCCGGGGCGAGCCCTGGTTCCCCGACGCCTTCGCCGCGTTCGAGCGGATCTGGGCCGGCGACCCGACCGACGCCGACTGGGCGGGCATCGCGCCGTTCTCCAACGGCCGGTGGGACGCCGCGGCGCAGGCCAACCACGCCCGGTCGGCGACCGAGCGCAACGCGGCCGCGGCGGCCGCGTACTACTCGCCCGGTGCCCTCGACCCGGACGTCACCAGGGCGGCCCTCGCCCGGCTCGACGCGCCGGTCCTGCTGCTGGCGGGCGAGTACGACGTCGGGCTGCCGCCGAGGCCGGCCGCCGAGTTCGCCGCGCTGTTCCCGAACGCCGAGCTGGTCGTGCAGCCGCGCAGCGGTCACTACCCCTGGCTGGACGACCCGGAGACGTTCGTCCGAACCGTCACGGCTTCCTGATTTCGAGCGACTTTTAACGGGACCGCCGCACGGCGCCGGACGACAGCCGCTATCGTCCGAACGGACCATCGCGTTCGACAATCCACAGAGGAGCCCGTTGTGAGCAGCCCGTACGGTCAGCCACAGCAGCCTTATGGCCAGCCCCAGCCCTACGGCCAGCCGCAGTACGGGCAACAGCCGTACCCGCAGCAGCAACAGCCGTACGGCCAGCCCGCGCCGTACGGCCAGGCGCCGCAGCCCTACGGCCAGCCGGCGCCCTACGGTCAGCAGCCCTACAACGCCCAGGGGTGGAGCCCCACCGGCGGCAAGCCGAGCAACTACCTCGGCTGGTCCATCGGGTGCATCTTCCTGTTCTGGCCGCTCGCCATCCCGGCCATCATCAACGCGACGAAGGTGGACCCGGCCTGGCAGTACGGCCAGCACGCCGAGGCGCAGGAGCGCTCCGAGAAGGCGAAGATGTTCTGCATGATCGCCACCGGCATCGGGGCGGTCCTGTGGCTGGTCAACATCATCATCTTCGCCACGCTGTAAGCGGAGCTCGAACTGTCGGTGGCGGATGAGACGATGGGGGTGTGAGCCTCTACCGCGACACCGGGATAGTGCTCCGGGTCCAGAAGCTGGGCGAGGCCGACCGCATCATCACGTTCGTCACCCAGCGCCACGGGAAGGTGCGGGCCGTCGCCAAGGGCGTGCGGCGGACCACCTCGCGGCTGGGCGCCCGGGTGGAGCCGTTCGCCCACGTCGACGTGCAGTTCTACACCGGCCGCACGCTCGACGTGATCACCCAGGTGCAGACCATCGACGCGTTCGGGGCCGGGATCGTCAGCGACTACCAGCGGTACACCGCGGGGTGCGCGATCCTCGAGACGGCGGACCGCATGTCCGCCGAGGAGGGTGAGCCCGTCCTGCGGCTGTACCTGCTGGTGGGTGGGGCCCTGCGTGCGCTCGCGGACGGTGAGCGGGATCCCTCGCTCGTGTTGGACGCGTTCCTCATCCGGGCGATGGCGTTCGCCGGCTGGGCACCCGCGGTCAACGAGTGCGCACGCTGCAACGAGCCGGGACCGCACCGCAGCTTCTCCGTGCAGGCCGGGGGAGCGGTGTGCCCCCGGTGCCGCCCGGCCGGCTCGGCGGCGCCGGCCCAGGAGACCCTGGAGCTCATGAGCGCACTGCAGCTCGGGGACTGGGACGTCGCGGAGCGGTCCACCGGCAACGCGCGCCGGGAGGGGTCCGGGCTCATCGCCGCCCTGCTGCAGTGGCACCTGGAGCGGCAGCTGCGGTCGCTTCCGCTGGTGGAGCGCAAAGGGGTGCAGGCGACGGGCGGTGTCGGTCCGGTTCAGTAATGTCAGGCACCATGCTGCGTCACCGCACCCGACCTCAACCACCGGAACCGCATCCGTCAGGGGAGAAGCCACCCGCCATCCCCGCGCAGTTCGTGCCGCAGCACGTCGCGATCGTCATGGACGGCAACGGGCGCTGGGCCAACCAGCGCGGCCTCACCCGCATCGAGGGGCACAAGCGGGGCGAGGCGCAGGTCGTCGAGGTCGCCAAGGGGTGCATCGAGCTGGGCGTCAAGTGGCTGTCGCTGTACGCGTTCTCCACCGAGAACTGGCGGCGCAGCCCCGAGGAGGTCCGGTTCCTCATGGGCTTCTCCCGCGACGTGATCCGCCACCGCACCGACGAGCTGGACGCCATGGGTGTGCGGGTGCGCTGGGCCGGCCGCCGGCCGAGGCTGTGGCGCAGCGTCATCCACGAGCTGGAGGTCGCCGCCGAGCGGACGAAGCGCAACGACACCCTCAACCTGGCCATGTGCATCAACTACGGCGGCCGTGCCGAGATCGGCGACGCCACCCGCGAGATCGCCCGGCTCGCCGCCGCCGGCAAGCTCAACCCGGAGAAGGTCTCCGAGCGGACCATCGCCAAGTACCTGTACCAGCCCGAAATGCCGGATGTGGACCTGTTCATCCGCCCCTCGGGCGAGCAGCGCACCTCGAACTTCATGCTGTGGCAGTCCGCCTACGCTGAGCTGGTCTTCCAGGACATCCTGTGGCCGGACTTCGACCGCCGCGACCTGTGGCACGCGGTCGAGCAGTACGCGCGGCGGGACCGCCGGTTCGGCGGCGCGAAGGACAGCGACGATGTGGCGGCAGCACTCAAAGGAGATCAATGACTGAACAGGAAGCGTTGAGCACCGGGGACCTGCTCACGAAGGCCCGCAAGGCGCTCGAGACCTTCCACGAGGTGCGTGTCGACGACGACGGCGCGCTCACCTTCCGGCACGTGGACGTCCCGTGCGCCGTCCAGGCCATGCAGCTCGCCGACGGGCTCACCGTCCTCAGCCTGACCTGTGTGGTCGCCTGGGACCTGCCGGACGACCCGCACCTGGCCTCGTCGGCGGCGGAGCGGGCCGGGCAGGGGCTTTTCGGGACGTTGGGCGTGGTCCACACTGAACGCGGCATGGACGTGACCCTGCGATACGCGTTCCCGGCCGACGGCCTCGGTGAGTCCGCCCTGGGCACGCTCCTGATGCTGGTGGTCTCGACGGCGTCCCAGCTGCGTACCGAGCTGATCGGAGAGGCCAAGAGCGAGTGACTGAACCAGCGACCACCGGGGCGATCGACGAGGCGGTCGACGAGAGTGATCACGGCGCGCCGCCGCGCAGGCGGCGCATCACCTCGCTCGAGGTGCTGTGCGGGGTGCTCGTGCTCGCGCTGGTCGGTCAGCGGTGGCTGGCGGACCAGCTCGACGTGCCGGCCATCCAGACCGCGGCCACGATCTTCGTGGCGGTCTGCGTGCAGGCACTGCCGTTCCTGGTCGTCGGCGTCCTGATCAGCGGCGCGATCGCCGCGTTCGTGTCCGCCGACCTGCTCCGGAAGCTGCTGCCACGCAAGGCCGCACTGGCCGTGCCGGTCGCGGGGGTGGCCGGAGTGGCGCTGCCGAACTGCGAGTGCGCCGCGGTGCCCGTGGCCCGCCGGCTGATCCAGCAGGACGTGCCGGCCTCGGTCGCGGTGACGTTCCTGCTCGCGGCGCCCGCGGTGAACCCGATCGTGCTGGTCGCCACGGCCGTCGCGTTCCCGGCCGAGCCGCGGATGGTGCTCGCCAGGTTCCTCGGCTCGATGGCGACCGCGGTCGTCATGGGCTGGGTGTGGGCCCGCTTCGGCAAGATGGAGTGGTTCGCCGAACGCGCGTTGCGGCGGCTGCCCGAGCCGACCGAGCACCGCGACCGGTGGGCGGTGTTCTTCGAGACGGCCCGCCAGGACCTGGTCGACGCGGGCGGCTTCCTCGTCGTCGGTGGCCTGACCGCGGCGGTGCTGAACGTGGTCGTGCCGAGGTCGTGGATCAACACGTTGGGCGAGCAGCTGCTGCTCGGCATCGTCGTGATGGCCGTGCTCGCGGTGGTGCTGGCGCTGTGCAGTGAGGCGGACGCGTTCGTCGTCGCGTCGCTGTCGACCATGCCGCTCCTGCCCCGCCTGGTGTTCCTGGTGGTGGGCCCGGCCATCGACATCAAGCTGTTCGCACTGCAGGCCGGCACGTTGGGTCGGCGGTTCGCGACCAGGTTCGCCCCGATGACATTCGTCGTGGCGATCTTGAGCGCGGTGGTCGTGGGGATCGTGATACTGCCGTGAGACGTGAGACGCAGAACATCCTGCTCGTGCTGCTGGGCGGCGCGCTGCTGAAGATCTCGTTCACCGGCACCTACCTGCGATACGTGAAGCCGAGCCACAAGTGGCTGCTGATCGCGGGCGGCGCCGTGATGATCCTGCTGGCGGCCGTGTCGATCATCCGGGAGATCCGCGGCGCCCGGATCCGCGGCGACGGCCATGATCACGCGCATTCGGCACGCAGCGCGTGGCTGCTGGTGCTGCCGGTGCTGGCGGTGTTCCTGGTCGGTCCACCACCGCTGGGCGCGGACTCGGTCGAGCGGGCGTCGGGCAACGTCTCGGCCAAGCCGTCCACCGAGGGCGAGGGTTCGGAGCTGTTCCCGCCCCTGCCCCCGGGCGACCCGATCGCGCTGCAGCTGAGCGACTTCTCCGCGCGGGCGGCGTGGGACCGCGGCCATTCGCTGGACAACCGACGGGCACGGCTGCTCGGTTTCGTGGTGCACGAGGGCAAGGACACCTACGTGGCCCGCCTGGCGATCAGCTGCTGTGCCGCGGACGCGTTCCCGGTCAAGATCAAGCTGACGGGCAAGGAACTGTCCAACGTGCCGGACGACAGCTGGATCGAGGCCGACGTGACACTGCACCCCGGTTCGGCGACCAGGGAGAACGAGTACGTCCCGTCAGCAACCACCCATGCGGTCCGGCGGGTCGACCAGCCCGAGGACCCGTATGAGCACTGAGGACTCCCGGCTGGCCCACGCCGACCTGCTCTTCCAGCGCGACCGCCTCCCCGAGGCCCTGGCCGAGTTCACCCAGATCGCCGCGTCAGCCCCGTGGCCGGTCGCGCTGGCCGCCCGCCAGGGCCGGGCCGGCGTCCTGTTCGCGATGGGCAGGTTCCCCGAGGCCCTGGCCCTGTACCGGTCACTGTCCTTCGCCCCCGATGACCCGAACGGCTCTCTGGTCAAGGCGTCCATCGCCCACCTGAGAGCGGCGATGGGCCAGGCGGAGGAGGCGGTGGTGGAGCTACGCGGCCTCCTGGCCGAAAGCCACTCCCGCTGGGGCCCGGACGCCCCGGTGACCCTGTGCAGCATGCAGGTCCTGGGCGACGCCCTGCTGATGGCCGACCAACCCTCCGCCGCCGTGACGATGTTCGCGGACATGATCGCCATCCGAACGGCGACCTCCGGCCCCCGCGACCCCATGGCCCTGTGCACCAGGCACATGCTGGGCGTGGCCCTGGAGAAAGTAGGCCGGACGGACGAGGCGGAACGGGAGCTGCTGGCAGCCGCCGACCGCGACGACCGCCCACCGTCACACAGCTGCGTGCTGGCCACCCGCCAGGGCCTGGCCCGGGTGGCGACCGCCCGAGGCCAGTACGCCACGGCGACGGAAACCCAGGCCTCGGTGGTGGCCGGCATGACCCGCCTGTACGGTGCCGACCACCCCAACACGCTGGAGTCCCGCTACGACGCCGCCGAGCTACTGCGCTGGCGCGCGTTCCCGACGGAGGCACTGGCCGCCCACCGCGAGATCCTGGCGGCACGCACGAGAGTGCTGGGCCCGGACCACCCGGACACCCGCCGGAGCGCGGCCGCCGTCCGCCTCGGCCCCACGCCCTGAAGGACCCCTTCGGGACGTTCAACGCCTCGAAGGGGTCCTTCAGGGCATGGCGGTCAGGCCGAGTCGCGGACCATCAGGGTCACCGGGAGGATCGTCGTCTCCGGGCGGACGTCCTCGCCGCTGAGCAGGGCGATCAGCTTCCGCACCATCTGCCGGACCTGCTCGCGGGGATCCTGGTGGATCGACGTCAACGGCGGCTCCATGGCCGGCGCCAACGTCGGGTGGTCGTCGAACCCGATGACGGCCACGTCGTCGGGAACCCGGCGCCCCGCGGCACGGAGGGCCTTCAACGCCCCGGCGGCCATCAGATCACTGGCCGCGAACACCGCGTCCAGGTCGGGGCACCGAGCGAGCAACTTGACCGTCGCCGCCTCGCCGCTCGCCATGGTGAAGTCGCCCGCTTCCGACAGGTCGACGGGGTCGAGCCCGACCGAGGCCAACCCCGCACGCCACCCGTCCAGCCGGTCCGCCGCGGCCGGGTGGTCGAGCATGCCCGTCACCGTGGCGATCCGCCGCCGGCCGGACGCGTACAGGTGCTCGACCGCCAGCCGCGCCCCGGCCTGGTTGTCGAAGTCGACGGCGTGGGTGCCGCGCTTGCCGTTGCCCGGCCGGCCGCCGTAGACCACCGGTATCCGGGCCAGCCGCAGCGCGGTGGGCAACGGGTCCCCCTTGTGCGGGGCGAACACCAACGCCCCGTCCGCGTGCCCACCCTCGAGGAACCTGATCGTCCGGGGCACGTCGTCCCGGGTGTCGACGAACATCAGCAGCATCTGCACCCCGACGACGGACAGCTCCCGGAACGCCCCGTGCATGACCGACGCGAAGTACGGGTCGTCGAGGACGTTGGCCTCCGGCTCGGACAGCACGACCGCGACGGCTCCGGTACGGCGGGTGACGAGCGATCTGGCGGCCTGGTTGGGTGAGTAGCCGAGCTCCCGCGCCGCCCCCAGCACCTTCTCCCGCGCGCGCATGCTCACGTAGGCGTCATCGTTGAGCGCGCGCGACGCGGTTGAGCGGGAAACACCCGCGTACGCGGCCACGTCCTCCAGCGTGGGACGTCCGTCGATCGGCATGGCCGAAGTGTAACGGAGTGGCGACTTCTGAGAGCGCTCCCGGAAAGTCCTTGACACTTCCCCGTAATCCAGACCACACTCAGAACTCCCCAAACTGGGAGCGCTCCCAGAAATTTCGACAGACACAACGTCGAGGACGCAAAGGGACAACAGACGTGCGAAGCAACCAACGACGGGTGTTCGCCGGCGCGATCGCCTTTGCCGCAGCGGTGGGCCTGACCGCGTGCGGCTCTTCCGATGACCCGGGCGGATCTGATTCGGGGAAGATCGAGCTCAGCATCGGTACGTTCACGGAGTTCGGGTACGAGGACCTGCTCAAGGAGTACGAGGCGGCCAACCCGAACATCAAGATCACCCACCACAAGACCGGTGAGGGTGGCCCCTACCACCAGCAGCTGCTGACCAAGCTGGCGGCGGGCAACGGCCTCGAGGACGTGGTCGCCATCGAGGAGGGTCACATCCCGGATGTGATCGACAAGCCGCAGCTGTTCAACAACCTGGCCGAGATCGGCCCCAAGGACGTGAAGCCGGACCGCTGGCTCGACTGGAAGTACGAGGCGGGCGTGGCGCAGGACGGCACCTGGATCGGCTACGGCACCGACATCGGTCCGCTCGCCATGTGCTACCGCAAGGACATGCTCGAGGCGGCCAACCTGAAGACCGACGACGCGTCGATCAAGGGCTACTTCGCCAGCTGGGACTCCTACTTCGCGGCCGGTGACCAGTACACCAAGGCGACCGGCAAGCCGTGGTTCGACTCCGCTTCGCAGGTCTTCAACGCGATGCAGAACCAGCTCGACGAGGGCTACATCACCAAGGACGACAAGCTCGCCATCGAGTCCAACAAGGACATCAAGGCCAACTGGGACCAGGTGACGGCGGCGGTCGAGGGCGGCCAGAGCGCCAAGCTCGTCGCGTTCAGCCCGGAGTGGAACACCGGCTTCAAGCAGGGCGCGTTCGCCACCAAGACCTGCCCGTCGTGGATGCTCGGCGTCGTCGAGGCGCAGGCCGGCGACGAGAACAAGGGCAAGTGGGCAGTCACCGACGCGTTCCCGAACGGCGGCGGCAACTGGGGCGGCTCGTACCTCGCCGTGCCCAAGCAGGCCAAGCACCCGAAGGAGGCCGCTGAGCTCGCCGCGTGGCTGACCGCGCCGGAGCAGCAGGTCAAGGCCTTCGAGAAGACCGGCAACTTCCCCAGCCAGGTCGAGGCGCTCGACTCGCCGGAGCTGCTGGGCGCCACCAACGAGTACTTCGGTGGCGTGAAGACCGGTGAGCTCTTCGGGACGATGGCGCAGAAGGTCGGCCAGGCGCAGTACAAGGGCCCGGGTGACGGCAAGATCCAGGAGAACGCCACGAGCCCGGCGTTACAGGCGGTCGAGCAGGGCAAGACGCCCGAGGAGGGCTGGCAGCAGGCGGTCGACGCCGCCAAGAAGATCGTCAAGTGATGACCACGGTAACTAGGCGGGCGTCACACCAGGGGGTGGCGCCCGCCCCACCGCGCAAGCCGCGGCTCACGTTCCGTCAGCGCCTGTCGCTGGCGGACGTGAAGTGGTCGCCGTACCTCTACATCGCGCCGTTCTTCGTGATCTTCGGCGTGGTGGGGCTGTTCCCGCTGCTGTGGACGGCCTACCTGTCGCTGTTCGACCGCGAGCTGCTCGACACCGAGGGCACCTTCATCGGCTTCGGCAACTACACCGAGCTGTTCCGCGACACCCAGTTCTGGAACGCGCTGTTCAACACGATCAGCATCTTCGTGCTGTCGTCGGGGCCACAGATCGTGGTGGCGGTCGGGGTCGCGGCGCTGCTCAACACCCACCTGCGCGCCCCGACCGGGTGGCGCGTCGGCGTCCTGTTGCCGTACGTGGTCAGCCTCGTCGCGGTCGGCCTGATCTTCGGCAACCTGTTCGGCCAGAACTACGGTCTCGTCAACGGCCTGCTGGAGGCCGTCGGGATCGACCGGATCGACTGGCAGACCAACTGGTTCGCCTCCCACCTGGCCATCGCCACAATGGTCAACTGGCGGTGGACCGGCTACAACGCACTGATCGTGCTGGCCGCCATGAAGGCCATCCCGAGGGAGATCTACGAGGCGGCGCTGATCGACGGGGCCTCCGCGGCGCGGCGCTTCTTCTCCGTCACCCTGCCGCTGCTGCGGCCGACGCTGATCTTCGTGGTGGTCACGTCCACCATCGGCGGCCTGCAGATCTTCACCGAGCCCAAGCTGTTCGACGCGATGCCGGGTTCCAACAACGGCGGACCGTCCAACGAGTTCCAGACGATCACCCTGTACATGTACCAGACCGCGTTCGAGACGCAGAAGCTCGGCTACGCGTCGGCGATCGCCTGGGTGCTGTTCCTCGTGATCATCATCTTCGCAGTACTGAACTTCCTACTAACGAGGCGGATCTCGGCGAGCGGCGCGGAGGAGGCACCATGATCTCGCGCGCGCGATGGCCAACCCCCACCCTGTCCCGGGGGCGTCCCGCCTTGCCAGTCTACCGGCAGGGGCCGACATTCCCGCGTTGTTACCGGTCGGTTGTGGATAGCGCGATCGCTGTGGACAACTCGGTGGGGGAGGCGCCATGACCGCGATCTCGTTGCGCCGGGTCACGCGGCGCGCACGGACGGGCGACAGGCGCGCCTCCTTCTGGGTGTACGGGTTGCTGACCGCGTTCATGCTCGGCTCGGTCTTCCCGTTCTTCTGGTCGTTCCTGGTGGCGTCGCGGGACAGCTCGATGCTGACCGAGCGGGTCCCGCCGCTGCTGCCGGGCGGCAACTTCCTGAAAAACGCGGCGCGGGTGTTCGACACCGTGCCGTTCTGGAAGGCGCTGGGCAACAGCGTCGTCGTGTCCGGCACGGTCACGCTCACCACGGTGCTGTTCTCCACCCTCGCCGGTTTCGCGTTCGCCAAGCTGCGGTTCCGTGGCCGGGACGCCCTGTTCGTGTTCGTGGTAGCCACGCTGGCGGTGCCGACGCAGCTCGGCATCATCCCGCTGTACATGGCCATGGGTGAGCTGGGCTGGGCGGGGCACCTGGAGGCGGTCATCGTGCCGAACCTGGTGACCGCGATCGGCGTGTTCTGGATGCGGCAGTACACCGCACAGGTCGTGCCGTACGAGCTGATCGAGGCCGCCCGGGTGGACGGCTGCTCGATGATCAGGGTGTACTGGCACGTGTGCCTGCCCGCGGTGCGGCCTGCCGCGGCGTTCCTCGGCATGTTCACGTTCATGACCTCGTGGAACGACTTCCTGTGGCCGCTGGTGGTGCTCAACGCGGAGAACCCGACGGTGCAGATCGCGCTGGAGCGGCTGCAGAGCGGGTGGTACATCGACTACTCACTGGTGCTGGCGGGGACGACGCTGGCCACCATTCCGATCTTGATCGTGTTCGTCGTGCTCGGCCGCCAGATCGTGGCGGGAATCATGCAGGGCGCAGTGAAGGGGTGACCATGTCAGTTGTGCCGCAAGCGTCAGAGTCGGTAGCGCTCCGTTTTCCCACGGGCTTCGTGTGGGGTGCGGCCACGGCCTCGTACCAGATCGAGGGATCGACCAGGGCCGACGGCCGTGTCGACTCGATCTGGGACGAGTTCTGCCGCCGCCCCGGCGCGGTGTTCAACGGCGACACGGGCGAGCCGGCCGCGGACCACTACCGGCGGTACGAGCAGGACGTGGAGCTGATGGCCTCGCTCGGGCTCGGCGCGTACCGGTTCTCGGTCGCCTGGCCGCGCCTGGCGAACCTCGGCTTCTACGACCGCCTGGTGGACTGCCTGCTGGAGCGGGGCATCGCCCCGTGGGCGACGCTCTACCACTGGGACCTGCCGCAGTCGCTGGAGGAGAAGGGCGGCTGGACGAACCGGGACACTGCGTACCGGTTCGCCGAGTACGCCGCCACGGTGGTCGACCGGCTCGGTGACCGGGTGGCCGGCTGGAGCACGCTGAACGAGCCGTGGTGCTCGGCGTTCCTCGGCTACGCGAGCGGCGTGCACGCGCCCGGCGTCCAGGACCCGAGGGCCGCGATCGCCGCCGTGCACCACCTGCTGCTCGGGCACGGGCTCGCCATGCCGGAGATCCGGGCGAAGGCGCCGAACACGCCGGCGGGCATCACGCTGAACCCGTACCCGGTGCAGGCGGCGACCGCCTCGGAGGCCGACCTCGACGCGGCCCGCCGGGTCGACGGCCTGCAGAACCGCATCTTCGCCGACCCGGTGCTGCGTGGCGAGTACCCGGCGGACATGCTCGCCGACCTGGCGCCGTTCGGGCTGCCGGAGCTCATCAAGGACGGCGACCTCGCGACGATCAGCGCGCCGATCGACATGCTCGGCATCAACTACTACCGCGGGTACCTGGTGTCGGCCGGTGACCCGGTGGAGGGGCCGACGAACTGGATCGGCGCCGAGGACGTCCGGTTCCTGCAGACCGGGCACCCGAAGACGGAGATGGACTGGGAGGTGCAGCCGGAAGGGCTGCTCGAGGTGCTGGTGTCGCACAACCGGGACTACCCGGGCGTGCCGCTGTACGTCACGGAGAACGGCGCCGCCTACCCGGACCAACTGACCGACGACGGCACCATCCGCGACACCGACCGGATCGCGTTCCTGGACGGCCACCTGCGCGCCTGCCACCAGGCCATCGAGCAGGGCGTCGACCTGCGCGGGTACTTCTGCTGGTCGCTGCTGGACAACCTGGAGTGGGCGGAGGGCTACCGGCGCCGGTTCGGCCTGGTGCACGTCGACTTCCAGACCCAGAAGCGCACGCCGAAGGAAAGCGCCCGCTGGTACGCGAACGTGATCGGCCACAACGGCCTCCCCGCCGCGGACGGCTGAGACCTACCGGGGGCCGGGGCAGCTGAAAAACGCCCCCGGCCTCCGGTACGCGCGTGTCCAACCCGGAAGACCCGCGTGTCCAACCGGGGAGACCCGCGTGTCCAACCGGCGCGACCGGTGAGTTCAACGAATCGTGCCGGCCGGATTTGTCGAACTCGCGCGTCCGGAGCGTTGGACACGCGAGTTGTGGGCGTTGGACACGCGAGTCGTGGGCGTTGGACACGCGGTGGGTCAGTGGGGGCAGGTGGCGCAGGTGCCGAAGACCTCGACGGTGTGGCTGACCTCGGAGAAGCCGTTCTCGGCGGCGATCTTCTCGGCCCACTTCTCCACTGCCGGGCCCTCCACCTCGACGGTGCGGCCGCACACGCGGCAGACCAGGTGATGGTGGTGGTGGCGCGAGCAGCGGCGGTAGACCGCCTCGCCGCTGTCGATGCGCAGGACGTCGACCTCGCCGGCGTCGGCGAGGGACTGGAGGGTGCGGTAGACCGTCGTCAGGCCGATGCCCTCGCCGCGGGTGCGCAGCTCCTCGTGCAGGTCCTGGGCCGAGCGGAAGTCGTCGAGCTGCTCCAACAGGCTCGCCACGGCGGCGCGTTGCTTCGTCGACCGCCGGCCGGGGACCGTCGGGGCCTGCCGCTCGCTCACGACCGCGCCTCGCCCTCTCCTCGCAGGCTCCGAGTGGGCGGTCGCCGGTCGTGGTGCCCATGGTTCGCTCCGCAAGCTCCGCTCACTTCCCGGCTCCTTCCTCCACGTGCGCCACCGCGTCGACCACGATGTGCGAGAGGTGCTCGTCGACAAGACGGTAGACCACCTCGCGCCCGTGGCGTTCACCGCGGACGACGCCGGCCGCCTTCAGCACCCGCAGGTGCTGGCTGATCAGCGGCTGGGCGACACCGAGAGTCTCGACCAGTTCGTGCACGCAGCGGTCATGCTCGCGCAACTCCAGCACGATCGCGATGCGGACCGGCGCGGCCAGTGCGCGCAGCAGGTCACCCGCGGCCTGCAGGGTCACGACCGGGCGTGGCTCGACCGCGGTGACCGTCGCGCGGTCGGCGTCGTGGAGCGCGGTCAGTTCCGGGGACGAGGTGGCATCCGAGGTCACGGTAGACATCGTCCTCTCGGTCGGCTGCTGAAACGGATTACCGTGTTCAACATCCTAGGCGGTGTGCCTATTTCACCAGCACAACCGACACGGCGATAATGATCAACAAGGCCAGGATCAGCAACCGGCCGAAGCGCTGCGCCGGCGCCAGGGCACGCCACGTGACCGCCAGTATCACCCCGACCCCCGCCGCGAGCGCGCCGAGCAGCAGCGCGCCGGGCACCCCGCGCACCAGCACACCGGCCACGAACACCGCGGCGACCACGAGGAACACCGCGAGCGGCGGCACCCGGGACAGCGGGCCCTCACCGGCGACCAGCTTCGCCTTCGTCGAACGCCTCGCGCGCACCCGGGACCTCCCTCACAGCCTGCAACGCCGTAAATCACTCGTTCGTGTCAGTCGCGATCCAGCTACTCTTTGTCGACCGCGCCGTTAACGCCATTGAACGCCATGGCTCCGAGCGCGTGACAGTTGGAGTGGACCATGCCCGCCGATCTCGTCGATACCGTCGTCAGCCTGTGCAAACGCAGGGGCTTCGTATACCCCTGCGGAGAGATCTACGGCGGTACCCGCTCCGCCTGGGACTACGGGCCGCTGGGCGTCGAGCTGAAGGACAACATCAAGCGCGAGTGGTGGCGCACGATGGTCCAGCGGCGGGAGGACGTCGTCGGCATCGACTCGTCGGTCATCCTGCCGCGTCAGGTGTGGGAGGCGTCCGGACACGTCGCCACCTTCCACGACCCGCTGGTCGAGTGCCTCTCCTGCCACAAGCGTTACCGCTCCGACCAGCTCGTCGAGGAGTACGCGGCCCGCACCGGCCTCAACGTCACCGAGGACAACCTCAAGGTGGTGCCCTGCCCCCACTGTGGCGTCCGCGGCCAGTACACGGAGCCTCGCGAGTTCACCATGATGGTCAAGACGCACCTGGGCCCGGTGGAGTCCGACGAGGGCCTGCACTACCTGCGGCCGGAGACCGCGCAGGGCATCTTCGTGAACTTCCTCAACGTGCTCACGACGTCCCGGCGCCGGCCGCCGTTCGGCATCGGCCAGATCGGCAAGTCGTTCCGCAACGAGATCACGCCGGGCAACTTCATCTTCCGCACCCGCGAGTTCGAGCAGATGGAGATGGAGTTCTTCGTCGAGCCGGGCACGGACGAGGTGTGGCACCAGTACTGGATCGACGAGCGGACGCGCTGGTACACCGACCTCGGCATCCGGCCCGACAACCTGCGCGTGTACGAGCACCCGCGCGAGAAGCTGTCGCACTACTCGAAGCGCACTGTCGACATCGAGTACCGCTTCCAGTTCGGCGGCCAGGAGTGGGGTGAGCTGGAGGGCATCGCCAACCGCACCGACTTCGACCTCACCACCCACACCAACCACTCCGGTGTGGACCTGTCGTACTTCGACCAGGCGACGAACTCGCGCTACCGCCCGTTCGTCATCGAGCCGGCCGCCGGCGTCGGCCGCCCGATGATGGCGTTCCTGCTCGACGCCTACCGTGAGGACGAGGCCCCCAACGCCAAGGGCGGCGTGGACAAGCGGGCCGTGCTCAGCCTCGACCGGCGGCTCGCGCCGGTGAAGGTGGCGGTGCTGCCGTTGTCCCGCAACCCCGACCTCACCCCGAAGGCCCGCGACGTCGCGGCCACGCTGCGCCAGTACTGGAACGTCGACTTCGACGACGCGGGCGCCATCGGCCGCCGCTACCGCCGGCAGGACGAGATCGGCACCCCGTTCTGCGTGACCGTCGACTTCGACTCCCTGCACGACCAGGCGGTCACCGTGCGGGAACGCGACAGCATGGCCCAGGAGCGGGTGTCGATGGACAAGCTCCAGGGCTACCTCGCCGCTCAGCTGTTGGGCTGCTGATCAACCCCTGACACCTGTCACGGTGAGGTGGTGACGCTCGGCCTGCGTGCCGGCGGCCCGCGAGCGGCATCGTCGTCATCGTGAACAACACAGGGATCTCCGCAGGCGCCGCCGTGATGATGGCGGGCCTGCGCAAGAGCTACGGGGATGTCCACGCGGTCGCCGGGGTCGACCTGACGATCGCACCGGGCGAGGTGGTCGCGCTGCTCGGCCCGAACGGCGCCGGCAAGTCCACCACGGTCGACATGTTGCTCGGCCTCACAAAGCCCGACACGGGCTCGGTCACGGTCTTCGGCACGAGCCCGCACGACGCGGTCGCCGCCGGCGCGATCGGCGCGATGCTGCAGGGCGGCGCCCTGCTCGACGACGCGACGGTCGGCGAGACCGTCGCGATGGTCGCCTCGCTGCACCGGGCGCCGATGCCGGTCGCCGAGGCACTGCGCCGCAGCGGCGTCGACGACCTCGCGAACCGCCGGTGCGACAAGCTGTCCGGCGGCCAGAAGCAGCGCGTCCGGTTCGCCGTGGCGTTGGTGAGCGATCCGGACCTGCTGGTGCTGGACGAGCCGACCGCGGCGATGGACGTGCAGAGCCGCCGCGAGTTCTGGAAGTCCATGCACGGCTTCACCGACACCGGCCGCACTGTCCTGTTCGCCACCCACTACCTGGAGGAGGCGGAGAACTACGCCGACCGCGTGGTGCTCATGCGGGCCGGCCGGATCGTCGCGGACGGCTCGGTGGCCGAGGTGACCTCGCTCGTTTCCGGCCGCGTCATCCGCGCCGACGTGCCGGGCGCCCGGGAGGAGGCGCTCGCCATGCTGGTCGGCGTCACCGAGGTCGAGCTCCGCGCCGACCGCGCGGTGATCTCCACCAACGACTCGGACAAGACGCTGCGCGAGCTGCTCGCCACGTATCCGCAGGCACACGACATCGAGGTGACCGCCGTGGGCCTCGAAGGCGCGTTCCTCTCCCTCACGAGCGACGACACCGCGGGAGCTGACCGGTCATGAGCGTCACCTACCTCCTCCTCGAGGCGCGCCGCGCGATGCGCAACGGCCGCTTCATGATCTTCTCGATCGCGTTCCCGGTCCTGCTGTTCCTGCTGTACGTCGGGATCTGGGCCAACGGCGACAAGGCCGTCATCGGCGTCCTGATGGTCAACATGACCGCGTTCGGCGCGCTGTCCGCCGCGTTGTTCGCCGGCGGCAGGGTCGCGCTCGAACGGTCCCTCGGCTGGCAGCGCCAGCTGCGGCTGACCCCGCTGTCCGGCGCCGGTTACCTCACCGCGAAGGGCATCACCGGGATGCTGCTGGCCCTGCCGGCGGTCGTGCTCGTGCCACTGGTCGGCGTGGTGGTCGAGGGCGTGTCGCTGGACGCGACCGGCTGGGTGCGGGTGACCATCGGCAGCTGGCTCGCGGTCATCCCGTTCGCCCTGATCGGGTTGCTCATCGGTCAGGTCGGCACGCCGGACAGCATGCAGCCGATCATGAGCCTCACGATGATGACCATGAGCATGCTCGGCGGCATCTTCATCCCGATCGACACGATGCCCCACTGGCTGTCGCAGATCGCGCACGTGCTGCCGTCCTACTGGCTCGGCCAGGTCGGCCGGGGCGCGGTGACCAGTGAGCTGTCGGTGAACCTCGGCCAGGCGGTGCTGATGCTCGCCATCTGGACGGCCGTGGCCGGGCTCGCGGTGGTCCGCAGGTACCGGCGCGACAGCGCGCGGGTGTAGTCGGGGGCCGTACGGTGGCGTTCGTGGTCGAACATCAGAAGCGCAACGGGTGGTCCTGGCCGGAGAAGCCGTCGGGGCCACCCACCCGCGCGGGGCGCGTCGCGGGCATCGTGATGTCCACGATGTTCCTGATCTACCTGGTGAACCCGGTCCACCAGGTCTTCGACGCGCCGTACCCGGCGGCCGCGCGGGTCCTGGTCGTCGTGATCGTCGCGGTCTACGTCTGCATCTATGTCAGCGTCTACATGGCGTTCGCGCTGCGGCGGACGTGGTTCACCCGGCGGGTGCGGGTCATCGGTGTGGCGGCGATGTTCGCGTGCGGGATCACGCTGGCCGCGGTCCTCGGGCCCGACGACCTCATGTTCCTGACGTACGCGATCTCGGCCGCGCTCATGCAGCTGCCGCCGATGGTCGGGCTGCTGCTGGGCCTCGCCACCACCACGACCCTGCTCGTCGGCACCACGATCGCCGAGGGCGCCCCGGACTGGAACGCCGCGTCGATCCTCGTGGTGCTCACCATCGCGATGTTCGGCACCCGGCAGGTGATCATGGCGAACGCGGAGCTGCGCGCGGCCCGCGACGAGATCGCGACGCTCGCGGTCGCGGAGGAGCGGGCGCGGATGGCGCGGGACCTGCACGACGTGCTCGGCCACAGCCTCACCACCATCACCGTGAAGGCGGGCCTGGCGCGCCGGATCCTGGAGAGCTCCGGCGACGACGAACGCGCCATCGCCGAGCTGCGGGACGTCGAGACGCTGTCCCGGACCGCGCTGGGCGAGGTGCGGTCCACCGTGTCCGGTTACCGCAAGGCGTCGCTGGCGGCGGAGCTGGTCGGCGCACGGGTCGCGCTGCAGGCGGCGGAGATCGTTGCCGACCTGCCGCACGCGGTGGACAACGTGCCGGCCGAGCTGCAGGAGCCGTTCGCGTACGTGCTCCGCGAAGGGGTGACGAACGTGATCCGGCACTCCGGCGCACACCGCTGCGAGGTGCGGCTGGGCGAGTCCTGGATCGAGATCCGCGACGACGGGACGCCGGTTGACTCGTCCGGCTCCGGGCACGGCCTGTCCGGTCTGCGGGAGCGGCTCGCGAAGGTCGGCGGCTCGATCTCGGCCGGGCCCGCGCCGGCGGGTGGTTTCGTGGTGCGGGCGTCGGTTCCGGTGGCGGTGACCGCGTGATCCGCGTGCTGCTGGCCGACGACCAGGCGCTGGTGCGGGGCGCGCTGGCCGCGATGCTCGGGCTGGAGCCGGACATCGAGGTGGTGTCGCAGGTCAGTTCCGGCGACGAGGTGCTGCCGGCCGCCCGTGCCGCGTTGCCGGACGTGGCGCTGGTCGACGTCCAGATGCCCGGCAAGGACGGCATCACCGCGGCGGTCGAGCTGCACCGGGAGCTGCCCGCCTGCCGGATCGTGGTGTGCACGACGTTCGGGCGTCCCGGGTACCTGAGCCGGGCCATGGCCGCCGGGGCGGTCGGGTTCGTGGTGAAGGACGCGCCGCCGGAGCAGCTCGTCGACGCCGTGCGGCGGGTGCACGCGGGGTTGCGCGTGGTCGACCCCGCCCTGGCGGCCGAGTCCCTGGCGACGGGACAGAGCCCGCTCACCGACCGGGAGCGCGACGTGCTCCGGGTGGCCAGCTCGGGCGGCACGATCGCCGACGTGGCACGGATCCTGTCACTGTCCCAGGGGACTGTCCGCAACCACCTGTCCGCCGCGATCGGGAAGACGGGCGCCAGAACCCGCGCCGAGGCGGCCCGCGTCGCCGAGGACCGCGGCTGGCTGTGACACAACGCACGCTGGCTATAACATTGGTGAGCTTTTACCGATGCTCGGCGGAGGGTGCTGTAGGTGTCCCACGACCACTATCCGGTTTCCATCGTGTCGTGCGACATATTGGGCCACAAGACCGCCGAGGACGCCGACCAGATTCGCCGGGTGGCCGCGATCAACGAGATCGTCGCGGGCGTGATCGGCGACTGCGCGCCCGGTGATGTGGTGTGGTCCTCCGGTGGGGACGGTGGCCATGTGGTGTTCCGCCAGGAATCGTGGCAGCAGGTGGCGATCGGGCTGATGCGCGATCTCTTCCTGTGGTCGCGAGAAGAGCGGGTGACGCTGCGGATCACCGGCCACCGCGGCATTGTCTCCCACGTCCGGGGTGCCGACGGACGGGTGCAGCTGGTCGGCAGGGGAATCAACTACGCCGGCTGGATGCTGACGCAGGTCTCCCGCGAAGGCATGGTGGTCTCGGACAGTTTTCGCAAGGCGGTCGAGACACACCCGGTCGAGCCGGCCGCCGAGTTCCACGAGCCGCGTTACATTCCCAACCTGGAGTTCTCTCCCGAGCTGTTCTTTCTCATGTCCTTCGCGGAAATGCGGTCCAACTGGGTGAACCTGCCCCGAGGTGACCGCGCCGAGCTCGAGGCGGCGGTGAAAGAGGGTCGGGCGTGGGACATCCTGTACTACGCCAAGCGACTGTGGCAGGTGAACTCCGTCGACCAGAAGGTCGCGCCCGCGCTCGAAGGTGTGAAACCGAACCTGCGTTATCGCGATTCGCAGTCGGGTGCCGTGGAGACCAACCCCCTTTTCGGCAACTTCGGTCCGGACGAGCTGAAGGAGATCCTGCGGCTCGGGCAGCTCGTCGAGCGGCGTCGCGGGGAGGTGATCTGCAGGTACGGCGAGGCCGGCGACACGCTGTTCACGATCCTGCACGGCCAGGTGGGTGTGTACCACTCGGAAGGCGAGGACTTCCACGGGACCGCGGAACCGAAGTACGTGATGGGCCCCGGGGAGATCGTGGGTGAGTTGGCCTACGCGCTCTCCCGCAACCGCACGGCCGAGATGGTCGCGCTCACCGACGTCGCCATGATCTCGTTCAGCAACGAGGAGCTTCGGCAGCGGTTGTCGCACACGTCGGTCGGTGAGACCGCCCTCCGGCAGGTGACGACGTTCATCAACTTCCGCGTGCTGCAGCACGTCAGTGACAATGCGGTGTACCTGCTGGGGCCGAGGCGCACCGGGCCACTCGCCGAGGGGCGCAAGTCCTGGGAGGACACCCTGGTCGACCTGCGTAAGCACTGCGCGCTCGTCACCGTGGAGTCGCCGGTGCTCGAGCTGACGCTCGACGACGTGGTGACCCCCGCGTCGGAACACCAGGGCCTGCACATCCTCGCGGCCGGGGCGGTCACGTCACCCGAGTCGGGCCCGGAGCCGCTGAACGGAATTGATTTCCCCGTGCTCTGGGCGGACATTCCGAGAATTCTGGCGCCGCAGCAACGCACATATCATGTTGTCGACGAACCGGTCAAGGTGTTCAGCATTTCCGCCCGCGGACTCGGTGAGTTGGAGGCCCGGAAGCGGGAGGCGCTGCGCCGGTCCCTGCGGCGAAAGGTCGGCCGTGCGGCCGGAAAGTACGAGTTCGATGTTTATCTGTGCCATTCGAAGCGAGACTGGCCGGTCGTGTCGGAGATTCATCAACGCATGACCGAGGCGGGCATCTCCTGCTGGCTTGACGACGAACGCATCAAGCCGGGCGTCGCCGTCACGAAGACCGTTGAGGACGGACTGCGGAGCAGCCGGTTCCTCATGGCGTGTGTCAGCGAGAACTTCGCGCGCTCGGAATGGGCGCAACGCGAGCTGCAGGCCGTGCTGCACCTGGACGTGAAGCGCCGCGACGGCGGCTCGATCCTGCTCCTGATGCTGGATGCGAGCGCCGACAAGGACGAGGTGATCCCACTTCTCCTCCGGGACGTGAAGCGAGTCCACTACACGAGGAGCGGGGAGTTCGCGGACCTGATGGCGTACATAGTGTCCGACGGTGCGAGATAGGTGGGTTTCGACGTCTTCATCAACTACCGGACGCCCGACATGGCGTTCGGTGCGGCAGCCACGTACGAGCTCCTCGCCGAACGGTTCGGCAAGGAACGGGTCTTCCTCGACAACCAGTCGATGGCGCCGGGAGACGACTATCCACAGGCGTTGCGAGCGGCGCTGGAAACGGTGCGTGTCCTCCTCGTGCTCATCGGCCCGAACTGGTTCGTCGCGGACGCGGGGACCGGCCGCCCACTGATCGAACACGACGCTGACTGGGTACGCCGGGAGATCCGCCGTGCGTTGGAGCGAGCGGTGCCGATCGTCCCCGTCCTGCTCGACGGCGCCCGGCTACCGGACCCCGCGCGGCTGCCGGCCGACATCAGGCGGCTCGTGCACTTCCAGGCCACCGAGGTGCGCCACCACCGCCTGGGCGCCGACATCGACCGGTTGTCTCACCGGCTGGCCGACCTGCTTTTGGAGGGCGGCCCGGCGGATGCGGGCGCCGCTCCCGTCGTCCCGCACCAGCTGCCCGCCGGGAGCGGGTGGTTCGTCGGCAGGGCGGAGCAACTGGCCCGGCTGGACGTGCTGCGTCGTGGGCGGGACGAGGACAGCGTGTTCGTGGTGGTCGTGTCGGGCACCGCCGGTGTCGGCAAGACGGGCCTCGCGCTGCGCTGGGCCCACCGCGCGGCGCCGGACTTCCCCGACGGGCAGCTCTACGCCGACCTGCACGGCTACGGGACCGAACGTCCACTGACGGCGGCGGAGGCGCTGGCGGGGTTGCTCCGCGCCCTGGGGGTGGACCGCCCCGAGGAGTTGCTGACCCTCAACGAACGCGTGAGCCGGTACCGGACGCTGCTGAGCGAGCGCCGCGTCCTCGTCGTGCTCGACAACGCCCGCAGCGTGGCGCAGGTCCGTCCACTCCTGCCCGGCGCCGGACAGTCGGCGGTGGTGGTCACGAGCCGCCGCCGGCTCGGCGGACTGGCCGTCCACCACGCCGTCGAGTACGTCCAGCTCTCCCCACTGGGCGACGACGACGCGGTGGACCTGCTGCGCTCGATCATCGGCGACCGAGCCACCACCGAACCCGAGGCGACGGCCGCGCTGGCCGCACACTGCGCCAACCTGCCCCTGTCCCTGCGCATCGCCGCGGAGCGCGCCGTGTCGCGCCCGATGCCGCGGTTGGCCGACCTGGTGGCGGAGCTGGACGACGAACGCGGCCGCCTCGACGCGCTGGACTCCGGCGACCCGCATTCCACGGTGCGCACGGTGTTCTCGTGGTCCTACCAGGGCCTCGACGACCTCGGCGCCACGGCGTTCCGCGCCCTCGGCACCCACCCCGGCGACACCGTCGACGTCCCCGCGGTAGCCGCCCTGGCCGGAGTTTCCAGAACCGACGCCAACACCGCCGTCCGCACCCTCGTCGACGCGCACCTGGTCACCGAACTGGCGCCCGGCAGGTACGCGATGCATGACCTGCTGGGCGTCTACGCCCGCGAACTCGCCGGCCACGACCGAAGCGCCCTGACCCGCGTGTTCGACCACTACCTGCACACGTCCGACCGCGCGGACCGCCTGCTGACCCCACACCGGCTCCGCATCCCGCTCGCCGGCGACGCGGAGGCGGGGCTCCCCATCCCCGACGTGGCCACCGCCCACCGCTGGTTCGAGGACGAGTGGAAGAACCTCGTGGCCCTGTGCCGCGTCGACGACGCAGAGCTCGACTCCCGCCGCTGGCAGCTCGCGTTCGTCCTGCGTGGCTACTGCTACCTGACCAAACGCCTGGACGACTGGACGGCGACGCACGTCAACGCCCTGACCGCGGCCACCCGCTCCGGCGACGCCCGCGCCGAGGGCGTCACCCGCAACAACCTCGGCATGGCCCTGGTGGCCACCGGCCACCTGGACGAGGCGATGGTCCACTACCGCCGCGCCCAGCACCTGTTCGAGCAGGCGGACGACCAGCACGGCGTGAGCAACGCCCTGGTCAACCAGGCCTCCGTCCTGCGCAGGCTGGGCCGCCACGACGCCGCCCTCGACTACCAGCGAAGGGCGCTGGCGCACTACCGCCGCAGCGGGGCACAACGGAACACCGGAATAACCCTCCGCAGCATGGCTAGGGCCCACATGGAAGCGAACCGCCTGGACGACGCCGTCCACTGTGCCCAGGAAGCGGTCGACGTGGCACTGGGGCAGGGTCACGCGCTGGACATAGCCCAGGCGTTCAACGTGCTCGGCATGGTCCAACACCGTGCGGGCAACGCCGAACTGGCGGAGATCGCCATCCACCAGGCCGTGAAGCACAGTCGTGACTGCGGAAGCCGCCACGAGGAGGCCCGCGCCACCCAACGCCTGGGCACCATCCACGCGGAGTCCGGCCAGGTGGACGTCGCCCGCCGTTGGTGGCGCGCATCTCTTGCCCTGTACCAGCAACTGGGCTCCGAGAGCGCCGAGGAGGTCAAGGCAGCCCTGGCCGCCCTGGACCCCTGACCGCCGCGGTTGCTAACCGCCAGAACGCAACCCGTTCAGCAACAGCCCGAGCAGGCGATCCGCCTGCGCGGCGCTGTCCGGACTGTCCTGAGCCGCCCAGGCGATGGCGCCCACCATCTTCAACACATCCGCATCACCCGCTTCCGTGACGATCACTCCCGCTTCCCGCGCCCGCGCCAGCAGGGCGGCCCCTACGTCGAACAACTCCGCATGCCAGGTCGACACCAGCCCTTTCTCACGGTCCAACGCAGAGTTCATGACGGCGGCCGACAAACCCCGGTATGTCAGGCCATGCCGGAGCGTCGCCCGCAACCAGGTGGACACCGCGCCGAACTCGTCCGCGTCCGTCAGCAACCCACGCCCAAGCTCGACCAACTCGGCGATCTGCTCGGCAAGCACCGCCTCGATGAGATCCAGCCGGGTGGGGAAGTGCCGATACAGCGTCCCGCTGGCCACTCCCGCCCGCCGAGTGATCTCGTCCAGGGAGGCGTCCACCCCGAACTCGGCGAACGCGAGACGGGCCTGTGCGAGCAGTTGCTCGTAGTTCCGCCGAGCGTCCGCGCGCATGGGCCGCCCAACCCGATCCACCAGCGCGACCACCACCTCCCTTGCTAACCGGGGACACAGTCCGCTACCGTGCCCACTAACCGGACCATGCCTCACTTTACTGGCGTGACCCGCTCCGGACCAGGGAGGACGCCCGCATGGCGCTGACGGAACAAGATCGCATCGACATCACCGACCTGATCAACCTCCACGGCCACCTCACCGACGCCGGCGACCTGGACCAGGCGGGCAACCTGTTCACCCCGGACATCACCTACGACGTGGCCGACTTCGGCCTGGGCGCACTGCGCGGACGCGCCGCCATCCGCGAAGCCGCCCTGGCAGTGGGCGACGCCAACCCGGTCGGCCACCACGTCACCAACATCGTGATCACCCAGGTCGACGACGCCTCGGCGCGGGTGCGCTCCAAAGGGATCGGCATCAACGCCAACGGAACGACCGGCAGTGTCGTCTACGACGACCTCGTCACACGCCACCCCGACGGCTGGAAGATCAGCTACCGCAAGGTGACCGCGAGACGAGCGGCACTCGATGGGCGCGAAGCTGGTCCGCGCGAGGTTCTGGAGCGCTGGCGCCAGGCTGTCATCGATCAGTCCACTGAGGACATGGCCGAGGCGTACGCGGTCGACGCCGTCCACGAGTTTCCGTTCACGCGCCCAGGCCTGCCGTCCCGGCTGGAGGGCCGGTCCGAGATCGTGAACTGGATAACCGCGATCTGGCAAGCCAACCAGCTGAAGTACGAGCGCTACCGCACCCTGGCGATCCACGACACGACCGCTCCGGACACGATCATCGTCGAGCAGGAAGCCCTGGGGACCAGTGCCTCCACCGGCGAGTTCGCGTTGCCCAACCTTGTTGTGCTCACCGCACGCAAGGGCCAGATCGCCCATCTGCGCGACTACGTCAACATCGTGGCGGCCGAGGCAGCCTTGGGACAGTGATTACGCGACTTTCATCTGGTCCTCCTCGTGTATGGCGGTCCGGACGCGGCGGCACAGCAGTTGGTGTTCCTCCGGGGTTGGCGTCAGGTGTTTGACCAGGCGAGTGCGCAGTGGTGGGGGATCTTGGGCCAACTGGGCCATCAGCGCTCGTAGTCGGGTCGCGGCCGTCCGGTTGGTGAGGACCGGGGAGCCCTCGGGGCTGTCCGGAGCCCGAGGGGATTTCTGGGGCGTCAGGTCTCGGCATTCTCCTGGGGTGGTTCGGGTTCGCGTTTCTCCTGGAGCGGACTGGGCTCGGTGGTCGGCGCCGGGTCGAAACTGAGTGAGCTGGGGAGCGCCATCTGAGACGGAGCGGGTTCCGGAGCCTTCTGAGGAACCTTCGAGATGGGAAGTGTTTCGGGTTTGGGTGTGCGGAGTGGTTTGGATGATGAGGTTGTCCGGGGTGGGTTGACCTCCTGAATCTTCGTGAGTGGTTTCGGGTTGGGAGAGGTGGGCAGGGGTGTCGGTTGTGGTGGGTTGGGTTTGCGTGTTTGGGGTGTGTCTGAGGTCGAAGGTGGTTCTGGGTTGGGTGTGCTGTGGAGTGGTTTGAGTGAGGGTGTCTGTGGTGGGTTGGCTTCCTGGGTCTTCGTGGGTGGTTTCGGGTTGGAGGAGGTAGGCGGGGGCGTTGACTGTGGTGGGTTGGGTTCGGGAGTCCTGGGCGCTTCCGAACTGGAAGGTGTTTCTGGGTTGAGGGAGGGAGTCTGGGGTGGGGTGGCATCCTGCGTTTTCGTGGGTGTTGTCGGGTTGGGGGAAGTGGGCGGGAGTGTTGATCGTGGTGGGTTGGGTTCGGGAGTCCCGGGGGGAGCTGCTGAGGTGAGAGGTGTATCGGGTTTGGGGGTGTGGGGTGGTTTGGATGATGAGGTTGTCTGGGATGGGTTGGTCTCCTGTGTTTTCGTGGGGGTTTTCGGGTTGGGGGGTGTGGGGGTCGGGTGTAGCGGAGTGAGGTCGGGGGTCTTGTGGGCTGTTTCGGGATCGAGGGGCTTCTCCGGGGGTGGGGGTGTCTCGGGTGGGGGTGTTGGGGGGGGGGGTTTCGTGGGGGTTGGCGTGGGCGTGGGGGTTGGCGTTGATGTTGG